>Ga0182005_1000599_pt1 | contig 17602 bp, 11 predicted proteins | sample Sormic07211103_1_FD_123021 | JGI IMG/M metagenome (GOLD analysis project Ga0182005, IMG submission 123021) | Rhizosphere microbial communities from Sorghum bicolor, Mead, Nebraska, USA - 072115-103_1 MetaG | ecosystem: Host-associated > Plants > Roots > Rhizosphere | place: USA: Nebraska...
TACTCAAAAGTCAAAGTACACAACGGGGCATACATACCCGGCGCTGGCGCCAACGCAATAACGCCAAATGGTGAGATGTATTTCCCAAATGGCTACTATAAATCCGATTACTCAGCGGAAAGCGATATTTACAAAATTTGGTTCATTCATGAGATGGCGCATGTTTGGCAGTATCAACTGGGGTATGGCGTAAAGTGGGCAGGAATCAAAATCCAATTCAAGGGTGGATATATATCTGACACTGGCCAAGATGCGGCGAGAGCATATCGATACGACGCGACCTCAAGCCACCACAGGGCAATGTCAGATTTCAATATGGAACAGCAGGGCGATTTGATTTCACACTATTTCGACGCAGTATATTTATCCAGAGCTGAAAGTGAGTTACATCAAAAACGTGTCGCAGATCTGCCATTCCTGCAAATTATTCTCGCTGATTTTCTGAGAAACCCATCAGATGCTTCTTTGCTTCCCACCACTACTCGGATTGAACGTCATGAACCTGTCTCGCCGCCTGCATACCCGACATAGCTTAACGACCTGCATGCTATTTATCGGTCTTTGCTGTTCAGGTAATTCCGACGCGACTTCGAAGCCTTACGACGCCGACGCTCAAGTCGTCATGAAAGATGGCGTGCCTTGTTTTTTTGCGACAATGGCAAACGAAAAACCTCCGAAATTCGGACAGACCATTATGGTCAGCATCAATCGGGGACAGACTGTGTGGTACATCGATGAAGATCACGGCACGGAACAAGTCCCGTCCAATATTGATCGATGCGTTAAATATGGCACGGCTTGGCGCACAGGCGTGACAGTCAAAGAACCTATGCCATTGCAGGATGGCGTACCGTATTTTGCCGACATCGGTTCAACGGCACGTTTCCGGGTTACGTTTTGCCTCTCTCGTACCACTCAGGGTGAGCCGGTACTGACGACGTGGGCTAAGGGTGGCTATAAATGTACGGATAAACCATTAAATGATGCAGACAAGCCGTCGATATGGCAACGCATGTTCGGTAAATAAAAACTCAACGTTCATCCACTAAGCTCACTTGCAAAAACACTGTTTGACGAAGGATTACGATAGCGCGGTTACTTCGCTGTTGCCGACAACAACTCATATTGAGGATTGAAAAATGCCTTTTCGCAGTTTTCTGCAACGTCAAATTGCCTGTATTTTGCTTGTCGTCGGCTCTGCTATGTCAAGCCAATCTGGTGCAATGTCTGGTGGTTATGATGCGCCAGCAATCTATGAATTAACGACACAGGTCATTCTGAAGGACGACGTTCCTTGTTTCTTTTCGACCGCAATGACTGATGAAGATAAAGGAACAAGGCAGCGATCCGTTACCGTGGAACCCGAGCAAGGTGAAATCGCTTGGCATATTTCTGAAGATCGCGGTTCGCGGCCACTGCCGGTCAGCGCTGACCAATGTGTCAAATACGGCGAGACCTGGCAAGCTGGAGAGATACTGGCAGAACCAAAGCCCCTGCAATACGGAATGCCTTATCTTGTCGACGTTGGCGCCCGATATCACTATTTCGGCATATTTTGCCTTTCGCGCGATTCCGCCGGCGCGACGTTACTTACGCAATGGCGCATGGATGAAGATATTGCGTGTACTGAAACGCCATTAAACAAACCAGGCAAGAATCCGTCTGGTGCATGAAAAAGAAACGGGGAACCGACTATATTTCTGATTTTGGTTTATCGCTCGTAGTGAGGCCCCATCGCTTTAGCAATGACGGCTGCTGGATCGAAGCCATTTAGGTCAGCACCGGAAATCGAACTGGCCTGTTGCAGTTTGTCTCGCCGATCGAAGCCGAAATTTTCAGGCTCCGCCGTCACTGCTCATAAGTTGCCCCCAACCAAACGCCGTTGCTGGCTGCAATTGTGCAGACAGCGTCAGCACAGTCCAGGGGTAGGCAGGATTCCGATGCATCACCACCCACCATACCCGGCATCAATCACCAACTCGCTGCCGCTGACAAAGCGGCTCGCATCCGACACCAGATATAAAATCCCCGCCGCTACATCCGTGGCCGCGCCCCGGTTCGTCATCATCCGCAATTCGGCGGTGTCAGTCAGCGCCTGAGTCAGGTCGCCTTGCTTGCGCTTGGCCGCCGCCAGTTCCTGCGGCCGCACGACACCGGGATAAATGGAATTGACGCGGATGTTATGCTCGGCATAGCGGATCGCATTCATGTTCGCCATGCGCAGCGCCGCCTTCGCCGCATGATCGGCGGCTTCCTGCCGCTCACCGTCCATACCGCATAACGACAGCACATTGACGATAGAGCCGCCACCGGCCCGCGCCATCGCAGCGATCACATGCTTGCTGCACAAGATGCTGCCGTTGACGTTCGCCTGCATCGCTTTTTCCCACTGTTTTATCGATAGTCCCTGCGCAGACGCATTGTCGGCATGGACGCCGGCGCTGTTGATCAGGATATCGATGCGGCCGAAATAAGCTTCAACCGCCGCTATCGTCCGCCGCACTGCATTGTTGTCGCTGACATCGAGTTGCCAGAATCGGGCGCGGTCCTGAGCGCCGCCAAGCATCCTGGCGACGGCATGTCCTTCCTGCTCGCGCACGTCCAGAATCGCCAGCCGAGCGTCAGCGGCGGACAGTGCGCCGGCGATGTGTAAAGCCATGCCGCGTGCTGCGCCGGTGATCACTGCTACTTTGTTTTTGAGGGGGAAGTAAGCGTTGAGTGGATTCATGTCAGTTCAACCATGTCGAGGTTTCGGCCTGCGCCACCAGCGAACCGATCAGGTTGACGAAGACCATCTGCTCCAACTCGCCGGCGGCGCACACCATTTCGCCAGCTTGGATCATTAGCGTTGCTGGCGCGATGCAGTTGTCGATCACTTGCGCCCGGTTCTCTGCCGAGAGGGGCTCGTTGCACAACGCGTCCAGGCGATCGGCAATGGTGTCGGCGAGGTCCTGTGGATCAGGTAAGACAAATAGCGGCATTCCATACTCCTTATCGCTTTGTGTGCTCAGGTCGCGGTAGGCGGACCATTGATACAGTCGCTGCCAAGGTCTTGCTTATTTTGATTCTTGTTCCATAACTAAAGAGTTGTATATGACCGTCAGCTCTACATAGCGCGGGACACTCATATGTGACGATTTGTCTACATTATTGCATGTGACGATTAGTCCGTGTTCGATTAGTCCACAAAATGTGTTAATGCTTATGTGAAATCTTTATCAATACGCTTCGGTGAACGAGTACGAGAACTGAGAAAAGAGCAGGGTCTTTCTCAGGAGGGATTTGCCGACATGTGTGGTTTTGACCGCACATACATCAGCGGTATTGAAAGAGGGGTGCGCAACCCTTCTTTGTCTGCAATAGAAGCTTTGGCTATGGCATTAAGCGTCACGGTAGCAGAGCTTTTTAGCGGGCTTTAACGTTACCAAATCGTGCCTGTTCTGTCCTTTCAAACACTCCGAACATCTCAAGTCGTCATAATCCGAAGCCTCAAATTCCGGCCAAATCTCGGCCGAGAGAGCGGAGCAGTAAATAGTAGGCAGCAGCGATCTTTTATATAGTGTTGGATGCTAGCCGCTTTGTCAGCGGACATGGTCCAAGCGATGGTGCAGATGATCCATCCAGACGAACGAACCGCTTAGCGACACAAGTCAATCTCCCTTGCTTAAATAATAATATTTATTCAACGTGTTAATGCTGCAATAACACGAGTAATATAGACGTTACCAAAAGGAAACGTTTATATGGCGACACTTATTCCCGCAATAGGCTCCTGCTCCTCCAGAATGACTTCTGGCGAAAGGCGATTTGCGCTCCGGCTGGAAGAAAAGCTAGAGGCTGATTACCTGTGCTGGTATGACGTTTCCATCGGCGAGAAGACCAAACACCCGGATTTTGTCATCGTCCATCCCAGCCGCGGATTGCTGGTGCTGGAAGTCAAAGACTGGAAGCTCGACACCATTCAAAGCATCGACAAGCAAAATGCCAGTATCCTCACCGCCCAAGGCGTAAAGCACGTATTGAATCCGCTTGTGCAAGCGCGGCACTACATGTTTGCCGTCACCAATCTGTTTGAGCGGGATCCGCAATTGATTTGGCCGAGTGGGTCGTTGAAGGGAAAACCATCGTTTCCATATGGGCACGGCGTAGTGCTGACCAATATCAGCCGCAAGCAATTCGACAGCACTGATATCGGCGAGGTGATTCCGCCTCATCTAGTCATCTGCCAGGATGAGATGCTTGAGAGCGTTGATGCCGAGTCGTTTCAGAAACGTCTTTGGGAAATGTTTCCAATCAAATTTACCCGGCACCTGTCTCTACCGCAGATTGATCGCATTCGCTGGCACATGTTTCCAGAAATCCGCATCCCGGCGCAGCAAGACATGTTTGAAGATGCCGGACAAAAAATGACTGAAATTCCAGACTTGTTGCAGGTCATGGATCTGCAGCAGGAGCAATTGGCGCGCAGCCTAGGCGAAGGTCATCGCGTCATTCATGGCGTCGCCGGATCAGGGAAGACGCTGATATTGGGCTATCGCGCGGAACACCTTGCCAAGCTATGCCAGCGTCCGATCCTGGTGCTTTGCTATAACAAGACTCTGGCGACAAAACTTGGCAGCATGATTGAAGCCAAAGGGTTGCAAGACAAGGTTAACGTCGTCAATTTTCACGCCTGGTGTGCTCGCCAAATAAAAGCTTACAACGTCGGAATGCCGCCTCAAGATTTCAACAAGAACAATTTCTTCGAGGCCTGCGTTGAGAAGGTTATTCAATCGGTCGACAACAAGCTCATTCCGTCTGCGCAATATGACGCCGTACTGATCGATGAAGGGCACGATTTCAAGCCTGAGTGGTTCAAGTTGGTGGTGCAGATGATCCATCCGGACTCCAACTCGCTGTTGGTGCTGTACGACGATGCGCAGTCGATTTATGGGGGCAAGAAGAAGTTGCGGTTTTCGTTTTCCAGCGTTGGTGTGCAAGCGCAAGGGCGCACCACCATTCTCAAGCTGAACTATAGAAATACGGCGGAAATTCTATCGGTAGCCCGTGCATTTGCCGACGATCTGTTATCGCAAAACGATGCTGAAGACGATCAGGCACCAACTCTTCTTCCTATGAGCACTGGCCGCAGAGGTCCCAAACCGCTGTTGGTCAAATTTCCGACATTGAAAGACGAAGCAGACTATCTCGCCGAAAGACTGCTTGAGGCAAATAAAACCGGCACCGCCTGGAATGACATTGCGATTATCTGCAGACACTATGCAACCGGCAGCACGCTTGCAGATAGTCTGAAGCGAAGAAGCATCCCATTTGAATCTCAAATGGATAAAAAACATTCTTACAATCCCGCGGACAATAGCGTCAAGATCGTCACTATGCACAGCAGCAAGGGGCTCGAATTCCCGATGGTCTGCATTCCCGCCCTCGGCGCCGAAGCTATCGCGGACGATGATCTTCATGACGAGGCGCGCTTAGTCTACGTTGCGATGACGCGAGCTACGCATGAACTAATCATGACACACGGGGAGCACACTTTGTTTATTGAGAAAATGCAGAAGGCTATGCAGACATTGCAGACTCTATAGCCGCTTGGGAGTATCTAAGAACATGCTGCTCTATCTTCTTAAGCCGCTTGGACACCTTCTGAATTATTGGAAATGGCGTCAAGATCGTAAAATTCATGGCATTTGGATTGGCGATCCCCCCGTACTGGTTTCACACACGGAATTATTGAGCGGAGATGTTCTTTTTTGTGGAGAGTCCGCCTCGACAAAAAATGGTAATCCTATACGCATCGCGTCAGCGGGTGAATACGTGCATTGCGCTCTCTATGTGGGAGACGGGCAAATAGTTGACGTAACTCCATCAGGAGCTCGTTCGATAACTATCCACGATTTTCTAAGAATTTATTCCTATCTGGCGGTTGCAAGGTGCCCAGGCAACATTAAGTATCCAACGCGACGCGATCGGATTGCTAACTTTGCGAATGATGCGCTTAATGGCGAAGTAAGTGGCTACAATTTTGTCGGCGCCGGCTTAGTTGTTTTCCGGGAGCTATCTGATCTACGCAGATTCAACAAATTATGGAGAAAAAAACGTATCAAAGTACAAGATCAACGGCAACAAAGAAAACGGATGTTCTGTTCTGAATTTGTGGTTGAAGCATATATAGATTGCGGATATATCCCTAAAAATGATCCTTATCTCACTTCAAATCGACGCACGCCAAGCGGATTAGCTGAGGAAAACGTGTTCGAATTTATTGGATATATGTCCAACCATGGCTGGGATGGCATTAGCGAGAATGATCACTTTCTCGGTGGGTGTAGCTGGATACTCAAACAGGCGAAGATATCTGGCATGGGAACAGCAGAAACGTGATTAAGTACAAGTCGAAGTGACAACGCAATACGGCTCGCTCCGCTATTTGACGAGTGGAGAGGTTAAGGAAGTGTTTTGGCTTTTCTCTTACCTTAAGCTCTGCTTCAGAGCTCCTCTAGAATCCGACCAAAATATAAAATGAAAAAAAATCCTGGTATCACTGAAGAATATTGGGGACAAATGACACAAGATGAACAGTTCTATTGGAAGATCTTTACGCGGGCAGTAGCAATTATGGCGGCATTCTTTGTGGCCAAAACCGGGATAGATATCATCGACAAAATGATCATGGTTTTCACTGCCGTATTACCCATGCTCATTACCGAAAGTCAGCGCTCTTATAGCAGATTCAGTTCGGTGTTGGGAAAGAGAATAGTTAAAGCTTGTATCGCACTAGCAACCTTCGGTATCTCTTTTATTGGTCTATCATTTTTTCTTCAAGCTGGGCTAGCAAGCTTTTCTCAAGTCTATCTCTCTAACGTATTACCACAAATACACTCAGCTAAGCCATGGTGGTACGGAGCAGTGTATTTAGCTGTGTTGATGGTGGCGACTCCAATTGCTATGTTTCGCGTATTCCACGGAACGCAGTACTGGGATTTGATCTATCACGTTCCGCGGCGGCGATTAATACGATTACTCGTTGGTCGAAAATATAAAACCGATCATTTTTTTTTGTTTGCTCATTTTGAGTTATCTGTTCTTGCGCTTAGTTTCGTCTATGCCCATGTAATAGCTGGACATGTTCGACCTTATATTCAGCTCTTCCGAACATTATCTTAATGAAATTATCGACAGAACATCTCGCTAATACGGCAATTGTAGATGGCGAGGTCCGCTCGTAACTCACTCCCAACCACACCAACTTTCCTCTGAGAGCTAGTGAGACGCCATTTTCCCCAAATCGTGTTGGAATGACCTGCCCAATTTTAGCTCCGGTGCGCCTGAAGCAGCTTCATTGTTATTGTTACCGTAATCTCCTGCGCAGCTTATCTTAGTGCGGAAATCTGCTGATTTCCGCACCATTAGCACAATAGTAGCGTCCGAATGACCGGATCGTGCCAGCCATCATCATGCATTCATCGTTTTCGCCAGAACATCATCGATCGAGCGCGCCACGACGTATTGGGCCGGTGACTGCTCAATTGCTAATGCCTGAAAATGCGCCTTACCACACTCAATCTTCGCACTTTCTTTATCTCGTAAATCATCGGTGAAAAGACTGCTCTTTGTTTCGACAACAAAATACAAGCGCTCGTCTCCATCTTGTTCGACCAGCACAGCCCAGTCCGGGTTGTAGCTGCCAAGCGGGGTGGGAACTTTGAACCAGCCCGGCAATTTAGCGTACATCTTGATTGCATCATTTTTCTCCAACGCATCAGCAAAGTCTCGCTCGGTATTGGAGTCGTAAACCACATGCTCATAAACGGACTTGGTGGTGTCCATCAGCATATTTTGCAGATAACCCGATAACTCATTCTGCTGGAATAGTTCCTGCACGTAGTAGTGGTCATTGCCGAGACGCTGATACTTAATGCCATCTACCAAAGCTAGTCGCTTGCAGCGATTTATAGTCTCACTCGCGATTTCAATGAACTGTTGCGGGTTACGCTTGAAATCGTCTAGTCGTCCACTTCCGGTCAAAATGCGCGTAATAGTCCGTCGGGTGAGCTGGGTACGATCCTGCAAATCAGTGAGTAAATCAGGTAGCTCGATGTCCGTCTCATTCAACACGACGGTCGCTGCGCCAGCTTTTTCTGTCGCCTCAACCCCCGCCTTACCTATCGCAATATCGGCCTTACGCCATTGCAAATGGGTTTTGACGATAGCCGGAGCTTTTTGGAATGCGGCAATCGCGTCTAACACCAATTTTTCACCGTCGAAAGCGACGCGGTACGTCGTTTGTTGCTTGATGCGATCCCACAACGCCTTGAACTCAAGACTTTCCAATACCGTCTGGCGCGTACGAACTTGTTTGCGCTCATCTGCGTTCTTGATTTGCAAGCGACCGCATAATTTACGTAGTACTTCGGTGATTTGACCGCGCTGCGGTTCGAACTCAATGGGCAAAACCAGCGTTTCATCTTTCAATGCTTGTCTCAGCGAGTCCTGCACTTTCCCTTTGGCGTCGATATGGCCCGCCGCCTTGAGCTGCTCCCATAGCGCTTTCGACTGATCTACGCCGAGCGCAACTGGAATCCCGTCGGCGCCGGTCACCGCGATTGCCGCAAATTGATGATACTCGACGATACCGAAGCGAATGCCCGTATCAAGCTCAATTTCCTTCTGTAAATTTTCCGCAAATTGCTCATAGTTTTCGGTCGCGATCACTGTCAGCGTATTGACTTCAAAACCACGCAGACGCTCCCCATCTTGATTGACGCAAAGGCGTAAGCCACGGCCAATTGTCTGGCGGCGCTCGCGCTCTGTTCCCATTTCACGTAAGGCGCAGATTTGAAACACGTTGGGGTTGTCCCAACCTTCCTTCAGTGCCGAATGAGAAAAAATGAACTTCAGCGGGGTCTCAAAGCCAAGAAGTTTTTCCTTCTCCTTCATGATCAGGTTGTAAGCCCGTTCGGCGTTCTCGCGGTTGCCGGCATTGTTTTCAGACGTATCCGACCAGCCGCCCTTTTTGTCGATAGAGAAGTAGCCATTGTGGACTTCTTCAGCCGCACTCGCCAAGTCCACTTCCGCAAACAGACTTTGAAAAGCGGGCAGCTTGGCTGCTCGCCGGTACTCTTCTTCAAAGATGCGGGCGTAATCGCCCTTTACGGCATTGCCGTCGGCGTCGTACTGACGATATCGGTCCACAGCATCGATGAAAAACAGCGACAGCACTTTAACGCCCAAGGGGCGCAGACGTTTTTCCTTGTCCAGGTGTTCCTTGATAGTGCGGCGGATCATTTCCCGCTGCACGGCCAAGGCATCCACATCGCCGTGCGCCTGACCCACGGCTAAATACACCTCGCCACCCGGATAGCGCAATTCCAGAAACTCTTCGCCTTTGGCGGTATTGATCTCGCCGATACGGAAATCGGCATAGATAGCTCGCTTCTTGCTGGTCTGCTCCAGGTCATCACCGTCGGACACCGTCACTTCCTGCCGCTTCACGCCATTGGCAGTGGTCACGTCCAGCTCGATCTTGGCGGCAATCGTGCCACGCTTGTTGCTGACGGACACCAGACGGACAAAGGGCTTGTTGTACGCATCTTCCACGGTCGCAGATGCGACTTCGATTTGCTTCACCAGCTTGCGTTCGTAGGCATCGATGGCATCGAGCCGATAGACCATGTGGTGCTTGTCTGCATGCGTCGCCGAGTAGCGCAGCGTACAGAGTGGGTTCATGGCGTCGAGCGCCGTCTTACCCGCCCCTGAAAGGCCGCCGTCCACGCTTTGTGGTTCATCGACGATAACGATGGGACGGGTCGCCTTAATCAGGTCGATAGGCTTTTCACCGCCAGTCTTTTCGCTGTCTTTGTAGAGGTTGTTGACATCCTTCTTGTTGATGGCGCCGACGGTGACCACCATGATCTGGATATTGCTGCTGGTGGCAAAGTTTCGCACCTGTCCCAGCTTGTTTGAATCGTAGATGAAGTAATCGACGGGTACACCTGCATACAGTCCTTTGAAATGGTCCTCGGTGATCTGCAATGATTTATAAACACCTTCCTTGATGGCCACCGATGGCACCACGATAACGAATTTGGTAAAACCATAGCGCTTGTTCAGTTCAAAAACGCTGCGCAAGTAGACGTAGGTCTTACCGGTGCCGGTTTCCATCTCCACCGTAAAATCCCCCGATGCCAGCGTGCCAGATGGTGGCAGGCCTCCGCGCAGCTGAATATCGGCAAGATTCTTGAGCAGTTCATCGTCCAGCAGAGTCAATCGGTTGCCGACACCCAGATCAGACTCTACTATGCCGAGGGACATCTGTTGCGGCGCGGCACCGGGGAACATATCGTCCGCAATGGCGGCAGGCGTTTTCATCGTCACCGTAAATTCGGTACGACACACTTCCTGACCACGGAACAGATCGCAGACTGCCTCGATGGCCTGAAGCTGGTAGTCGAGGTTCGGCTCGAAATGAAGTTTCATCACCAATCCCCTTAAAGGCTGCGCACGTTCTGAATGCCGTACTGCTCCAGAATCACGGCTACGTTTGTCTTCGCCACGTCATCAGCGAAGGCGCTGTCGCGGAAAATGCAGGTAGTGTCGCCCGCAGGAGAAAGTTCCTTGTGCCATGCTACGATGCCCTGGGTAAGCGGCTCCACGCCGTCGCGGGTGATTTTGTCGGTCAGGCAGGTCATTAACACGCCGCCACCGATTGAGCCAACCGTTTTTCCTGCAATACTACGAGACTCCATCGGCACACACAGATCCAGACCCAGCTTGAGCAATAGCTCATACACAATGTCCGCCTCCGTCCTTCCAGCCAGGATATGTTCCTCGTGGTCGAGCAGGGTTTTCTCCAAGTTGTCTCGATCTGGGTTCCAGGCGCGGATGTTGGAGTTGTCGAGTTTGAAGACGCGGAAGCCGGTGTCGCCAGCGAACATGGGGTTGTCAGCTTTGACCTTTGCTCCGGCGCGGCGTAGACGCTCTTTAGTCAGTTCGGCAATGGTGCGAGGTTTCCCGAGCTTGTCGCAGAAATCGGCGGCGGTCTTTTGGTCTTTGTTTTCGGGGTCGAGTGGTTCAGGGAGTTGTACCAAAATGTAGCGGCGGTTGCCGCCATCTTCGGCGTTCTGTGCCATGACAGCGTGAGCGGTAGTTCCAGATCCCGCAAAAAAATCCATGACAACACCGTCCGACGCCGCAACTCTTAGCATTTGCTGGACAAGAGCTAACGGCTTTGGCGTGTCGAATACTGATTCACCACCAAAAAGATCTTTTAGCTGATTTTTTGCATTCTCGTTCGTGGATGCTTCTTCAGCAAACCAAATACTTTCAGGAGTCAACCCTCTTTCCTTTGCATTAAGGTATGTCTTGATCCGAGGAACGCCATTTCCATCTTGCCCGAACCAAATCCTTCCATCGCGAATGGCGCTGTTCATAACCGGTTCTGTGTAAAGCCAGCACCTGCCACTTTGAAGCTCGTGCTTTTTGCCATTCGGCGCAGTCAGGACATAGAATTGACTCTTAGTTCCGTGCCCTGCCTGTGCCGTAGCGGGATCGGATTTCCACAATCCTCTTGGATCTATATCCGGATTCCTATATCTAGCGATAGCTTCATCATTCATTGGAAGCATCTGAATCAGTTCATCACTTCCTGTTGAATCTTTGCAGTAGCAAACAACATAATCGTGTCGGGACGAAACCATCTTCCGGTTTTCGCGATTTGTTCGCTTTTCCCAGACGAAGTTTGCGATAAAGTTTTCCTCCCCAAATATTTCATCACATAGTTTGTGGAGATTGTTCAGTTCACAGTCGTCAATACTGACAAAGACAATCCCGTCATCACGCAAGAGATTTCTCGCCAGCTTCAACCGTGGATACATCATGTTCAGCCAGTCAGTGTGGAAGCGCCCGCTGGCTTCGGTATTACTGCTAGTCTTCTTGCCGCCTTGTACCTGCCCGGTGAGTTCCAGGTAGTTTTTGATGTTGTCCTGAAAGTTGTCCGGATATACGAAGTCCTTGCCGGTATTGTAGGGTGGGTCGATGTAGATGAGTTTGACCTTGCCGGCGTAGCTTTTTTGCAGCAGCTTCAACACCTCCAGATTATCGCCCTCGATCATCAGATTTTGCGTGGTATCCCAATCCACGCTGTCTTGCGGGCAGGGGCGCAATGTCCCAGTGCTTGGAGTGAGCGCCAGTTGTCGTGCGCGACGCTTGCCGTGCCAGTTAAGACCGTATTTCTCATCTGTATCGGTGACAGTTTTGTCACCCACCAAGGCTTTCAGCACCTCTACATTGATCGCAACACCACCTGCGACCTCAGAAATGAGTTCGGGGAACAATGCCTTAAGCTGGTGGATATTCCCGGCCACAATGTCCGCAGACTGGGCTTCCGGATTGGTGGCTTCGATTCTTTGCATATTCTTCTCCATGATTCCTTCAATTTTCATAGCTGTTCGCGCGCCTCGGCTAGTTGGGTCTGCACACGCTTAAGCGCCAGGTTTAATTCCACCTGTCGTACCAGTTGTTTTTCTTTAGCGGCTTTCGCTCGCAAGCTGACCGCTTCAAGTTCCAGCCGCTGGCAATTCTGTAAACCTCGCCTGCGGGCGGCGGCTTGTTCCGGGCTGTTTGCGTCCTTGAAACTGCCTGTTAGCCTTCCTGCCAGCAGTGCTTCCAAGCTGTCCATCCAGCCCTGATAGAGCGCATAGAGCGTTGCCTGCGGTTGGCGCGCCAGGGCCAACGCCTGCATGAACGCTATCTCGATGGCAGATGATGACGCAGCACCTGGAAACGCAACTTCAACCATGCCACCATCCAGCACCACTTTGCCCGCTTCGTTTTGCGCCCAGCGCTTGTGCGCCAAGGAAAGCATCAGGATCTGCTCTGAGTTCAACAACAGAACCATCGGATAAGGCACGGCGCGGTGCACAAGTTCGGCCAACCTCCCGGCCTTCGCGTTGCCCCTTAACGTGACGCTCAACACGGCGATTTCCAGGTAGTCGCGCACGTCGTCCCGATACTCTGGCACGCCAATGGTGTTGGGCTTGAGTGCTGCCAGCCATTGAATTTCCTCAATACCGTCGTTGATTTGGCGCTTGTCGCTGGCGGTAGGCGCACCGTTTTCAATCAGTAGTTTCTTAGGCACGCGCTGATCTACCCGGCAACTGCCAGGAAGATCCAGCGCGGTGATGAGGTCCTGCACCGTCATGCACCGTCCTCACCCAACACGACCAGGAAGGCCACTACCTCAAAATCATTGCTGCCCGCAAACTCACCCTTCATCGCGTGTGTGCCACCCGTCGAGAACAAGCTGGCGACAGCGCGCTCTTCATTCTTTCCAACCACTGAAGCCACAGCGGCGGCGAGCAGTTTTTGCGCGTACCGCATGTCTTCGCCATCTTTGGTAGCTTTGTCAAAACGATTGGCTGCGACAGCATCGGGCAGGTCGTGCCCCAAAGCCAGGCGCTTGAGATGGTCGAGAATGCGTTTGGTCTGGGTGTACGGCAGGAGAACGCTCCCGTCATCGCCAACATGCACCAGGTAGTACGGGGTCAAAGGGTAGCCCGTCTCACTCGCTTTCTGTGCAGTCGCGCCTTCCGCACGCAGGCAAAAGATAATGCCAGGCGGAATATCGGCATCGCTACTGGTCGTGACCGCATACGCTCCCAGTGGCAGGCTTTCCAGCTTACCTGGATTGGCTTTGAGATATTGGGCAAGGTCTATGCGGAAATCGGTGAGCGTCAGGTCGGTGATAGATACGCCACTGGATAGATCTTCCAGATCAATGACGATATCTTGCAGTTTTAGCAATTGCTTACGCCGGTATTCCAGATCGTTCATAGGGTTGCCGGACTGTTGCTCGATGAGGTTTTCTTCACCGGTGGCTGAAATATCCAGCAGTACCATCCGGCCGCTCACCCTCTGTTCGAGGTTGATGTATTCCTCCAGCTCCATGTTCGGCCAGAAATTGACTAGCTGAATACTCTGGTTGCGCGAGCCAATGCGGTCGATCCGGCCGAAGCGCTGGATGATACGCACCGGGTTCCAGTGGATGTCGTAGTTAATCAACCAGTCGCAATCTTGCAGGTTCTGGCCTTCTGATATGCAGTCGGTGGCTATGAGTAGATCTAATTCGCCCTCCTCTGCCAGCTCAGCCGGACGCTCTTTGGCGCAGGGCGCAAACGCAGATAAGACACTACCCATATTTTTCCGCAGACCGGGAAGCGTGGTCTGGATGCCGGCGCTGCCGGTCACTAACGCGGACTCAATGCCCAACGTGCTCTTGGCCCAAGTAGCCAATTGCGCATAGAGATACTGGGCGGTGTCGGAAAAGGCGGTGAAAACGATAATTTTGCGATTACCTGCGTTGATCGGGTTACGACATTTCTTTTCGACCATAGCGCGCAGTGCGGCGAGTTTGGCGTCGCGGCTGGCATCGACCTGATTGGCCGCCGCTAACAGAGTGGCCAAACGGTCGCGATCTTCGCCAAGGTCCTGTTTCCAGCGGATCAGATCAACATCACCCAGCAGCACCTTAACTTTGCGCCCCACCAGCAGGGTCTCGAAGGCCGGGTCATCGATGTCCACGTCGGCGATGTCGATTTCCTCAATGCCCTCGACGTGAGCCTCGATATGGGCCAGAGTAGCCTCCACATCTTTCAGTTGCCGCTGGACGGTCAACGTGAACGAGGAAACTGCACTTTCCATCCGCTTGAGCACGTTAATGCGCAGCAGATGAATCAGGCTCTCTTCACGATCTGATTGGCGAAAGAAACTCTCGCCGCCGCGTATCTGGGTGCTGTATTTGGCGTCGTAGGCAGCCTGCTTGTGGGGCAGTACATAGCGCAAAGGAGCATAGCTGGCCAGATTGAGGCGGCGGATTTCCTGATTGATGTCCCGGATAGCGCGAAATTTTCCAGCCGAATCAACGTCCGCTTTGATATTGATCGGCGGAAGGCGATCAGGAAAACGACCTGTTTCACTGGTGCCGTAATACTTTTCGACATGTCTGCGCGAACGGGCGATGGTGAGATGATCAAGTAGTGTGAAATAGTCAAAGCCGAGCATTTCGATCAGCTTGGCGGGTGTCTTGTCCAACTCTCCCAACGTCAGCCAGCGATTGAACTGGGCTTGCGCTTTGCGCGTGGTCGCTTCTATGCTGGCAATACCATGTTCCAACAACGCAGTGTCATCCCCTTCAGTAACAAAGGCTATCTGGTTGCGTAAGTCGGCCAGGCGGTTGTTGACCGGAGTGGCCGACAGCATGAGCACGCGCGTTTTCACCCCTTCCTGAATAATCCTTCGTATGAGGCGGTCGTAGCGAGACTCTTTTCCTTTGTGCGTGGATTTGTTGCGGAAGTTGTGCGATTCATCAATCACCACCAGGTCGTAGTTACCCCAGTTTATGTGCGATAAATCCATATCGCCTGAAGTACCACCATCGCGAGAGAGATCAGTATGATTTAGTATGTCGTAGTTGAGGCGATCGGCCGCCAGCACATTGCGCTTGTCGTTGGATTTGTAGAGCGTCCAGTTGTCGCGCAGGCGCTTGGGTGCCAGAACGAGCACGCGATCATTTCGCAGCTCGTGATACTTAATGATCGCTAGCGCCTCGAATGTTTTTCCCAAACCTACGCTATCAGCAATGATGCAACCGCCAAAGCGATTCAGCTTGTCGATCGCGCCGACAACGCCGTCACGTTGGAACTTGAAGAGCTTCTTCCAGACCTCGGTATTGCGGATACCAGTGGCGGATTTGACGATACGCTCCTCGTCCATCTCATCACTGCTGTCACGGAAAACGTGATGCAGAATGAGTGTGTAAACCGAAACGGGGTCGCGTTGCTCCCCGATGGATTCCAAGGTTTGAATAAGGGCCTCACGGGCATTTGGCTGAGACCTCAAACCAGTCCATTGATTATTAAACCATTGGGCGAGCTGAATTGCTTCTTCGGATGACTCTGTTGCTTGAATCAGGCTCAACGGATTACCGGGTGTCAATCCCAAGCCATCTGTGCTAAAGGCAAAGGAACCAAATATGACTTGCTCGGGAGTTTCTTGCATGTTTCTTAGCACAGCTGCGCCTTGAGGCACTCGACCAAGTGCACGGCGTAGCTCCACTTTCTCATTCAGCCACTGGGCACATCGAAGCGCCAGCCAGCGCGTCTGCAGGCGATTACGGGCAGCACGATCGCCATCACCGCCGAGAAACTCAAGCGAATCATCAGCTGGTGGCAATATTAACTGCACCGCATCTAGATTCGACAACAACTCGATCAACTCAGCAAATGCGAAGAGAGAAAATGTAGGGGTAACGCAGCCAAGTTGGCTTCCACGCTTAAGGTGTAAGCGAATTAAGTCGATGACGCGGTCGGTGCCGGTATTGTGGACAAGTTTCATTTTTTTCTGACACTATCCCTCAAGTTTGTGCCGCATTCACTTATCGCGATAAATATTTTATTTCCGTGTCGTCGTTAGACAGAAAGCCTCTCAAAAAACAAAGTCCGGGATGTCATCACGATCCTTGAATTTTTTGCTATCAGGCTGCCCCGCATTCCCATAGTTGTCACTTCGACGACCTGTAATTGTCAAATAGCTTTGCACCAAAACAAAAAAAAGCTGTGGTTACAGCTTTTTTTGGAAAATCAAATTTGCCAACTGACGGTCCTCAATGAAATTGAGGCTCTCAATACTAATCAAACGTCAATATTCCCAGCCTGCAAAGCATTCAACTCAATAAACGCCCGCCGAGGCTCAACATCATCCCCCATCAGCGTCATAAAGATCTGATCCGCAGCAATAGCATCCTCAATCTGCACCTTCAACAACCGGCGCACAGTCGGATCCATCGTGGTTTCCCACAGCTGCGAAGGATTCATCTCGCCCAGACCTTTATAGCGCTGCTTGCTGACGCCGCGTTCGGCTTCGTCGCGCAGCCAGGCCATTGCTTGGTGGAAATCGATGATGGCTGATTCTTTGACTTTTTCGCCTGCGCCGCGGCGAATGACTGCGCCTGGGCCGATCAGGCCCTTGAAGGTTTCTGCGGCGTTGACCAGCACCGTGTAGTCCGGGCTGGCGACGAAGTCGCTGTCGATGGCGCTGACCTTGATGTTGCCGTGGTAGCGGCGCTGGATGCGCAGGGCGTGCTTGTCGGAGAGTTCGTCGGATTTGACGATGACTTGCACCGATGGCTCGTTGATCGACGCTTGCAGGGCCTGGGCCGAGGCTTGGGCGTCGGCCAGGGTGTCCAGCTTGAGGGTGACGCCGGTCATGATGGAGGTGAGGGCGGCGCCGTCTACCGCGCGCGTCAGGCGCGTGATGATGGCGTTGGCCATGTTGTACTGGCGCACCAGCTCGGCCAGGGCCGGGCCGCTGATTGGCTGCGCGCCTTCGCTTGGCACCAAGGCGGCGTCGTTGAGGGCGACCTGCATCATGTAGGAGACTTCTTCGGCGTCGTCCTTGAGGTAGCGCTCGTCCTTGCCGTGCTTGACCTTGTACAGCGGCGGCTGGGCGATGTAGATGTGGCCGCGCTCTACCAGTTGCGGCATCTGGCGGTAGAACAGGGTCAGCAGCAGGGTGCGGATGTGGGCGCCGTCGACGTCCGCATCGGTCA
>Ga0182005_1000602_pt1 | contig 17542 bp, 11 predicted proteins | sample Sormic07211103_1_FD_123021 | JGI IMG/M metagenome (GOLD analysis project Ga0182005, IMG submission 123021) | Rhizosphere microbial communities from Sorghum bicolor, Mead, Nebraska, USA - 072115-103_1 MetaG | ecosystem: Host-associated > Plants > Roots > Rhizosphere | place: USA: Nebraska...
ATTATGACTCACACGCTATGGAAGGCCTAAGGGTCGAAGCTTTGCAAATTCTAATGCCTTCACAGGCCTCCGAGCAGCTTCGAACGTATCGAGGAAGTACACGGGTCTGGGGCCTAGGTCTTCAATTGTCTCCTTCAGCGCTCCAGTAGCGAGCGAAGCCTCGTCCAGGCGCCAGAACGGGTGCACCATAATGTATGCCTCTTCCACCCCGTTATTTGGTCTTAGAAGTACTGGAAGATTCAACGGTCCAAAGGTTTTGACCTCCCGCTCATTTGGGGCCAGCCGACGAAGCTCTTCGGCAAACTCGGCTGCGAGATCGGGCCAATCAGCTAAGTCGGGAAAATCGCTCCATCTACCGTCTAGTCCGGCCATCCAAGATTCGTCCAGCATGCTTCTGAGGAAGCCCAGGCCCAACCGCCAATCCAGTAGACCATGGTACCCTCGGTTGTTGTATCGTTGCATGCATCGATAGCAAGATCGTGCGCACTCACGAGGATGATTCCCCAAAAAAAACGAATTGGCTATTGGATCATTCTCTCCATGAACCATTGATTCAATCAAACGCATCGCAAAAAGCTCAGTGCTTTGTAGTGATGCTAGTCGTCGAGAAAAACCAGCGCCATTGACAAGGGTGTCTGCAATTTGCAACAACGGCTTTCTGTTACGTAGTCTAGGTTCTAATGTCTCGAACTCTTCAGGGCCTATGTCCATTTCTAGGGAAGCGCGCTGTATAATAAGCTGCGTCGCAGAAACAGCTGCAGCCCGAACGCTAGTGCGGTATATGCTTCTTTCCCCTATCCGGTCAAAAGCAAGTAGTTTTGGAACTTCGGACATGCCGATGTAGAATGAATCAGTACGCTTTCTAGACATTAGTCGTACTGTTTCGGAAGGTCGGGCATATAACGCTATATCCCAAATTTTTGGATTCGTGGCCAAGTCTTTTAGAATGAATTGATATTTCAGATTGCTTGCCCAAATAGGTGGGGTGTTCAGTACCTTGAGTTTTCTTTGAACGGTGTTTTGAATAAGAAATCCCTCAGGCTCTCCGCTATCCCCTATAGGGCCATCATTGCGCCGAATGATTGCGGCGCTATCTCCTGAAGAGAAAATGAAGTTCTTGCCGTCAATAGTCTTTTCATCAAAACTTTCTATCTCCGAAGAGACCTCTCTACGAATTGGACGAGACATAACTTCATCTTGATCAAGTGGTGTTGGTTCGAATGAGGTCCTAAAGCCTGCAGGTACGTGGTACAACATAAAGCTTTCAGGTGCTATTGGATTGCGACAGTCACCGCATTCGTAGGTCGAATCGACAGCCAACGCAGATGTATTGGTAGCACTGCAGTTGGTACAGATGGCTATATATGAACAGTCTGAAAACCATTGCTGGCTAGAGTTTCCTTCAATAAAGAAAGCCTTTTGTTCCTTTTTGTTATAGCGGATAGGCAGAAGAGGGGCTATAAATCCTATGGAGGTATGCTTCTGCTTATCTCTCACAAGTGATTGCCCAGGGGCGAACTCATAAATCGCAAGATCGAGGTCTCGATCAATCGTGTCCCAGTCGGGCTCTCCAAGATCATTTTTAATCGGGCCTATATAAAGATCCCGAACTCGAGTTGGCATTCCATACATTGGTAATAAACCGCTCTCCGCAAGAAAGCTAGCAAGGTTTCCATTGGTTAATGAACCCGCTTCTTTGAGTGAAAGAATTTCTGTCATGAGGCTATCACTACTAAGTAGCTCAAGAAGATCTGCCTCCCTTCCTGGCTGACCAAGGCCAAGAGAATACGCAAAGCTGTCGCGTGTTTTTTTGGTTTTTTCTAGCATCTTGGCTAAGCGGTTTGGCCAGACTGAATTCTCGTTGAAAAACTCTTGGCACGGCACAAACTCTCCGTGTACATCAGCTCTAATATCGTCTCCTGGGTATTGAGCACCGTCCTCAAGCCTCAATAGTGCGAAGGCATGAGTAAGCCAAACTTTGCGCAAGAGCCTTAAGGGGATAGCAATATGATCAGATGTTAAAAATGGTGGTGGGGGTGAGTCACCGGTTATAGCTTTAGGATTCTTGAAATAATGTAGGTCATGACTGCGGCTGCGACAAAGAGTTGCTACGATTGAGTATGCTTGACCTCTCCGCCCTGCTCGGCCGACGCGCTGCTGATAGTTAAAGCGTTGAGGCGGCATGTTAGCCTGGTATACCGCCTGTAATGATCCGATATCAATTCCTACTTCCATAGTTGTTGTTACGGACAGCATGTCTATTTCTTTTGCCCTTCGGTACAGTTCTGGATCCTGATTTTTTGGAGTGTCTACGAATATCCCTCGGAATCGACGTAAACGCTCAGCGGGGGATCCTGTCTGCCCAGTAAGTTCCTCGCATCTGAGTCTAAAAGCTCCCGCGCCCAGATCTACACTCTGTTCAATTCGCTTGGAAAGTACATGCCTATTACGTAGCTCAGAAACTTTGCCTGTTTCTTTGTTAGGAAGTTTTGTGTTGCACCGAGTGCAGTTATTTGTGCCTAAGTGTAGGTGGACGCGCCCACAGTTGGAGCATTCAAAATATGAGTGGCTGGAGTCGACTACGCGAACATAAAGTTTTTCAGGTGAGATAAAACCGTTGCTATGGCCAAGCTGCTCGAATGCACTTAGGATTGATTCAAGTTCATGAATGTAGTCGGCAGGTAGATTCGCTTTTGCGAAATCTTTTAATCGAGAACTACCGACTGCGGCCGCGCTTGGCCACTCTTTTCTCTCATTGTTTTGATCGACCCATTTATTCCCCAATACCCTGTATGCATCCGAGAATACTCGGAGATAAGCATCAAGTCGATCTGCGCCTGGTTTTTGAGTTGCAACAATTGAGGGGTAACCTAACCCTGTCTCTTCAAGAGCAAAATAGGTTTTCGAAAATAGCACTTCGTCCACCAACGGTCGCTGACTTGCAATGACGTCATTTCTAGCAATATCAATGGCAAGAGCATCTGGGCCTGTTTTCCACTCCGGAACGCCGTCCCGCGTTTGAAACAGCTCCTGCCAGTCGAATTGCGTTCCACCTGGTTGCGGATGTGCAGGGATCTTTTGTATGCCAACATCGTCTACAGGGTGCATTCCCAAACGCACCATGTGGGCAAGTAGGGGGCTTAAAGCTGCTCCTTTTCCTGCTGGGGTCTCAATGACATCTGCTAAGCGTATCCTGTCTACATCTCCTTGGCCCGCGAGAGAAGCCTTACGCTTCATAAGAAGGACGACGGTGTCCGCATCCCCTCTCATCATTGCTTCAGTTATCTGGTCACTTAGAATGGATTCCGAATCACGAGGTTTGGCGGTTATCTCACGAAGGGCGCTTATAAGTATCTGTCGTCGACTGTCTTGATGATGCCTACGCTCGATATCAAGCGCTGCTTTTGACGCGTCTTGCCGACTATCAGAGAACACTACTGCTTTTGCCGCTGAGCCGCTGGCATGCAAAAGCTCGAACAGCTCAGTCGCGACGAGTTGTGAGCTACGTGCAAAGCCAGTCCGAAAGCTACGTATTGGAGACTGCCTAAATTTCGAGCTGCGGCCTGCATAGTCTGTTCCGCATGCCGGGCAGCAGTTCGGCCCAGCAGACCCCGGTTTACGTAGCTTTTCATTGTTTTGAGTAGGACGAATTTTAAATATTTTACCTTGGACTAGATCCTCGCCAACGCGGTTACCACCAGTAACTACACCATTACGAGTATCTAGAACCGCGTCTATCCATCCTTCATCTTTGTTGTCCCCAGCCTTAGCCTGATTGCAAGAAGGCCAAAAAACTGCAAAATCCTCGTAACTCAAATCTTCATAGTTGCCGGTGGCACCTATTTCAGGAAGTTTCTCTAGCTCAGGTGAAGCTGGTAATAGCTCAACCTGAATACCAAGGTTTTCTGAGTTTTCGCTACGTCGTCCTCCTACAAACTCTTCACCGCACGATTCGCAATAAACCAGTTCGAATACTCGTCTCAATATACTCCCTTCGTGGCTGTAGGTAGTGCCTCGTTCAATCGTAACACCTTGAAATTCTACGCCGTTGATGAGTTGAGTCGGTGTAGCGAACATGCCCTCAATACTGCGAATGAAAATGTGTTGTCGAAAGCTAGTTGTTGTATCTTCTGTGGTTACGTTGAAAAGATTTTTAAGAAGGTCACCAAGTCCGCGAAGTATAGTTAGGCCCCGAAGCGCCTCCATAGCCATTTGATCGCACGTTCCAAAAATTTGAACAGCAATTTCCTTTGTGGGGGTTGCGCGAAGTAAGCCGGTTTCAGGGTTGCGACAAGCGTTAGCAAGAATGGCCGCAGAAGCCTCTACTGCAAGTTTTGCAGTCTGGCCTGGTGAATTTAAAGATGAGCTACGAGTTAGCTCAAAAAGGCAAGATTGAATTGCATCCTCAAGCTCTCGCGAGGTTGCGGCGATACCCCCAAGAAAGTCTGCTGAGGGGCAAGTAGTCGTCAGAAGTTTTCGGAACGGAACCGTCGATAACGGTAGTGGTGTATCTATTGTAGCTAATACTACTTCGCCTGAAACGATGCAAGAATCCCAATCTGCCGCTTTAGCAAATCCCTTATCCCCTTTTGATCGGAATGTTCCTAAAGGCCCGAAGAAGTCGTAAAGATACTTAAGGCTTCTGGCACCTGTTTCGCCTTCTTGAGGTAATGAAGCACTAGATGCAAGGATACGCAATTTGTGTCGGGTTGCCGGCTGGTCTAGTCCCAATCGTTGGATCAATGCTCTTATAAGACCAGAAACTTCGGTCCCAGATGATCCTCGAATTAGATGGAGTTCGTCAAGCACCAGGAAGAAATATGCGTTTTCATCGCTCTCTAGCCATTCGCGAGTCTTATCAAAGATAGAGGCCTCTATCTCTCGAGAAAGCATTGTTCCAAGCATAGAAACGTTTGTAACTAGAATGTCGGGTGGTGTGACCTGCATATCCCATCGTGCGACTAATTCACTTCCGTTAACTGACGGAAAAAGATAGCGTGTTGGATCTTCATTGGGATGAGCATCATCATGAGCCTGAGCGAGGTTCTGGTCTTGCTCACACGCAGTTAGCACGTCGGTAACTCGTTGGATTCGTTGTGCTGCTTTCTGTTTCTCTTTACGGTCATCGGCTCTGCGAGGGTGGGTCAGATGTCCAGCGATAGGGGATGCACTCGTATATCGCCCGAAGAAGATCCGATTTCCTTTTAGCCTTTTATCCATTACTTCATGTGCTTCTGGAGAGTCGAGAGCCTTCCGGAGCCTACTCAGTTGGTCCTCTACAAGTGCATTCATCGGGTAAAGGATCATCGCTCGAATAGCTTTCGGTCTCGAAGGGTGTTCCTTTCCACGATGTAGGCAGAAATTACTTGGCTCGCTCTTCCACCAGCTATCGGCCAAATAACCAGGTGCAGGGGGTGCCCAGTTAGTTGCCTCCTCAGCGATTGTCGCAAAAATAGGTAGCATGAAGGACTCGGTTTTCCCGGAACCGGTCCCTGAAGTAACTATGCCTGGCAAACCATGCTGTACACCTCGCTCCAGCATTTCCATCTGATGACGGTATGGTTTAAAAATATGCTTGCGACTGAGCTCCCCATCACTTGGTGTTCCGGGGAAAAGTCCTGATAGCGCGAGCTCTACAAATGTTTGTCGGCCTAGTTTCGAGAAATTATTTAACGGGTTTTTATCGTCTGTAAGATTGATCAGATCCTCTAGACTCAGTTCTGAGCTTTTATATCTTGGTATTGGCTCTAACAAGGGATCTGTCGTCAATGTTCCAGGCTCTCTTAACAGTTCGCGACGTCGGTCTGTTAGCGCTTTTCTCTTTACTCTAAAAGCAGTGTCTAGATATGAAATGTATATTTCTCGGATACGGCTAAAGCCACCTAGTGGATCAAACATTTAGTATGCCTCAATAGGGGAGTGGGTATTGGAGCCGAGCTGTGATAATAGCCACTTTCTGCCTTCGGCGACTGCGATGCATCTCCGGTCGGCTGAGCTTTGTCCATCTAATATAGTGCAGTAGGATTCGATCAGTGAATTGAGCTCAGTTTCATTTTTGTGCGGCCAACCAGCGCTAACTGTTCGAAGGGCTCTTTTAAAAAATTTTCGGTCTGTGCTTTTCGTCGAGGAAGTTAATATTTTCGATATTGCTTCCGGATCCGGGCGAGGCTTTGTTTGGGCATTGAAAGCTGACACGGTATTTGGCGTCCCCATGACTCTCGCGAGCACATCAGCGTCAAGTCCAGGTGATCGCTCTAAAGAAATTGGTGTTACATTATCTGAGATGCTTTCCCAGGTTCTCGCGGGGTCAAGATTTTTTTTACCCAGGCTAGCAAATACTAATAAATTTGATGGTCTGCTATCTCGATCAAGTTCATTAACTAACGACGGAAGCCACATGTCCATGGGCGTCCGCTCAAGGCCTTCAATGAAAAGGATTTTAAACCTAGTCGGATTGGCACTTGCTGAAATCCATGCATGCGCAAATGCAGTTGGAATTGAAGATATAGGCTGTCTCCAGATATCTTCCAAGCCAATAGTAGAGGGGTCGAGTATGTGCCTGTATACTTCTCCGCTTGAAATTATCGACGCGTAGCATTGAACTATGTCTGAAGCTGTCAAGCTCGGTATTACTACCAACTCACCTGATCGCGCTGCGATGTCAGCGATAAGTAATGCGTCGGTATCAAAACCTGATCGTATTGCACCTTTTTTTAAGACACTCGTAAAGTCTTCCCATTCTGAAAAACTGACTGGCGGTCGGTCGCCAGCGCGAGTCCATGGAGATGCTTGAGCAGGAATCAGTTCAATGTGGTGGCTGGGGCCGTATACCTGAGTAATGATCCGAGTTGATAATGCTCTGGCAACATCCAGTGCTGCGGCAGGTAACTGCGTCAGATTGTTTTGAATTGAGCTGATTTCAGTAGCCAAACTATTATTAAGAGATAAGATTTCGCTTTCTAGCGTAATTAGTTCGGTTTTGCGATTGCGGATTAAGGAGGCGAGCTCATCATTTTCAGTAATTAGCTGAGTTTGAGTGTCAGCAAGAGGTTTGAGATCCTCCTCGATTTCTTTACGAAGTTTTAGTTCAAGGTCGGCTCGCACTTCGTATTCCATATCTACAATGCGAGATGAGAGTTCTGCCTCCAGGCGCTCTTTTATCGGCGTTAGATCGCATATTAGATCAATGATCTCGGATGTGGCTTCGATATTTACATTAATGCTGTTTGACAATGTTAGAAGTCGATCGCGCATTGGTCCAAGCTCTGCGCTTGCATCGCTTAAAATATTTGCCCGAGACAAAGTTGAAATTAAAGATCTGATTTGCGCTTTTGTGTGAGGTAGGACATTTTCGTTTTCTTGCAGTACTGCATTACGTATTCTCCGCAGGCGATTGAGAGCTCCCTCAAAAAAGTCAGCATCTCGAGACCAATCTACGGTGCCTGCTTGGGTTCCTACTGTAATTCCGGGTATGGCTATATACCTTGCGTTTATTTTATCGCCAGTAAAAAGTGATTGATCAAATCTATAAGTTGCTAAGTCCTGAAGGTTCGCTAAAGCAGCGATCTTTCGGCCAGTATCGGGATCATTTACAAGAGGGACAATGGTGCAAAGTCCATCTTTCAATGCAATTATTACACGTTCCGTCCCTTCACAAAGTCCAGTGAGTCCGATTTCTACGACATCGCGTCGTGCGACCTCAGTGTCCGTAGCGCGGTAATCTCTCACTTCATCTATGCGACGTGCATCTGTTACTAAATATCTGTCAGGCTTGTTCGGTGCTAGGTGCGGATTTTCTATTGCAATGAAAGTGAAGAACTCTCCCATCGAAAACCCTGGGTGGCGAGGTGAAAAGGCCGTCCCTTGGTCGGGTAAGATTTCCGTCCATTGTGCATCACTTTTCCAGGCTCCACCCTCTACTATTGCAATAGGTGCAACTCTAACGTGAGGCATCGGTTCATATTTACAGCTACCAAGAAATATTGATTCTTTCATGCATTCTCACGATATTAATTTGAGGGTGACGAATAACCTGAGCTTCGATTAGTCCAAATCGAACGGTTGCCTGAACGACGGGATTGGATTGTCTCGTTGACCCATCCCTCATGCTTCGTACTACTGAAGCCCCCGATAGCTGGCCCGAATATACCAGCTACCCACTTCCCTACCGCTTGAGCTGCTGGATATGCGTAAGTCCACTGTCCAGATGACGCCTGCTGGACTCCAGAGCAGGCGAGTGAAGATAATCGTATTGCTCTAGCTACGGGAAGCGGGAGATAACCTGATCGGGCGGTTCGGGTAAGCTGATTGTCCGCCCAGATAAAAAGGGCGGTTCTTGTGGTGCGATATCCTTCGAGAATCGCTGTGGTGCGTGAGGTCGTAATGAAATCCCAGTGAGGATATTTGATCCGATAAACGTCTCTGTCATCCTGTCTATCCCTAATCCATCGCTCTATAGATGGCAACGCTTCCTGATTGGCCATTTTTTCAGTAGGTAGAAACAATCCTTTATCGAATGACCATGCACCCACTCTCCGCCGCCCGTCACAGGTTCTCTTTTCCAGCGTCCAGCAATCAGGAGCGGGGGGAATTACTGGCCATAAATTTTCTTGCTCTGGCCAACCGCTTAATCTGGACAGTGTTCCTACATCCACGCCTTGAACAACAATCATAGGAGGGATTAGGTCAGATGTTGATCCTCGCAAAATAAGGCGACCTCCAATTCCCTCCACTAGGCGAGACAACCGTTTACGGGCGGCAGCGCCGACCGCGCCCTCGATGATATTGTTCCCCGAGCCTACATCAATGACTTTTGGGGCGCACAGCATCCACTTTCTCGCACGCCACGCTTCAGAAATATGAGGTTCAATCCATCCAGCTTCAGCCAATGACTGGATTACGTCCCAAACCATAGATTTATGAGGCAGTGCTAATTGAATGAGTGGAACTAGGTCACACTCAGCCCATCCCGAGCCTGCGCCCGCGTAAACCGCTTCCATGATGTCCGCAATTATCGAGTTCTCTGACCATGCGTTTGTTGAAACAGGTGAGCTTATTGCTATATTAAGATCGCTGTCGTAAAGAGACAGCTCTTCCTCTATGGCGAAACCTTTAGTCGTATTTAAATACGTATCGGATTTTTCTGGAGCATCCGTTTCAAACGATATGTTTGTATCAAAATCCAGTTGCCCTTCATTAATAGTTAATCTCCAGGTTCCGTGTAGATGTGTTTCTGATTCAAGGCGCCATGTTGGAGGGGTGCCAGACAGCGATATTTTTTGTAGGTGAGCATCTGCTGATAGTATGTTTGCTTGACTTGTCTTTGATGCGAGAACGGATGGGAGAAAAGGAGTACGTCCTAAAAAAATATGGCGCGCCGTTTTGACCCCTCCAAGGATTTTAATGGAAAGTAAATTTTCAGTAGGCGCGGGGAAAAAGCCGATATTTTCTTTCAGGGCATTAATGGCTGTAGAATTAAGTGGTGTAGACACGTACCAGTCTGTATCAATAGGAGTCCATGACGCAGAAATCGTCGGGTTCATAGCGGCACTACCTGATCGGGCCATGACGATCATTAATGCATTTGATGGAGCACCTTGATCATGGAATACCCAGCGAGCATCGGAGTTTTGCCAGAATATTAAGGCGCCATCTTTAAGAGCGTTAGCTAAAGGCTTAGGTGTTTTTTCTTTCGGAAGCGATATTAGCTTGGTTAATGATCCGCTGAAAATTGATTCATTCTCAATGCTATGATTCAATCGCCGTCTATCTGCCAGAAAAAGTCTAAACTCGATTGTATCTTCATCATATCCACTGAAGGTTACCTCTAATCGCCACCCACTCAGCTGAGCAGAGGGCGTTCCCGCCGATAATAGCTCCTCTATTCTTTGGACAAGTGTCCAAAAACGGTGACTTGAAAGCAGCCTCTGGCCCATCGAAAACAAAGACTGGAAATCATCGCAAGCGGTTCTAATCGCTTCAGGAACCATGCACCAGCGATGTGGACGTTTGAGTTCCGCTACTAAACGTTGCGGATGATTTCTAACTTGAATGGGAATATCTGAGAGAAGTCGCTTAAAGGATGTCTGATCACGCCAAGCAGGGAAGGCAATGCGAATGGCGTGCCCTATTAGCTTCATTCGACCTGGATCAGGAAGTATTAAACGTCTGATTGGTGCTCCTTGTTCGCGACGCTTATCGCACCACTTGGTCAATTGGAGCCATAGGTCGTTGACGCCTTCAACCGCGCTGAATGTTGCTCCAGTTCCTAGCGCTTCACCCAGTCGGACACGGAAATTATGGGTATTCCCCACGCCTTCATTAGTGGCAGTAACCAAACAAGTCAGGACAAGGAAACGAAAATATCCAGGAACAGTTCCTTCTACTGACACAGTAGAATATCTGCCCCCTAACCAGCCTTGAACCGTAGCTATGTTGAAATGCGCCAGAAAAGCGCGAGTCGCTTCTTCTGGCCCCCAACCCCTGTCTGATGCTGCCGCCAATTCAACGGGAGTAGCATCCAAAAAGGTGATGGGCGAGCCACCATATGGGCCGTCAGATCTCAAATAGTGATCTGTGAGACATTTTTCCCAATCCTTTCCATCCATGTGAGCTTACCTGCAGCTTAGACAACCTTCCTAGGCAAATTGCCATCGTTCGATCATTTAGGTCAACGATCAATCGACTGTAACCCTATGTCACCCCACTGATTTTGACTACAAACCCGATTGTTATTCGGTGCTGTGCAGGTTATAGCTTTTTTCTTAGTGCCCGAACCTGCTCCACGCTAAGCCATGTGCGTTTGGAGTGGATGATTCGATGGCAGTTCGCGCAAAGGAGAGCTAGCTCGGCGAGTTTGGTCGTTTCGCCGGGCTTCAAGGTGTGTACGGGCTTGGTATGGTGGATGTCTATGATGCCGTCGCCTATCGGGCCGTATGCCTCGGCGAAATCGAAGCTACATGCTTCGCATTGCAAGCGCCCGTGCTTCTGCAATACATCTTTTTTCTTGACCTGGACTAGGGCGTGGCTGCGCTCGCGATAACGGTGTAGGCGTGTAAGCACTTTGCCTTCTTCCGCCTCCTCAACCCCCGGCTCGTCATCGCCTGCCAGCGCATGGGTTTCGAGCGAAGGGCTTTCGATGGCGGCGCTAATGGCGGCTACTACGGCAGCGAGTTTCGACGGTGCTCTGGCGAACGGCTGTGCTTGAAACTGCCAAAAAGCATGTATAAATTTTCAGTATTCGACCTCGATCTTTTGCCCTGAACCGGATACAATGACATCCGTTAGGAGGCTATTTCCATGCATGATATTGACGCCGTTGACCTTTTTTGTGGTGCGGGAGGACTGACAGCGGGTCTGCTCAAGACCGGCATCAGCGTACGCGCTGGCTACGACATCGATCTCAACTGCGAATTCGCCTATAAGACGAATAATGGCGCCGAATTCGTCGCGGAAAGCGTCGATATCGCCAAGGTGGAGGATGTTGCCTCTTGGTACCGCCCTAGCCGAATCAAGCTCCTGGCAGGCTGCGCCCCTTGTCAACCTTTCTCGACGTACAACCAAGGCCGAGATACCAGCAACGATCGCAAGTGGCCGCTTCTGTATTCCTTCGAAAAGCTCATCAAGGGCATCAAGCCCGAGCTGGTCACCATGGAAAACGTACCTGACGTGACCAAGCACAAGGTCTATCTTGACTTTGTGCAAGGACTGCAGGACGAGGGCTACCATATCTGGGCGGACACGATCCATTGCGTGGACTATGGCCTTCCCCAACAACGCCGCCGCCATGTGTTGCTGGCTTCGAAACTTGGCCCTATCGCAATGATTCCGAAGACTCATGCTGGCAAGCCTGTGACGGTCGAAGAAGCGATCGGCCATCTTCCCAAGCTTGCTGCGGGAGAATGCGACCCTAGTGATCCGCTGCACCGGGCAGCGACGCTTACTCCAACGAACCTTGAGCGGATCAAGCGCTCAACGCCGGGCGGCACTTGGAAAGATTGGCCTGAGTGGCTGCGCGCCGCTTGCCATCGTAAGGCGTCCGGCAAGACCTATCCGAGCGTTTATGGTCGGATGCGTCATGATGCGCCAGGGCCGACCATGACGACTCTGTGCTATGGATTTGGCAACGGTCGCTTCGGCCACTACGACACGGAACAGCACCGCGCAATCTCGCTTCGGGAGGCTGCCACCTTGCAATCCTTTCCTGAGACTTACCAGTTCACGCCGCCTGAGAAAATTACCTTCAAGGCGGTGGGGCGTATGATTGGAAACGCCGTTCCTGTTCGTCTGGGAGAAATTATTGGCCTCAGTATTCAGCGCCACCTTGAGGAGCTGGATTCGATGGAGAAAGCAGCGAAAAATCTCTCCTAAGCCTTTCTTCAAGAGTGCATCGGTCCTTCGTTTCACATTCCCATACCACCAGAACTCGCCAGCCCAGCGATTCAAGTTGGGCGGTTTTTCTAGCATCTCTTTCTACGTTGGCATCGAATTTGGGCAACCAGTAGTCCTGTCGCGTTTTCGGTGTTGTTGCGTACCTGCAACTAGGGTGGCGATGCCAGAAACAACCATGCACGAAGATTGCGGTCGTGTGCTTTGGTAGGACTATATCTGGGCTTCCAGGGAGTGATTTTTGGTGGAGCCTGAAGCGAAGTCCCATTCTATGAAGTAGCTGCCTAACCTTCATTTCGGGTTGAGTATGCATGCGCCCGACGGATTTCATGATCTTCGAGCGTATGCATTGATGGTTGGTTTCTTTCAGTGTGATTTCCTCTCAAGCCTGCAGTGCAGGTGGTGCCGCATATTTCTTTTCTCTCAGATAGGACGAAATTGACCATAGTACCGATCTGAGATAGACCGTGGTTTGATAATGGACCTTCGACAGATATTCTGGTGATGTGTCTTGGCCGCATTGCTCAAAGGATAGCCTTCCATGTGCCAGTGCATTTCTCTTATCTCTTACATCTTTGAGTTGGCGCAGTGTTTGGCGCCCGTTCAAGTTAGGGTCTGCAGTTTGAAATCCATATTTTTTGGCTGTCGTCCTGATTTCTGCGCAATCGACATTTCCAGAAAATATCTTTTCTCTATCGTAGCCTAGTCTGGTTATCGCAATTTCGATGGGGTGAGTTCTCCCATCGAGGGCAGAGCTATGATTGTCCTTGATGGCGCGTTTGAAGTGGCTCAACGCGATGTTTTGTAGATTGCCACTTAGTTGGTCGAAGCCGAGATTATCGCCATCTACAGTCTTGTGTATTGCGTCTATGGCATTAGTCATGGTTGCTTCGACTAAATTGTAGAGGAGTAGGTATGTGTTCGCTCGTAGCGTTTTGGTTAACTCTCGAGAAAGTTCTGCTCCCTCGATTGGGGTGACTATTCCATGTACCTCGCCGGCCAGTGCAACGGATCTGTTATTTGCGATGAGCTCTATGAAGTCTATATACCTGCTGACCTCTGCACAGCGTTGCCGGAAAAGGTCATACAGCTCAACAAGTAACACCTCACTGTTGGTCATACTCGACCTCTCGACCTAGCAAGTTATCCCTCACGAAGTGGATACGGTTTAGGACCTTAGGTCTCGAGTTGCTCGCGTCTGAACGAGTCAGTGTTTTGAACTCATCGCTTGCAAGCCACGCCATAGATGCGGGAGCCAGTCCGGGAGCTTCTTGCTGAGCTAGAGCGACACCGACCGAGATTGATTCGAAACGAATTCGAGGCACCGATGAGTTATTTGGCGCTTTCTTGAATCCGTGTGGGAAGAATTGCTGAACGAAGTCAAGCATGCTTTCGAAAGTTGCTATCAGATCATCTCGGTTGAAGCCGTTGGTGTTCATATGGTCGAGGTACCCGTCCAAGAACTCGTCCACACGTTTGTTGAAATCCTTGTATCTATGAAGGTATGCGTAAAATCTCAGCACCATTTCTTCATAGTCGCGGTGATTGATTCTGACGTCACTAATCGGACAAAGCTGTCTGAATCTTAGGTTAGAAGCGACCTCCCGAACGAAGTCAGTGAACGGCCCATCTTGTGAGCCGAATCTCTGCTCCATATCTTTCAGTTTAGTACCGCCGGTATTCAGCCGGTCGAAGAGTTGACGACGAGCTTCTTCATCAACCTCCATCAGCTCAATCATTCGCATGGTCTTGCGTCTGAATCTGAGTTGGCGAGAGACTGGGAAGTCTTTGAAGTGAAAGCCATTCAGCATTGGCAGCATCTTCAGGTCGTCGAGCTTGAATTCATTGGTCAAGAAACGAACCAAAGTCCTGATTCGTTGTGAGCCATCGACAATTTCTAGGCGCCCCTCGTTTTCTCCTGTATGTACGTCTGCAACATACAAATATGGAATAGGGAGGTTGAGAAGTATCGACTCAATGAATCGACCTTGCTGTTCCTCGCTCCAAACTAGCTCTCGCTGATAGTCTGGGATGAATAATTCTGCCTTGTCGGTTTCTTCTAGTTTGTCTATATACTTCGATACAATTACTTCAATAGGGTATTCCCTGATGTCGAAGTCTGTCTCTTTTTGTCTTTCGATTATTTGCTTTTCAGCTTCCGCTTTTTGATCGTCACTTATAAGTGCGAACATTTCTCCTTGCTTAGCCATTAAGATTCCTTGCTCTCTGAATTAATACGATTTTGGTAGTATATATATGGTTTATCTTGGCACATTATTTGAGTACCCCTCGTCGCCGTGCTTGGGTCAGTGGTTTTTTAGCATACGCCGGTTGGGAATCGATAGCTTCGGCAGAGAGGAGGAGGGGTCGACGATATAGCCGAGTAGAGCAGTAGAGTTGGCTCTGGCGTACTCCCGCTGATTGGCGGTTATCCTTGAGACACTGCGGGGTGTCATTCCATTCTGCTTTCATCTATACCCAATCCGTTGAATCATCTCTAGATGTCATTATGCTATCACGCTGGGCAAATGGAGGAGCTACCTTTGTCGGGGGGTGCTGTCTTACCTGCCGGGGTATGTTATGAGGTGATTTTCCACCGGCTCAAGCTAGCGTCTTGGAGTTCAGCAACAATTTCGGTATGGCTGTAGATGTAGTCCGAAAGCTGCTTTATTTCCCTAGCTGACATCTCCTGGCTGCCGCCCTCATTCAGTTTTTTAGCTAGCTGGTTCAGGTTTCTTCCGATGGCTCTGAGCTGTCCCGACGAATCCCAAAGCGCCTTTGTGGTCTCCATGGTGAATTGGGGCTGATTGGTCAAACTAGCTCGTACGCAATTAATTACCCAGCGTTGTGCTGAACAGCCCTCGGCTTCAGAACGTGCCACGATCTCATGGTGCTCACTCGGTGTGAATCGAACCTCAAGCCTTTGTTTTGGACCTTCGTCGGGTTCGCCTGCGATTTGCCCTGATATCCAACTGTGAACGTCTGGGGGCATTTCATCTTGGATGACGTAGCGCATTAGCGCTCGGATCATGCCGTGTTGGGAGCTACCTTTTTTCTCGCAGTGCGCTTCCCACTCTGATTTCAACTCAGCCGGTATGCGTATCCGGTAAACGGCGCTATCCCTTGTGGCGCCGATGCTAGCTTTGCGCGGCATGTGCGTTCCTCGTTCGGTATCAACAACTGACCATACCCGTAGTGAACCACAATTTACCGGCGAATGCCTATCCTGCACTAGATCTCCATGCGCTTGAATCCTTGTTCATGAACAAGCTTTGGGCGCCTATTGACCGGCGAAAAGCCTATCCTGCATTAGTGCTCCACGTGATTTAGTACTTGTTCATGAACAAGCTTTTTCCGGTTCGATGCGCGCACGCCTGCAATGAAAATATGTGCATCTGTGGATTTCACTTCACTGGGCGTGTTCTTGCCGCGAGGTCGCTACAAATTCTTCCAGACCAATCTCGCCGCTGATGTAACGCTCGCCGAGGCGTTTCATACCGGCAGTGATTTCAAATGCAGACAGGTTTGCTGAGGCGTTGGCAAAGGCTACGGCTTCCCTTCGTTTGCTCCGCTCAGCCTCCGAGAGTTGGTATACCTTGGGATGGTCAATTCCGGCTGACAGCTCGATGTTGTTTTGATGTTGATCGGTTTTTTGGTCTTCCGAACTCATAGTGGTTCCTGATGGTTTTTTGAGAACTCTTGATCATGTAAAGGATAGCGGTTTGAAGCAGTCTCAGCAGTGCGTGATCTTGGTTGGCCCCCACACGAACGCGAAGCTCGCGTCTGCGAAAGTACCAAGGTTTTGCTGGATGTGGTGTCAAGGGCGGCACCGGAGGCCGCATGCGGAGCGGAGCCGAAGGCGAGCACCGAACGGGTGAGGATGACGGGCGTAGCCGTACCCTTGACTCCACAGGAAGCGCTCAGCCTATCGCTAGGGGTAGGTCAAGGGCTCCGCCCGCCGTGCCTGCCCCGCAGCCAGTCCGGCAAGTTCGGACACGGGATGCAACCGAAGGGGTTGCCCAAGCAGAGCGCGGAGCTTCAGGGCTGGTGTTCAAACATTCCCATCGCTTGGATTCCTGCGCGGTGTAAACGTCTCCTCCGGTGCTCTATCGAGGAACGTCTCGGTTAGACTAGCGATTCTTTAAGGAAGCCTTTCAAAGGAGTTGAGCCGGTGCAAACTAATCAAACCGTCAGTTGCCCACATTGCATGAACAACGTTCTGTGGGGAGCCTCAGTTTGTAGGGGCTGTCATGCAGAAATCTCCTATGGCACCCCACGTGCAAGCATTGTCTTTTTCATTATCGTTTCGGTGGGAGCAGGCTGGTATGCAGCGAAGCTCGTTCACGACCATCTTTCCACTAATTCGACGGTCCTGTGGGGTGTGTTCGGGATCATCCTTGCATTGGTAGGAGTTCTGTCCAGAAAGGTCTGTAAGCGCCTTTATACGGGCAAGACGTGGTTTAGAAGGATTTACAGAACCAAGTAATCCACTCAGTACGTACTGGATTCGCATGGATGCGTTGTCAAAAAGCACGCTGAAGTTGTCTTATTTTTTCGATTAGACGATTAGATTCAATGAGTTAGTACTTTTTGTCGTGACCCATCCCCCCGCCCTTCCCGCAAGCGGGAAGGGAGCGAGTCGCCCTCTGTCGTCAAGGGTGCAGGGGAGGCCTACGGCCTTGATCCCCTGCGCCCATGCCGCGAGCGTTGGTCGCTTCTGCCGCGTAAAGGGGCCGAGTCCTCGCCGCTTCGCGTCTGCGGGCCGCACCAACCCCTTGACCCGTCATACGCTACTTGAATAGATCTTTTGTTCTTGGGAGACAGGCCAGGTGTTTGCCCAGCTTTTGATAAATGTCCTTCGCTGGATAATTCAATATTGCAGCCCCGCTCTGAAGCATTTCCTTGATCATCGCGCTTTCGCGCCTCATTGCGTCTCCCCGGTAGCGAAATGAGTGATGTACCACTAGCTCAAAGCCAAAGCCTGCATCTGCCAACGCGCTGATGAGCCTGAACCGTGCCGCGCCTTCAAGCGTTCCAGGGTTTTTCTTCAAATGTGTCCGATACCTACCATAAGGGTCGGAGGTGTACCCGACGTAGAACGGAAGCTCGTTGGCTGTATTGATCAAGTGGTAGACGTAGTACCGGTTTCTCCCCG
>Ga0182005_1000604_pt1 | contig 17458 bp, 16 predicted proteins | sample Sormic07211103_1_FD_123021 | JGI IMG/M metagenome (GOLD analysis project Ga0182005, IMG submission 123021) | Rhizosphere microbial communities from Sorghum bicolor, Mead, Nebraska, USA - 072115-103_1 MetaG | ecosystem: Host-associated > Plants > Roots > Rhizosphere | place: USA: Nebraska...
ATGGACCCCGACCGGGACCAACGTGCCGGACTATCCGCGTCTGGCGCAACTGTGGTGGAGCCACATCGCCGAAGCGGCCAGCGGCGAGAAAACTCCGCAAGAGGCTCTGGATGGTCTGGCCAAGGATCAGGACGCGATCATGTCCCGTCTGGAACGTTCGAAAGCGCAAACCACTTGCGCACCGAAAATGAACCCCGAGCGCGATGCGCAATACTGGTTCGATCAGCCGGGTGCACCGAAGCCTAAGTTGGCGAACGAGAAGCCGAAGGGCGAAACCGTGAGCTACAACGAACTGCTGAAGTCGTGGGCGGATGCGCGTAAGTAAGCCTCTGTACTGAGCAAGGCGAACGGCACCGAAAGGTGCCGTTTTTGTTGGTGCCTGATAGTCCGCCATCGCGGGCAAGCCACGCTCCCACAGGTTTCAGGGGTGTTCGCACATTCAGTGGACGACGGTGATCACTGTGGGAGCCGGGCTTGCCCGCGATGAGGCCGGCGCCGACAGCGAAAATCTCAAGTCAGATGCCTCAGGGCGCCCCCCTCAATCACAGGAAATCCCAACCGGAACACCGTCACCGCCCCCGGCAGGCTCTTCACCTCGGCCACGCCCTGATGCAGGCTCATGATCGAGCGCACAATCGCCAGTCCCAACCCGGTGCTACCTTGCGAACGCGAGCGACTGCTGTCGACGCGGTAAAAACGATCAAACAGATGCGGCAGGTGCTGCGCCTCGATGCCTGCGCCGGGATTGCTGACCAGTAGTGAGGTCTGTGTCGCGCCTTGCTCGATTAACAGCGTCACGGTTTTCCCGGTCGGACAATGGCGCAACGCGTTGGACAGCAAGTTGGAAATTGCTCGCTGGATCATCAGGCGATCACCCCGCACCGACGCACTGCCCAACACGTTCAACTGAATCTGCTTGTCCTGTGCCGACAGGGAAAACATCTCGGCCACTTTCAGCGCTTCAACCTCCAGCGCAATCGACTCAAAGGGCGCCAGCGCCGACGGATGGCTCACCTGTGCCAGAAACAGCATGTCCGAGACAATTCGCGCCACGCGCTCCAGCTCCTCGGTGCAGGAAACCAGCACGTCCTTGTACTCCTCCACGCTACGTTCGCGCGAAAGTGTCACCTGCGCCTTGCCCATCAAGTTATTGATCGGCGTTCGCAACTCATGGGCCAGATCATCGGAAAATTGCGACAACTGCTGCACCCCCGCATCCAGCCGATGCAGCATGAAGTTGATACCCTGCGCCAGTTCGCTCAACTCCTGCGGCATGTTCACCACCGACAGCCGGTGATCCAGATCCTGCGTCGAAACCATCGCCGCCACTTTGCGAAATTCACGCATCGGCGCCAGGCCCCGTTGCACCGCAGCCCAGGCACTCAGGCCGATGAAGATCAGCAGCAACGGTAAAGCCAGAAGCGTGGAACGCAGATAGGCGCTGAGCAAGGCCTCATCGTGGGCATTGTCCATCGACAGCAATACCGACACGCGGGTGCCATCCTTGAGACCGATCAGCCTCGAGGCGGTGAGAAACTTCGTGCCCTTGGCATCTGTGCAGGAGGAAAACGCCAGTTCATCGCTGACCGCCCGCACCACCTTCAATTCAAGGCGCGGATCGGCCAGGCCGGTACCGGATTTGAGCAGCGGTGTACGCAAGTTGCCACGGTCGTAAATCGTCAGCGTGAGGTTGTCGTGCCCCATGACCTGATCGAGCAGGAAGTGCGGGCTGGTGCTGATTTCGCCTGTGTCGATGTACAGCGACAGGCTGTGTTCGACCTGCTCCATTTTCTTTTCCAGACTGTCTCTGGAAAGCGCATTCAGTTTATGGGTCAAGGCGAAATAGGCGAGGGTCGCCAGAAACACTACGAGCAACGCACCGAGAATACTGACCGTCAGGCCGAGGCGCATAGACAGGCTGGCCGGCTTCATTCTCGCGCTTCCAGCACGTAACCGACACCGCGCAGGGTGTGGATCAACTTGTTGTCGAACGGTTCATCGATCTTCGCCCGCAACCGCCGGATCGATACTTCGACGACGTTGGTGTCGCAGTCGAAATTCATGTCCCACACCAGGGAAATGATCTGCGTGCGGGTCAACACTTCGCCGGACTGGCGCATCAACAGATGCAGCAGGGCGAACTCCTTAGTGGTCAGGTCTATACGCTGCGCGCCACGAAAGGCGCGGTGGCGCCCCGGATCAAGCTCCAGATCGGCGACTTTCAGCACTTGTGGCACCGGGGGAGTCTCGTTTCGGCGCATCAGGCTGCGCACCCGTGCCAGCAATTCCGGAAACTCGAACGGCTTGACCAGATAATCATCGGCGCCCAGGTCCAGACCGCGGATCTTGTCGGCCAGACGCCCGCGCGCGGTGAGCATCATGACCCGCGTGGAGTGGGTGCGCCGCAGGTGTTGCAACACACCCCAGCCGTCCAGTTCCGGCAGGTTGACGTCGAGAATGATCAGGTCATAAACCTGTTGTTGCGCCAGATGCAGACCGTCGGCGCCGGTGGCGGCGTGGTCAACGATATAACCACTTTCCGTCAAACCCTGATGCAAGTATTCGGCAGCTTTAAGCTCGTCCTCGATGACAAGGATTCGCATGATCAATCACCACTTTCATTGAATGAAAATTTAATTAAGGTGGCCTGGAAAAGTTGTTGTTTTTTTAAGGTCTTCCGGACGGGTGTTATTAACAGCCTAACTGTTTTCCTACAGGAATTTCTCAGCGTACAGGCGTGCAAAGTTAAAGGCTGTAGTGGCTACAGAGTCAATGAAAAACATTGTTTTAAGGCTCTGAATCGGTCTTCTGCGACAGCCTGTCGCAGCAAGATTGTCCGTATTCAGGATAGTTGAGTTCAGGCAAGTACTGTTTGTCGGTTTAATTAAGTGTATTTGTTTCGTTGTATTGCGACATGGAGTTTTACACTTTTCATGCGGGTGCATAACTACTTGTCGAAATGCTGGATAACGGATTTGTAATGTTCCAGTCACCTTGTCGATAAGTTAAAAACCCTACCGTGGCGGCGTCAACGATACTTCAATTAAGGAAGTCTTCCATTGCCCGGTCTAACAGAAGTGACGGCGTGCTTACGCCTGAAAAAAAGCCTGGTGCTGGCCAGTAGCGTTTTGTTGCTGGCCACATCGGGGCTTGCGCCAGCATCGACACTGACCCTTGAACAAGCCCTGCAAACAGCCTTCGCCGGTAACCCCGACCTCGCCGCCGCACAGCGGGAAATCGGTATCGCCGAGGGCGACCGCAAACAGGCCGGCCTGATCCCCAACCCTGAAGTCTCGTGGGAGGCTGAAGACACCCGCCGCGACTCGCGCACCACCACGGTGATGCTCAGCCAGCCGATCGAACTGGGCGGCAAACGCGGCGCCCGCATCGACGTCGCCAGGCGCGCGCAGGACGCCGCCGGCATCCAGTTGGAGCGCGAGCGCAACACATTGCGCGCCGATGTGATTCAGGCATTCAACATCGTCCAGATCGCGCAGCAGCACTTGCAGTTGTCGCGCCAATCCATGCAACTGGCCGAGCACGGTTTGCGCGTGGCGCAAGGACGGATCGAGGCCGGCAAATCATCGCCCGTCGAAGGCACGCGCGCGCTCGTGCAACTGTCGCAAGTGCGCCTGGAACTGAGCCGTGCCGAACGCGATCAGGCCACCGCTTATCAGCAATTGGCGCAGGTCATGGGCGCACCGTTGCCGACGTCGACCACTGTGCAGACTGCCATTCAAAACATGCCCGTGGTGCCACCTCCGATCCGTTTGCTGGAGCGTCTGAACGAAACCGCCGAGCTGCGTCTGGCCACGTTGCAGATCGATCAGCGCGAAGCGTCGTTGGGGCTGGAGAAGTCTGAGCGCATTCCCGATCTGACCGTCAGCGTCGGCAGTCAGTACAGCGAACTGGAGCGCGAGCGGGTCAACGTGGTCGGCTTGTCGATGCCGATTCCGCTGTTCAATCGCAATCAGGGCAACATCCTCGCAGCAGCGCGTCGAGCCGATCAGGCAAGGGATCTGCGCAACGCCACCGAACTGCGTTTGCGCACGCAAATCCAGACCACCCTTGCACAATGGCAGACCGCCAACGCTGAGGTCACAGCGTTCAACCAGAGCATCCTGCCCGCCGCGCAAAGTGCGGTCGACAGCGCCACGCGCGGGTTTGAAATGGGCAAGTTCGGCTTCCTCGACGTACTTGACGCCCAGCGCACCTTGATCAGCGCCCGTAGCCAATACATCCAGGCAGTCAGCGAGGCAACCGACGCCCGGGTACGCATCGAACGGATCTTTGGCGACCTCGCCGTCAGCCCTTGAATTTCATCTTTTCAAACACTGCGCGATGGCACGGCGCAGAGGAGTTTCCATGGACAAAAAACTGATTGTTGTTGCTGCTGCGACATTGGCGCTGGGCATTGGCATAGGTTCGATATGGCCGGGCAAGGCGCCCATCGACGCCATCGCCGATGGAACGGCGGGACATGCCGATCACGCTGAAGAGGGTGCAGGCGCTCACAGCGAACACGCTGCAGAAGGGCACATTGAATTGAGCGCCGAACAGATCGCCGCGGCCGGGATTCAACTGGCCGAGGCGCGGGCGCAGAACATCAGCCTCGGCTTGCCATTCCCCGGCGAAGTGCGCTTCGACGAAGACCGCACCGCCCACTTGGTGCCGCGAGTGCCGGGGGTGGTCGAAACGGTGTCGGTCAATCTTGGCCAGTCGGTGAAAAAGGGCCATTTGCTGGCGGTGATTGCCAGTCAGCAGATTTCCGATCAACGCAGCGAACAGGCGGCCGCGCAACGCCGCTTGGTCTTGGCGCGCACGACCTACGAGCGCGAGAAAAAACTCTGGCAGGACAAGATCTCCGCCGAGCAGGATTTCCTCCAGGCGCGCCAGGCGTTGGAAGAAGCCGAAATCGCCGTGAACAACGCCCGGCAGAAAATCAGCGTGCTCAGCGGCAGTGTGGTTGCCACCGGCGGTAATCGCTATGAACTGCGCGCGCCGTTCGACGGTGTCGTGGTGGAGAAGCACCTGACGCCGGGGGAGGTGGTCGATGAAACCACGGCAGCGTTCACCCTTTCGGACCTGTCGCGGGTGTGGGTGACATTCGGCGTTTCTCCCAAGGATCTGAACAAGGTGCAAGTGGGCAAACAGGTTGTCGTCAGCGCCGCGCAATTGGATGCCGAAGTGGTCGGCAGCGTGGCCTATGTCGGCAGCCTGCTCGGCGAACAGTCCCGCACTGCGACCGTGCGCGTGACCCTGGAAAACCCGCTGGGCTCGTGGCGTCCGGGGCTGTTCGTCACTGCACTGGTCACCACCGACAGCCGCCAGGCCAACGTCGCCGTACCGGAAACCGCGATTCAGACCGTCGAGGACACACCCACGGTATTCGTGCGCACCGTAGACGGCTTCGAGACGAGAGCAGTAGAGCTGGGCAGTCGCTCGGACGGTTTTGTGGAAATCACCCAAGGGCTGGAGTCGGGCGCGCAAGTCGCCAGCACTGGCAGCTTCGTTCTCAAATCGGAACTGGGCAAAGCCTCGGCCGAACATTCTCACTGACCCCGGAAGGTTCTCATGTTCGAACGCCTGATCCAGTTTGCCATTGAGCAGCGCATCATCGTGCTGCTCGCCGTTTTGCTCATGGCCGGCCTAGGTATCGCCAGTTATCAAAAACTGCCGATCGACGCCGTCCCCGACATCACCAACGTCCAGGTGCAAATCAACACCGGCGCCGCCGGGTTCTCGCCGCTGGAAACCGAGCAGCGCATCACTTTCCCGATTGAAACCGCCATGGCCGGTTTGCCGGCGCTGGAGCAGACCCGCTCGCTGTCGCGCTCGGGGCTGTCGCAGGTCACGGTGATCTTCAAGGACGGCACCGACCTGTTCTTTGCCCGCCAATTGGTCAACGAGCGCTTGCAGATCGCCAAGGAGCAATTACCCGAAGGCGCGGAAGCGGTGATGGGGCCGATTTCCACCGGCCTGGGCGAGATTTTCCTGTGGACGGTCGAGGCGCAGGAAGGTGCGTTGAAAGATGACGGCACGGCCTACACACCGACTGACCTGCGGGAGATCCAGGACTGGATCATCAAGCCGCAATTGCGCAACGTGCCCGGTGTTGCCGAGATCAACACCATCGGCGGCTTCGCCAAGGAGTACCAGATCGCGCCAGATCCGAAACACCTGGCCGCGTACAAGCTGACCCTGACCGATCTGATCACGGCGCTTGAGCGCAATAACGCCAACGTCGGCGCCGGTTACATCGAGCGCAACGGCGAGCAGTTACTGATTCGCGCACCGGGACAAGTGGCGAGTACCGAAGACATCGCCAACATCGTCATGGCCAACGTCGACGGCACGCCGATCCGGGTGAAGAACGTCGCCACCGTGGAAATCGGTCGCGAATTGCGCAGCGGCGCGGCTACGGAAAATGGCCGTGAAGTGGTGCTCGGTACGGTGTTCATGCTGATCGGCGAAAACAGCCGCACCGTCTCCCAAGCGGTTGCCGGCAAGCTCGAACAGATCAACAGATCTCTGCCCAAAGGCGTGATCGCTGTGCCGGTCTATGACCGCACGCACCTGGTCGACAAAGCCATCGCCACGGTGAAAAAAAACCTCATCGAAGGCGCGATTCTGGTGATCGCGATTCTGTTCCTGTTCCTTGGCAACATCCGCGCGGCGCTGATTACCGCGATGGTGATTCCGCTGTCGATGCTGTTCACCTTCACCGGTATGTTCAGCAACAAGGTCAGCGCCAACCTGATGAGCCTCGGCGCTCTCGACTTCGGCATCATCGTCGACGGTGCGGTGGTCATTGTTGAAAACACCCTGCGCCGGTTGGCCCATGCACAGCAGCGTCACGGGCGACTGTTGACGCGCAGTGAGCGTTTCCATGAAGTGTTTGCCGCCGCCAAAGAGGCGCGACGACCGCTGATTTTCGGCCAGTTGATCATCATGGTCGTGTACCTGCCGATTTTCGCCCTGAGCGGCGTTGAAGGGAAAATGTTCCACCCGATGGCCTTCACCGTGGTCATCGCGTTGCTCGGCGCCATGCTGTTGTCGGTGACCTTTGTCCCGGCGGCGATTGCGCTGTTCGTGACTGGCAAGGTCAAGGAAGAAGAGGGCGTAGTCATGCGCGGCGCGCGTCGCGTGTATGCGCCGGCATTGGCTTGGGTGATGAGCCATCGTGCCGTTGCTGTGGGCGCGGCGTTGGGCATCATTGTGCTCAGCGGCGTGATCACCAGCCGCATGGGCAGCGAGTTTGTACCCAGCCTCAGCGAAGGCGATTTTGCCCTGCAAGCCTTGCGCGTTCCAGGCACCAGCCTGACGCAATCGGTGGCCATGCAGCAGAGTCTTGAGACATTGATTCTGAACAAAGTGCCGGAAGTAGAGCGCGTGTTCGCTCGCACCGGCACTGCCGAAATCGCCTCCGACCCGATGCCGCCGAACATCTCCGACAGCTACGTGATGCTCAAGCCGAAAGAACAGTGGCCGGACCCGGGCAAGTCCCGCGAAACCCTGATGGCCGAATTGCAAGCCGCCGCGGCGACGCTGCCGGGCAGTCACTATGAGGTGTCGCAACCGATCCAGTTGCGCTTCAACGAACTCATTTCCGGCGTGCGCAGTGATGTGGCAGTGAAGGTGTTTGGCGATGACATGGACGTACTCAACGCCACCGCGGCGAAAATCGCCGCCGCCATGCAAAAGGTCAACGGCGCGTCCGAGGTCAAGGTCGAGCAAACCACCGGGCTGCCGGTGCTGACCATCAACATTGATCGCGACAAGGCTGCGCGTTACGGGCTTAACGTCGGCGATGTGCAGGACACCATTGCCGTGGCTGTTGGCGGGCGTCCGGCCGGAACGTTGTATGAGGGCGATCGGCGTTTCGACATGGTCGTGCGCTTGTCCGATGCCATGCGCAAGGACATTGAAGGCTTGTCGACGCTGCTGATTCCGGTGCCAGCCGTCAATGGTACGGCCAGTCAGATCGGTTTCATCGCGCTGCAAGAAGTCGCCAGCCTCGATCTGGTGCTCGGGCCGAACCAGGTCAGCCGCGAAAATGGCAAGCGCCTGGTGATCGTCAGCGCCAATGTGCGTGAGCGGGATATCGGTTCGTTCGTCGAAGAGGCGGGCCAAGCGATCGAACGTGATGTGCAGGTGCCGGCGGGTTACTGGACCCATTGGGGCGGGCAGTTCGAGCAACTGCAATCGGCAGCCAGGCGTTTGCAGATTGTGGTTCCAGTGGCGTTGCTGTTGGTGTTCGGGTTGTTGTTCATGATGTTCAACAACCTCAAGGACGGCTTGCTGGTGTTTACCGGGATTCCGTTTGCGTTGACCGGCGGAGTGATGGCGCTGTGGTTGCGGGATATTCCGTTGTCCATCTCGGCGGGCGTCGGTTTCATTGCGTTGTCAGGTGTGGCGGTGCTCAACGGGCTGGTGATGATCGCGTTTATCCGCAACCTGCGGGAGGAGGGGCGTTCGCTCTGCGATGCGATCAACGAAGGCGCACTGACACGGCTGCGACCTGTGTTGATGACGGCACTGGTAGCGTCCCTGGGTTTTATCCCGATGGCGCTCGCGACGGGTACTGGCGCGGAAGTGCAGCGCCCATTGGCGACGGTGGTGATCGGCGGAATTCTGTCTTCCACGATTCTCACGCTGCTGATCTTGCCGGCGCTGTATCAACTTGCCCATCGCCGGGATGAAGACCCTTTTCCTGGCACATAACGGATATGTAATTTGCGCGCCACCGTCACGAAAGGTTCGGATTGTTACCTTGATTCCGTTAGTTAATTAAACGAGGAATCAAAGATGAAACTTGTACAAGTGGGTGCGTTTGCAGCGGCGTTGGTGATGTCTTCTGTGGTCATGGCGGCCGGTGGCGGCGACAAGACATTCGCAAGAATGATGGCCGCCAAAGATCGCTCCGTAGAGCTGTTCGTTGCCAGGGAGCAAGCCCGCGATCCGGTCGTCGTCAATGAGAAGAAAGACGAAAAGACCCAGGACTTGTAAGCGTCGCGCACTTGAACAAGCCCGTCATCGAGTGCCGATGTCGGGCTTATTTATGGAGGTGTTGAACATGAAGTTGATCAAGTGGATGACGTTCGCCGCGGTGATGGCGATGTCCGTGAAAGTGCTGGCTGAAGGTGGCGGTGACCGCACGTTCGAAAAAGCGCTCAGCGCCAACAGCAAAGCCATGGAGCAGTACGCCGCCAGCCAGGGCAAAGCGGCGCCGGTGGTGAAGGATTACGAATACGGGATGAAGCTGGATGTGGTGAAAGTGGTGAGCGTTGTGAGCCCGGCAGTGGCTTGCGCTGTCGTCCCCACCGCCATGACCTACGAAGACTCCATGGGCATACTCAACACCATCAAATACACCGTGGCCGGCGACTGCCGCAGACGTGGCGGCTGAAAGCGCACAACCTCGCGATCTGCAATGTTTGAAACCCGACCGCCCCTTCAAGTCTAAACATACAAGCGAGCTGGCGATGGCATCTTTCAGGCACCAGGATTTCCTCGCCGAACCAATATCAGACAGACGCGTCGTGTTACGGGCACAGGCTCCTCGTCAATGTGCGTCGCACGGCTTTCAGCACGGCCCCATCAAACGCATCGTGCCCGGCGTGGAGCAACTGGCACTGCAGGTCCAGGCGTTGACGAAGCCAGCGCAGGCTGGTCATGCCAAACGTATCCTTGATGCCTTGTATCACTTGGGTGTTGGCATCGAGGATAAGATTCTCTTGCCTGCGAGTGAAGAAATACTGATTGAGGTGGTAGTGCATCTCCAGGCGAATAGCGCGCACGGCTTCTTCATCGACGAAGTCGTCGAGCGTGCCTTGGCGCATCGTCTGCCCGTTCAACTGCAAAGCGGCCTTCAACCAGTGGGTGGCCGCCTGACGTTGCTGCGCTGTGCAGCCGTTGCCGAGTATCTGGTAGATCTGCCGCGCACTGCAGCCATCGGTCCCGGGACTTACCCCCGCCAAACCTTCGCGCAACTTTTGATCGTATGCACTGACGTTCGCAGTAAACGGTACAAACACCGAGACCAAGGTGGTTTTCAGCACGACGTGGGGATAACGCTGCTGGAACTGAATCGCCAGCCAGCTTCCCCAAGAGACCCCCAGCAGGCTGATTTTTTCGAAACCCAAATGCTGGCGCAGAGCATCAATGTCTTCCACGCACAGTCCGGTGTTGTTGTGCTTGAGCTCGCCGTGGGGATGAGAGCGTCCGCAGCCGCGCTGATCGAACAGGACGATGTCGAAACGGTCGACGTCAAAGAACTCCAGATGATGACGAGTGCTGCGCCCACCCGGTCCTCCATGCAGGAAAAATATGGGTTCGGCATCAGGGGTGCCGTGTCGTTCCCAATAGATCAAGTGCCCGTCGCAGGTCGGGAAGTAGCCGTTTTTGAATGAAGGCTTCATTGCAGTGGGACCCTCAGCCGGTAGAACTGGAACAGTTCCATTTGCCCGGGGCGGGCCGCTACGCTGGAGACCAGCTCAAGTTTCAACATCTGGGCGAGGTACGGCACCGCGAGCAGCACCGGCGTATGACCGAAAACGAGGAGGGTGCCGCCCGGATTCACGCAGGCCACCATCTCGTGAAAGGTCTGCCGGGCATCGGTGCGAGTCATCACTTCGGCATTGAGAAAACGCAGGATCAGCACATCGCATTTGAGGCTGGAAGACGCAGCGTTTCGTGCATCTGCCACAAAGAATTCCACCGAGCCGGTGGCATGACGGCGTTTGGCATATTCGATCATCGAGACTGAACGGTCGGAACCCCGGCAATGGCGGTCAGGAAGCGCACGGGCCAGGTGCGTTATGAACTCGCCAGTCGAACAGGCCGGATCAAGAATCACGGTGCCGGGGAGCGACAGCGTTTCAAGCAGGGCTGCGCAATGCTGGCGCAGGTGGATTTCGTCGGCGTCCAGTTGTGTGGCGAGCGAGTCGTCGCACTGCCAGTAATCGGTCGGGCACACGAACTCCAGGCCCTTGTCATCGGAGACAGGAAACGGGAAATGGACTTCACTGTCGGGTCGAGCCTGTGCCAGGCTGAAAGCCGCTACCTTTTGCGCCATGGACGCGCTGTGAAAATAGAGGGCGATGCCATCATCGCCCCATTGCATATCGGCCAGCGGCCCAAGCAACATCCAGGGTTTGAGCAGGCTGTTGATGTACCAACCGCCGGTTTCAGTCTGTTGCAGCATTTTTCGACCTGCCCAGCTGCAGCCGTTGACGCGCAAAACGAAGAGATGATGGCGTCCGGGACCGATCGGTTCTACATGGCAATTGAGTGTGCCCGAGGCGTTGGAGTCGTGGCCGAAGGTTTGAGCCACCAGCACTTCTCGCCAGGGATCGGCGGGTTTGCACCGAGGGTTCATGCGCTCACTCCCTGAGGAGCTTCCAGGCGCCGGCCCCGCGCTTGCGGAACCACTACATTGCCGCTGGAAACAACAAAAAATCGCTCCAGCCCCGGAATCACGACATTGACCAGCGTCGTTCCCAGTCTGGTTTGATGCAGCTGTGAAATGCCCAGCGTCCGCCCATGCTGTTGCAGGTCTTTGGCCAGCAGATCGATCTGCTCAGCCAACGGCTGTTCATCGGGCATGGCGGTTAGCGCGACGTACTGTTGATCGCACCGGTTTAACAGGGGATTGAGGTCGAATCGCAAACAGCGCAACAACCGGGGAAAATTCTGCAAATGACGTTCCGCGTTACGCAGGCAATGCTTGAGTTCAGGTTCGCCGGCCCCGTGATGCAACTGAACGAGCTCTGTCAGCGCGCGCCATGCGCCATGTCGGGCCATGAGTGAGCACCCTGTTCCGAACACTCTGGGAGTTGCACAAGGCCCGATTGAAAAGGCGAGAAAGGTACGCGGCAGAAATTCATTGCTGATATCGACAAGGACAATCTCGGTGCCGATTTCTGACTCGGCGTCTGACCACAATCGACCCAGGACATCGTCATCGGGTAATCGGGCCACGCGGCGTAAAGGTGGGTGGTTTTCGTAGTAAAAATGTTCCAGTAGAAACAATGACACTGCGTCGCGTTCGATACATTCATTGGCGGCGTGCAGCACGGCCTCGTTGTAACTCGCCCCGATAGCGGTTCCGCTGTTACTGGCATAACGTCGCAGGGAGCGGTAGTTAGTCGTGTCGGGTGCAAGGATATTGGTTGAATAGCCCGGTGTGCACAGGGCTATCGGATAGTAAAACGAAGAGTGGTTGAGTGGATTGATATACGTTCGGCAAGCCGTGCAGGCATTTTGTTTTGCGATAAGTGCAAGGGCCGTGTCGTCGTTAAAAAGTGGGTCGTCGGAAAAACAGCTCGGCGCGATGTAGTGGGCGATGGAAGTATCACAATGATCGCTGAGGTAGTGTTCCAGGGTTTCGTAGAGAGCACCGACTCGGGCCTGATTTGCGTAGCCTTTGCCGGCGCCTCTGGCCCTGCGTCGAGGATTGTAGGTGCTGACAGACGCGTGGGTCGCAACGATTTTGCTGCCAATAGTGCGGATGTCGAGATGAAGTCCAAAGCCCTCCAGTTCGGCAAGAATTCGCTGCTCGGCTTGGGCCAGTGTCAGTTCCCGTTCAGCAACCATGAACTTTTCCATTATTCGTTCCTTCGAGAAACCGGGGGCATTGCCCCCGGTTTTTTTAATCGGCTTGCAGTTCGGCCTGTTCTTCCTCGGTCAATTGAAGTGCTTCGATCTGTTCGGCAGTGGGGGCTTCTTGCTGTTCAAGTTCGATGACTTTGTTAGCGTTCCAGCTGGAGATATAACCCATGATTGAATCCTCTTGTTGTTAGTGGGATGTGCTTTGTCGAGCACGGATCAAATGTATTCGCCATGGGTTCAGGCCGTCAAAAATGTCAGGAGGTGTCGAAGGCGTGTTGAAGTAGCGCGGAAATACGTACACAACAATTGATGTATTGACTGAGTATTGCGTGACGCCGTGGTGAGTTTCGCCAAGAGCGACATTACAAAACGAATAGTTGGTTGAACTTTTTCGTTGTCACTTGTGGGAAATTTCAGCCAGATAACAGGGAAGAATCTCAATAACTGTTTTTTGTGTTCGCTTTAGTCTTTAGTTTGACGAATGCTCCTACAGCATTTGCGTGGAAAGGAGTAACGGAGCGTCTCGTGGTTTGGGTTCTCGGCCTACGACAAACGAAAAACGGCTCCCGAAGGTGCCGATATGCCTCGATGGTTCAGGACAGGGCTGCGAGCTGTTCGATCGTCTGCGGAAAACGTTCAACCAATCGGATGAGTGTTGTTGCCTGGGCATTGGGCGTTGCGCGTCCCTGTTCCCAGTTCTCGAGGGTCCGGGTGTTAGTGCGCAGGTACATGGCGAACACGGACCGGGAGAGGTTGAGCTGTTGGCGGATGGCTACCACTTCCTCGGCAGTGATCGGCACCAGCTTTGGCAACTGGACTTTGTGGGTTCGCAGCGTGATCTTGCCTTGGCGCTCATCGGCCAGGGCTTCGAGGCCATCCATCAGTTCGGAAAAAATGTCACGTTTCATAGTGGGATCTCGTGTTGATTTCTCTTGCTAGCGCTTGTCTGAAAATTTTTCTCTGGGCGGGCGACAGGTCGTCTTGCTCGTTTTTGTCGTACACGGTGAATAACCAGAATTGATCGAAGCCTGACCACCAGTAATAAATCACCCGTAATCCGCTGCGCTTGCCCTTGCCTCGGCGTTGATCGCAGAAGCGGATTTTGCGCAGCCCACCGGTGCACTCGATGAGATCGCCCGCTTCCGGATTTTTCAGCAACTCCAGCTGGAGGCTGCGAAACAGATCGTCATCCAGGTAATCGTCTCGGTGTTTCTGAAACATAGGTAATTCGATAAAAAGAGCATCCATGTTCTGTACGCTACCTACGTATAGTGTGTCTCGATAATCGAATCGGTCAAGGCATCAGCGCCATCCTTTTCGTTTCTGATTTCAACGGTAGACCCCGGTCGTAAAAACACCTGTAGGACAAGGCGACCAGTACGGTGAGAGCATTCGATAAAAGGGAGGGGATACTTGGCAGTAGGACTGACGCGGGGGGCAGCAGGCTTCGTCTACACCTCTAAATCTGTGGGAGCAGGTCTTATAATTCCGTGCACCACAGTTCGTATTTCTATTCTGAATGTTTAAGTGTTTAGTGGAATTAGCTGAACCTTCCCACAGTGTTTTCAGGTTGTCCGTCGGACGTCCGTTCTCTAGCCTGTGAGCGTCGCTGCCAATTCAGCGATCGGGATTGGAACCCCGGCACCCCGAAAGCGCAAAAGTGGCTTTCATGACGTATGCTTGCGCACCTTGATGGTATGCACTCCGTTATGGCGGCTGTACGCGGGAGACTTCGAGTCTGTCGGGTTTTCGGTGTCCCGGGTTCCAACCTGCGTACAGCTGCCACCCCTTCGATTGGAACCGAATGGGTCAGCTCCACAGCCACACACCGGAATTACTTATGAAAAAACCAACACCCAACCCTCCCAAAGCAGACTCCGTTGCGGACGCCGACTCAACATCCCCTTACGCCTCTGTCGACACCCGAAAACTCCATGAAGCCGCCGACCGCGCGCTCGACTACTATCTGAATCCCAACGCCAACATCATGGCCGCGCCATACACCCCCAACGAAATGTTCTTCGTCAACCCCAAAGCCGATACCGAATCGTTGCTGGCCAATGCCTGTGAATCCTTGGCATCGGCCACGGTCATGCTCGGCGACTTTGCTGCGCTGCTGGAAGGCACGCATCGCAGAACGCTGCTGGGGATTTCGCAGGTAGTGATGTTGGGCGAACTGGCGGTGAACAAGGCGTTGGATAACGTCGACCCCGCTGGCTGATCAGCGAGACTGAGCAGACACAAAAAAACGCGGCGCCAGAAGGGCCGCGTTTTTATTGAAAGGCTGACAATCGGTTTCGCTGCTGTCAGGCAAATACCCCAAAGAGGGCTCCGCCGAGATAGATCACGCAATAACCTAGAAAAGAATAGCCAAGTATTCGAGCGGGAATGATGACCCAGCGTCGCACGGGTAATGGGAAGCGAGCAATCTCGTTCATTGCATCAGGATCACTTCCCGACAAAAAATCATGGTCCAGTAAAAGAATGATCGAGATGTGGGACAAGCGGGACAAACGGCCATAAGCGCTGTTTCCCAACACCCGTCGATTGCGAGCGACGAAGTACGACTCTGTCAGGAAGGATTCAATCTCAGCCAGTTTGAAAAAACTGACGTATGTCCGTACAAACAGCGCAATCAATGCCATGACGACACAGGCGATCAATGCGGCCATACATAGCAATTTCAGGTCGCTTGCCGGTTCGGAAACTGTCTTGAATATCCGCTCGAGCCCGAACAAAAGCAAAAGTAGACAGGCTCCAGTCAGTGCGATCCGCATGAGGTATCGCGGAAACTTCACCCATTTTTTGAGGTGCTCCGGAAAGATCTCAGCCTCCATGACCGCGTACCGATCCAGCATTTGAAAATAGGTGATTCGACCTGTTAGTGCGCCTATCTGCCGGACCCTTTTCATTCGTCCCAACGGACTGTTTCCTAAAGTTTTCCGATTAATGCCCACAAGATGAGACGCAATGAAGTGGCCTTCCATTTGATCAAGCCGGAAATAGGCGGCAAACAACACGATTGCCTCGCTGAGGAGAATAAGTAGCAGTACAGCCCCCGATGAGAGGAGGTAAATGAGGTCAAGATGCTGGGCGATCACGGGCGATCCTTAGTGTTGTCCCAACGATCCCAGGACCCAAACGACTCCTCCTGTCCCAGCGGTTCCTACTCCAATCGCGGCGCATGTCATTGGCGCAAGAGTTGGCGCCAGTCGGCCCGCTATTGCTCCGCCTAGGATGTTTCCAGACAGTTTCGACCCCTCTACGAATTTCGCCTGACGACATTCTTCCTCGCGACCGGTGCGGCAGGTTTCGTAAATCTTCGTCGCCGCAGAGCCCGCTCCCAGCCCAATCGCAACATAACCGCCTGCCTTCATATATTTTGAAGCTCGCGCCACACCCTCGATATTTGTTGTGTAGCCAGGCAATTGATTCGGTGCTCCAGCCTTGTTCCAGTTGTGCACGATCCTTCGCGTGGACAAGCCTAGTGCTCGTTTCAGTTTGGGATGATCTGATAGTCCCGTAGCTTTACGAACCAAAGGTTCTAAACCAGCATCCAGTTTTTTCATAAGTCTTTTACGTTTCGCAAAAAAGTCCGGGGAATTCAGGTGGCCATATTGGCGGTGCTGCTCCACGTGTAATCGCTCAAGTTCTATCAGTGTGTTTTTTAGCGTGTCCATATGCTGACCTACCATGAAGGATGCAACACCCAACGCTCCGGAAGAAACTCCCAAAAACGGCTCAATCACCTCATGGTGCTCAACCATGAATGATGCCTCTTCATCCGTCAGATCTTTCAGCGCTTTATTCACCTTTTCCGCAGCCGCCATCATCTGCGCCTCTTCGCGTCGGCACATATAGTTGCGCGAGTCGCTAAAGATGACCATTTGCCCCGGTTTTACCTGTTCATCGAGATGGCGATTGAGCGACCGGAACTCTCGGCGCAGCACATCGCTGGGTGTGACTTCGTACGGCGAGCGCTCCAACGCTTCGAGAGTCACAGGTTTCTGAACGATGTGAAAACCGGATTCCACCGGATGAGGCAGGGTGTAGGCGTGTTCTTCTACCAGATGCTGGGCCGGTGGTGGCTCGGGTTTGGGTTTAAATGCGTTCCAGGACGCTCCGCCGTTGTCTGTAACGACTCGTGGTTTCACCACTACCCAGTCGCCGTTCCTGACAGCCTCGATCAGTTTTCGCTGGTTGGATCCTTGCATGTAGTTGGATCGATTGAGGCCCATTGCGTTTAGCAAGTCGTCGAAGCCAGGTAGTTCATCCGGGCGGTTCAGCGCCTGTCGAAAGTCTTCCATCGCGTGGTAAGGGTCGAGTAGTTGGTTACGTTGGCCATGGAGTTCGCTTTTGGGGATGAGTCTAGTCACGTCCGTGTCCCGATTCGTAAAACGGTGGACTTTGGCGAGCAGCCTCAAGTTTGAATGCCGGGTGATTCCGTTTTAGGTGTAGGGGAAGTCCGATTTATCCGCGTACCTCAGGTCAAGCATTAAAGGGCACCCCCGTAGGACTCCAAAAGATTTAGCTTTCCCATAGGAGCGGACAATCCCACCTGAGCTTTCTGGAATTGCACAAGGAGGGCAGGGCAGCCGCAACACATCCCACAAACGCAAAAACGGCACCCGAAGGTGCCGTTTCTGTTTTCTACCGAGTGTCGCTTAAGCGATCAACCCGCCAAGCCGGCCTGTTGAACCAGGACCAGCAGAGGCTGCGGGTAAACGCCGAGGAAGAACGCTACGACAGCGATAGCCAGCAGCATCACGCCGCCTGCACGTTGTTCCCAGTGCAGTTGCGCATCGTGGCGACGCAGGTTCGGCTCGATCAGGTACAGGGTGACCAT
>Ga0182005_1000609_pt1 | contig 17340 bp, 17 predicted proteins | sample Sormic07211103_1_FD_123021 | JGI IMG/M metagenome (GOLD analysis project Ga0182005, IMG submission 123021) | Rhizosphere microbial communities from Sorghum bicolor, Mead, Nebraska, USA - 072115-103_1 MetaG | ecosystem: Host-associated > Plants > Roots > Rhizosphere | place: USA: Nebraska...
TTCGCCTACCTGATCGGCGCCGATATCGGCCATATCCCGATTTCCAACCTGTATGAAGTGTTCGTGCTGTTCAGCCTGATCACCGCCCTGTTTTACCTGTACTACGAACAGCACTACCGCACCCGCCAGCTGGGCGCTTTCGTGCTGCTGGTGATCTCGGCCGCGGTAGGTTTCCTGCTGTGGTACATGGTGTCGCGCGACGCCGCGGAAATCCAGCCGCTGGTGCCGGCGCTGCAGAGCTGGTGGATGAAAATCCATGTGCCGGCCAACTTCATCGGCTACGGCACGTTTGCCTTGTCGGCGATGGTGGCGGTGGCGTACCTGCTGAAATCGCATGGCTACCTGACGGACCGCCTGCCGGCGCTGGAAGTGCTGGACGATGTGATGTACAAGGCGATTGCGGTCGGCTTCACCTTCTTTACCATCGCCACCATTCTCGGCGCTCTGTGGGCGGCAGAAGCCTGGGGCGGCTACTGGTCGTGGGACCCGAAGGAAACCTGGGCGCTGATCGTCTGGCTCAACTATGCGGCCTGGCTGCACATGCGCCTGATGAAGGGATTGCGCGGCCGGGTTGCGGCATGGTGGGCGCTGATCGGCTTGCTGGTGACGACTTTTGCTTTCCTCGGCGTGAACATGTTCCTGTCCGGCCTGCATTCGTACGGGGAATTGTGATCAGATGGCGAAGTCGGAAAACATGGCTGTAGATTTAGTGATTTTTGATTGTGACGGTACGCTGGTCGACAGTGAAACGGTGGCCACCGATGTGATGGTGGATTACCTGGACGAGCTGGGCATGCAGCTGTCGGCCGAAGTTGCCTTGGCGCGCTTCAAAGGCGGGCGGATGGCGGATTGCGTGGCCGAGCTGGAGCAGATGTTCGGCCGCTCGCTGCCCGCCGATTTCACCAAGGTCTTGCGCGACCGCATCGCGCCTGTGCTGCAGCAGCGCCTGCAGCCGATCGAAGGTGCGCTGGAACTGGTGCAATCGCTGAAAGTGCCGTTTTGCATGGCCTCCAACGGCCCTTTGCACCAGATCAAGGTGTCGCTCAGCGTCACCGGCCTGTGGCCCTATTTCGAAGGGCGCATCTTCAGCGCCTACGAAGTCGGTTCCTGGAAGCCTGCGCCGGACTTGTTCCTGCATGCCGCCAGGACCATGGGTGCCGAGCCTGCCCGCTGCGCGGTGGTCGAGGATAGCCTGCCGGGCGTGCAAGCGGGCGTTGCCGCCGGCATGCAGGTGTTTGCCTTGCAGGCGGAGCAGGTCGAAGCGGAACTGCCGAAACAAGCCAAAGTGATTTCCCGGCTGGCGGAGCTGCACGAGCATATCAATATCGCCGGGTAAATCCTGCCGGCAGATTTTCGGCTTGCCCTTGTAAGGAATCGTCGGCTGGCCTGACTAAACATCGTTAGCCTCAACAATTTTGCCGGAGATGCATATGCCGCTTTATCGTCGCCCCAACGGAATCGATCTCCCGTTTTCTTCAGAAATCACGCCACGCGAAGTATTTGAATCGCGCCGCAGCTTCATGCGGCAACTTGCCGTAGGCGCGGCAGGTGCGGGCGGTTTGCTGGAATTGTCGGCGGGCGACGCCTGGGCCCAAGCCAGCGGCGCCCAGAAACTGGCGGCAAAGGCCAATCCTGCGTATGTGGTGATGGACAAGGCGACGCCTTTCAAGGACGCCACCACCTATAACAATTTCTACGAGTTCGGCACCGAGAAAACCGACCCTGCCGAAAATGCCGGGACATTGAAAACGCGGCCATGGACCATTGCCATCGAGGGCGAGGTCAAGAAGCCGCTGACCCTGGATATCGACAGCCTGCTGAAACTGGCGCCGCTGGAAGAGCGCATCTACCGCCTGCGCTGCGTCGAGGGCTGGTCGATGGTGATTCCATGGATCGGCTATTCCCTGTCTGCATTGATCAGGAAAGTGGAGCCGACCGGCAACGCCAAGTATGTTGAATTCACGACGCTGGCCGACAACCGCCAGATGCCGGGCTTGCGTGCGCCGGTGCTGGAATGGCCGTACATCGAAGGCTTGCGCATGGATGAAGCCATGCATCCGCTGGCCTTGCTGGGTTTCGGCATGTACGGCCAGGTGCTGCCGAACCAGAATGGCGCGCCGGTGCGCATGGTGCTGCCCTGGAAGTACGGCTTCAAGTCGGCCAAGTCGATCGTCAAGATCCGTTTCCTGAAGGAGCAGCCGCGCACGGCATGGAATATCGCCGCCGCGCGCGAATACGGTTTCTATTCCAACGTCAATCCGGACGTCGATCACCCGCGCTGGTCGCAAGCCACCGAGCGCCGCATCGGCGAAGACGGTTTCTTCACCAAGAAGCGCAAGACCCTGATGTTCAACGGCTACAACGAGGTTGCCCCGCTGTATGCCGGCATGGATTTGAAGAAGTTCTTCTAGACCGGGAATGCGCAGCATGTTCAATCCGACACCCGGGCAATTCAAATTCCTGAAAGCCTTCCTGTTCGCACTGGCGTTGCTGCCCGCGGCGCGGCTGCTGCTGTTCGGTTTTACCGATCGCCTGGGCGCCAACCCCATCGAATTCATCACGCGCAGCAGCGGCGACTGGACTCTCTATTTTATTTGCATCACTTTGGCGGTGACGCCGCTGCGGCGATTCACCAGCTGGAACTGGCTCGTCAAATTGCGGCGCATGCTGGGTTTGTTCGCCTTCTTTTATGCCTGCCTGCATTTCACGACATTCCTCTGGTTCGATCATTTCTTCGATGTCGGCGAGATGCTCAAGGATGTCGTCAAACGCCCGTTCATTACCGTCGGCTTCATTGCTTTCGTCCTGCTGGTACCGCTTGCGCTGACCAGCACCAACGGCATGATCCGCCGCCTTGGAGGCAAGCGCTGGCAATGGCTGCATCGCAGCCTGTATGGGGTTTCGATGCTGGGCATCCTGCATTTCTGGTGGATGCGCGCCGGCAAGCACAATTTTGAAAAGCCGATCGTGTTCGGGACTATCGTTGCCGCGTTGCTGCTGGTGCGCGTGTACTTCACCCTGCGCAACCGCAGCAGCCAGCGGGCCGCGCTTCAGAAGCGCCAGGTCACGCCGACGCCGAGCTGACGCTGGGTTTGCGCTGCGCAGGCGCCGCAGCCGAGGCCGAATTTGATGCCGGCGTCGAGGTCAAGGTTGGGATTGGGCGAATAGATCGCGCCGGCCAGGATGAAACCGGGATTGCTGCTGCTGTGGCGGTCGCCGCTGCTGTCGCTGGCGCGTTCGGTATTGCTGACGATGCCTGTGTCGAATGCCAGGCTCCACTTCGGATTCACCGCATATAGCGCAGAAACAGAAGCGCGCCAGACCACGCTGCGGTTGGCTTGCTGGTCGGCCAGCAAGCGATAGCGGTTGTAATAGGCCGCCAGGTTGCCGCTGAATGCCCAGGAATTGATCTGGTAGCTGCCGATCAGCGTCAAGGACATGCTGCCGCGGCCGTGCCCCAGTCCCCGGTTCGGATCGCCGCTGGGCAGCGTCAGTTCCGGTTTAAGGCCAAGGCTGAAATCGCCATTCTCGAACAGGCGCCATTTGACGCCCAGCGCGACGTCGTTGATGCCGGATGGACTCGATAGCGTCGCCGGCGGATTGGCATACACGTCGAGATTTTTCAGCAAGCCGTAGGTGTAGGTGAAATTCACCACGTGGCTGTGGATGGCATCCTGGCGCAGCCAGTCAGTGTTCAATTCGACCTGGTGGTTGCCGCTGTCCTGGGTGCTGGTATCGTCGGTCACCAGAGGATGGGCGGCGTGCGCGGCCTGGATCAGGAAACAGGAAGATATGGCGCTGAGCATGAACTGTCGCATAGTCTTCTTGCGCCCTTGGCTTAAGGCGATATGAGCGATTCCAGGGCAAACAGGTCGGCTGGATTTTCGCGCCGGCGGATCAGGTGCACCTGGGCGCCGTCCACCATCACTTCAGCCGCGCGCCCGCGCGTATTGTAGTTGGACGACATCGTCATGCCGTAAGCGCCGGCCGACATCAGCGCCAGCAGGTCGCCTGCTTCGATCGCCAGCGAACGGGAGCGCGCCAGCCAGTCGCCCGACTCGCATACCGGCCCGACCACGTCATACACCTGCGCTTCCGTGCCGCGCTGGCTGACGGTCTGCACGCCGTGCCAGGCCTCGTACAATGCCGGCCGCATCAAGTCGTTCATGGCAGCATCCACCACCGCAAAATTCTTGGCTTCGGAATGCTTCAGGTACTGGACTTCGGTCAGCAGGATGCCGGCATTGCCGACGATCGAACGGCCCGGTTCAAACATCACTTTGATCGGCGCGCCCTGGTATTTTTCTTCGCGCCAGGCATTGATGCGGGCAAACAGGCGGGCCAGGTAGTCGCCGATCACGACCGGCTGTTCATCGTCATAGGTGATGCCGATGCCGCCGCCGATGTCCAGGTGGTGCAAATGAATGCCTTCGCCGGCCAGCTGGTCGACCAGCTCGATTAGCTTGTCCAGCGCTTCCAGCATCGGCGCGTCGTCCAGCAGCTGCGAACCGATATGGCAATCGATCCCGGCCACATCGATATGCGGCAGCGCGGCGGCGGTGCGGTAGCAGGACAGGGCGTCGTCATACGCCACGCCGAATTTGTTTTCCTTGAGGCCGGTCGAGATGTAAGGGTGGGTCTTGGCGTCGACGTCGGGGTTGACGCGCAGCGAGATGGCCGCGCGTTTACCCATGGCGCCGGCGACTTCGTTCAGGCGGTGCAGTTCCGGAATCGATTCCACGTTGAAGCAGAGGATGTCGTGCGACAGGGCCAGGCGCATTTCCTCGCGCGATTTGCCGACGCCGGAAAAAATTACCTTGGACGGATCGCCGCCGGCAGCGATTACGCGCAATAATTCGCCTCCCGAGACGATGTCGAAACCGGAGCCGAGCTGGTTCAGCAATTGCAGCACCGCCAGGTTGGAATTGGATTTGACTGAATAGCAGATCAGTGCGCCATCCGCTTCACGGCTGTGTTGTTTGCAGGCGTTCGCGTAAGCTGAAAAATTGGCTGTCAGCGCGGCCTTGGAGTAGATATAGGTAGGGCTGCCAAATTGCTGCGAAATGGCGGTTAGCGCGACGTTTTCAGCGTGCAGGACGCCATTCTTGTATGAAAAATACGACATAGGGGCAGCTTATTTGGTGGTGGCGGGTGTTGTTGGCATGTCTACGGCTTCCGGCCGCGCGGGAGTCATGGTTTCATCAGATGTCGCCGGAGCAACATTTGGCTTGGCCGGCGCGGTCCTGACGATAGGCGGCGGCAGCTTGGCCGGCATGAACAGCGGGCCTTTCTGGCCGCACGCAGCCAGGCTGAGCGTAGCGGCGGCCACGGCGACGATCATGGGAATACGCGGCAAATCAAAAATGGGCTTCACGGATTAGAATCACAGTTTAACGAAATGGATTGGAGTGTAGCATGACAGAATCAGAATTCCTGGCTGCGGCAGAAGCTGCCTTGGGCAAGATCGAGACGGCGCTGGAGCAGGCTGCCGACCATACCGACCTGGATGTGGAGTGCAGCCGCAGCGGCAATGTGCTGGAGATTGAATTTGTCGACAATGGCAGCAAGATTATCGTCAACAGCCAGGCGCCGATGCAGGAATTGTGGATTGCGGCCAAATCCGGCGGCTTCCACTACCGGCAACAGGGAGATGCCTGGGTTAACACGCGTGACGGCTCAGAGTTCTTTGCTGCCTTGTCGGGCATGATCAGTTCCCAGGGCGGGGTGTCGATAACGCTGTAAGTTTTTATTGGCGGAGAAGCCGGACAAGAGATTTTCCAGGCTGCATTTGTCGTAAGATATGAACAATACAATATTATTTTGATACCGGTTTGCTTTTGGGCTGGGGGAAAACTGTATCAAGGAGAGTTGTTCAACGCTTCTCAACCATCGATAGCCACCAATGAACACGATGATAATCAGGGATTCGGAAGAACCAAATGATTGGCGTGATGGCTTTGCCTGCAGCGAGGCTAGCGGCTATCGATCCCCATCGAGGCGGATGCGGGCTGGCCTGAACACCGTTTTTTTACTTGGCGCATTGCTATCCACGGCGAAGCCGGCCGAGGCCGCCAATGTTCCCGCCGCTGTCAGCGCAGCCAACCTGAACAATCCGGTGGGCAGTAATGCGGCTGAAACACCCAGGCACTGGATTGCCGATACCAGCAATGGCTGTAAAGTATGGAGCCCGGAGCCGGTCGCCGAGGGCATTACTGCGCGCTGGAGCGGAGGCTGCGAGAACGGCCTGGCGCAGGGGCCGGGGACGGTGCGCTGGATGAGCAACAACAAGCAGGTGGCAGAGCTGACAGGCGCCATGGAGCAAGGAAAAATGCGTGGCCGTACTACCGGTGTTGAAGAGCCGGGCAACCGCTTTGACGGCATGTTTATCGATTCGCTGCCGGAAGGCGAGGGCAAGGCCAGCTTTGCCGATGGCGCCACTTATAGCGGGATATGGCATCGCGGCCGTCAGCTGGGCTATGGAATCATGACTTTTCCCCCCGCCCACCCGCAGTACCAGGAGATGCTGAACAACGGTAAAGGCAGGAAAGCGGAGAATGGCATTTACGTGCTGCGCGGCTGGTGGGAGGGTAAAACCTTCGTGATCCCATGCGATAGTGAAGAAGAATGTGAAAAGGCCGTGGTGGCCTTGATGAAGCGTGAGCAAGCCGCCGCAGCAGCCAAGGCCGGTGCTCCTGCGGCCCCTGCGCCGGTGCCGACGGTTGCTCCTGCTGCAGAGCCTGTCGCCGCGCCCGTAGTGCCGGCGCCGACACCGGCCATTCCCGCCATGGCCCCTGCGGTAACGGTGCCTGAGCTGCCCCCCATGGAGCCGGTTACCCCTGCCGCGGAACCTGTCCCGGCAACACCGGCGCCCGGCGCGCCTGATGTCGAGCCGGCGCCCGAGGCAACAACGCCCGCTACCACGGATGCCGGACCTGGCGTCCCGCTTTTTACAAACGGATCTAGCTGATGATGCATGCACCACATATTTTGAAAGCAGGCGAACCAAGTGATTCAACCAGTCCATCAAGGACATGCCGGCGGCCATGGGCGGCATTGTTCTGTACCGCTCTTATATTGACGATGCCGGCCGCACACGGGCAAATGAAATCCGACCTGCCTGGCGCCAAGGCCGCTGCCGCAGCGCCGAAGAACTTGCTGGCGGAAGCAGCGCGCAGCGTCGGCGTCAAGCAATGCCAGCCAGCCGTCACGCGCTTGTCGGCGCTGGCTATCAACGGCACCGGCGCCCACGATGTGCTGGTGGACTGGGACCGCGCCCACCCGGATCGCGGGCCGTTCTTTTCCCTGACCGGGATCGAATATGCCGGCGCATCGGCGGCAGTATCGATTACGGCGGTGCCGCAGGATGGCGGCGCGTGTTCGGTGGCCGCCGAGCGCATTTCCATCGCGCCGTATTCATGCAAGAGCATTGCCGATACCGAATTGAAAGGCTATAGCGCCACACCTTTGCTGCCGACTTTCACGGTATATGTGTCGCCGGCCGAGCCAGGCGGTTCGGTCTCTCTGGTGGACTCGCCGCCGGGTTGCCTGATCATCCGGCGCTATGTGCAATACAACTGGACCGAGCAGACAAAAATGGCGGCGCCGGCGCGCAAATGACAAGCACGATACACCCTTAACTTGAATCCAAGACATGAGCACAGGCACCTTGCGTATCGGCATCACCATCGGTCTGCACCAGGAAAACGAATCGCTATGGAACAACGGCATCAAGCAGAATGCCGTGTACCTGGCTGAAACTTTAAAACAGTGCCCGAGCGTTGCATCGGTGCATCTGGTGAACACCACCGCGGTTGCCATCACCGCGGCGCTGCCGTGGGACCAGGCGCGCTGGCCGACGGTCACCTTCGAGCAGGCCAAGGACAACCTGGATGTGCTGATCGAACTCGGCGGCCAGGTCAGCGCTGACCAGACTGCCTACCTGAAGACGCAAGACTGCCGCTTGATATCGTACTGCTGCGGATTCGAGTATGTGCATGTGATGCAATCGGTATTGTTCAACCGGCCGATGTGGGGTTACGATCTGTTCGTCAACCAGCGCTACGATGCGATCTGGATGGTGCCCCAGGTCGCCACCAACAGCCAGTCTTACTTCGAAACCCTGCGCCGGCGGCCGGCGCAAGTGGTGCCGTTTGTGTGGGACCCGATTTTCGTCAACCAGCGCAGCCAAGGTTTTGACCATCACGGCGAATACCGCCCGCGCCCCGGCCCCAAGCGGCTGACCGTGATGGAGCCGAATAACGATATCGTGAAATTCTGCATGTATCCGGCATTCATTGCCGAAGAAGCCTATCGGCAGCGGCCGCAAGATATCGAGATTCTGCAGGTCACCAATGCCGAGCGCCTGGCGCGCGAGAGCAAGGAGTTCATTGCAGTGATGAACCAGCTCGATATCGTGCGCCAGCACAAGGCAGTGTTCCTGGGGCGTTTCGATACACCGCAGTTCCTGAGCCAGATGACCGATGTAGTGATTTCCCACCAGATCGAGAATGCGCTGAATTATTTTTATTTCGACGTCTGCTGGCAAGGTTATCCGCTGGTGCATAACGCATATATGTGCAGCGACCTCGGCTACTACTACGAAGGCAATAACGTGAAAGACGGCAGTCGCAGGTTGCTCGAAGTATTGGGTGCGCATGACGGCAGCTGGCAGGATTATCTGGCGCGCCAACGGCAGGCGTTGAACCGTTACCTGCCCGGCAGTCCGCAAGTGACGGCGGAATATGAGCGCTTACTGGTCGCATTGCTGGAACAGCCGATTGTATGAACCAATGATTTTCAATCTTTCCTAATTCATGAAAAAAATCAATGTAGGCATCTCCATCTTTCCCGTCCAGGGCGCGCAGCTTTGGTCCAACGGCCTCAACCAGAACCTGGCGTTCCTGGTGCTGCTGTTGCAGCAGAGTCCGCAAGTCGGCCGGGTGTTTTTATTGAACGGCGGCGCGCTTGACCACATGCCCGAGGCGATGGGATTGAATGGGCTGGAAGCGCCCCTGGTGAAACCGGAGGATGTCACCTTCGAACTTGATGTCGTGATCGAAATGGGCGCGCAATTGCCGCTGGAATGGCTGCGTCACGTGCGCGCGCTGGGCGTCAAGATCATCACTTTTTTTGTCGGCCACACTTATGCCGACAATGCCGAAGCGCCGATGTTCGACCGCCCCAGCGGCCAGATCTTCAACGGCACGCCGTGGCATGAAATATGGACGCTGCCGCAATTCATGAAAAGCAGCGGACCATTGCTGCGCACCGTATCGCGGGTGCCGGTGTTTTCCATACCGCACATCTGGTCGCCGCTGTTTATCCAGCAGCATGTCGATGTGGTTGAAAAAGGCGGCCATCAATTCGGTTACCAGGCCAGGACCGGCGCCGACCGCCCCGGCTGGCGCACGGCGATTTTCGAACCGAATATATCGGTCGGCAAAAACTGCTTTATCCCGATGCTGGTATGCGAGCAGGCTTACCGCCTGGACCAGCGCTCGGTGAGCATGATGATGGTCATGAACACGGTGCATATGAAAGAGCATCCAACCTTCAACCGTTTCGCCATCAATCTCGATCTGACCAAGCACCATAAGGCCAGTTATGAGCCGCGCGTGGCGTTTGTCGAATGCATGGCGCAGCAGAAGATGGATGCCGTGGTCTCGCACCATTGGGAGTGGGGTTTGAATTACCTGTATTACGACACCCTCTACGGGGGCTATCCGCTGATACATAATTCGGAATATCTGAAGGCCGGCGGCGTCGGCATCTTTTATCCCGATTTCGAAGCCAGCGCCGGCGGGCATGCCTTGCTCGACGCCTGGAACCAGGAACCGGAATTCTGGGACGATTATAAAAAAGCGGGGGCCGCCTACCTGAGCAAGCTCGATCCGGTACGCCCCGAGAATGTGGAAGCATTTGTGAAAAGACTACAGCACACCACGGAGGGCCAGGCATGAACCACCCTCTGCCACAACGCAAGCTGCGCGTCGGAGTGACGCTGTATGTGCGCCCCGGACCGCAATCGATCTGGGAAAACGGCATCTTCCAGAACTGCGCGTTCCTGGTGCAGCTGTTCAACCAGTCGCCGGCGGTCGAACGCGCAGTGCTGGTGCTGGACGGCCAGACCGACCAGGTCAACGACGCCATGATGATGGGCGACCTGGGAATCGACATGATCGGCCTGGAGCAGGCCATGGAAACCCTGGACGTCGTGATTGAAATGAGCGCCCAGCTGAACGAAGACTGGGTCAGGAGATTCCGCGAGCGCGGCGGGCGTTACGCCTGGATGCGGGTCGGCAACGACTACGTGATCGACGTTGAACGCGCAATATTCGACAAACCGCATGGCGGGCTGTGCAGCGACAAGCCCTACGATGCAGTGTGGACCTTGCCGGAGTACCTGCGCAGCTGCAAGGATTACTTCAGCCTGACGGCGCGGGCGCCGGTGCACATCGTGCCGCACCTGTGGACGCCGCTGTTCTTTGCAAAAGGCATCGCTACCTTGCCCAGCCATCTCAGCTATGGCTACCAGCCGGGCAAGCCGCGCTGGCGGGTGTGCAGCTTCGAGCCCAACGTCTGCATGGTGAAAACCTCGCTGCTGCCGATGCTGGCTTGCGAAGAGGCATATCGTGCACAACCGGGATTCCTGCAGCACCTGAGCGTCTGCAACACCTTGCATCTGAAAGAGCACCTGAAGTTCTCGCAGTTCGCGCGTGCATTGGATGTGGTGAATCACGGCCTGGCGTCTTTCGAAGGGCGTTTCGCGGTGTACGAGTTCATGGCCAATTATGGCGACTGCATCATTTCGCATCACTGGGAAAACGGCCAGAACTACCTGTACTACGAGGCTTTGTACGGCGCCTATCCGCTGATCCACAATTCGGAATTCATCAAGGACTACGGCTACTATTACCCTGAGTTCGATTCTTTCGCCGGCGGCCAGGCGGTACTGCAGGCGTTTGCCACGCACGACGCGCAGCTGGAGGATTACCGGCGCCATGCGCAGACCTTGCTGCGTACGCTGGATGTGAGCTTGCCGGAGAATATTGAAATCTATACCCGACGCTTGCTGGACCTGTATTCGAATTGAAAAAGGCTTCCCTGGATTGCCAGGGAAGCCTTTTTGTCTGTCCGGCCGCTTGCCCGGTTTGATCAGAACAATTCGTTCTTGACTTCGTCCCTGGCTTTTTCTTCTTCCGTCGGCGCTGTGGTGCCGACGCCGAGGCTTTGGGTGGCGATGCCAGGCGGGTATTCCGCGTAATAATATTCACCGCCGGAATGGACCAGGCCATCCGGCACCGCGCGCTCTTCTGTCGGCACGCCTTTCAATGCCTGCTGCATGAAGCTGATCCAGATCGGCAGCGCCAGGCCGCCGCCGGTTTCCTTGTCGCCCAAAGTGCGCGGCTGGTCGTAGCCCATCCAGCCGACCGCCACCAGCGACGGCTGGTACCCGGCAAACCAGGCGTCCAGCGAGTCGTTGGTGGTGCCGGTCTTGCCGGCCAGGTCGGTACGGTTGAGCGACAGCGCCTTGACCGCGGTGCCGTAGCGCACCACGTCGCGCATCATGCTGTCCATCATGAAGGCATTGCGCGGGTCGATGATGCGGTTGGCTTCATCGCCTGCGGTTTCCGGATGCACCTGCGACAATACGTTGCCGTTGGCGTCTGTAATCTTGCTGATGATGTAGGGACTGACCTTGTAGCCGCCATTGGCAAATACCGCATAGCCGCCCACCATTTGCAGCGGCGTCACCGCGCCGGCGCCCAGGGCCAGGGTCAGGTAGGGCGGATTTTTGTCAGCATCAAAGCCGAAACGCGTCACATATTCCTGTCCGTATTTGGCGCCGATCTTGTCCAGGATGCGCACCGAGACCACGTTCTTCGACTTGGTCAGCGCCTTGCGCATGCTCATCGGACCTTCATATTTGTTGCCGTAGTTCTTCGGCTGCCAGATCTGGCCGCCGGTCTGGCCGCCGCCATAGCTGAGCGGCGCATCATTGATGATGGTGGCCGGCGACAAGCCCTTTTCCAGCGAGGCGGAATAAATGAAGGGTTTGAACGACGAGCCCGGCTGGCGCCAGGCCTGGGTGACGTGGTTGAATTTGTTGCGGTTGAAATCGAAGCCGCCGATCAGGGCGCGGATGGCGCCATCCTTGGTGTCGGCCGCGACAAAGGCCGATTCCACCGCCGGCATCTGGGTAATGGTCCAGTTTTTACCTTCCAGCATGACGCGGATGATGGCGCCGCGCTTGACCTTGCGCTGCGGCGGCGCTTTGTCGCTCAGCAGGTTGGTGGCGATGCCCAGGCCGGTTCCGCTGATGCTGATTTCCTGGCCCGAGGACAGCACCGCGCGCACCAGCTTCGGGTTTGCCTCCAGCACCACCGCAGCGACGATTTCATCGCTGTCGGGATGGTCGGCCAGCTCCACTTCGATCGCATCTTCAGCCTCTTCCTTGGTGCCGTCGGGGATATCCATGTAACCCTCGGGGCCGCGGTAGCCGCGCCGCTTTTCGTAGTCCATGACGCCACGGCGCAGTGCTATATACGCCGCGTCCTGGTCTGCCTTGGTGATGGTGGTGAAGACGTTGAGTCCAAGCGTATAAGTATTTTCCTTAAATTGTTCGTACACCAGCTGCCGCGCCATTTCAGCGACGAATTCGGCGTGGATGCCGAATTCGCTGGCGCCGGTCTTGATGTGCAAGGCTTCATTCTTGGCCTGTTCATACTGCGTCGGGCTGATGTAGCCCAGCTGCAGCATGCGCAGCAGGATGTACTGCTGGCGCACCGTCGCCCGTTTCGGATTGACGACCGGATTGTTGGCCGACGGCGCCTTCGGCAGGCCGGCCAGCATCGCCGCTTCCGCGGTGGTGATGTCTTGCAGCCGCTTGCCAAAATAGATTTGCGCTGCAGAGGCAAAACCGTAGGCGCGCTGGCCCAGGTAAATCTGGTTCATGTAGACCTCGAGGATCTGGTCCTTGCTCAGGTTGCGCTCGATTTTCCACGCTAGCGGGATTTCATACAGGAATTTGCGCGATGCTTTCTGGAAGAAGGTCGGCTCGTTGCTGGTCAGGAAAAAATTGCGGGCGACCTGCTGGGTGATCGTGCTGGCGCCGCCGCCGCCGCCGGTCAGGTTGGAAAAACTGGCGCGCAAGATGCCCTGGTAGTCAACTCCGCCATGCTGGTAAAAACGATCATCTTCAATCGCCAGCACGGCTTTTTTCATGACATCGGGAATCTCGTTGATGTGAACCAGGCTGCGCCGCTCTTCACCGAATTCGCCGATCAGCACGCCGTCGGCCGAAAAAATACGCAGAGGGATCTTGGGTTTGTAGTCGGTGAGCGAATCCAGTTCCGGCAAATTCGGATAAGCCATCGCCAGCATCAGGAAAAAAGTTAGGCAGCCGATAACAGCCAGGCCGACAACAATGCCAAAAAAGCCAAGCAGGAGCCGTAGCAGCAGCGGCAAGCGACGGCGCGAAGGAGAAGGGTGTTGCTGGGTGTCGCTGGCTGTGTCTGGAGGCGTCATTCGATGCGTTTTATGAAAGATGGATGCCACGCATTATAACGGCACAGCCCTTGGCTCAAAACTTGCTCTGCATCATGCGTTCTTGATGAACCGCAAACTACGTTGCGAAATTCAGACAGAAATTGTCGATAAAAACCAAATTTGGACCGGTGAGGGCGCTATGGAGCGGTTTTTTGTACTACTTGAACAATTTCCCTGTGGAAAATTTCTTTACAGTAGGCCCCTCTTATTGCTACGATTTCACGTTACAAAATTTAACATTGCTGTAAGCCCTGTTTTACAGGTTTTTCCTAACTTCGAGACGGTATCCCGCTAATGCGACCGCCTTGCAGGCAGAATGTTCCCCAAATAATACATACTCGGGAGAAATGCTCTTGGCATTAGATCTTGGATCGCTGATCGGTAAAAAGAACCCGCCTCTGGTGGGGATTGATATAAGCACGTCGGGCGTCAGGCTGGTTGAGCTGTCGGAGACGGGCAAGGATCAATTGCGCCTGGAGCGCTATGCCTCGGAACCGTTGCCGCGCGGCGCGGTGGTGGATGGCAATATTGAAAACATCGAGCAAGTCACGGAAGTGGTGCGGCGGCTGTGGAAAAAAAGCGGCTCGAGCACCAGGTTGGTGGCTCTGGGCATGCCGCCGGCGTCGGTGATTACCAAAAAGATCATCCTGGCCAGCGGCATGCTGGAGGAAGAGCTGGAGATGCAGGTCGAATCCGAAGCCAGCCAATATATTCCATTTGCGCTGGATGAAGTCAGCCTTGATTTTGACGTGATCGGCCCGGCGCAGCATTCGCCGGAGGACGTTGAAGTGCTGCTGGCGGCGACCCGCAAGGAAAAGGTCGAAGACCGGGTGGCGGTGGCGGAGGCAGCAGGCCTCAAGCCGACCGTGATGGATATCGAATCCTACGCGGCGCGTGCCGCGATCAACCGCATCATCGGGCAGTTGCCGAAAGCCGGGCAGGGGCAGATTGTCGGCCTGTTCCAGATCGGCACCCAAACCACGCATGTGTCGGCCTTGCTGGATGGCCAGCTGATTTATGAGCGCGAACAGCCGTTTGGCGGCAACCAGCTGACCCAGGACATCGTGCGTGCCTACGGCCTCTCGTATGAAGAGGCGGAAACAAAAAAACGCAGCAATGACCTGCCTGAAGGCTACGAGCGCGAGATTCTCAATCCGTTCCTTGAGAGCGCTGCGCTGGAAGTCACGCGGGCGATCCAGTTCTTCTTTACCTCGACGCCATATACCCGCCTCGACCAGCTGTTCCTGGCCGGCGGATGCGCCACTATTCCGGGCCTGGTTGAAGTGGTGGCCGGGCGCGCCAAGATTTCCACTTCGGTGGTCAGTCCTTTCACCGGCATGCAACTGGGGCCGAATGTGCGGGAAAAACAATTGCGCATGGATGCACCGTCTTACCTGGTTGCCTGCGGCCTGGCCATGCGGAGGTTTGGCTGATGATCAAGATTAATCTACTGCCGCATCGCGAAGCCAAGCGCAAGCAGCGCAAGAATGCTTATTTCGCCATGTTGCTGCTGTCGGCAATCGTGGGCCTGGTAGTGGTGTTGCTGGTCGGCGCATTCTTCGCCAACAGCATCTCCAACCAGACCGAACGCAATCGTTTCATTACCGCGGAAAACACCCGTCTTGATGGAGAAATCAAGGAAGTCGCCACCCTCAAGCAGGAAATCGAAGCATTGAAGGCGCGCCAGCAGGCGGTCGAGGATTTGCAAAGCGATCGCAACCAGCCCGTGTACCTGATGGATGAGCTGGTCAAGCAAGTGCCGGAAGGGGTGTACCTGAACTCCCTCAAGCAGGAAGGCCAGCGGGTAGCGTTGAACGGTTATGCCCAATCGAATGAGCGGGTGTCGGAGCTGCTGCGCAACCTGGGTAACAATTCGGCCTGGCTGGAACGCCCTGACCTGATTGAAATCCGTTCCGCCAATATCGGCGGTACCGGCCGCGACAGCAAGCGCGTTTTCGCTTTCACTGTCAATGTCGGCATCAAGCGACCGTCTGACAAGGACGCCAAAGATGCGGCAGGCGCTCCTGCCGCAGGAACGCCTGCCGCAGGAACGCCAAAAACGGCGGCAGCTGCTGCAACCGGCGCCGGCGCTGCAACCGCGCCCAAAGCAACCTTGAAAGACGCCAAGTGATGGATATGAATAATTTGAGCGCGTCGCTGAGCGCGCAATTCCGCGGACTGAATGGCCGCCACCCCGGCCAATGGCCGATAGTTCCTCGCGTGCTGTCGGGCGTGGCAGTGTTCCTGCTGGTGCTGCTGGTGGGCTGGTATTTTTACTGGAGCGACCAGCAGGATGAGCTGAACGCCGGCGAACAGAAGGAAGTGCAGCTGAAAGAGCAGTACAAATCAAAGATCCAGCAAGCGATCAACCTGGATGCTTTGCAAAAGCAAAAACTGCAGGTGGCGGATTATGTCGCCACGCTGGAGAAGCAGCTGCCTAGCAAAGCCGAAATGGATGCCTTGCTGTCCGATATCAACCAGGCCGGCCTGGGGCGCGGCCTGCAGTTTGAATTGTTCAAGCCAGGCCAGGTGGTGGTGAAGGATTATTACGCTGAGTTGCCGATCAATATCAAGGTAACCGGCAACTATCACGATGTCGGCTCATTTGCCAGCGACATCGCTAACCTGCCGCGCATCGTGACCTTGAACAACATGAATCTGACCGCCGGCAAGGATGGAGCGCTGAGCCTGGACGCGATTGCCAAGACCTTCCGCTATCTGGACAAGGACGAAGTGGCGGCGCAGCGCAAGGTCGCCGATACAGCTAAGCAGAAAGGTCAAAAATGACGTTTTTTCGCATTGGGCGTCTGACCCAGGTGACATTTTTTGTCGTATTTATCTCAACTTTGTCAGGTTGTGGTGACAGTGGCGTGCAGGAACTGAAAGAGTGGATGGCTGACGTCAAGAGCCATACCAAGGTCGGGATACCGAAGCTGAGCGAACCGAAGAAATTCATTCCCTTTACTTATGCCGGTGCGACCAGCATCGATCCCTACAATCCCAGCAAGCTGCTGGTGGCGCTGGCCAAGCTGCAAGGCAAGTCTAACGGCCTGAAGCCGAATATGGACCGGCGCCGTGAAACGCTGGAAAACTATCCGCTGGACACCATCAAGATGGTGGGGACGTTGCAAAAAGTGGGTTTGAGCTATGTCTTGCTGCAAGTCGACAAGACCGTGTTCCAGGCCAAAGTGGGGAATTACATAGGGCAGAATTTCGGCATGGTCACCGGCATCACTGAGTCCGAGGTAATTTTGAAAGAAATCGTACAAGATGCGTCCGGCGAATGGGTCGAGCGCGAAGCCAAGTTAGCGTTGCAGGAGAGCACAAAATGATTGCAGCAGGAAAAAAATTCGTTAACCTGAGCGTGAGCCGGCTGAGCGTGGTTCGGCAAAAAGCCTTGATGTTAGGTGCGCTGCTGTGTTTGCTGGTATCAGGGGCGCCGGCGATGGCGGCGGAAGATAATGCGATCACTTCGATCAACGCTAACCAGCAAGGCAGCAATGTCATTGTCAAGATCAGCTTCAAGCGTCCGCTGGCTACGCAGCCGACGGCGTTTGCCGTGATCAGCCCGGCGCGCATCGCTTTCGATTTCATCGGGGTTGGCAATGCTACCGGCAAGACATCGCAAGACATCAGCATGGGCGACGTGCGCAATGTGGTGGTGGCGCAAGCCGACGACCGCTCACGCTTGGTGTTCAACCTGAAACGTTCTTTGTCGTACGCTACCGCGATGGACGGCAATTCCCTGATCGTCACCATCGACGGTTCTGGCGGCCTGGCGACGCCGGTCAA
>Ga0182005_1000612_pt1 | contig 17253 bp, 15 predicted proteins | sample Sormic07211103_1_FD_123021 | JGI IMG/M metagenome (GOLD analysis project Ga0182005, IMG submission 123021) | Rhizosphere microbial communities from Sorghum bicolor, Mead, Nebraska, USA - 072115-103_1 MetaG | ecosystem: Host-associated > Plants > Roots > Rhizosphere | place: USA: Nebraska...
CGACATACTGGTTCAAGGCCAATGACGGCCACGGCAGCGCGGAACGCATCGATTTTATCGATGAGGACAAGTCGAAAGTCATCACCGGCACCTACACCACCTGCCCGAGCACCAAGCCGGACTGGTATATCAAGTCGAGTACGCTGGATGTCGACAGCGGGCTGGGCGAGGGGACTGCCCATAACGGCGTGCTGTATTTCAAGAGCGTGCCCATCCTTGCTTCGCCGATCCTGTCTTTCCCATTGTCGAACGACCGCCAGTCGGGCGTGCTGCCGCCGATCATCGGGACCACCAATAACGGCGGCTTCGAGTTCAACCTGCCTTATTATTTCAATATCGCCCCTAACCGCGACTTGACGCTGTACCCCAACATCATCACCCAGCGCGGCTTGCAGATGGGCGGAGACGCCCGCTACATAGGGGATGGCTACAGCGGCCAGACCAAGATCGAGTACCTGCCCGACGACAAGCTGACCAAGACCAACCGCTATGCCGTGCAGTCGATTCATCTGCAGACGCTGGCGCCTGGTTTCACCATGGGCTGGAACGTCAATTTTGCCTCGGACAATAATTATCCCGACGATTTTTCGCGCTCGATCACCCAAAGTTCAGCACGGGTATTGAACCGGGAATTCGATTTGAACTATACCGGCTCATTCTGGAGCGTGGCGGCGCTGGCTTCGCGCTACCAGGTGTTGCAGGATTTCGACGCCAACGGCAATCCGACCCTCAGCCGTCCATACGACCGCTTGCCGCAAGTCACCCTGACTTCGGGCAAGCAGGACATCTATGGTTTCGACTGGACCGTGAATGCGCAGTACACCCGCTTCAGGAACAGCCAATACGATTTTCCGCAAGGCAGCGGCACCACATATGCCAGCAGCACCACGCTGCCATTGGGCGGCGAGCGCATCTACATCAATCCTCAGCTGTCTTACCCGATCATTCGCCCCGGCTATTTCATCACGCCGAAGATCCAGCTGGATGCAACCTCGTATAGCATCACGCCGAATAAGTTTGGCATACCTAATCCGCTTCCTCCGCTGCCGGCGAGCCAGACGCCAATCGGCAATAATTACAGCCGGGTGCTGCCAACCTTCTCGTTGGACAGCGGTCTGGTTTTCGAACGCGACGCCAAGTTTTTTGGCAACCCGATGACGCAGACACTGGAGCCGCGGCTGTTCTATGTGCGTACGCCATACCGCGACCAGAGCCAGTTTCCGCTGTTCGACAGCGGTGTCGCGGATTTCAATTTCGCCCAGATCTTTACCGAGAACCGGTATACCGGCCATGACCGCATCGGCGATGCCAACCAGCTGACGGCTGCCGTGATCTCGCGCTTTATCGAAGAGTCCGGCATAGAGCGCTTGCGCCTGGGTATCGGCCAGCGGTTTTATTTCACCCCGCCGCGCGTTTCATTGGGCGGCACTACCGATACGATCACCACCAGCCGTTCGGACCTGCTGCTGTCGGCAGGCGGGCAGGTGACGCAGGCGCTGGGCATCGACAATACGATCCAGTATAGCCAGAGCAATAACCAGTGGGTGCGCGCCAGCTCCAACATCAAGTGGCAGCCGGGCCCGAAAAAAGTCATCAATTTTTCCTATCAGCTGGACCACAATAACGTCGATCCGCTGCTGCTGGACAATAAGTACCTGAAGCAATTCGACCTCTCCGCACAGTGGCCGCTGAGCCGCCGCTGGTACGGCGTGGGCCGCGTCAGTTATTCCCTGCAGGAAAAAACGGTCGGGCAAAGCCTGCTCGGGCTTGAATACAAGGCCGATTGCTGGGTCTTCCGCGTGGTAGGACAACGCACGCCGACCTCGTCAACCCGCACGACTACAGGTATATTCGTGCAACTTGAGTTGAATGGTTTGTCAAGTATCGGCTCCAATCCGATGCAAGCCCTGCGCAGCAGTGTCCCAGGTTATCAGAATGTTAATCAACCCGACTCTTTCATTAGCCGTTGAATCCGTCATTTTTACTTATGAACGTTTTTCCAATTATGCGTAAAACCAATCAAATCCAACTCGCTGCAATGGCATTCTCGCTGTTGTCCGTTACTGCCGGCGGCGCCTTGGCCCAAGCCGCATCGACGACGCCGCCGGCGGTTGCGCCAACGACGGCGCCGGCTGCCAAGCCAGCCGCGGCCAAGGCAAATCCGCAGACCGTCGACGCTATCGTCGCAGTGGTGAACACGGACGTGATTACCCAGCAGGAATTGGCGAAACGCATGAGCGACGTGGTGCAGCGCATGCGCGCCCAGAATATCGAATTGCCGCCGGTTGCCGAGCTGCAAAAACAATTGCTGGAACGCATGATCCTTGAGCGCGCCGAAACGCAGCTGGCGAAAGAAAACGGCTTGTCGGTGGACGACGTCATGCTGGACCGGGCGATCAGCCGGATCGCCGAGCAGAACAAATTGTCGATGGCGGATTTCCAGAAGCAGCTGGCGCAGGACAAGATTCCCTACGCATCTTTCCGCGAAGAAATTCGCCAGGAAATGTTGTTGCAGCGGCTGCGTGAACGTGAAGTCGATAACAAGATCCAGATTTCCGAATCGGAAGTCGACAATTACCTCGCCGCTGAAAGCAGCAACAAGCAAACCGCCCAGGAACTGGACCTGGCGCAGATCCTGGTCCGGGTGCCGGAGAATGCTTCGGCCGAACAGATTGCACAGCGTGCCAAGCGGGCTGAAGAAGCCATGCAGCAAATCAAGTCGGGCGGCAACTTCGCCGCTGTCGCTGCCGCTTATTCCGATGCCAGCGACGCCCTGACCGGCGGCGACATGGGCTGGCGTTCGCAAGACCGCCTGCCGGCGCTGTTTGTGGAAGCCGTCGCGAATTTGAATCCGGGACAGGTATCGAGCATCCTGAAAAGCGCCAACGGCTTTCATATCGTCAAGCTGGTGAACAAGCGCGCAGCGGCGGCAGCGGCCGATACCGCCACGGCGCCGGTCCAGCAGACCCATGTGCGGCATATCCTGATCAAGGTGACGCCAACCGTGACGGCGGCAGAAGCACGCCGCCGCCTGGCCGACCTGAAGGAGCGCATCGATAACAAGGCTGCGACGTTTGAAGAGCTGGCCAAACTGTATTCGAACGATTTGTCGGCTTCCAAGGGCGGCGACCTCGGCTGGGTTTATCCCGGCGACACCGTGCCGGAATTCGAACGCGCGATGGATGGATTGAAGCCGGGCCAGGTCAGCGATCCGGTCGAATCGCCGTTCGGCTATCACCTGATCCAGGTGGTGGAGCGCAAGGCTAACGACGTATCCAAGGAACGCCAGCGCCTGGCTGCGCGGATGGCGATTCGCGAACGCAAGACGGAAGAAGCTGCGAACGACTGGCTGCGCCAGCTGCGCGACCGCACTTACGTCGAATACCGTAACGACGACCGTTGATTGCTGTGTACCAGCCAGCCTTGAGGGGAGCGCATGTCTGATCAGCCGGCCGCGCAAGCGGCTGCAACCCCGCTTACATCGCCAAGGCCGATATTGGCCGTCACTTGCGGCGAGCCGGCCGGCATTGGTCCTGAAGTCGCGATCAAGGCCGCCTGGCAGCTGCGCGCCGAAATCAACAGCGTACTGATTGGCGACGCCGCTTTCCTGGCGATGGTCGCCGCCGAGATCGATCCGCAGATCCGGCTGGTGGCGTTGTCGCAGCAAGCCTTGCGCAACAGCGGCCTGCCGAACTTCCCCCATGGCCAGATTGCCGTGATCGACTGCCCCCTGGATGCCCACGTGCAGCCGGGCCAGCTGGACGCGCGCAACGGCCGTGCCGTGCTGCGTACGCTGGATATTGCGATCAGCGGCGCGCAGCAAGGGATATTCGACGGCATGGTCACTGCGCCCTTGCAAAAAAGCACGATCAATGACGCCGGGGTGCCATTTACCGGCCATACCGAATACCTTGCCGAAAAAAGCGCGACCGCACAGGTGGTGATGATGCTGGCCACGGACCGGACCACGCCGCCGCTGCGGGTCGCGCTGGCGACCACCCACCTGGCGCTGAAAGACGTGCCAGCAGCGCTCACCTTCGACAGCCTGAGCCGCACCATCGATATCCTGCATGCCGACCTGCAGAAAAAATTCGGCCTGGCGCAGCCGCGCATCCTGGTGACGGGCTTGAATCCGCATGCCGGCGAAGGCGGTTACCTGGGACGCGAAGAAATCGATATCATCACGCCGGCGCTGCAAGCCGCCAAGGCACGCGGCATTGCCGTCAGCGGCCCTTATCCGGCCGATACGCTGTTCCAGCAAAAATACCTGGAAGATGCCGATTGCGTATTGGCGATGTATCACGACCAGGGTTTGCCGGTATTGAAATATGCCAGTTTTGGGCACGGCATCAACATCACGCTGGGCTTGCCGTTCATCCGTACCTCGGTGGACCATGGCACCGCGCTCGATCTCGCCGCTGCCGGCCTGGGCCGGGCCGACCACGGCAGCATGCTGGCGGCGCTGAATGTCGCGGCGCAGATGGTGCGGCTGAGTCAATTGAGGAAAGAGTAAGCTGCTGCCTTGGGCCGGCTCTTGGACACCCGGCCATGGTTGCAGCCTGTCCGCCTCGCAATTAAAGAAAAATATGAAGAACCACATTCCCCGCAAGCGCTTCGGCCAGAATTTCCTGACCGACGACACCGTGCTGTACAACATCATCAGCGCGATAGATCCGCAAGCCGACGACAACATGGTCGAAATCGGACCGGGCCTGGCCGCCATGACACGTTTGCTGCTGGAATCGCTGCGGCAATTGCACGTGGTCGAACTCGACCGCGACCTGGTGGCGCGGCTGCAAAAGAATTTTGATCCGGCCCGCTTGCACGTGCATTCCGCCGATGCGCTGAAATTCGATTTCAGCAGCATCCCCTTGGCTGGCGGCCGCAAGTTGCGTGTGGTCGGCAATCTTCCCTACAACATTTCCAGCCCCTTGCTGTTCCATCTGGCGCAGATCGCGCCGCAGGTGCAGGACCAGCATTTCATGCTGCAAAAGGAAGTGGTGGAGCGCATGGTCGCCACGCCTGGCAGCAAGGCGTTCGGCCGCCTGTCGGTAATGCTGCAATGGCGCTACAGCATGCAGCTGATGTTTATCGTGCCGCCGACCGCATTCGACCCGCCGCCGAAAGTGGAGTCGGCCATCGTGCGCATGATTCCGATCGCCCAGCCCCTGGCTTGCGACCAGAAAAAACTGGAAGATGTCGTGCTCAAGGCGTTCACGCAAAGACGCAAGGTGATCAGGAACTGCCTGGCTGGCATGTTTACCGAAAATGACTTGATCGATGCGGGCGTCGATCCGCAGGCGCGGCCTGAAACCGTGTCGATGGAATTGTTCGTGGCGCTGGCGAACCGCTTGCCCTGATTTTCCTGGCTGTTCCTTCCTTCAGCCTTGAACGAAGGAACATCGATGCAATTTGGCCGGATTCGCCGCCGCCTTATTTTTTTTGCCGCTCGGCCTATAAAGCGGCGCCGGCGGAAACGCCGTCCTTGCGTTCGATCAGTTCAATTTTATAGCCGTCGGGATCCTGCACAAAGGCGATGACGGTGCTGCCCCCCTTTACCGGTCCTGCTTCCCGCGTCACGTTGCCGCCTTGCGCCTTGACGTCGGCACAGGCCTTGTAGGCATCTTCGACAGCCACCGCCAGGTGCCCGAACGCCGTGCCCTGGTCGTAGCTGTCGACGCCGTAGTTATAGGTCAGCTCCAGTTCGGCATGGTCCGGATTGCTGCCGTAGCCGACGAATGCCAGCGTGTATTTGTACTCGGGATTGTCGTTGGTGCGCAGCAGTTTCATGCCCAGCACCTTGGTGTAAAAATCGATGGAACGTTGCAGGTTGCCGACGCGCAGCATGGTATGGAGGATTCGCATGGTTGTTCTCGATGGTTGGGAAGAGAGATGTTGCTCAGGCTTGTGCCGATATTTTAAATCGGCACAACAAATCGGGCGGTGCTTGCCCTAGAAAACCGGCAAGGTTTCCTGGGCGCTGTCGCGCAGGGTTTTCCTGGCCGTTTCAAATTCGGGGAAAATCGATTGCACCGTGGCCCAGAAACGCGGGCTATGGTTCATCTCGCGCAAATGCGAGAGCTCATGCGCAATCACATAATCGATCAGCGGCAGCGCAAAATGCATCAGCCGCCAGTTCAGCCGGATCTTGCCTTCCGAAGTGCAGGAGCCCCACTGGGTGGTCGCCGACGACAGCGCAAACGACTGGTAGGTGACGCCGAGTTTTTCGGCATAGATCGGCAGGCGTTCGGCGAATACGCGCTTGGCTTCCAGCTGCAGCCAGCCCAGCACGCGGTCCTTGAGCTGCTGCTCGCCGGCGTCGGCCGGCAGGCAGACGATCAGCTGGCCGCTGGCATCGTCAAAGTGGATGCCGGCTTTCTGGGTGGCGTGGATGCGCAGCGTGATGCTGCGCCCCATGTAAGGCAGGGTCTCGCCGTCGCGCCATTGCATTTGCGGCTGCATGCGGCGCGTCGAACGGTCGCGGTATTCGCTCAGCTTGGTAAAAATCCAACGTTTCTTTTCGCGGATGGCGGTTTCGATATCGCCCAGGGTCACCCATTTGGGGGCGGTGACACGCAGGCCGTCGTCGCTGATCAGGAAGCCGATAGAGCGCCGTTTGGAGCGTAGCAGGGTGTAGTCGAGCACATGTTCGCCAAAGCGCAGGCGGCGCTTGCCTGGCGCCAGCGCGGTCGGTTCCTCTGGCGCCGGGGCTAGCGGCTTTGGCCTTGGCAGCGGGCCGGCCGGCGGCGGTGCGACCGGCAGCGTGCTGGCGGCCAGGTCATCGGCAAACAAATCCAGTTGCAGCGCTTGCTGCTGCTGCTGTGCCTTACCCTGGGGCCGACCATGCGGTCCCGGGCGCGGCTTTGCTGGCTTTTGATGCAATAATTTCAATGGTATCCAAACTGGAGGGGTTATTGCTGCCTGGAATAAACATGCGGTGAAATCACGCGCATTTCAGATTCTATCCAATTTTCGACTTTCGCCATCAGCTCGCTGCTATCCATGCCTTCCGGAGCAATCGGCTTGCCGATGGAGACGGTGATCAGCCCCGGTTTCTTGATGAAGGAATTCTTCGGCCAGCACTCGCCGGCGTTATGCGCGATCGGCACCACCACAGTGTTGGTTTCCACTGCCAGGCGGCTGCCGCCGTTCTTGTATTTGCCGGTCTGGCCGACCGGAATCCGCGTGCCTTCGGGGAACATGATGATCCACTGGCCGTCTGCCAGCCGCTTGCGTCCTTGCACCACCACCTGGGCGAAGGCGTCGCGGCCTTTGCTGCGATCGATAGGAATCATGCGCAGCAGGGCGATGCCCCAGCCGAAAAACGGGATATAGGTCAGCGATTTCTTGAACACGAACACCAGCGGGCGCGGCGTCATCTGCAGCAGGAAAATCGTTTCCCAGGCCGATTGGTGCTTGCTCAGCACGACTGCCGGCGCATCCGGGAAATTTTCAAAGCCCTTGACCTGGTAGCGGATGCCGCAAATGACCTTGGCCATCCAGATCACCATGACATTCCAGCGCGCGGTCAGGTAGTAGCGCCGGGCGTAAGGGAAGGGGGCGAACAGGATGCAAGCCATGGACCAGACCACGGTCAGGACAGTCATCAGCAGGAAGAACAGAAGGGAACGTAAAAACAGGGAAAAACGCAACATGCAGACTCCAGGTATTTTTTTCTAAACAAGCGATCTTTTTACGGGGCCGGGCCATCCGCCAGTCAGACTGACAGCTCCACCGGTTTCTTCAACAGGAATTCAACCACTGCCGCCAGGTCAGGAAAAACCAGGGTGCCGGGCGGCAGGCCGCCTTTGTCGCGCGTCTTTTCGCCTTTGCCGGTAAGCACCAGGTAAGGCGCGCAGCCGGCAACGAAGCCTGCCTGCAAGTCGCGCAGCGAGTCGCCTACCGTCGCCACGCCGCCGCGCAGGCTGATTTCGAAGCGTTTGCCGATGTCGTGGAACATGCCGGGCTTGGGCTTGCGGCAATCGCAGTTGTCGTCGGCGGCATGCGGGCAAAAAAAGATGGCGTCGATTTCGGCGCCGACCAGCTGCGCCGCTTCATGCATTTTCTGATGGATCGCCATCAGCGTCGGCATGTCGAACAAGCCGCGCGCGATACCCGACTGGTTGGTCGCCACCACAACCCGGTAGCCTGCCTGGTTCAGGCGCGCTATCGCTTCCAGCGAACCCTTGATCGGAATCCATTCATCGGGCGATTTGATGAAGGCGTCCGAATCCTGGTTGATGACGCCGTCGCGGTCGAGGATGATGAGTTTCATGGCTACCTGGCGCTTAGGCCGCTAGTTTGGAAATGTCGGCGACCTGGTTCAGCATCACATGCAGGTTGGCCAGCAGCGCCAGGCGGTTGTTGCGCAATTGCGCGTCGTCGGCCATCACCATCACGTCGTTGAAGAAGCCGTCGACGTTTTCCCGCAGCCGCGCCAATGCTTTCAAGGCAGTGCTGAAATCGCCTTTGGCAAAAGCAGCGTCGACCTCGGGCTTGAGTGCATTCATCGCTGCGAACAGCGATTGCTCGGCGCTGTCGCGCAGCAGGTCTTGCTGTACCGTGCTGCCGACGCCTTCGGTCTTTTTCAGGATGTTGGTGATGCGCTTGTTGGCCGCGGCCAGCGCTTCCGCTTCGGGCAAGGCGGCAAACGCTTGCACCGCATCCAGGCGTTCGATGATGTTGTCGAGCCGCTCGGGCTGTTGCGCCACCACCGCTTCGATTTCGTTCTGCGCATAACCGCGTTCGCGCAGCAGGCCGCGCAGGCGGTCGTACAGGAACGGCAGCACGTCGCTGCCCGGATCCTTGAAATTGGGGTTGCCGGCGAACTGCTGCGCCGCATTGCCCAGCAATTGCGTGAGCGAGATCGGCAGGCGTTTTTCCAGCAGCATGCGCAGGATGCCCAATGCATGGCGGCGCAGGGCAAACGGATCCTTGTCGCCGGTCGGCTGCAAGCCGATGCCCCAGATGCCGACCAGGGTTTCCAGCTTGTCGGCCAGCGCTACCGCGACGCTGGTGCCGGTGGTCGGCAGGGCGTCGCCGGCAAAGCGCGGCTGGTAGTGTTCCGAAATGGCGAGGGCGACATCGTCCGCTTCGCCGTCATGGCGCGCGTAGTAGTTGCCCATGATGCCTTGCAGTTCGGGGAATTCGCCCACCATGTCGGTCAGCAGGTCGGCCTTGGCCAGCAATGCCGCACGTTCGGCCAATGCGGCGTCGCTGCCCAGCAGGCCGGCAATCGCCGCGGCCAGGGTCTTGACCCGTTCGGTCCGCTGCAGCTGGTTGCCGAGCTTGTTGTGATAGACCACGTTGGCCAGCAGAGGCACGCGCTCGGCCAGTTTCTTTTTCTGGTCTTGTTCGAAGAAGAACTTGGCGTCGGACAGGCGCGGGCGCACTACGCGCTCGTTGCCTTCGATGATGTAATGCGGTTCGCTGGTCTGCAGGTTGGAGACGATCAGGAAACGCGAACGCAGTTTGCCAGCGCTGTCGGTCAGGGCAAAATACTTCTGGTTGGTCTGCATCGTCAGGATCAGGCATTCCTGGGGCACGCTGAGGAATTCGTCTTCGAATTTGCAGGCATATACCACCGGCCATTCAACCAGCGCCGTGACCTCGTCCAGCAGCGCTTCCGGCATCAGCACCTGGTCGTCGGCTGCAGATTTTGCCGCCCCTTCGAGCAGGGCCTTGCGGATTTTTTCCTTGCGTTCGCCGAAGCTGGCGATGACTTTGCCTGGTTCGGCCAGCGTCGCCGCGTAGCTGTCGGCGTCGGCCAGCTTGATGCGGCCTGGCGACAGGAAACGATGGCCTTCGGTCTGGCGGCCGGCGTCGAGGCCGAGCAAGGTCAGCGGCAATACCTGTGCGCCATGCAGCGCCACCAGGCTGTGCGCCGGCCGTACAAAGCGTACGGTATGGCCAGCCGCATGGCCGTGCTGGCGCTGGTAACTCATCACTTTCGGGATCGGCAGCTTGGCTACCGTGTCTTCCAGCACGATTTGCAAACCGGCAGCCAGCGCCACGCCTTTGGCGGTGTAGCTGTAGAAAAAGCTTTCGGCCTTGCCGTCAGGCGCGCGCTCCAGTTCGGCCGGGGTAATCACCGCTTGTCCGCATTGTGCAGCCAATGCGGACAGCTTCTTGACCAGCGGCGCGGTTGCGCGGCCGTCGGCGTCCAGCGCCACCGACACCGGCAGCACTTTTTCACGCATGGTTTTATCGAGCGAGGTGGCGCGCACATGGCTGATCGACACTGCCAGGCGGCGTGGCGTGGCGAATGCGGTGGCGACCGCGCCGTCATCGAGGAAGTCGCGTGTTTTCAAGCCATTGAAAATGCCGTTGGCAAAAGCATCGCCAAGTTTCGCCAGTGCTTTCGGCGGCAGTTCTTCCGTGAAAATTTCAATCAGCAGGGTCTGATCCAAGAGCGTGTCATTCATACTGCTTCTCCCGCACGCTGCGCTACTGCCGCCATGTATTCATCTCCAAATTCTTGCAACAACAGATCGCCGTTTTCCTTGGTGATCTCCCACATCGGGAAGCCCAGCTTCGCCCGTGAATCGTAATATGCCTGCGCCACTGCGCGCGACAGGTTGCGGATCCGGCCCATGTAAGCGGCGCGCTCGGTGACCGAAATCGCGCCGCGCGCATCCAGCAGGTTGAAGGTGTGCGCTGCTTTCAGCACCATCTCGTAAGCCGGCAGCGCCAGCGGCACCTCCAGCAGGCGCTTGGCTTCGGCTTCGTAGTTGCCGAACAGCGGGAACAGGAATTCGGTGTTGGCGTGTTCGAAATTGTAGGTCGACTGTTCGACTTCGTTCTGGTGGAAGACGTCGCCGTAGCTCAGCTTCTTGGTCACGCCGTTTTCGACCCATTCGGTCCACACCAGGTCGTAGACATTTTCCACGCCCTGCAAGTACATCGCCAGCCGTTCGATGCCGTAGGTGATTTCACCCAGCACCGGTTTGCAATCGAGGCCGCCGACCTGCTGGAAATACGTGAACTGCGTCACTTCCATGCCGTTCAGCCAGACTTCCCAGCCCAGGCCCCAGGCGCCCAGGGTCGGGTTTTCCCAGTCGTCTTCGACGAAGCGCACATCGTTGCGCTTGAGGTCCAGGCCGAGCGCCGCCAGCGAGCCGAGGTACAGGTCGAGGATGTTTTCCGGCGCAGGCTTGAGCACTACCTGGTATTGGTAGTAATGCTGCAGGCGGTTCGGGTTTTCGCCATAACGTCCATCCTTGGGACGGCGCGACGGCTGCACATAGGCGGCGCGCCAGGGTTCGGGGCCGATGGCGCGCAGGAAGGTCGCGGTATGCGAAGTGCCGGCGCCGACTTCCATGTCGTAAGGCTGCAGCAAGGCGCAGCCCTGGGCGTCCCAGTAATCTTGTAGTTTAAGAATGATTTGTTGAAATGTAAGCATCGTTTTGTTGCTTTTCCATACGGTAAAGTGCCGAAAATCGGGCGGAATCCAGGGTGACGAAGGGCGCAAGAGGATAAGCGCTAAAACCAGCGATTTTAGCGGGTTTTGAACGCTTTAGGGCTGCCGGTGCGCTTTGCGGCGGCACCACCACCAGCTGGCGGCCAGCATCGACAGCGCCAGCGCCAGCATCAGGCGATTGCCCAGCAGGATATACGGCGTTGTGCCGCTATAGCCTTGCACCGCTACCGCCAGCGCATCGCGGCTGTACGGGGCCAGCCGGGTGCGGACCACGCCGTGCGGATCGATCACGGCGGTGGCGCCGGTATTGGTTGCGCGCAGCATCGGGCGGCCGGTTTCCAGGCTGCGCATCTGCGATATCTGCAAATGTTGTGGCAATGCAATCGTATTGCCGAACCAGGCGATATTCGACATGTTCAGCAGCAGCGTGGCGGTGGGCTTGCCGGCGGCCCGGGTGGCGGCAAGCTGCCCGGCAATTTCTTCGCCGAACAAGTCTTCGTAGCAGATGTTGGGCAACACCCATTGGTCTTTCACCGCGAATGGCGCTTGCACCGCTGCGCCGCGGGTGAAATCGCCTAGCGGGATGTTCATCATGTCGACAAACCAGCGGAAGCCCAGCGGGACGAATTCGCCGAACGGCACCAGGTGCTGCTTATCGTAACGATAGTAGCGATAGGCGGGATCCTTGGCCTGGGGCGAGATGCCGACCACGCTGTTGGAGTAGCGCTCGGGGCCGTCGATATAGGGAATGCCGAGCGCGATGTGGCTGCCGCTTTGCTGGGCGAAGTCGGCCAGCGCGGGAATGTAGTCCGGCGGCAGCTGGGTTTGCAGGATCGGTATCGCTGTTTCGGGGGTGGCGATCAGGTCTGCGGGCGCGGAGCGGATCATGTCGATATACAGGCGCAGGGAATTGACGATCTGCGCGTTATCGAATTTTTCTTCCTGCGGCACATTGCCTTGCAGCAGGCGCACCAAAATCGGCTTGCCGTGCGGCGCGGTCCAGTTGAACTGGTGCAGGCCAAGGCCCGCGGCCAGCACCAGCACGGCGGCGATCGCCGGCGCTTTGTGGCGCGGCAGCAAGGCCAGGCAGCCGGCAATCAACGCCGAAATGCCGCCGACGCCATAGACTCCGACCAGCGGCGCATAACCGGCCAGCGGACCGGCGGTATGGGCATAACCCGAAATCAGCCAGGGAAAACCGGTAAACAGCCAGCCGCGCAGCCATTCCGTCAGCGCCCACAGGGCCGGGAAAATCGCCAGCGCAAACAGCAGCGGCGAAGCCGACCAGCGCCGCCGCAACCAGAGCGCGGCAGCGCTGCCATGGCCATGTACAGCCCCATGATGGCCGCCAGCAGCGCTACCGCCAGCGCCGCCAGCCAGCCCGGCAAAGCGCCGAAGTCGTGCAGCGAAATATAAATCCAGTAGACGCCGTGCGCGACCCAGCCGAAGCCATAGGCCCAGCCCAGCAGGGCGCCATGCTTGATGGCGGGCACGCGGATCAGGCAGAACACGAACAGCGCCAGCGTCAGCAGCTGGACCGGCCACAGCCCGTATGGCGCGAAGGCAAACACGTTGACGGCGCCGGTAAGGGCGGCCAACGGCAGCAGCAGGGGAAGTTTAGGAAACGAAGTCAGGCGAAAACTCATGGGCAGCGATGATCTTGCTCTTGGATGGAGTGAGCCGGCGCCAGTGCAGCCAGGCTCCGGTCCATGCTCTTTGTCAGGACTCTTCGTGAGCCGATTCCGGCAATTTCTCGACCAGCAAGACATGCACCTGGCGCGCATCGGCGCGCAGCACTTCAAAGCGCACATTGTCTATCGTGAACTCATCGCCTTTGCGCGGCACGCGTCCAAGATGGTTGGCGACCAGGCCGCCGATGGTGTCGACGTCTTCATCCACCAGCGCCGTCTCCAGCGTTTCGTTGAACTGTTCGATCTCGGTCAGCGCCTTGACCCGCCAGCGGCCGCCATGGTCGCCGTCGCGGATGGCGAGGATATTGTCTTCTTCTTCGTCGAAGTCATATTCGTCTTCGATGTCGCCGACGATCTGCTCGAGCACGTCTTCAATCGTGATCAGGCCGGCGACGCCGCCGTATTCGTCGACCACGATCGCCATGTGGTTGCGGTTGGCGCGGAAATCGCGCAGCAAGACGTTGAGGCGTTTCGATTCGGGGATGAACACGGCGGGCCGCAGCATGTCGCGCACGTCGAAAGAATCTTCGGCGTAATAGCGCAGCAGGTCTTTCGCCAGCAGGATGCCGATCACCTTGTCGCGCTCGCCGTCGACGGCAGGGAAGCGCGAGTGGGCGGTCGACAGGACTTCCGGCATCCAGTCTTCGATCGGTTTGGTGACGTCGATCATGTCCATTTGCGAACGCGGGATCATGATGTCGCGGGCGGAGAGGTCGGAGACCTGGAACACGCCTTCGATCATCGACAGCGCGTCGGCGTCGATCAGGTTGCGTTCGTGTGCGTCTTGCAGCACATCGAGCAGTTCGGCGCGATTTTCAGGTTCGGGAGAAATCAGTGCGGTCAGGCGTTCGAATAACGACCGGTGGGGTTTAGCGTCAAATGATTTGACGCTACTAGGGTGCTCTGGCATATGGCGTTAGCCTTGGTTTCACATTGTTTCGGAAGCAATAGGATACAACAAATATGTGACAGGACGACGAAACGCACAGGTTTGCGGGATTTTTTTGTGGCGCCGGCAGGCGATTTCCAGGCATGAAAAAAGCGGCCGGCGCCCGAAAGCGCCGACCGCCGCATTATGGAAAAGATAATTATTTCTTCATTTCATCTTTAGCCATGCCGTCTTTGCCCATGGCATCCTTGCTCATCGCATCTTTGGCCATGGCGTCTTTCTTGGCGTGGGCTTTCTTTTTCATTGCATCCTTGGCCATGGCCGGCTTGTCCATGCCGTCTTTCGACATGGCGTCCTTGGACATTGCATCCTTGGACATGGCGTCTTTGGACATCGCGTCCTTCGACATTGCATCTTGCGCATAGACGCCGCCGGCAGTCATCATCAGGCAGGTAACCAGCAGGGTTGTGAGGCTCTTTTTCATTTGTATCTCCAGGTAAAAGTGGCGAAAGTGCCGTAAAAATCAGCGGGTGCTGCAGGGCTGCTTGCCAGCCTAAGCACCGCCGAACCAGTTGTACCCCTGGTCTTCCCAGTAACCGCCGGGGTACTTGTTTGTTACTTCGATCGACATGATGTGTTTCGGATTCTTGTAGCCAAGCTTGGTCGGCATCCGCAATTTCATCGGAAAACCGTATTTCGGCGGCAGGATCTGGCCGTCGTAGGTCAAGGTCAGCTGGGTCTGCGGATGCAGGGCGGTCGGCATGTCGATGCTGGTGTGGTAATCGTCGCCACATTTGAAATCGATGTACTTGGCGCTCAGGTCGGCGCCGATCTGCTTGAGGAAATAAGAAAACGGCACGCCGCCCCAGCGGCCGATGGCGCTCCATCCCTCGACGCAGATATGGCGCGTGATCTGCTCGTTTTGCGGCAGCCTGTGCAATTGCTCCAGCGTCCAGGGCTGCTTGTTCGTCACCAGGCCGCTCACTTCCAGCCGATAGTCGCCGCCGTCGATGTCCGGCACTTCCTCGATGGCGTAAAACGCATTGAAAGGGAAGGGGCGGGTGATTTCGGCCTGGGTATAGGTCGGCGCCAGCCGTTTCGGATCGAACAGCCATCCTTGCACGCCGTCGTTCATGCGCGAGATGCGTTCCAGCATGCGGTTGACCGAGGGCTCGTCGGTGATATTGCAGCCGGTCAGCAGCGACAGGCCGCCCAGGGTAAGCGCGCGCTTTGCAAACAGGCGGCGGGAAGGCAGCGCCAGCTCGCGCCGGGCGTCTTTCAATATCGATTCGGTGTCGAGCGCCGGGCCGGGATTTTTCTTGAACATGATTGTCTCCATTTACCTTAGCGGCCGCGCAGCATGGCCAGCAGCGTGCGTGGCACCAGCGCCACCATGATGATATGCACCACGATAAATGCCACCAGGAAGCTCATCGCGCAGAAATGCACGATCCTGGCGTTATCGAAACCGCCCATCAGTTCGCGCAGGAGCGGGAACTGCACCGATTTCCAGATCGCCAGGCCGGAGACCACCAGCAGGATCAGGTCCAGGATGACCGAGACATACGCCAGCTTCTGTACCGCGTTGTAATGGTCGAGGGCGTCGTGCTGGAGCTTGCCGCGCAGCGCCTTGACGAAGTCCTGCACTACTTCAGCCGGGCGCAGCGGCAGGAATTTTTTCCACAGGCGGCCGCTAGCGGTGTTCAGCAGCAGGTAAACCAGGCCGTTGAAGAACAGCAGCCACATGGCGGCAAAATGCCATTGCAAGGCGCCGCCCAGCCAGCCGCCCAATGTCCAGTCGCTGGGAATGCGGAACGGGAAGATCGGCGATGCGTTATAGATGCGCCAGCCGCTCAGGATCATGATGATCACCGCCAGTGCGTTGAGCCAATGGGTGACGCGCAGCCAGATCGGATGAATGACGGGTTTCTTGATGGCAGGGGAGTTCATTCAGGCCACCTGCGCAAGAGGAAGGACGATCGCCATGGGTGGCGTTACTTGGTTCACGGTAGTCTCCGGCAACTGAGCAATGAGGGTTTTCATGTGGCTTAGTCGCCGGCCAGGTCGGTTCATTACATGAATTCATCATAATCTTATTAATTAAAAAGATAAGGTGAAATATGTAATGCATAAATGGCAATGTCCATTCTGCAAACCTTTGATTCTCAAATGAAAATCGAAATCCGGCCGCAGAAATGAAAAACGCCGCAAAAGCGGCGTTTTATCGGGGGAGGGGGGAAAGTTACCGGTCGGCGTAGGGATTGGGCCAGCCCAGCTTGTGCAGGATTTCAATTTCCAGGTTTTCCATTTCCGCCGCGTCTTCATCGTCCTCATGGTCGTAACCTTGCGCATGCAGCACGCCATGCACCACCAGGTGCGCGGCATGTTCCACCAGCGACTTGCCTTGTTCTTCCGCTTCGCGCTGCAAGACGTCGGTGCACAGGATGATGTCGGCCTGGGTAATGCCGTTGTCTTCCTGGTCCTGGTCTTCCGAATAAGCAAACGTCAGTACATTGGTAGCGTAGTCCTTGCCGCGATAATCGCGGTTCAGGGCACGGCCTTCGCCAGCGTCGACAAAACGGATCGTCAGTTCAGCCGGCGCCAGCAATGCCGCCTGCACCCAGCGCCGCAATTGCGGGCGCGGCACGCTGTCTTGCAGGCGCGGGTCGGGGTACTGGACCGACAGGGAGAGTTTATTTTTTTGCGACATTGCGGCTGCGGGCTGTTTTAGTGATCCCGGTCTGCACCGGTTTGGCGGGTTTGGCTGCTTGCGGCGTGGCGGCTTCGATGACGCCATGGGTGGACGCTACCGGCGCCGCCTGGGCTGCCGACTCATAGGCATCGACAATGCGCGCCACCAGCGGATGGCGCACCACGTCGCTGCTGTTGAAGCGGGTGAAGGCGATGCCGCGCACGTCTTTCAGGATGTTCATGGCGTCGATCAGGCCGCTCTTCTGGCCGCGCTGCAAGTCGATCTGGGTAACGTCGCCGGTGACCACGGCCTTGCTGCCGAAGCCGATCCGGGTCAGGAACATCTTCATCTGCTCCGGCGTGGTGTTCTGCGCCTCGTCCAGGATGATGAACGCATGGTTCAGCGTGCGGCCGCGCATGTAAGCCAGCGGCGCGATCTCGATCGCCTGCTTCTCGAACATTTTCTGGGTGCGGTCAAAGCCGAGCAAGTCATACAGCGCGTCATACAGAGGGCGCAGGTAGGGATCGACTTTCTGCGCCAGGTCGCCGGGCAGGAAACCCAG
>Ga0182005_1000614_pt1 | contig 17202 bp, 14 predicted proteins | sample Sormic07211103_1_FD_123021 | JGI IMG/M metagenome (GOLD analysis project Ga0182005, IMG submission 123021) | Rhizosphere microbial communities from Sorghum bicolor, Mead, Nebraska, USA - 072115-103_1 MetaG | ecosystem: Host-associated > Plants > Roots > Rhizosphere | place: USA: Nebraska...
CGCCAAAGTGCTGCAGATGACCAGGGCCGGCGTTGCCTGGTTAGCCGTGGGCTGTGCCAGAGGAGCCTATGAAAATGCATTGACCTATACCCGCCAGCGTAAGCAGTTCGGAAAACCCATCGCCAGCTTCCAGTTGATACAAAACCACCTTGTGGAAATGCTTTCCAACCTGACCGCCATGCAAACCATGGTCTACAGGCTATCTCAGTTACAGGACGAAGGTTTGCTGAACGATGAACATGCATCTATCGCGAAAGTATTCTGTTCATTGCGTACCAGGGATATTGTGAGCAGGGCAAGAGAAGTAATGGGAGGAAATGGCATCCTGTTAGAATATAATGTAGCCCGCTTTGTAGCAGATGCGGAAGCTATCTATTCTTATGAGGGCACAAAGGAAATCAACTCTTTAATAGTAGGCAGAGCCATCACCGGCTTCAGTGCCTTTGTATAAATTTAGAAAGCTGTATCAAAAGTAATTTAACGGCACTGAGAATTGTGTAAACGAAAATTCTCTCCATCACATACCCGGATAAAATTACCTTTGATACAGCTTCGTATTTAAATATTCTTAGCAAATAACGGCTTCAACGTCATCCAACCCAGTACCGGGAAGAAATGCATTGGAATCGCTAATCCCGGGAACAGTTCCGGCATTTCTAAATCCAGTGGCAGCTTATAGCCAATAGGATATACAATTGTCGCAATCGTGATGCAGGCAAACAGCAGGTTGAAGATAGCCTCTGTATAGCTCTTTGCAACTTTGCTCAGTAAGAAATAACCGATGGCTGCTATGATGTTCGCACCTAAGCAGGCCGCAAAGATCTTCTGCGTTGACACGATATGTACAAACCCATCCGCCCCCAGTGATTCACCATATACTTTCCGGTACACCAGACACGCTGCCGCTGCCAGAATACCTGAAACTACTGCTAATAATAATAATTTCTTCAGCATAAGTTCAATTTAATAATTACTTCGTAACAGGTACCGCGATCTCTACCTTAATCACATCAGCAACATCGCCACCTGGTTTCCCAATATGGAAATCATTTCTGTTTACATTGAAGGTACCCGTGAAAGTAGCCCCAGCTCCTTTCTTTACGAAATTGAAAGGAATGGTGAATTCCTTCTTCACACCATGCATCTCCAGCTCTCCGGTTACCTGGTAACCAGCACCCGCTTTCACGATTTTCTTAGATACATAGTGAATAACAGGATACTTAGCTGCATCGAACCACTCATCACTTTTCGCATGCTTGTTCTGCAATGCATTGCCTGTTTGTATAGAAGCCACATCCACCGTTACATCAAAGTTAGAAACTGCCGGATTTGCTTCGTCAAAATTGATAGTGCCTTTGAACACTTTGAAAATACCACCTACTTCATTGGAAGAGAAAGACACATTGTATTTGTCGCCAATCTTCCACAATGGGGATACAAGGTTAAAGGCAAACACTGCTGCCGTGAGCAGCAGTGTTCCTGAAAATATAAGTAATCTTTTCATTGCCGTTGTTTAAACTGACTAGCCTATTTTGTAATTTTTAATAACTCCTTTCTTTTGAATCACCTACGTTCTTACAAAACAGTACTACTCCTTTACGAATAAACTATTCTTTTACGAATTCACCGTTAGCTTTCAGTACAACTTCGTCGCTCAGCATCTGAGTTGGCATAGAAGCACCAATACCGAAGTCAGTACGTTTGAAAGTACCGGTTACTTTGATACCTACTTCTTCCTTCTTGCTCATTGGGTTAGTAGTAGTACCATTGATAGTCAGGTCCAGGGTTACTGGTTTAGTTACACCGTGCATAGTCAGGTCGCCGGTTACTTTGAAAGTCTTACCGCTTGCTTTCTTGATAGAAGTGCTCTTGAAAGTGAGGGTACCGAATTTCTCAGCATCGAAGAAATCTGGGCTCTTAACGTGTTTGTCGCGCATTTCGTTGTCAGTATTGATGCTGTTAACGTCTGCAGTTACTTCGATTACCGCGTCAGAGAAATCTGCTTTAGTAGCAGTGATCTTAGCTTCGTAAGATTTGAAGTTTCCTTCGCTTTCAGAGATACCCAGGTGAGTAACGCCGTAACCCAGTCTGCTGTGCGCTTTGTCTACAGACCATGTGCTTTGAGCGAAAGATGCAGATGCAGTTAATAACAGTGCTGATGCAACGATTGAGATTTTTTTCATGTTAGCTGGTGTTTTTTGGATTGCTTTTATTTAAAAAGAATTTTAATGTTCTATTTATTAAAATGAATTTGTCAGGCGATTTGTTTTGATGGCCATATTAAGATTGCTTTAATTTCTTAGATCCTGATTACCCCGAATCTTTAAAACACCCTTATTGTGCTGCTCAATTCCGGACCGAAGATATATACTTTTTTAAATAAAATGTGTTTCAACATATATTTTAATGTAAATCCTTTGTAGTGGCCCATTTGGTTCCAATCAAATAAATCCTTTTAACTATTTATTAGAATTTTTGTGCTACTTTTACAAGTAGAAGAGAGTCACTCTCTTTTGGAGAGCCAAAGGTAAATGGTGTGTAACTTCTAACAAAGAAGGCACCTGCCGGCGCCCAACTTACCAAACGGTAACTATAGTTGTAAATCAGCGGGTTATGATTGAAAATAATTCAGAGAAATTTAAGCCTACCTTTTGTCCTATCCGTCATGTATTGGATAGATTCGGCGATAAATGGTCTATTTTAGTCGTGGAATTGCTGTCCCACAAAGGAAGGATGCGGTTTAGCGAGATTTCGAACCATATTGGAGACATTTCTCAGAAAATGCTCACGGTTACCCTCAGATCACTGGAAGCTGATGGACTGATTTCGAGAGAGTTCTTTCCTGAAATACCCCCCAGGGTAGAGTACGAACTGACAGAACTGGGCAAAAGCCTCATTCCACCCATCAATAACCTGCTGCACTGGGGACAGCAACACCTGGAAACCATCCTGGATAACAGAAAACGGTACGAAGAGGAAAAAGACAGGAAGAAAGCATTGTCTTAAACGGACTAAAGCCTTAAATTAAAAAAGAAAGAGGCCGTAAAGGCCCCTTTTCTCCGGACAATAATCAGGTTTACCTGAAAAGATGTCTATCCTTACTACTCAATACCTTGTGTGTGTGCAAATAGTCCATCATTTTGTACACCGCGTCAAACTCCACCTGTAGTAAAGGGTGCTGAATATGTTTATTGGGATCGTTGGTATCGAGCCCCAGCTCATTCGTCATGATCACATCTGCTATATCGATCGGGAAGTAAGCACATGCCGCAATAAATTCGAAATTCTTTTCCTCTATATACACCAGCGAACTTTCCAGGCACTCCATCAGTTTCATCGCCCCCGTTCCTTTTGCCTCCTCCTGATCCAACTGATCCACATCTATGTCATGCAGCCGCAATATCTGCGCATCCACTTCCTCCTCTTCTATATTCGCCGTTTTATCTACCGCATCCCACAAATAGGCCAGGGCCTCTGTCAGGATTTCATAGCCTTCCTCATCGTCCAGCTCCAACAGGTGATTGGCATATTTGTTATAGAGATACTCCGCATTCCAGGCACCAAAAAACAGGCATTGGTCAAAAGAATAGTTTGCAAAGTTTTCCCTTAAGGTCTTATCAAAAGAAGAAAAGGTCAATTGTTCCATCATCTGAATAAAAGGTTTATTGGTATGCAGGTAGCTGCTGTTTATAAATGTAAAATCTTACTGTCTAAACATCGTTTTATCAGCACTGCTGGCTGCCTGCCCTTCCGCCAGATAAGCGAACAATTTCAACTGGGCCCCCAACTCCTCTGCAAAAAAAGGATCGTCCAGCTTATACTTCGGCGGCGTCTCATTCATTGCATATTGCTCATCCTTCTGCGCATTCAGCACATCCAGCGGGAACCATGCCGTCATTAAAATCCCATCTGCCTTCTTATCCTTCACATAACTCAGCGTACTCTCCACCGCCTCCATCAATTTCAAAATCCCACAATCCTTCGGCCTTGCAAAATCCAGGTCATCAATATCAATATTCCTCACCTGCTTCAACTGCTTCCTTACATCCGCTTCTGCCAATGCTCCCGGATCATCCACCCCCTTCCACAAAAACGCAATCGCATTCTGCAACACCTCATGTTCCCTTGCGAACCCATCGCCATCCAGAATCGTTCCATACTGTCTATCCAGATATTCCGCTGTCCATGCACCTACAAAGAGCAATTGCTCAGGTGATAATTTTGCCAGCTCAGGTTGTACTTTCTTCTTATACGCTGAATAAGGTAATGCCATTTATATTGATTACTTGTTTTACGATGCACATTGTACATGAGGCTTACAGTTACTACAAGGCTCATTCTTTTGATATTTCGCCCACGAGATACCCCACTTTTTAAACTTGGTGCCTTTCGGTGCGTTCCTGATGATCACCCGTTCAGCGTGGTTTTCCAGGTTGTAAGCTTTCCTGACTGACTTCACTTTGGATTTATTGACCGGCTTTTTCATATAAGCCACACCACTATAGATATTTTCCGGTGGTACACCCAGTTCTATCAGTTTCGCACGTTGTTTGGGGGTCAGCTTCGCACCGTTTCCCGATGCAAACAACTGCTTTTCTCCACTTGGCAGCGTACCTTCGCCAATTGACACCGTGGACTGGTTAAACCCGATCTCCGGTTTGTCAGGAATATTTCGTTTCAGCACATTATGCGCCTGCCTTGCTTTTTCTGCCAGATCATCATCAAAAATGGGATGCAGCCCTAATAAGTCAAACAGGCTGGTTGGGTCATTCACATAACTATACATCCTGCTGCCACCATCCAGACCAATAGGGTCTTTGCTGATGTATATGCCTTCGTCCGGACTGTAATAACGGAAACGGTTATAATATAACCCCGTCTCTACATCTTCATACTGACCCTGGTAGCGGAAGGGAACGAAACCCTTACTCCCCGCTAACTTACGAACCTTTCCATAAATATCCAATTCACAGGACCACCGCTCTTCCCCAGCATCGTCGTATGCAGCAAAAGGTACGCCGAGATAGTCAGAGAGAATAGAATATTGCCTGCCGTTGACAATCTTTGCCACCGGTATACAGCTATCACCCTCAAAGACCCAGGTGATCAAAGTATCTGCCGGCACAGGTTCCGGCGCCTGTGTAATGTTTCCCAGGTCATCAATCCGGGTTTGCGGACGATCATTGACAGGATAGGTCCATTCATGCACGGGGTTCATACCATCCCATACCCAACGCGTAATCTCCTGCTTAAAGATCTTGGCTGTCCTTCTGCCCAACGCATCATATTCAAAACGCACGGTCCTGCCGTCGGGCCTTGTTACCTGTTGCAAGGTCCCTCTGCCAGTCCATTCATAAGACCATACCTGCAGATCAGCTGTGATCTTTTTGACCATAAACCCTTCTGCATCGTACTCAAACCGGGCATCAGGGGTTTCTTGCAATTGTCCACCCGGCGCATATTTACGGTCATTTTGTGCGACAGTTCTGTACAGGTTACCCGTTTTATCCGGTTGTCTGTAATCAAAGTGACCATTTTCGTATTGTGCCCAGGCAAGGTTGCCAAAACTATCGTGGGCAAACTTCACGCTGCTGTTGTTCATGGCATTCACCATTTCACGCAGGCGCTGATTGGCATCCCAGCGATAATAAGTTTTGCGTATCGTGCGCTGATTGCTGTTTACCGTTTGCGAGGCAGGCATACCCGCTTTGTCGTAGGTCCAGCTGCTGCTGATGCCTCCGGGCAACAGGCGTTCCGTTTCCATCCCCAGCAGGTCATATTGTATCTGCAGTGTCCATGGGTCTGTAATACCTTCTGTGTTCGCCCGCATGCCGGTAATATCTCCCATCCGGTTGCGCAACAAATTCACCTGCGCCCCTAAAGATGTCTGCAACTGCATTCTTCTGCTGTTCTCATCATATTGTGTACTCACCACATGTCCATTCTGCCGCTCTTCTATCACGTTGCCCATGGCATCCCGCCTGAAACTGACGGTGCTGTTTTCATTGATCGCTTCTATCATTAACCCATTGCGGTCATAGGCAAAGGTTGACCAGCTGCCGTCACTATGCTCCGCCCGCACCAGCATGCCATTGTAGTCGTATTCATAGATGGTATGTTTTTGCCCCGGTCTTTCTACCCTGATCACCTTTCCGGTGGCATCCCGTACAAAGCCATAGCTGATGCCATCAAACCCTGTCTCACGAATGCTTTCACCATTGGCATTGCGCACGAACTGGTAAGATTCTCCTTTTTCATTGATGATGGTGCGCAGCCTGCACTCCGTATCGTAGATGTAATTCACCTTCGCACCATTTTCTTCCCGGGTACGCAGGTTGCCCAGCGGGGTATAGGAGAACTTTACATCATGGTGTTTGTCAATCGCCCGCAGTACCTGGAAGTAGGCATCATACTCCATGCGGATATGGTTGCCATCAGGCGTTTCCACATCCGTAATACGGCCCAGTGCATCATACTGGAACCGCTGTACCTGTTTCGCCGGATTGCCGGAACTGGTACATTGTCCCCATACGTCATAGGTCCAGGTGGCCTCACCGCCATCAGGCAGGATCATTTTCACCAGGTTCAGGTCCTCGTCGTATTCCATGGTAGTGGCATTATCATCCGTATCTTCTACACATGCCAGCATCAGGTGCTCATTGTAGCGCATGATCTGAATACTACCATCGGGGCGGGTATTGGTATGCAGCAACCCATTTTCCGGGTAATAGGTATAGGTGCTGCTATTCCCCTCCGCATCCATTCCCAGGATCATTTCACCGGCGTCATTGTACAGGAAGGAGTAGCTACTGCCATCAGGTTGTACCACGCTGGCAATATTGCCCATATCGTCGTAAGTATATCCGGCTACCGTACCTTCTTCATCTATTTCCTGGTAGATCTCGAAGTCTTCGGTATAATTGATAAAAGTGGAGTTCCCCATAGGATCTTTGATCTGGGAGATGACAAAGTCAGGGGAGTAGTAATAAGTGGTCGTTTGCCCCAGTGAGTTAGTCACCAGGTTATAGCCGTCGGATGGGTGATATTCAATATACCCTTCCAGCAGGCCGCCATCGCCCCAGGTATGAATACAACGTTTCTTATTATCGTATTCCCAATAGAAGGTCTGGCCGGTGCGATCTGTTTTGGAGATCATGAGGTGATTGCTATAAGCGATGCGGGTAGCCTGGCCCAGGGCATCGGTAATGGCAATCAAATCGCCTTCTTCATTATATTCATAAGTTACCAGCAGCTTTTCCTGCCCACGGTGATGAGCGGTGACACTGGTAATGCGGCCTTCGAAATCGTTCTTAATATGGAATTGTCTGCCTATGCTATCTGTGATACGTAATAAATGACCTTTCTGGTTATAATGAAGGGTCACGAGGAAGTTCATCTTGTTGTGAATGGCGAACAACCGGTATTGTTCATCGGTGTCACGGATCTTTTTGAAGGTATAAAAGAGCTTGTCTTCATAATCATAGAGCACATATTCATCTGCATCAGTACGGGTAAGCAGCAGCTTTTCATGCCGGTTATATTCCTTGTCCCTGCTGTAGGGCAGGGCATCAAATACTGCACTACGGCCATCTCTGAGCAATACTACGGTGGCATTGTCCGCAGGAAATTCCTGCACCCTCATATCGTAGAAGAGGTGGTTGCCATGGCCCAGTAATCCTTTGTGGTGGCTATCGCTGTTCCAGGTACGTTCCCATACGATTGGAATCGGACCGGACATTTCAAAGTCAAGACCTTCAGAGATCACGATCCCCTGCACGAGGTCTACGGGTTCAAATCCACGTTTACAGAGGAACTTACTAAGTTTATTGCTACCCAGTTTCCCTTTGAGGGCGTGGTTGAATTTGGTCATCATTTTCTTTCCTAGTTTGCCGACGCCTTTTAGTAAGGCCCCGAACCCAAAGGACGTGATGAGGTTCATGAGTACCCCAGCCCAGTCAGGTACATAAGGGCCACCTACGATCACGGGTTTTCCAAAGGAGAGGGGAATGGAAAAAGAGGTAGGCAGGTACATGCTGGGTTTGGGAATGAGCTTCTTGCCGGGCTTCAGGGAGAGCGGCAGACCAATATCGTTACAGGTCATGAGCATATGACCTGTGGGGCTGAGCATTCTGCCTTCTGCCAGCGTGTTTTTGGCGCCGTAGAAGTTCACAGAGTCATGGCCGATGAGCGGGGCCAGGAGCCAGGGACCACCCATGGGAAAGTGAAAGAGGATGATGATGATACCACTGGTATCACTGACACCCCTGGGTACGTGGTTTACTTTTGTAGAGGCACCGAGAAAGGGGATGTAATCCATGGGGTCCAGTACAAAGCCAATGTAGGGGTGGGGCAGGGGAATGGGGAATCCGAAGAGAATAACGATATGGATATCCAGACCAATTACAGGAACGAAGTGTTTATTGCTGATGAGCATAAGTTTCCGGTTTTTGAAGACAAATTGATTCCATTAAATGGGGAACCGCCGCAGGCCTTATACCCGCTTAGCAATTCAACTTTAGCGTTCCGCCATTAATCCCGGTATCCGCCTCTCCATTCACCAGCACACTCTTGCTTGCCATCCCGATTTTCGTACCGCTATTCACCTGGTACACTTCCGACTTCATCCTGATATTCGCACTGCTGATTGTCTCATGGAGTGTTACAGCATTATGCGTAATCTTATCTGCCCCTGATGTAATCTTATTCGCTTTATTATCCACCTTTACCTGTGCAGCACCTTCACCAATCACGACCAATTCAGTTCCTTTCAAATGGATCTCTTTCGACAGGAACTCGATCTTATTTGGTGCATCTACTATAATATGATCATCTGTCTTCACTGTCACCAGAGTCTGGCTATTGATCGTAATATTCCCGGCACCGTCCATTGCCATTGAGCTGCCGTTCTTATCCGTCACGGTCACGCTACCTGCCGCATCGTTCAGCAGGATCGTATTACCACTTCTCGTCTTCAGTGCTTTCATATCATTGCCTGCATTGCCATAACTACTCTTCGCTTTTCCATTATAAGTGGCACCAATTACAAATGGCTGCTCTGCGTTTCCACCTTCAAATTCTGTAATCACTTCTTCACCTACTTCCGGCATAATAAACATCCCTTTGTCACCGCCACCGGAAGCGGATACGACACGGATCCAGGGGGTTTGGCCTGACTGCATCCAGCGGAATTTCACGCGTACTCTTCCCAGCGCTTTCGGATCATTATTATCCGTTACTGTTGCAGACTGAGGTTCGCAATAAGGGATATTGGTATAATCCACATGGGGTGCTGCCACATCAGTAGGAATGCCATCAAATATGTTATGATAACTTCCATTGGCACCACAGTAATGCCGCACGCTGGTGATCATGTATTCACCATGATGCTGTTCCTGTGCAAAAGCAGAATCCTTGATACTGACGGTATCGCCAATTCTGAAAGAAGGATTCGTACTGCTGCCCTGCAACTGCACCATTTTTGACAACCTGCTCTTCTTCTGCAGGGTGGTCAGTTTATCGAGTTGTGATTTTGCACTACTGGTAAAAGGGTAGTTCATTTTAAACAACCCTTCCCTGTTATATAATTTAGTACTCACATCATTTGCTTTTTGTGAGTAGGTGTTCATCTTACCTGCGGCTTTGGAAGCGGTGGTATCTTCCACCACACTATCCTGCCGGTAATCGTAGCCGTTGAATTTGGCATTGTTCGGTACTACCGATACTTCTATGTTGAATTCAAGGAGGTCTACCTGGTGGGTAAGCACGGTGGTCCTGGGGCTGTTTTTCCCAAACACCAGTTGCTGGCCGTCATAGAAGAACCATTCCCCATATCGTTCTGCAAGCCGTTTAATGAAGGCGTAGGAGGTTTCTTTATATTGAACGATGTATTTAAGAGATTCTTTGGTGTCGGGGTTGATACTGGTGCGTAGCAGGTTAGGAGGGTAGCTTTGGGTGGTGGTGGAAATGATGTCAGAGAGCGATTTGTTTTCGAACGCGGCGGTATGTGAGTCATCTTCCAGCAGGATGCTGGGACTTTGCCCCCTGATGATGCAGTTGCCATGCGTACCGTCTCCCTGTTTGCCGGTAGCGATCTGCATAACAATTCCTTTGAAAATCAGGTTTTGTACGCCGGTGAGTTGTTCGGCGGGGGCTACATTGATTTCAATTTCTTCTCCCAGGAATTTTGCAGAGGCGCCGGAGATACCGCCACCTAATTTTTCGAACCAGTCATAGCTGACGTAAATTTCAAACTCGTGATGGCCATTGATGTATTGCCGTAATTCTATGGACTGAAAGGTGTCGAACTGATTGCCGGCAATAGAAAATGAGGTTGCAGTATTGAGTGCCATAATATGGGTTTTTCTTCAAAGAATGGGGCATAAGGGAAAACAGGCTACAATGAAAACAAAAACATGGTTGATACGAAAATAACAAAAAAAAGGGGGTGCACCAAAACTGGCTGATGCGGGTTGTTTTTCATTTTGAATGAATCGGGTTTTGAATGAACCGGCCTCGCCGGCCCCTGCCAATTCCCCGGGCGGAAGCTGCCCCGGAATAGGAAATTCCTGAAAGGGAAATCGTGATAACCAATAAAAACATTTATGAAAGAGGGAATTCACCTACGGGCATGTAAACCCATTCAAAAAGAAATAAGGGTGTACCAGCTAAATGATACACCCTATCAAAATATATTTATCAAAAAAAGATAATACAATCCCTGCCTCAAAACTTTGAAGAAATGTTCGCATATCCCTACTTGTGTCCGTACCCTTACTTCACGATACCAGCAAAGCGCTGATAGAACTGGGTAGGACTGTTTTCATCTTTGGGAGCATATTTCCCAGCGATAATAGGCACATAGATCACTCTTCTGCGGCTTTCTTCACCAATTACAGAGCTCAGTGCCACGCGATGCCAGAGGCGGCCATCATGTACAGTTACGTCACCGGCTGTAGGTGTGATAGCAATTTCATTTTTGTCCGGCGTGTGATCAATGAAGTATCTCTTCTTGAACAGCATGCTCAGTCTGCTCTGTTTGTGTGTGCCTGGAATGATTCTCAGACCACCATTCTCAACTTTCAGTGTGCTTAGGTGCAAACCTACGTTAAGCATTGGGTTCAGTTTACCGCCCATGAAGATGTCACGCAAACCGTCTGTATGCCAGCCCATTTTGGTGAACTTGCTTTCCGGACCATTTACGTAATGATTAAATACCATGCCGTCTTTCTCATTGATACCCAGGCGGGCACCAGGACCAATCAGGCTTAACAGCGCATCAAAGCGCTTGTCTTGCAATACATCGGACAATACTGGTGCGTGCTGATTGATGAACGCAAAGCGTTGCACAATAGGGTCGCCATTCAAGTCTTTACCATACTTGATAGGAACTCCATTTACTTTCTCTCTTTTTTCAGCGATCCATTTCTGCTGTACTTCTTCAGATGCTTTAATAATTTCCTGAACCTGCTCAGGAGTAAAGAACCTGGAAAAGTGAATGTATCCATGCTCGTCAAAAAATGCTCTTTGTTCTTCGGTTAGCGTATCACCTAGTGTAAACGTAGTATAAGCCGTAGACATGATGTGGTAAATTTATAGATGATTGGTGATTGATCACGAATTATTGAAAATAGTGAATTTTTATAGATCCCTGTCAGTACAGGATAAATAGGTCTTTGTTTTCAACAATACGGACACCATTTACTTTGCGACAAGCAGGTTAGCTGCAGTATTTTTATAGATAATAATCTGTAACGCATCTTTTAGTCTACTAAATTTGTAGGGTAAAGTTAATAGTATTTTATCTTATACCCAAAATAATAAATTGCATCTCAATTGAAGGGATGAATTTACTTATTTTTTATATAGATTACCAGCAATTTTTTCAACCATCGCCTTGGGAACCAATCGGGTGAAAAATGCTGTGGCCGCATTTAGAGCGCCAGGTATCACCTCTGATTTCTTAGCAAACATACCTTTGACTGCTATCCGCGCTACCTCATCCGGCATCATACCGTACTTCTCTGCAGTGGCTTTTATAACCTGCATGCCTGCCCGGTCTATAAAGTTGGTATTTACTGGTCCCGGCGATAAACAGGTAACTGATACATTCGTACCATTCAGGTCCGCCCGGATACCCCTGGTGAACAGTAACATGAAAGCTTTAGATCCTGCATAAGTACTGAGTGTTGGTACTGCCTGATAGGCTGCCGTACTTGCCACATTCATGATGTAAGCCGCTGGCTGTTGCCTGAGTAATGGCAGAAAATGATGGCAAAGTGCAACAGGTGTCTGCATGTTTACCTGCATCATCCTGTTCTGCTCCTCCAGAGAAGTGGTATCAAATTCACCCCACACCGCATAACCTGCATTGTTGATGAGGATAGATATGTCGTATCGATTCTTTTGAACCCAATCAAACAATTCTCCCGGGGCCGAAGGAACAGATAAATCCAGCGCGATGTATTCGACCTGTACGCCATATTTGGTAATCAACTCCGACGAGACCAATTGCAATTCACTGGTGGATCTTGCTACAAGAATAAGGTTGTATTTTTTTTCAGCCAATACGGTGGCTATGGAACGTCCAATCCCCTTGCTTGCGCCTGTAATTAGTGCATAATTCATAATAAAACTGGTTAGCCGTTGCGCTTAATAAATACAGGAACAGCTGAGAACAAAATACAAAAATAAGTTATTTATTGAAGCGATCAGGTGAGAATTTAATTAAAATGTGTAAGAAAAGTGTAAAAATCCCTGAAAATGAGTACCATAGGTTCATTTTGGACAAATAGAGAAGGGCGGTAAGAATACCGCCCTTAATTTTTTAACCATATCCTATGAAAAACCTGAACCAAAGATATAGGACAGCATGGTACCTCCTAGTCAATTTTGGTAAAGGCTATATTTTATCTGGTTAACGCTACGAATTAATGGCCGTTAACTAAAAATTAACAAAACAGCCATCGAGTTAGGTAACTAGTACTCAGTGTAATTTTTAAACTTAACTTGCTATTAACGAATATGGGAGATTACACCCGGACCCAGTTTAACGTTCTCATTCAGGGATTGTAACGCTTTGTACGTTAACAGCCGATTTAATCAATAAACATTCCCCTTTTCATAACTGAAATCCTATTAATATTAACTAGCCATTCACTTTAGTGTGGTAATTGATTCCTTACCGCACCATATACCCAAGTTCCCGCTATCGCACTCAGCAGCGCCACCACCATCACCGTAAATCCTGCCCCCACCTGCGCAAATAATGGACCCGGACAAGCCCCCGTCAGCGCCCAGCCAAACCCAAATAACAACCCACCATAGATATTTCCCTTCGAAAAGGGCTTCTTTGGAATCACAATCTCCTCACCACCGAACGTTCTGATTTTGAACTTCTTAAGGATAGTTACGGAAATAAGACCTGTAACTACCGCCGACCCTATCACCCCGTACATATGAAATGATTGGAAATGAAACATCTCCTGAATTCTGAACCAAGATAACACCTGGGATTTAACCAGCACAATGCCAAAAAGCATCCCGGCAAACGTATATTTTATGTTCTTCATGATAAGGAAAGGATAAAGGGTAAGACAAAATTTGACATAATAAACCCTCCCGCCATAAAACAGCAAGTGGCTACCAACGAAGGCCATTGCAAAGTCGATAACCCGAATATTGAATGCCCCGAAGTACACCCGCCAGCATACCTCGTACCAAATCCAACCAGGAATCCACCCACAATAATGAGGATAAAACCCCGGATGGTCAGTAAAGCAGACCAATTGAATAACTGGCTGGGTAACAGGTTGTTGTGGTCGCTGATGCCAAATTCACCTAAAGCATGTTCCAGCCGGGGACTGATCTGAACAGGAGAGGGGTCCGCCAGTAAGTGCGCAGCTATAAATCCCCCCAGCACAATACCCGCCGCAAAGAATAAATTCCAGCTTTCCTTCTTCCAATCATACTTGAAAAAGGGGATCTTTACCGGAAAACAAGCCGCACAAATATGCCGGAGTGAAGACGAAATTCCAAAGGCACGGTTGCCCAACAGTAAAAGTAATGGTACCGTAAGCCCGATAACAGGCCCCGCTACATACCATGGCCAAGGTGCAGAGATTAGTTTTAATAACATAATTTTGTGGTTGGAGGATGTATATACAAATATACTCACCTATAAATATCCACATTATGTTAATAGAATGCAATAGTCCTAATATGTTGCAACACGCATATTCCTTATCTTTGGCCCATGAGAATTGAACAAGCCATTAATCAGCGCAAGTTTAAGGATGATCATCACAAGATGGTGGTGAACCTCCTGTATACGGGTAACTGGTTGAGAGATTCACTCGGCGCCAACCTGAAATCCTATGGGCTCCTGCCACAGCATTACAATGCGTTACGCATTATCCGCGGCCGCCATCCGGAACCCGTTTCCGCCGGCAGCATCAAGGAAGTCATGCTCGACAAAGCCAGCGACGTCACCCGTCTGCTCGACAAACTTGAAAAACTGGAGTACGTACAGCGCAGATTGTGCCCGCACAACCGTCGTAAAATGGACATCAACATCACCGCCAAAGGATTGAAACTGCTGGATGAAGTAGATGCACCCATGGATAATTTTTACAATGATATCGCTGAACGACTAACCGCCGAAGAAGCTGCACAGCTCAGCGATTTGCTGGATAAGGTGAGGAGATAGGGGCAGAAAAACGTATCTTCGCCCCTATGCGTCACCTGCTTCTATATATCATCATATTGTTCTCTTTTTGCCAGGCGGGTGCGCATGTGTGCAAAAATCAATATGAGGCTGTTGCGAAAAGGAAACCTGTAACCACTGTTCTGAAAGTAGTAAAAAGTCATCCCAAACCCGGATGGCATAACGGTACCGGATATCTGCCGGAAACCATTGTTGATTTCAACAACTGTTTTAGTTCCCCTAACAAGTGTGTTTATAGGCCTGGTACAGGTCATTTCAGTGGGTATTTTTTGCCGCGGCTGCCTTTGTATGCAGCAGTATTGTCTACAGGAAGACTCCTGGCAGATCTGCACGCTATTGTCAAAACCCTCATCTTTCCTAAACATATTTTCTGGTAAACGGGTTAAAGCTTTGGCGTTTTCATACATGCAGCCTTTGTGCTGCCTGTTTTTTGAATGAATACACCCATTGCTAAAAACACTTTCACGCCCAAGTCAATGCAATTGTCCAGCTGTAGGTTTCCTGCCTGCAAGCAGCTGGAATCAGAATTGCCATTACCTTATTATTAATCCGACTGACCAGATGATCCATTTAGCACCGTTAATTAAAGACCTGGCATTAATCCTCATTGCCGCAGCTGTTACCACCCTCATATTCAAGCGGCTACGCCAGCCACTGGTATTAGGATACATCGTAGCCGGGCTGCTGGTAGGCCAACACGTTTCGCTTGTTCCAACCGTTTCCGATGAAAAGAATATCCATATATGGTCTGAAATAGGTGTAATTTTTCTACTCTTCAGCCTGGGCCTCGAATTCAGTTTTAAGAAACTGATCAAAGTAGGTGGGGCTGCCTCCATTACCGCCATTGTGGAAGTCATCTTCATGCTCGCCCTCGGGTACCTGCTTGGGCAGATCATGGGGTGGTCCCCCATGGACAGCATCTTCCTGGGGGGTATTATCTCCATTTCTTCCACCACTATCATCATTCGCGCCTTCGAAGAACTGAGCGTAAAAGGCCTGAAATTCGCAGGCCTCGTATTCGGTATCCTCGTAGTAGAAGACCTGGTAGCCATCGTACTCCTGGTACTGCTGTCTACCCTGGCTGTCAGCCGCCAGTTCGAAGGAGGAGAAATGCTCATCTCCGTCGTCAAACTCATCTTCTTCCTCATTGCCTGGTTTGTGACAGGGATCTTCTTCATCCCCACCTTGCTCCGCAAGACAAAAAAACTCATGAATGAAGAAACCCTGTTGATCACTGCCGTGGGTTTATGCCTGCTGATGGTAGTCCTGGCTACACAGGCTGGTTTTTCTCCCGCTTTGGGCGCCTTCATCATGGGCTCTATCTTAGCCGAAACCACACAGGCCGAGAAGATCGAACACCTCGTAAAACCTGTAAAGGAACTTTTTGGAGCTGTCTTCTTCATCTCCGTAGGGATGTTGATCAACCCGGCCATGCTGGTTAAATATGCAGTACCTGTACTTATTATTACCGTTGTTACGCTGGTAGGTAAGACATTGAGTACCGCCCTGGGTGCCCTGCTATCCGGGCAGCCGTTAAAGACCTCCGTACAGGCAGGGATGAGCCTTGCGCAAATTGGTGAGTTCTCTTTTATCATCGCCCAACTCGGATTAACCCTCCATGTAACGGGGGAGTTTCTCTATCCAGTGGCAGTGGCAGTATCGGCCGTGACCACGTTCACCACCCCTTACATGATCAAATTGTCCGGCCCCGTTTACGAAAAACTTTCGGACATCCTGCCGCATCGCTGGAAGACGGCCATTAACCGGTATAGTGCCGCCGCCCAAACCATTTCCGTGGTGAGTGACTGGAAGATGTTGCTGAGGAGTTACTTCACGAACATTATTATATATACAGTTGTCTTGCTGGCCATCATATTATTGTCCTCGTACTACCTGCTACCCATGTCGGGCGTGTATAACTGGGGCCGGGTGGTGAGTGCTGTCGTTACTTTCCTGCTGCTTGCCCCTTTTTTATGGGCCCTTGGTTTCAGGAACATTGCGAGCGCAGAATCAAATCGCATCTGGGAACAGAAAAAGTACAGGGGGCCGCTCATGCTGCTGCGTATTGCACGTATTGTAATAGCCGTGTTCCTATTGGGTTTCTTTATCGACCGGTTCTATTCTTACACCGTAGCATTAGGAGTTACGGCCATTATGATCGTACTCATCGTCTTGTTGCGGCATAAAATCGGGGATTTCTATACCACCATCGAGGAGCGGTTCTTTTCCAACTTTAATGCAAGAGAAACCAAAGTGGGGAATATCAATAAGTCGGTATTAGCCCCCTGGGATGCGCATCTGGCTGTGTCCGAGATCAAACCGCTTTCGCCAGTAGTAGGTGCTACGCTGGAAGAGTTACAGTTGAGAGAACATTATGGAATCAATATCGCCCTTATCAATAGAAGTGGTATTAAGATGTATGCACCGGACAAATATGCAAGGTTATTTCCGGGCGATGTGGTGACGGCGATAGGAACGGA
>Ga0182005_1000615_pt1 | contig 17194 bp, 8 predicted proteins | sample Sormic07211103_1_FD_123021 | JGI IMG/M metagenome (GOLD analysis project Ga0182005, IMG submission 123021) | Rhizosphere microbial communities from Sorghum bicolor, Mead, Nebraska, USA - 072115-103_1 MetaG | ecosystem: Host-associated > Plants > Roots > Rhizosphere | place: USA: Nebraska...
GGCGCGAAATAGCCGGGATCGAAGCCGGCCAGCTTGGCGTTCACATCCCAACTCAACTCCGGTACCCAGGCCACTTCGCCGCCGAGGTCGAGCGTGCCGCTGGGCATCTTCGCCTGCACCTGCTTGAGCTGCGCGTGCTGGTCGTCGCCGCGCACATCGAGGTGCAGTGCGGCGCTGTCCTTGCCGCGCGATACGGTGGCTTCGCCGTAGGTGGCCCACTGTTTCAGCGTGCCGGCCAGGCCGAGATTGGCGTCGACCAGCTTGATCGGCACGGCCGGCGCATCCGGTGTGGACGGATCCGGCGCAGTGGCGAAATTCAGGCCGCTGGCATTGACCGAGAAGCGGAACGTGGCGTTGTCCGGATCGCGGAAGTCGGCGGTGCCGCGCAACCGCGCCTGGCCGTCGAAGGCGCGCAGTTGCAGCGGCGCGACGGTGAGCACCTGGTTGTCCAGGCGCACGTTGGACGGGTCCAGCGTCAGCTTCTGCGCGCCGTAGGCGAGCTGGCCCTGCAGCTTGGCGTCGCCGCCCTTGCCGGAGGCGCTCAGGTCGAACGCGATCGGCTCGCTGGCGGGGGCCGCGGCGTCGCCGGGCGGCACGAACAGCGACGGATCCAGCGCCTTGCTGCTCGCCGCGAACTGCCAGGTGGGATCGGTGCGGCCGGTGAACACCAGGGTGGCGCGCAGCGGCGCCGGCGCGTTGCCGGCGATCGCCACTTCCATCTTGTCCAGGTTGCCGCGCGCGATCAGGCCCAGCCGCGCCGGTGTGCGCCCGCGCGCAGCCGGCAATACCGCACTCGCTGTGAGATTGGCCTTGTAGTCCTGCGCCGGCACGTAATCGCCATCGACGCGGAAGTCGCCGCGGTCACTGGTCACGACCAGGCGCTTCGCGCGAAATTCGCCGTTGGCCACTTCGATGCCGCCATGCAGCGTGTGGATATCGATCATCGGCTGCTGCGCCTGGGTGATGCGCAGTCCGTTGATCAGGATGCGATCGGCCTGCAGCGCCAGCGGCACTTCGATCTGCGGCAGCGACTGCGGCCAGCTCGGCAGTGCGAACGGTTCGTCGCTCTTGGCCAGGTTGAGCGTGGCGTTCTTCAGTTGCAGCGTGTCGAGTTGCAGCTTGCGCCCGAGCAGCGGGCGGATGTCCGGATCCAGGTAGGCGCGCTCGGCGGTGAAGTGGATCTGGTCGTAGCGGAAATCCAGGTTGTACAGGATGAGCGGGCCGGCCAGGGGGCCCTCGGCGCGCTCCCAGGTCAGCGAGGATCCGGCCGGCAGCCGCGCCACCACCTGCGCCAGCAGCACGTCGCGCCCGGCCACCGTCTGCAGCAGCCAGTACACCGCCAGCAAGGCCAGCAAACCCAGCCCGGCGATGGTCAGTCCCGAACCCCACCAGAAGCGCTTGCGCCGGTAGAAGCGCGGGCGCCGCGGCGGCGTCGCGGGCGTGGCGGGGCCGGTCGCGCTCACAGGTTGGCTCCGATGTTGAGGTAGAGCTGGAACTGCGAGTCCGGATCGTTCAAGCCGTGCGCGATGTCCACCCGCACCGGTCCCACCGGCGAGCGCCAGCGCACGCCGAAGCCGACGCCGGTGTGCCAGTCCGGGGTATCGTCGAAGGCGCTGCCGCTGTCGACGAACACCGCGCCGCCCCACGGGCCGCCCTTGAAGTAGTGCTCGTATTCGGCGCTGCCGGTGAGCACGTGCTTGGCGCCGAGCGCGAAGCGGTCCGGCTTGGGGGTGCGCGGGCCGACTTCGCGGAACGCGTAGCCACGAATGCTGTTGTCGCCACCGGCGAAGAAGCGCAGGCTCGGCGGCATCGCCACCAGCGCGTTGGTCCAGGTACTACCGGCTTCGCCACGCAGGAGCAGGCGGCTGTTGTCGCCCAGTCCCTGGAACCAGCTCAGGCGCATGTGCGCCTGGGTGAAGCTGGCGTCCGAGCCCAGCCCTTCGGCGCCGGCACGCAGGCTGAGGTTGCCGCTGAAGCCCTTGCGCGGGAATACCTTGTCGTCCACGCCCACGTAGTCGGCTTCGATCTGCGGATAGACCAGCGTGGAATACTGGTACAGCGCGTTGTCGAACACCTCGTCGGTGGCGTAGCGCCAGCGCTCGCGCAGCGCATTGAGCGAGGCGATCGCGGTCCAGTGCTCGTTGATCTCGCCGCTGCGGCTGCCGGTGAGCTTGAGGTTGCGCAGATCGATGTAGTCGGTCTGCTCGTCGTAGGCGCGCATCGAGGCGGTGTACCAGCCGTCGAGCCAGCGGAACGCCGGCACCCGGTAGCTGGTGATCAGGCTCTTGCGCTTCTGCGCGTAGTCCAGCTGGGTGCTGAGCTTGTGCCCGCGCGCGTTGACGTAGCGGCGGTCCACGCCCAGGCGCACGCCGGCGCCGCTCTCGCTGCCATAGCTGATGCCGCTGGTGTAGATGCTGCGCTTGGCGCGGGTCAGGTTCACGTCGACCGGCACGTTGCCGTCGGCGTCGGCCTCTTCGGGCTTGGGCTGGATGTCGACGGTGCTGAAATAGTCCAGCTTGACCAGCGACTCGCGCAGCCGGTCCAGCTTGCCCTCGTGGTAGTAGCTGCCTTCGTCCCAGTACACCAGCGGATCGAACAGGTCCTGGTTGAAATAGTCCTGGTGGAAGCGGATCGCGCCCATGTTGTAGCGGCGGCCGCTGTCCCAGCTCAGGTCGATGTCGGCGGCATGGTCGGCGCGGGTCACCTCGACCCGGCGCTGGGTGAAGTCGGCATCGAAGTAGCCGCGCTCGGCCAGGCGCCTGGTGATGGTGACCTTGCTGGTCTCGTAGGTGGTGTGGTCGAAAACCTCGTCGGCCTTGGGATGGAACTTCTGAAGGTCCTCGCCCAGGTAGCTGTCGTCCTCGGCCGGCCCGGTGATGCCCACATGGAAGTTGCGCACCCGCACCGGCTCGCCCTTGTCCACGTGCAGGGTGACGGTCAGCTTGTCGTCGTTGCGCGGCGCCTCGACGGTGATGGTCGGGGTGTAGTAGCCGAACGGCTCCAGCGCCTGCCGGGTCTGCCGCTCGGCCTGGCTCAGCAGGTACTCCAGGCGCGATTCGCCCTGGACCTTGCCGATGGCCTGGTACAGCGACAGCGAGACTTCGATGTTCTCGATCATCGCCGCGTCGTCGCCCTTGTCCAGGCCTTGTATCTGGACTTTTTCAATCGTGCCGCGCGCCTGGACGAAGCCGGCCAGCGACAGCAAGGACAAGAGCAGGGCGAGGCGGGGGATGGATCGCATGGGCGCCAGAATACCGACACACCGTGTGAAGCTGTTAACTAGACGTTGGCTTGCATCTGTCGGCAAGGTCGCGTAAGCGCTTGGTGGGAGGTCGTTGCCGTGGTCCTGTGCGGCATCGGCGACCGCGTCGGCGGCGGCATCCCGTGTCGTTGCGGCATGATCCGGGACGCGCGCCTGAATGCGCCGCGCGCGCTGCCGGATGCCATCCTGCGCGGCGGTGAGAGGCCGCGCTCGCTGCTACCTGCGCATCGGCGGCGCTGCCAGCGCGCCATAGGGGCGCCCAGCGGGCAGCAGACGACGTGTTCCTTCGCGCGGCCAAGCCGTACAAGCGCCGAATGTCCGCGCCCACCCCCTGCAGCTTGCCAATCCGCACAGGCCGCGCCACGCTTGCGCGATCGTCATCCCCGCAAGGACGTGCAGTGTCCACCGTGATCGAAACCGCGCGCCTGCGCCTGCGCTTGCTGGAGCCGGACCGCGACGCCGCCGCGATGCTGGCGTTGCTCAACGACCCTGGCTTCCTGGCCCACATCGGCGACCGCGGCGTGCGCGACGAGACCCAGGCGCGCCGCTACCTCGCCGACGGCGCAGTGCTCAGCTACGCCCAGAACGGCTTCGGCCTGTATGCCGTGGAACGCCGCGACGACGGCGCCTGGCTCGGCGTGGCCGGCCTGGTACTGCGCCCCACCCTGCCCTGTCCGGACCTGGGCTACGCCCTGTTGCAGCCTTACGCAGGCCACGGCTATGCCTGCGAAGCCGCGCGCGCTGTCCTGGCGTACGCGCAAGACACCCTGGCGCTGCCGCGTCTGTGCGCGATCGTGGCGCCGGACAACGCGCGCTCGACACGGCTGCTGGAAGCGCTGGGCTTCGCTGCGCAGGGCCGCATGCGGATCGCCGCGGATGCGCATGAGGTCGAGCTGTACGCACGCGACCTGTCTGCCTCGAACTAACGACCGGGAGCCTGAGCCGTGGACGCTCTGGAATCGCTGCAATTGCTGGCGCGCTACAACCAATGGATGAACGAGCGCCTGTATGCGGCCGCGGTGACCCTGCCGGAACAAGCGGTCGCGCAACCGCGCGGTGCCTTCTTCGGCTCGCTGCTGGGCACGCTCAACCACCTGGTGGTGGCCGATACGATCTGGCTGCAGCGCTTCGCCCAGCATCCGGCCCAGTACCCGGCGTTGAGCGCGATCGCCGCCGCTCCGACTCCCGCCGCGCTCGACGCAGTGCAGGCCACGACCCTGGCTGCGCTATTGACCAAACGCCAGGCGCTGGACGCCACCATCGCCACCTGGATGGCGCAGGTGAGCGCCGCGGACCTGGACATCACGCTGCAGTACCGCAACACCCGCGGCGACACCCATCGTCGGCGCTTCGGCGATGTGCTGCTGCATTTCTTCAATCACCAGACCCACCACCGCGGCCAGGCCACCACCCTGCTCAGCCAGGCCGGCGCGGAGGTGGGGGTGACCGATCTGCTGATGTTGATTCCACAGATGGAGATCGAATGAGATCGATGCAGTCCGCAGCGCGATAATCGTACGCGCCAGCCGTAGTGGAGACAGCAAGACCCGAGCGCCCAGCGTTGCCGCGCGGCTGGAAGAAACCACTCGCGGCATCGCCTTCGGCGAGTCGCTGAGCACCGCCATGATGCCGAAGACGCGCTAGCGACACGCGCCAGCGCACGGCCGCGACAGCCTCCTACGGAACAACGGCGCTATGCCGTATCGCCCTGCGCCTGCAATGCGGCGACGATCTCGCGCAGCTCTGCCACCTCGGCTTCCAGCGCCTGCACCCGCGCTTCCAGCTCGTCGTTGCCGGACGCGGCCGGGCGCACCTTGAACGATGCCGACAACGCCTCCGCATCGATCGGCCCGCCGAGCAGATGCATGTAGCGGTCCTCGCGCTGGCCGCTGGCACGCGGCAGCTGCACCACCAACTGGCGCTGCGCCAGGCGCTCCAACTGGTGCCGCACGTCCTCGGCATCGGCGAACCGCGCCATGCGCTCGGACCGCGCCAGCAGCTCGTTCGCCGTCTGCGGGCCGCGCAGCAACAGCAGCCCGATCAGGATCACCTGCTGCTGGGTCAGATCCAATGCCGCTGCCAACCGGTGCTCGTAGCGCACCGCGCGCGACGAGAACTGCTGCCGCGCCAACCCGTGCCCTTCCAACTGGCGCAGCGCATGCTGCACATCGCCCGGACTCAGCGACAGCACCGGCTCGCGCGAGGTCTTCTGGTTGGCGGCCACCACCGTCGCGTTGACCGTGAGCGGATACGCATCCGGCGTGGTGGCCTCTTTTTCGATCAGGCAGCCCAGCGCACGAGCTTCGACGGCGGAGAGAACGGGGGGTGCGGAAGTGTCGGTCATCGTGTTCGGCATCCAGGCAATGGCGTGCAGCATAGCGCCGAACCGCGATCGGTTCGCCTGCAACGCACGGCGCCGGTCTGCGTTAGCCGCCATCCCGGCAATGGCGGCCATGCCGACAAGTGTGGCGCCGGCAACGTCGATGCAGCGACAGCAGGGCTACTGCTGCGTTACCGCCACGCTCTCGGCTGTGTGGAACAGTTCGGGAAAGCTCTGCGCGAACTCGGCGGCGCATTGTTCGGAGAGCTCATCGGCCCGCCGCTTGACCTTGGCGTAGTCGTCGGCCTCCCAGTCGGCGATCGGCAGTTCGATGACGCCCGGATTGCAACGCTGCGTCACCGACGCCTGACGTACGCCGCCCACATCCGCAGGCCGCGCCTGCATGCTGACCGCAAAGCGCAGTTCGTACGGCGTGTCCGCATCTCCCAGCGACTTGTAAACGAGCAACCAGTCCTCGGCCTTCACCTTGAACGTCGCTGGCGGCAGATCCTGCGGATGCGCGGCCGCGTACGCATGCAGGCTCTTTTCCAGCGCAGCCGGCAGCGTACTCAGCGCAGGATCGACGATGGCCTCGTTGGGGTCGCCGAGCAGATCCTCCTTCTTGAATCCCGTCACTACCTGTCCGCTCATGGCACCGAACACGCCCTGCATGACCTTCACGCTTGTCATCTTGGCGGTGTGCGAGCTCCTTACGACACGCAAGCCACGCGTTTTCGAGTCGGTACTGGCAAGCACGGTCAACGGCGTCTGCACCGGCTCGACGAAGGCGGCCTTCTTGCCGGTACTGGCGCAACCGACCAACGCAGGCACCACGGCGGCGACAGCGACCCCATACATCCATATTTTCAATGACACGGAACGTTCCTTATTGTTGCTGTTCGGCGGGACATGTAGGCGAGCGACTGGGCACCGAACGCCGATCGATCCGACCATCGGCGTCTTTGACGAGCGCATAGATATCCAGGCTGCACCCGCCGGACGCGGTGTTCAGGACGGCCTCGTAGTCCTGCCCGGCTTGCGGCACGAACGTCCCTGCCGCGATGCAGGTGGGACCATGGCCGATCGGGCGATTGCAGACCATCCGATAGCCGGGCGGCGCAGGCGGACACGGTGCGGCGGGCGCCGACGCGCCGGCGTCGAATGACAGCACGACCGGCTGCTCGGAACGAACATAGAGTTCAAGCGAGCGCTTCGGTGTATCGCTCAAGCGCGGCATCTGCAGGTCCCGATGCGCAGTCAGCGGAGAGAACGCAACCCGTCCGAAGCCGGGTACATGGCCGCGATTGCAGGTGGTGCCCGGATAGATCACGGCGTTGTCGGTCGCGCCCAGCAGACGCAGGCGCGTGCGCTCGCCGTCGGTAGGCTCGTCGTAGAGGAAGAGTTGCGGGGCGTTCTTGACGATGGCGCAAGAAGCGGTCGTCGCGGCAAGCGACGCCAGGCACAGCCACGAGAGCTTTCTACCGACCATGGATCGATCCTTCCTTGGGAATTCAGTGCGGGATGCTTGTGCCTGCGTAACGGAACGACCTATTGCCAGAGCGCCTTGTGTCGTTGATGCGATGCAGGCTATCGACGAAGAAACAGAGTCACCGACTGCGATTCGGCACTGTTGAATTGTCCTGTGCAGCACAAAAATTCACCATCCGAGCCTCTCCGACACGTTGTCGGGATAGTCCTGACAGTGCGGGCTATCGAGGCGCTGCAATTCGTCTTTCGGTCGTTCTCTTCGACCGCTGTCGGCAGTGGCGCTTGAGCTCAGCCTGGTGCGTCCACACATCGCCATGTGCCAGCGGGCGCCGCATCCGCACGCGCTCGCGTCTGAAGCCATGTCCGGTTCATGCCGCGCGACATAGATTCGTTCGCATTGCAGGCGGCCGATTCCGTACGGGGTGCTCCATATGTCTTTTGCAGGTTTTCGGGCCAGCCTCGCCATCGCCGTCCTCGCGCTGGTCCCATGTGTGCCGGCCGCTGCAATGCAGCGCCTCTGGCCGACCGATCAGCAATGGCGCCAACTCGGGACCGGCAGCGACGCGGCTGCCGCACAGCTGCGCCTGGCCGACGCGGCGCTGCGCGACACCGCGCACCCCATCGCGGTGCTGAGCACCGCCGGCCGGCTGAAAGGCGACCCCGTCAAGGCAAGCACCGAAGCCAGCCTGGGCGACATGCGCAAGATCCAGGCACTGGCCGTGGCCTATGCCCTGACCGGCCAGGAGCGCTATGCAACGAAAGCCGGCGACTATCTCGGCCGATGGGCCGCAGTGAACCAGCCCACCGGTCAACCCATCGACGAGACCGGCCTGGAGCCGGCGGTCTTTGCCTATCGCATCGTCAGGAAGTCGCTGCCGACCGGTACCCGCGATGACGTCGACGACTGGATGCGGCGCATTGCGCGCGCCGAGATCGCGTCGCGCGATCCCAAGCGCAAGACCGCCACCAACAACTGGCATAGCCATCGCCTGAAGACCGTCGGCCTGATCGGCATCGCGCTGGACGACGACGCATTGATCGCCTACGCCAGGGATGGCTTCAAGCAACAGATCGGCGACAACCTGCGACCGGACGGTCAGAGCATCGACTTCATCGAGCGCGATGCGCTGTCCTACCATGTCTATGACCTGCGCCCCCTGGTGACGCTCGCCTTGGCGTTCTCCGAGCGTGGCGACGACCTGTATCACTGGCAGGCCCGCAACGGCGCCTCGCTCGCGCACAGCGTGCAATGGCTGCTGCCTTACCTCCGCGGCGAAAAGACCCATGCCGAATTCGTCGGCAGCGACGTCGCCTTCGACAAGGCCCGCTCGCGCAACGGTGAGGCGGGCCATGTAGTCGGCAGCAGCTACGCCCCGCGCGACGCATTGCCGTTGCTGGCGTTGACCGCCGCCTACGATCCCGACAGCGCGCACCTGGCAACGCAGCTCGGTGGCAGCACAGCAGACCTGCGCCTGGCTTTGAGCTTGCTGCCGGCGCGGCCGCTGTCGAGCGACAACTAGAGAGGCTGGTCGACCGCGATGCCATCGAAGCATTGGCACGCTATTGCCTGTCTGCGCCGTGACGCCGGTGAGGGTCAGATCACGGCCCGAAAACAGGGGTCAGAGTTTATTTTCCCTGCTGTCAGTTTGACCTTCGGCTGTCTACACCCGCGCAGGGGGCCGACACGACGGCCGAGCTGGCGATCAATAGCCGCAAGGAAGGGGCTGTTAATCAGCGCACTTTGGCGCCATATGTTCCAACGGATGTGAGGAAGAGGGACACTCTGACCCCCGATCTTCCCTGCCCCTCCCCGGATTTTCCGAAAGTGCACTCTGACCCCAGTTTTCCGTAGCTTAAGCGAAAATTCGTGCAGATCCTGCTGGTAGCGTGTCCGATCGATGTCGGTAAAGAAGCGTGGCTGCCGTGTCATTGCCCCGCTGCAAGATATGCTGGGCGATACTGGGGAGATCCAGTCGGGGTGGCGTGGCATGTGCCATCCTTCGCTCTACCGTGGCCCCAGCGTCGTTTATCCAAACGAACCGTCCCATCGGCTAAGCGCCTGAGCTTGGATCGGGAAAGTGCACTCTGATCCTGGCTTCCCGAGCCCGGTTTCCCGGAAACCAATGCCGGCGTTCGCACATGCCGATTGGCACACCCGGCAGCAAAGCGGCCTATTCGTCGCTACATTCCTGCGCGTCTTTGAGTTCGACCGGAGCCAGCGCTACGCCGTCGCTGGTTTCGCTGATCCTGCGACGAGGCCGAGTGCGTGTCGTTGGCAGTCAATATGTCGATCAGATCCAGTGCCGCGTTAGCTTGGCTGGCATCGATGTTGATGCCCATTACCGGCAGGCGTTGCAGCTCTCGCCGATGCAATGGCAGTTAGTAAAGCGATCTTGCTGCTAAATAAATGACCGAGATCAAATAATAAAACAAATTGATTCTTGGATTATATATATGCGCAGATCCAAAATTTTGCGACTCATATATAAATTATCCATTTAAAATATTTTCCACTTTCGTCTTTTCCATCGAACGAAAGAAAACTTCTAACTCATGCTCTACACTTCCACTCCAACCAGAAACTGAATCACGCAAAACGTCTAGATAAACCTTCAAATCTTTTTCAGGCAAATTTGGCAACGCATCGTGTACAAGAACAATCTTGTGACAGGGAATCCACCCAAGATCTGTTAAACAATCATAAAGAGCATTCCAGTTAAAACCAAAATACCCCGGAAACCAAAGGCTGTAGCACAGTGATCTTAACAACTCTTCAGATAAACATATCTCCGGGTCAATGCGCACATAGAAGACTTCTGCCGCATCATAAGACGGCGCGATATCTGAAAATTTAAATGGCGACATTTCGAGACCTCAGTTGTTGATTGGAATAAACGTCTTGTAATGATCTGGCGTGTAATACATTTCTCCGCCCTTCCCTACAACTATTCGCTGAGGCCCGGGACCTGATACGCCAGGAGTTGGATGCATATATTCCGTGTAACAAACAAGTGGCTTCGCCGGCAAATCTCCATCGCGATTCAATGCGGCGACAGCGTTATTTGTTTGCGGGCACTTAATTGACGCACCGCGTACTTGAGACTTGAATCACGTGGAAAATCAGACCACCTAAGACGAAAGAACCGCCTAAGACGAAAGAAATTTTACCTTCCAATAGTCTCTGGACCTTCGCAACCAATATCTTTGCAAATCCGGAATCAAGAAGGAGAAATCTCCATTTTTGGCGATCCAATCACTATATGCAAGCTCTTCATGCGATCTAGTGCCATCCATATGCATATAGATTCTTCTATCAAAATTTACATAAAAGCTAGGGAGCATAGACGAAAGTAAATTTACATCTCTAATGCAATCACTGGAGATTTCAGCGCCTGACATGTAGTGCATTTCAAGCTCATCAAGCAGTTCATCGCGAGAATCGTCAGAATCGAAAAAAAACTCCTCAAGCTCGCCTCTTGAAAAAATTTTTGCCGAGCTACTGGCTAAATACTGCTTAAAATTATCTGAATTTAACCTCAGAACTCCGCCCCGAAATTCCCTGCATGCCGCCTCGTATTGATATTTATCTATATATCCCCTATCAAGATATGCTTTATAATTTTTTTCTGCGTCCAAAGAAAAATTGACTTTGTCGTCTATAACCCAAAAATTGCTACCACCCAGAATGAAAAGGCAGACGCTTAATTCCCCATTCCACAGCGCATCGCGCATGAATTTATTTAGAACCATTTCCAAATTCCTTCAAAAATTCAGACTGAGAATAGACACGGGCCCCACTTGAATGCTTCTCAAGTAAAGACTCCCACATTTTTGGAAGCTCCAACGAAGTACCGGGTGTCGTTGGGTCTACTACTTTTGGAGCAGATGGATCCCTAAATGCGCCGGGGACAGGTTGTTGTGGTACAGCCCTGCTCATAATTTCATTGTGAAGACTAGCATCAACTTCAAAAACAACTACGGAGCCATCCGGACGCTTGTTGGTCAGATAGTAGACGGCGTGGTCGGCATTGCCAACACTCACGCAAAGCTGTCCTGAACATCCAGGATTTATGCTAATTGTCCTGTCAGCATTAACGGTGATCCTGTTTTGACTTGTAGCGGAACCTACACCTCCCCCTTCAACCCTAAAATAGGTTGTTGTTGGTTTTAGGCGACTCAGGTCGTCAACGGGGTCAATAACTGCATTGACGACATCTACATTTTTGATGGTCAAGCCACTTGATGCTCTGCCCACAGCAGAGGCCCCTCCTGCAGGCACAAAACCAATCAAGGAATAGAGCGCTTCCGAATATTCGGGCGAAATCCCTGTCTTGCTGATCAAGTACCCGCCAACCGTCGCCTGCTGTTGACCAGACTCCAGCGTACGATTTCCCGCCTGTAGCTGGTCAGCGCCCCAGATTGCTAGCAGACATCCGGCTCCCATACTTTCTGGACAGCCGAACGTACCAAGGGCAACTGCCGCAGCACCGCCAGCTGCTTGGCCCGCTCCACCTAGTCTTTGGATAGCATTGCCATTGCGAGTATTCCAACTGCTGACCGCATCCTGTATCCCATCTAGGCCCGAATAAGTAAACATGGGCACTTGATACGACGAAGATATACCACGCTCATCAGTGGCGAGTTTTGTCAGCGCTTGATTGTTTAAGAGGCTTCTCTCCGATGCATATTCAGCCTTGCCACCCTCAAGTTCCAAAGCCGAGTAGAGATTGTATTCACTCGTTCCCGGCGTATAGCCCTCCGAACACTTGACCAATGCACAGCCAGCTATGGTCAAACGCAGCTGCTTTTCCGGGTCGTCCCCAGCCAACTCCTTGATTCGATCAATCTCTGCCTGATGGAGATCCCGATTGTAGTTTTCTCCTGCCAGTGCATTGGACGCGCCTTCTGAGCCACCCAAAGCGCCACCGATGGCAATGCTGACCAGATCGCGGACGAGCTTCGACTCGCCTTGCGTTAGCGGCCTTGCAAGCTCGGCGGCGCCTGCACCGAGCGCGCCATCTAGAGCGTTACCGCCGCTCAAGCCACTTACAATGGCGCCGGTCAAAGCATGAAGTAGAGTCTTCCCGGTCCCTCCATCTTTCCAAATGTCGTATTGCTCTTGATATTCGGCCATCGTGGCTTGAGAGCCGGACACCAATGCACGGTAAGGTGCCTTCTCTTCCTCACTAGCTCCCTCTTTTTCCAGAGTGGCCAAGGTTGCCGTGGCGGCGGTCGCCGTGAGTTCGGCATCGTGATACTTCTTGGTCAGCAACTCACCGATGGCGCCCGCGGTCCTGAACCCCACTTCTCCTGCAACCTGGGCCATTTCCAGTTGGTCGGCCACTTTCTTTTCGTCATAGATAGCCTTCAGTCCGCTCTGCTGAAGTTCGGTCGCGCTTCGCTCCAGTCCGTTAAGGGCCGACTCGTCGCCGTTGCGGATAACGACCGTCCCTTCGGCTATATCGCTTTTGGTAGTGCTCCCCGAGCTATCGCCCTTGTTACCCAATGCATTGGCCGCGGCTCCTAAAGCAGCGCTTTTGGCACTGGATGCCATATCGGTGCTGACGCCCACACTACTTGCCTTGTATTCGGCCTCGTTCTTCAGCTCTTCGACCGTCAGGCTGCCGGTCGAGAGATAGTTCAGGCTCGCATCGGCCGTACTGGCAATCGCCCCACCAATCAGGTGACTGTTGCCGCCCACGGTGACATCGAACCCACCGTTCCCAGCCTGGATGCCGCTCTGTTCGGTCACGCTGGTGTAGCTGCTGTTGACCTTCTGCTGGCTATACGAGCCGCTGACGTTGCCGCCGGTGCTATAGCCGTAGACCAGCTTGATGCCCGCCTGCTGTTGCTTGCTCTGGTAGTCGTTGGTGTCCTGTTCGCTCTGGATCAGCAGATCGCCGCCGATGTTGGCCAGGACCTTGTCGCCGACCGCCTGCGCGCCCTTGATCGTGGTGTCATTGCCGCTGACCAGGGTCAGCGTGTCGTTGGCGGTGACGACGCTTTCGGTGTGCAGGTCGCTGTTGCCCTTGGCGCTGCCTTTGCCCGCGTAGGCCGAGAGGTAAACGCCCGTGGTGGTGCCGACGCTCACGCCGATCTCGCCGCCGCCGTTTTTGTTCTCTGACTTGCTGGTGTTGGTTTCCTGATTGCTCAGCAGGTTGAGGTTGTTGGCCGCTGCCAGCGCCACGTTCTCGCCGCTGATCTTGCTACCGATCACGTTGAGGTCACCACCGGTGGCGGCGATGGTGACGTTGCCGTCGCTGAGGATGCGGCTACCTCCGGTCGTCTCTTCGTGCGTGGTGGTCTTGCTCGACGCACTGCTGGCGCCGATGCCGATGCTCAGGCTGACACCCGAGTCACCTGACGCACTTTTCAAGCCCTCTCCGTTGGCCAGCGCATTAGCGCCTGCCTGGGCGCCGGCTATGGCGCCCATGCTGTCCTGGATCGCATAGCCTGTCTTGGCGGCATACAGCGCCTTCAGGCGGTCGTCTTCGACCTCCGTGCCGCGCTTGGCGGTGCTGTATACCGCCTGCGCCGCATCGACAATGCCTCCCGTCAAACCCAGCGTGAGACCGGCACTTTGCTGCTTCGACGTCTGCACCGTATCCACGCGGTTTTCGGCCGCGGCGATGGTCACTTCCTTGCCGACGATGGCCGTGCCGGTCTTGCTCAGCACGTCGCTGCCGGTGATCGAGACCGCGTTGCCGGCAGTCATCGTCACCGAACCGTCGGTACTGCCGACCAGGCTGCCGCTGTTGGTGATTTCGGTGGCGTCGAGCGTGTCGGTCTTCTTGCTGGCGCCCAGTGTCACACTGAAGCCGCCGCCGCTGTACAGGCCGGTCTTCTTGACCTGCTTGTCATGCTCCTCGCTGTGCTCGTTCTGCGCGGTCTCCAGGGTCAGGTTGTTGCCTGCGGCCAGCACCACGTCGCCGGTGCCGGCGACCTGCGCGCCTTGCGCCAGCAGGTTGTTACCGGCAGCGATCTGCACGCTGTCGCCGCTCAGCGTGGTAACGACCGCCGTGCTGTCGTGCCACTCGTCATGCGTGGTGGTGGTCTTGCTGGACAGGAAGCCCTTTTTCTTCTTCTGCATGTCCTGTTCGGCGTCGTGTTGCTCCTGCGCGGCGAGCAGGTTGACGTCGTTGCCGGCGGCCACGGACACGCTGCCTGTGTCGGTGTAGGCCTTGGCGGCGGTGAGGTTCACGTCGTGGCCGGCCTGCAGGGCGATGTCGCTGCCGGCCGTGAACTCGGTACCGTGGACGGTCTCGTCGCTGGTGCTGGTGGTCTGCTTGAAGCGCTTGCGCGTCTCCAGCGTGTCGCTGCTGTCCACCGTGGTCAGCGTGGTGCTGTTGATGTCGTTGCCGGCGACCACCGCCAGGCCCTTGCCTGCGTCGAGCTTGGCCGCCACCAGGTTGACGTCGTTGCCGGCGCTGAGGATCAGGTTGCCGCCGGCGGTCAGTGCCTGCTGGTCGAGGTCCTGGGTGGTGGTGGTCGTGGTGACCTTGGTCTTGCCCTGGCGGGTGTGGTCGGTGGTGGTGGTGCTCTCGCCCAGCACCGAGGTCACGTTCAAGTCGTGTCCGGCCGCAGCAATCAGGTCGCCACCGGCCTTCACTTCCGCCTGGCGGATGGTGATGTCGTTGCCGGCCGCCAGTTGCAGGCTGCCGTCGGTGACGATGCTGGTGCGCACCGTGGCCTTGCCGCTGGCATCGGTGACCGGCGTCAGCGACAGATCGTGGCCGGCCTGCAGTGCGGCATCGCCGCCGGCGGTGATGGCTACGCCGTGCAGTTGCAGGTCGTTGCCGGCGAGCAGCGACAGGTCCCGACCCACCGTCAGGCTGGTGGCGTCGCCGCCGCGGGTGAGCCCGCTCTCGTTGCGCAGCGCGGTGGGCTGCAGCACCAGGTCGTTGCCCGCCTGCAGCGCGGCGCTGCCGCCGGCCCGCACGGCGGTGCCGGTGAGGGTCAGGTCGTGGCCGGCGTTCATCAGCAAGTTGTTGTCGGCGCTGATGCCGGAGCGGAGGTCGCCCCCGGCCACCGCATCACGGGTGGTGCTGAGCAAATCGTTACCGGCGCTCAGCAGCACGTCACGCCCGGCGATCTGGCCACCGAGGTTGAGCAGGTCCTGCTTCGCCTGCAATGCCACCGTGCCGGTGCCGGCGATGCGGCCCTGGTTGAGTAGGTTGCCGGCGGTGACGCTGACGTTGACGCCGCTGATCGTGCCGCTGTTGCTCAGGCCAGCAGTGGCGTTGAGCGAGACGTTGCCGTTGTCGCTGGCGATCAAAGCGCCGTCGCTGCGCAGGGTCAGCGCGGTGCTGGACGACAGGTACACCACCGGCACCAGCACCTTCTGGCCCTGGTACTCCTGTTCGACCATCCACACGATGTCGTGGGTCAGCGCGGCGACCTGTTCGGCAGTCAGCGCGACGCCGACATCCAGGTGCAGCGCGCCGGCCTCGGCCACGGCGCCGTCCAGCAGGGCACGGTACTGCGCCACGCCGTCATCGTAGTTGCCCAGGTAGCGGCGGCCGGTGAGCTGGGTGATCTGGTCCAGCACCAGGCGCTGTTCGTAGAAGCCGTCGCCCAGGCGGGTCTGGGTCCACTCCGGATCCACGCCGAGCTTGTCGAGCAGGTAGTCGCTGCTGATGAAGTTGTCGTAATTGACGAAGCGCGGATCGGTCTCGATCAGGTAGCGACGGCCGGGGCCGGCGTTGCGGTTGGCGTTGACGCCGGCCAGGCCGTTGGCGGCGCGGCCCAGTGCGTTGACGCTGGCGCCGTTGGCGCCGACCAGGCGGTACAGCCCGCCGATGGGCAAGGTGATGTTGCCGAGCGGGGCGCCGACGCCGCCGACCACCTGCGGCACGGTGCCGGTGCCTGGGTCGATCTGCTGGCGCTGGCCGGCGACGTTGGCGCCGGCCAGCACGGCCTGTGCGCCGCCGGCCTGGATCTGGCTGCGGGTGGCATTGCCGCTGCCGGCGAGCGCCGCCTGTACGCCTTGCGCCTGAACATCGGCCGCGGAGGTCTCGACACTTTTCACCAGCGAGCCCTCGCCGTCGGCGATGCGGATCGGGCCGATGCTGGCGCTGACGATGCGGTTGCTGACCGTTGCACCGCCTGCGGCCGTGCCGGCCTGCGCCTGCACGGCCTTATTGCCGACGCCGCTGGCGCTCTGCGCGCTGCGGCGGTTCAGTGCCGTGCCTTGCGTGGCGTTGAACGCGGCGCCGCCGATGCTGCGCCCATCGCTACCGACGGCGCCGTTGCTGATGGTGGCGCCGTTGATCGACACGCCTTGCCCACCGGTCATGTTGGCGGCGAGGGCGATGTAGCTGGAATCTACGGTAGTCGAGGAGATCGGATTGTCCTCTTCCTCGTAGTAACACACCATGCGCTTGCCGTTGGACGTCTGTGCGCAATCGTCGACCACGCCCCTGACAACGTGCTCGACATCGGATTGTTTGACTACCTGCTTCAGCGCAAGCGCCTGATTGAGCACCGACTCGTTGCCAGCAATCATGCTGTCGGCCATTCCGCCCACACCACGTTGATTGACCAGCAGCGCACCGGCGGCGGCGATGGTGGAAGCGTTGTTGGTGACGCTCCCGGACAGCGCAATGTTGCCCCCCGCGACGATGCGGCCTTCGGCGCTTGCCGCCAGCAAGCTCTCCCGTTCTTCGACGGAATACTGCCGATATATTCCTGGCTGCTTGCCTTTATAGGGAAAACGAGCCGAGGTATTGGCCGGCATCTTGATGCTTCGCGCCTCGATGAGTTCGCTCGGCATCGACGCATTCGCCGCGGCCTTCTCGGCATCCGATAGCGGTCCGGTCTTGGTGCTAAGCACGCGCCGCTGGTTATTGAGTTGATTGGCCGCAATCAGGATGCTGCCATCGGCCTCGATGCTGCCGGACAGGTTGTTGACCACGCCGGTACGCGCAGTGAGCGTGCCACCGCCGTCGCGCGCGGCGCCAATGGCGATGTTGCCCAGGCTGAAGATCTTCGCGTCGCGGTTGAGCAGTTGGTCGCGGACCAGCAGGGTCATGCCGTTGGTCGCGCCGATCAAGGCCGAGCCGTAGGCCGCGTTGTCGGTGGCGCCGCCCAGGTCGGCGCCGTTGACCAGGGTGCCGGTGTCCACC
>Ga0182005_1000616_pt1 | contig 17171 bp, 11 predicted proteins | sample Sormic07211103_1_FD_123021 | JGI IMG/M metagenome (GOLD analysis project Ga0182005, IMG submission 123021) | Rhizosphere microbial communities from Sorghum bicolor, Mead, Nebraska, USA - 072115-103_1 MetaG | ecosystem: Host-associated > Plants > Roots > Rhizosphere | place: USA: Nebraska...
ACGTCCAGGACTTGTATTTCAATACCCCGGCCAGGCGCAAGTTCCTCAAATCGGAGCAGACCGAATTCGGCCATTGCGCCGAAATATTGCGGCGCATCGCGCTGGCGCGGCCGGATGTATCGTTTTCCCTGACGCATAACGGCAAGACCGTCGACCACTGGAACATCACCGAAATCGCCAAACGCAGCGCCAGCATCCTCGGCAACGAATTCGCCAACGCCCGCCTGGCGCTCGATGAAGGCGCCGGACCGCTGCGCCTGCACGGCTTTGTCGGCTTGCCGACCGCCTCCAAGGCGCGCGCCGACGCCCAGTATTTCTATGTCAACGGCCGTTTCGTGCGCGACAAGCTGCTGGTGCACGCCGTGCGCGCGGCCTACCAGGACGTGCTGCATGGCGACCGCTATCCGTCGTATGTGCTGGGGCTGGATCTCGACCCGGCGCTGGTCGACGTCAACGTGCATCCATCGAAAATCGAAGTGCGCTTCCGCGACAGCCGCTCCGTCCACCAGTTTGTATTCCATGCAGTCAGCCGTGCGCTGGCGCAAACCTCGGCCACCTCGTTCGGCGCGACGCCGGCGCCGCTGCCCTCGCCCAGCGGCGCGATGCCGTGGATACGCGGCTCGCAAGAACATCTGCAGGCGATCCTGCAACCCAACGCGCAAGTGCCGCAGCAGCAGACTTCATTCGGACCGCAATTTGCGCCGGCCGCCAATGGCGTGGCGCAAACCATGGCCAATTACGGCGCGCTGTTTACCGGCAATGCCCCTGCCACCGGCGGCGCTGCAACCTATCCGGCAGCACCGCAGCTTGCCAGCCAGGCGCTGCCGAGCGACGACTTCCCGCTCGGTTTCGCGCTGGCCCAGCTGCATGGCATCTATATCCTTGCGCAAAACACCAAGGGCCTGGTGCTGGTCGACATGCACGCAGCGCATGAACGCATCCTGTACGAGCAGCTGAAAGGCGCGCTGGATGAAGATGCGATGCAAGTCCAGCCGCTGCTGATCCCGGTCACCTTCTTTGCCGACGCGGTTGAAGTCGGCACCGCCGAAGAAAACCAGGAAACCCTGCATGCGCTAGGGTTTGACATCGCCGCGATTTCGCCCACCACGCTGGCCGTGCGCTCGGTCCCGGCCCTGCTGAAAAACGCGGACGCGCAAACGCTGGCGCGCGATGTGCTGCGCGACGTCCGCGAATTCGGCGGCTCGCGGGTCCTGGTCGAACGCCGCAATGAGCTGCTCGGCACCCTGGCCTGCCATACAGCAGTGCGCGCCAACCGCAGCCTGACAGCGCCGGAAATGAACGCCTTGCTGCGGCAAATGGAAGCCACCGAGCGCGCCGACCAGTGCAACCACGGCCGCCCCACCTGGAGCCAGCTGGCGCTGTCCGACCTGGACAAACTATTCTTGCGCGGCCAGTAAGCGGTATGCCATCACAGCCAGCACCAACCACGGCGAAGCCGCTGGTGATTGCCATCATGGGGCCCACCGCTTCGGGCAAGACCGCCGCCGCGCTGGAAATCGCGAGACACATTCCGTCTGAAATCATTTCGGTCGATTCGGCCCTGGTGTATCGCGGCATGGATATCGGCACCGCCAAGCCCAGCCGCGACGAGCTTGCCGCGGCGCCGCACCACCTGATCGACATCATGGAGCCGACGCAATCCTACTCGGCCATGCAATTCCGCGACGACGCGCTACGCCTGTCCGCGGAAATCCACGCGCGCGGCAAGCTGGTGCTGATGGTCGGCGGCACCATGCTGTATTTCAAGGCCCTGCGCGACGGCCTTGACGACTTGCCGCAAGCCGATCCGGCCCTGCGCGCCAGGCTGGACGCCGAAGCAGCCTTGATCGGCGTGCCAGGCATGCACGCCCGGCTGGCCCAGCTCGACCCGGCCACCGCCGCCCGCCTGAAACCCAACGACAGCCAGCGCATCCAGCGCGCCCTTGAAATCATCGAACTCAGCGGCCAGACCATGTCCTCGCTGCTGACCGACCGGCCGGCGCCGGAGCTGCCCTTCGACATCTTGCCGATCGCCCTGGAGCCATCGGACCGCAGCGTGCTGCACGAGCGGATCGCCCGCCGTTTCGACCTGATGCTGGATCCGCAAAGCGGCGGCCTGATCCGGGAAGTCGAAACCTTGCGCGCCCGCGGCGACCTGCATCTCGGCCTGCCATCCATGCGCTGTGTCGGTTATCGCCAGACCTGGGAATACCTGGACGGCCACTACGGTTACCAGGAACTGCGCGAAAAAGGCATCGCCGCCACCCGCCAGCTGGCCAAGCGCCAGCTCACCTGGCTGCGTTCCATGCCGGAACGGATCGTGATTGACTGCATCGGCGACCGGGTTGCCGATACGGTGCTGGAGACGGTAACAGCAGCCCTCAAGCAGCGATAACGCCACGAAATTACCCTTGGGAAGCATCCCGGACCTGTTTTTCTTGACAGCATTTGGAGAAATGCTTCATAATTTAGGGCTTCATTGGTGATATAGCTCAGTTGGTTAGAGCACAGCACTCATAATGCTGGGGTCGGTGGTTCAAGTCCACCTATCACCACCACGAACACGTTTCAAGAAGTCCAGTAACGTACAAAAACCCGCCTCTAGCCTCGTGCTGATGCGGGTTTTTTGTTTGCTGAGCGTTTTTGGCGTCCATTGCCATCCAAAGTTTATGTTGGTACCCTTGTTGATATGAGAAAGCTCATCAAAATCACATACCAACAAAAATGCCTAAACAACAAAAATGCCTAAACTAGCCACGCCGCTGACTGAAGCGCAGATTTCCGAGCTAAAACCTCGCGCCAAAAGGTACAAAATTGGCGATGGGCATGGTTTATGTTTATTGATTGAGCCCACGGGCATAAAACGCTGGCACATGGTTTATAAGCGCCAAGGCATGGAAACGTCCCTGCGGTTAGGCACTTACCCCGAAATATTGCTATCAGAAGCCCGACTAAGGCATACGGAAGCTCAACTCCTAATCGCCGATGGCATCGACCCAAGTGAAAAAAGGCGTGAGCAGCGCCAGCAAGAGCAATCCTCAAGACCGAAATTTCGAAGATTCCACCTACCCACGAACGAACAAGGTGGCCTGGTGATCGAAAATCACATAAATCGCATGACACTAGGCCCTGCACAGGTAAAAGCACTAACAGCATTTCTGATAGCCACTCCAGTCGATATAGTAGAGAAGTAGCCATGCCTAAACTTGCCACCCCGTTGACTGACATACAACCTCGCACTGCAAAACCAAAAGACAAACCCTATAAGCTGTCTGATGGTGGCGGGATGTTCTTATTGGTGAATCCAGATGGCACTAAATATTGGCGCATGGCATATCGCTTTGCGGGAACTCAACGATTGTTGGCGTTTGGAAAATATCCTGAGATTTCACTTGCTGACGCCAGAAAATCGAGAGCGGCAGCGCGCGACAAGATAAATGCCGGTATAGATCCTGCTCAAGCCAAGCGAATAGAAAAGCTAAATAAAGCGACTGCCAACGCCAATACCTTCGAGGCCGTGGCTCGTGAATGGCACGCGAACAAGCTCGACACCTGGCAATCGCGTACAGCAGCCAATATTTTGCATCGATTAGAGAAGGATGTATTTCCATTAATCGGCAGACAGCCTATTACAGACATCAAAGCTCCCGTCATGCTAGATGTTCTGCGCCAGATCGAGAAACGCGGTGCCCTGGACATGGCGAAGCGGCAGGGGCAAGTATGTGGGCAGATATTTCGCTATGCGATTGCTTGCGGCAAGGCCGAGCTTGATCCAGTACCCAGCTTGCGGGGCGCACTCAAACAAACTGCAAAGGGCCATCACGCAGCGATCACACCAGACGAACTACCAGAATTCCTCAGAGCCTTTGAAAAGATCGAGGGCCGGATGTATGCACCCACCAGGATCATGTTTCGACTGATGATGCTGACTTTCGTGCGTACCAGCGAGTTGACAACAACAGAGTGGTCGGAGATCGATCTCGATAACGAGCATTGGGTAATTCCCTGGCAGCGTATGAAAATGGGCAAGAAGAAACTGAACCCGCGCAAAGTTGATCATCATGTATTCTTGCCGAGCCAAGGCTGGGAGCTGCTGAAAGAGCTACAGGAATACACAGGCAACAACAAGTACCTTTTCCCCAATCTGCGCGATCCCAGCCAACCTGCAACCAATTTCGGCATCTTAGCGGCGGTAAAGCGCATGGGCTACAGCGGCAAGATGACTGGCCACGGCTTCCGCTCGTTAGCGATGGGTGTAATAAAAGAGCGCCTGGGCTATCGCCATGAGGTAGTCGATCGCCAACTGTCTCACGCGTCTGGGGACACCTACGGCGAAGCCTATGATCGCGCCCTATTCCTTGACGAGCGCAAAGCAATGATGCAGCAGTACGCGGACTACTTGTACTCGGCGGCCAGCGGCAAAGTAATAACCAGGAAATTTGGCAAGGCTGCTTAATGGTCAAGAAAGCGCCATTAGTAGAAGAGAACGAATGGATGAGCGCGCTCGTAGAGCTACAGCTTGCGGGATGGGCTACTGACCTCGCCGCACTCTTGCGTACAGATCAACCAATCCCTCCAATTGTTCGGAGCTACCTAGCTGCTCTTATCGAAGGAAAGGTGCAACCTCCAGACCTCAGAGGAAAGAAAAACAACGTGCTGTCCCCAACAGAAAAAGAGGACATTAGCACAGCACTTTTCGGCCTATATTTGCAAACGGAAGAGGTGTTAATTTTCGCGGAAGAACTCGCCGACGAGCGCGGGGAGGAGGTAATCGACATCAGACATCGAATGGAAAAGGCGCGGCGCGATGGTATCAAAAAAATCGCAGAAAAATATGACATCTCCGAAAACACTGTACGCACATATCATGAGGCAAAAAACACGATAAATTGGGCACATTGCTTCGCCGGAAAAAATTCCATACGAGCGTCGAACGGAATGATTACTTCTGAACTCTTAGGTGACCTCAGTGAACTACAAAGATCGGCGCTTGTTCGAGCACGCGGGGTTCTTCAATATCCAGAACTGCTTTTGACCATTTGATGCGCACTAGCTCAGACTTGACCTGACATTAGTTGTACGAATCCTCGTCCGGAAACGGCTGTGGACTCAACCGATGGATGCAACAGATTGATGAAATCGTTCGGCCAAGGCAACCCTAGTCACCAACTTTGTGTAGGATTAACGGTTTGAGAGCGGTGTTGTGAATGGGATTGCGTACGCGAGCACCGTTCATCGTCGTGGCTGGAACATCGTGGTTTTTCTTGGACCACTTGATTTGAGCCTAGCGGAGCCAACATAGGGGCAAAGTCGCCCCCCAGCCTGGCATTTGAGGCGGCAAGATGGGCGGCGAATGTCTAGCGTCAACTATGTGCGGAAAAGCCGGTCAGCCTCGTTCTCCAAAATGTCAACGATATCATTGCGGTAGTTCGTTAGCGTCCAGCGCCGGAACAGCTGAGTCTCAATGGTGCGATACATGCGTGAACTTCGACATAGCGTATTGAGCACCTCATCGCGTTGGTGACCGTCCATCAGGCCCCGCAATATCTCCTCCAAACGGATGTCCCAGTCGCGAATGTTATCGAAGCGAGGGTGACGCGACAGTCGATGGAATGCCACCCAAAAATCGATATTCTCATTGTGCTGCGGGCTTGGTTCTGCCAGATTAAATCGACCGTGCCATCGAGCAAGCAGGCCCTCAAGAACGTCATCGACAGCAGAAGATTTAATATGACCCGCAACGGTGCACAGTCCCACCAGGAATGCATCGTGACCTGAACCCAGATATCGAGCCAGAAACGGGACCATGCTTTCGTTCACCACCGGCTGGATGTTCTCGGCACGGATTTTCGAACTCAAAATTGACGGCATCAGGGTACCTTCGTACCTCTCCATCTCTCGGTAAAACACGGTCAGATCACCGCACACCGCAAGACAATCAACGAATTTTCCGGCATAAGCGTCAAACCTATCTTCTTCGAGCATTCGGCTATGCCATGGAATCGGCACGTCCCAATGATTAACGGCAGCAATTACTGGACGCAAGGAAGCTCTAAGATTCGCACGATTCTCCTTGCGGTTATGTTGGCCGTCATTGACCAGATAGCCGCTCGCCGTAAAACGCAGAAACGCAGGCTTTCGCGTCGAATCACGAACATAGTCATTCTCAGGGTCCAGATCGCGTACGAGTTCCTTGTACCGATCTTCGGACTCGATGAACAGGCGAAGAGGTAGCGATTCATCAAGCTTTATCGAGCCATCAAGGGCCGCTTCAATCTCACGAACAGTCACTTCGACAAATTTTCGTCTCACTACTTCCGGTGTAGTTGTTGATGTAGGTGGCTGGCCTGCCATTGGTTGCGAGACGACAATTCCAAACGTATCCGGTACCAGGTTCTGCATCAAACCGTTTGATCCCCATGGGGAGGCCGCGATGATTGCATCAACGCGCTCGCGTAGAGGGGGATCGTTGCGCTGGTTATGTCGGAGTTCCACAACACAACGCATCAAGTACCACGCACTGTATGCGGTGCTCGCCTCTTCCTCGATAAGATCGTAACGACTCGCCATGCGCAACGACCGCAACAAGGCAGCCTGCACGATGGGAATCTGCAGCCTGTCGATGAACGCATCCACCCCCGCTTTGGAGGAGGGATAGTTGTGAGCTATCAGCTGGTCGTACATCCACGCGGCGACCTCTTGCCCCGGCGGAAGTTGGCCTTGCGGGACAGTGTGAAGCAGGGTGTGATTGAACTGCTCCGCCACGAAGTCGATAAATTGTGCCTTCTCATCTAGAAACTTTTCGAACAAAAACGGAAGCCCGTTGGATAACATATTCAGGGCTAGCTCATGCCCTACCAGATTGTATGTTTTATCGCCGTCAAAAGGAGACCGCTCCTTACTTAAAGAGTCGCGAATTTTCTCGAGTGTCGGCTGGTCGCCAAGCCGGCCAGCCGCAAGCACTGCAGCACGCCTAACCTGCCACCGTTGGCTCACATCCGTGGCAACATCTGCAATCTCGACCACCTCCCGCACATTGCGCAATCGGCCTGCCATAATGCTTCGCCAGATTCGCGCGGAAGGAACACGAGACCAATCAATTTTTTCCATCACCTCCGCATCCGGATGACTGGCAGCGATTGCGACAATCAGATTTTGTGCCATCGCCACATCAGTTTCTACACCAAGCCGAGCCACAAGATCATGAAGTGCATGTCTGTCTCGCACTTGCGCCAACGTGATGACGGCGGCCGCACGAACGTTTGGGTCGGAATGATCGAGGGCGTCCAGCAACAAACGACGAGCTTCTATGCCTCCGAGGCGTCCAAAACCGGCGACGAGAGATCCAAGTGTCACGTCCTTATCGCCCGACTTTATCTTCTGAGCCACAGCCGATATCCCCGCGCTAAACGGACGGAACACCGCTGAGCGCAGTATGAGGAACTCCCAAAGATTCGCTTGGGTTAAATCACTCTGTTTCAGTTTCTCCAGCAACACTCCTATATCTGAGCCCAATGCCAGAACGGGAAAAATTGCCGACATCCTATCTTTTATCTCGAGGGTGGTATCGAGGATTTTTTTCTCGTATTCAGCACGATTGGCAAGCCACGGAACCAATGCCGGGAGGAACTCAAAAAATGTACGGGTTGACTGGTCCAATGTCCTCGCGCCATCGCAAAGCTTAAGTAGCGATGGCTCGCCTAGGGCTATTAATACCCGCGCGGCACCCTGCATGACCGTGGGCTCTGGATCGGAATCCTCCAGCAGTTGAACACAGAACTTCCTGAGTGCATGACGCTGTGCCCAGATTGGTCCGAGGAACGGTTCCAACAGCGCGGATCTCCGCGCGAGCATCTGCGCGTTATCCCGCGACGGCAACGCTGCAAGAAATTCCCTGACTCTAGCCACGTCAACCACATTCAAGCGAATGTTGTGCGACGCCCCTCGACCACGCATAAGCAATTCAGGATTTTTTTCGAGAAACCCGAAGGCGACTCGCATCACATCTCGGCGTCCACTAGCGACAAAGATCGGTAACATACGATGCTTCGCGTCGGCGCTTTCACGGCTAAATAGATTTACACACTCCTGCTGGAATTGAATTTCCACACGTGAAAGGGCGATTTGTAAATATCCAAATCTCTGATCCCGGCCGACCTGAGTCTCCGGTACCTCCAACGAATATTCCAGAAGCTGCAGTAATCTGTCTGAATCACTGTATAGAATCGCCTGCATCAGGTTGCAGGTCCAGGAAAAATCAACGCTTGGCTCAGGAGGGGACGATGTTCTCAACTGCACGATCAAAGCGTCTGTAACGTCCGGGCCCGCGCCACCCCTAAAAAATTCGAGTAAAAAATAGCTCTGACCATTCTCTTTGCCGTGCTCAAACAGCCCAATTGCCTCCTGCTTGGAGATCAACTGATGCGCCACAGCGTAGTCTCGCAACGCAGACCATGACCGTCCATGAAGGAATTCATCCCTCGCCACCGCACAGGCTTCACTATGGCGGTCCGCTGCATCAAGATGAAAAATCACAGCCGGAGCGTCTTGTCTCCGAACGTACCAGCTTGCCAGCTCAGCATGAGCTGCTCTGCTGATACTGAGCGGAAGATAGCTCTCCAGCGCGGCTCGAACCGTCTCATGCATCTCAAAGGACGTTTCGTCATAACGTCGAAGCAGTGCGAGGTCGAGCATTTCGACGATCGCGTGCCGGACATTGTCGTTAGGGAAGGCGGACGCTGCCTCTGTGGCGGAAAAAGGTAAAACGAAACATACGAGCTTCTTAGCCGCATTCAGGGCCAGGGTGGAAATACGCTCGAAGCGTTCGACGTCCGCCCTTCCAATCATCTCTTCGGGCGATGCACCATCTAGAACCTGTTGCGCGAGATTCTGGGACATGTCCGCAATACTTCGCGCTCTAGCAGCAACGAGTCCGGCGGATCGCCCTTTTGTGACGCGCCCAAACAGATCCCACAGTGATTCACGGGACAAACTTGACTGACGCGCTGTCGCGAGGTGAAGCAACTCATCGAACTCGAATCCACGCACATCGACCTGAACCACACCGATTGCTTTCCGATCAAATTCCGAAAATTCCTTTAACGTTCGCTCCTGCCCCAAAGCAATAACTCGACAGTTCGCTGTCCCCTTTGCAATCTGACGCACGAATGTACAAAGGTCACGCGAGAACTCCGAGTCGCAACTTCCCTCCACGAGATCCAAAAATATGGATACCGGCCGATTGAGGTCTGAAAGGGCGCGACCAACTCTGACGGCCGCGCCTTCGTTCGAACTGGTACCGTCGACAGCAGAGTCGAATGCAAAGTCAGCGCCAAAGCGGCGCAGGCGAAACGTGAGACCAGCCAGCACATCCCTGAATCGCGTAGTCTTTCGGACCTCCACGTAGTAGGAGAGGTTCCGCTCGCTTTCCTTTTCGATACGCTCAATGGCTTCCGCAGCGAGGCTTGATTTACCGGAACCTGAGACACCAACGACCTCGACGATCTTCGAGTCGGAGGTCAGAAGGGCAGAAGTGATGTCCTTTCTATGAACATGATCCTTCTCTAGCTCAGGAGGAATCTTGATTGGAACCATCTCGGGCCATACTGTTGCGATTTCATAGTCAAACTCGCCGCTTCCGAAACTTCGACCGTGCTGTTTCGAAATATCGTTGACGAACCCTCGTAAATTTCGGAATAGCGTGTCCCCAACAATAGTCGGGCTCAGTTGATATTGTGCGGAGAGGCGTGCGTTAACCCGTTCAACCACCTCACTCTCAAGTCCGTTACTTACCTTTATCTCGATGCGACTCAGTAACGAAGGCAGACTTGTCTGCAACCGCTCTATAGCTTCCTCATAGTCCTGGAGCTCCGTTGCGTTCAGCCCTTCTCTACCTGCGAACAGACGAAAGACATCAATCATCTTCTGGATGTTTTCTTCGATGGTGAGACCAGGTACAGGAGACGGCCGCCAAATCTGTATCCGCCTCCTAGGGGAGCTGCCTAGTCCCTTGTACCGTATGGCTTCGTTGCGTCCTAGAAGGTGTATCAAAGACAGGTAAGCCTGAGAGGGTGCCGCCTTCCCGAGTGCGATAACAGAGGCGAGATCAGGGGAAACCTTATCGCCGAGAATCCAAACCTGGCGGCAAAACGGGCGTGCGAGTCGCACAACGGACTGCGGCAGCAGTTCGCCTACGGCCTCCGCTATCGTCCATGCGGAAGGAGAAAGCTCACCAGTCGCGTTTTGGCGTGGCTTCTTGATTTGCACATGCACGACGTTTCGGATCGGCCCAAGCCCCTCGAACAGATCAAGATCATCCTCGCCTTCGGGTCGGACAAAACCGTCCGCCCCCCACGCCGCAAAGTGGGTCATTATCTCATCGAGTATCACAGTGGCTTGATAGTCAAAGCCACGTATCGCCGTTTCCCCGCCTGACATACTAATTCTCCCGAAAATCTTGGGCGTGTGTACGACGGACACAACCGCTGCACGAAGGTGCGATTACCGACCGGATGCGACGTTCGAATGTCCTACTGAAAGCCCGGGCCACCGACCGAAGCTGGCCGATTCCAGTCAAGTGTATGGCACGCCGAACTAGATTTGACCTGACACTTCGTAACAGGTCAAGTTTGAGATAGCGCATTTGATGGAATAAACCGTTTATCCCATCAACCCGTTTTTTCTTTTCCGCCTCAAAAAAATAAGATGCTCTCCATCGACACGGGGCTACCGCGTCGGATTAACACTAATCCTATGGAGTGCATTATGTTTGAATCCCTACCTACCACTGGCTACGTTCGTTTGCCTGTTGTCCTCAAAGTCTATCCCGTCTCTAAATCCACCTGGTGGGCTGGCATCAAATCCGGCAAATACCCGGCCGGCATAAAGCTATCTGAACGCGTCACTGCCTGGAAGGTTGAAGACATCCGTGCTTTGATTCAGCAAGGGGTTTGATATGCACGCAACCACTGCCAAAGCAAAAGTTCCGACTTTGAAACAAGCGGCGCTCGTACATCTCAACGGCGTCGTATCTGGTGATAGTTCCTCCATCAAAATCCTTAATGTGGCTATTCATCAAGATCGACAAGGGCGCTATTGTCTGAATGACTTGCATCGGGCCGCGGGCGGTGAGGATCGCCATACACCTTTTCGCTTCACCCGCAGCGAAGGATTTCAGGCTCTCGTATCAGAGCTAACACCAGAATTGGAGTTTGCCCCTTTAGAGTCGATGCGCGGCGGGACGTCGCCTGGCACTTACGTCTGCAAGGAGCTGGTCTACGCTTACGCCATGTGGATCAGCCCAACTTTTCATCTGAAGGTCATTCGTACCTTTGATGCTGCTGCCACTATTTTGGCACCGACAACGCTTGCTGGCGCGTTGCGCTTGGCACTAGCCCAGGCTGAGCAGATAGAGGCTCAGGCGCTCCGCATTGCCGCCGATGGGCCGAAGGTCGAGTTCGCAGAAACCATCTGCAATACGGCCGGGGTTTGCAAGATGGGGCAATTCGCAAAAACGATTGGATGGGGGCCGAATCGATTTATTGAACGCTTACGCACTGACGAGGTGTTGATGCAGAACAATCTACCCTTTCAAAAATTTATCGATCGTGGCTATTTTCGTGTGATCGAAAAGAAACCATGGACAGATTCCAGCGGCAATGAGCATCCAACGTTCACGACGATGGTTACAGGGCGCGGTCAAGAGTGGCTGGCGAAACGTTACGGGAGGGGCCGGCTTGAATATGAAATTTCTTGACGATAAGTTACGCCAAGCGTATTCTAATCAGGTCCCTGAGAAAAAAGGGGCCTGGGGTGAGAGCCAGAATATCCTACAGCGGACAACCGCTTCCAAGCGGCTTTTTTTCGTCCGTACTGCCTTCGTGCGCCTCCAATGGCGGGCCTTGGTGGGGGTACCTTCGGGTACGCCGGTTGCTGTAGGTGCCGGTCTCTCAACCCTGCCTTGCGCCCGCCACCCTCGTTTGAGAGCGAGAAGCGGGTCTCCAACTACCTACGGAGGCTCACTTGCCTAGCACGAACACGCCTGTCCCAATCCACACTTCAACGCCCCGAAATCTGTTCTATCGCGGTGGTAATGTTGCGCTCTGCTTTCCTACTAGCGAATCTTGGTTTCTGATTGAATTTTGTGGCAAACAATTGGAATGGAGCATATCTGAAACCTTAGCGCGTCTCGACGACTTCTCCGCTGCAGCCAAGGAGCGCATCTTGCATGATTGCGCTATCCACAGTAAATACAGCGTGGCGGCACATGGCTAAGCCTAAATACCAAGACCCTAACGGGCGGCACATTCGCGTCTACGGATCCTTGCTCAACAGCCCGGCCTATCGGGTTATCGGGTTTGCTGCAAAAGCGCTATTCATCGACCTGCGAGAAAAAATTACCGGCACGAACAATGGCAATATAGGTGCAACGCTATCTGATCTCAAGCATAAGGGATGGACTTCATCGTCAACACCTGCAAAGGCCCTATACGAACTGCGTGCAATGGGATTTATAGCTGTGACTATCGAAGGTGGATTAAAACAGGGACGTCGAATGCCTTCACTGTACCGCTTCACGGACTTAGAAGTATTTGACCAACCAAAGGTGGGAGTTCAATCGCACAAGGCTTCACACGACTATCTACGGTTCGATACGGTTCGCGATGCTGAGCGAGCGCTGGCTGAAAGATTTGCAGAATTGCAGGATGAAGGAAAAAAGAAGCAGCAGACGAAAAAAAATCTCCCTGTTCGAAATCCGAACCCGTCCAGTTCGGAAAACGAACTGGAACACGATTATTCCAGTTCGAAATTCAAACAGAGCGGCTCTCTTCCAGTTCGAAAATCGAACAGGGGGAAATCGCTTGAAAATCGCTCGAAAGCGCCATAAACAAAAGGCTTTCGAGTATTTTCATCAAATCCCACAAAAATTAATCTCCCTGTTCGGATTTCGAACTCCTATATATGTTGCCCTGTCTAGGGGTTTGTTACCGGGTTTTCGGGTTTGCTTTTTGGGTTTGAATTTAGGGGTTAAGGGGGAAGGAAGTGGGAGCGGCAAAATTTCATAAACAGTAACGCCACAAGCGAGCAATCGAATGGCTAATTATCCTTGGCACTGGTCGTCACTTGCTTCTTGCCGACTTCACTGATGAATCCCTTTTTAAGCATAATGTGATGCTTCTCAAACTCTTCAAGCATCCCTCGGCGCGACAAAAACGCGAGGTATCCAATATATGCTCCAACGATATTTTTTTCACCACATACTAACCACTGAATAGTCTTTTCACCAGTACGTTTTTTACCGGCCAGAATCAGTTCCAATTTATGTGGCTGTTCTCCAATTTTGAAAGTACTGTTTTCTGAGAAATGCGCGTTAAGAAGCTCCGGTGTACGAAATTGAGCATCGAACCAATGTATAACGGCAACGGAAGGTTCACGCACTTGGTTTCTCAAATCAAACAGCGACTGGGAAAATTCTTCGATAAAAAGCGCGATCGGCGGTGCGACTATTTCTATATTTTTGGGAAATAGAGTCTCTACGCGCAGCGCGCAGTACTCCGCTAGCGCTTCGAGTTTCTTCGTAGCCTCGAGAAAGTATTGTTCAGAAATTTCCAGTTGTTGGCCCGGATGCGCATCTGGTGAAAATCTCTTTCGAAACTGATCGTCAATTACACCACCGGCGTGTACAAGAACATGTCTTCTCGAGTAGATACCATCCACCTCCTCAACGGCAACGGGACTTTGGGAAAACGCAATATTGAATCGCTTCTTGTAGTATTTTTCAAAATCGCGAAAGCCTTTCCCGTTAAGTCCACGACATTCGGCTTGAATTAGATGGGATTTCAATTTTTCTGCCGTCTCGAAAGACAGAAGTTGTGCCTGGGAGAACGAAACGATCTTGTCTTGTAACTTGAACGGTACAAGGCTCCGTTCAGCGATCTCGCTTAACAGCGCAACCAAGTAATTCTCCATTTGGGAAACCGCTCGAATGAGAAGAGACGCTCGCAACATTTCTGGATAAGTCTCATTCATGCGCTGGAGAAGTTCTAGCGGTGACCAAGCCAACACCCGTTCCGTGTTGGGAATCAATATTTTCGTTGACGCCGTTATCTCGCCAGACTCAAGCTGTTTTTGCAATAGCTCCCGAGTGGTTGCAAACGAATATACAGACGCATCGTAAACGCGCCGTAGTCGTCCAAACTCTATACGAAGCAGCCTAAACGCATTCAGCAATTTTGGTTTGTGAGGGAGCATAATTTTTAGAACCAATCCATTGGGATCAATGTTCCAGTTTTATGTGGCTGTTGTGAGGTGCTCTGTTTTGACGGTAAAGACTTTGTTTGAGCTCGAAATTCGAAGATGAAAAGCAAACGACGTGCCTCTCATCAACTGCATTGAGCAAAGGCGAAAGTCGTCTAAAGCTGCGCAAAAATGTAGACCATCATTTTATCCCCACGTTTATAGTCCGGTCGCGCTGAAAAAATATGAGTAGTCAAATGCAAAGAGTGTATCTCTCGCACTTTCAGAACCTTCCACCCAGCGCGCTCACCGCTCGCACTTCCTCCTGACGTTTGATAACAACGAAGAATCTGGTCACCATCTTTATCTTGCCCATAGGCGTGAGGCTCAACAACTCTGGAATAGCCGTGATAACGCAGTTCCAATATCTCGTGTTGTTTCATGGCTTGAATAATCGTCGAGTTCATGAGTGCCCTTTTCTACGTTGACTAACAAACCGCACTCGCGGCTGGGCTTCTTGATATGCGCTACAGCAATCTAACAGATTTATAACAACTATTGACACGTTGACCTATTACCCCCAACCAAGCCCCTTGCTAGCTTCCACGTCATCACAGACTCAGTAACAAGGTCTGTCACAGACTCGCTACTGAGCTTTAAGACGTGCCTCGAGCCCGCTACTAAAACCTTTCCTGTGTCTGTCATGCGGCAATTTTGCAACGCTCTGAAATTATTTTTTGTCCTAGAAAGTACGATGAAGTTCATCCACAGCATTAACATTCTCAAGATGAAATAATGCCTGCAAAAGGTCAGCTTATGGCTCCGAAGACCAAATTGCGGCGTGCGCACAAAATCGTGATAAAGCGGATCGACACCTGAGCGGATGACATTTGCATTCAGCTATTTATCGCAGCAGTATGCTCTGTCGCCGATGGCGAAGATGATGAATGTGGGCGCCATCGGGGCCGGGAAGGGTTTGGTATCCCACGACGGCGCTGGCTAGGCGGGCTTCATCATGCCGAGGTTGGACGATCGGAGCCGTTGCACCGAGCTTGTATCATTGCGCGCTACTCGACGCGCTTCGCCGAATGCTCATGCTGTGGGAATAGCGACAACAACATGACTCAGGAGTACAAAGAGGCGATAGCTGCGTTGAGGGAGTGGTCCACATCGCTGTTCACAGGTTTGTCGTTGCGTAATGCACGTGAACTGGTCGTGCGTGCCTATTATGAACGGGACATTAAGGTGCAAGCGATCGCTGACCACGTCAAAATCCCGAAGAGGACGTTGTACGATAACAAGGCCAAAATTTGGGAGGGTTTGAATAAGGTGGATTATGCTGCTCTACTGGCGATCGATGGCCGATTGCAAAAAATGACTACTCCATTAATCGAGCCGGCCCAGAAAAAAAAGACTAAGGCGGCATAGACGTTACTGGCGTATTATCAATTACTTATTGATAACTACTAGTGGCGCCTATGAAGCCAGATCCGAGAATTCGAGCTACCCCGCGGCCAGTTCGTATCGCCTATTTGCTTGAGGATGGGGCAGATGTTCATCAGTGGCTTGATGCCATCTTCGCTGATTGTTTCGGCCGGGATGGAGGGCGACAATCATTAGTTGTACCGGCCGACAATGGATCAATCTCGAATCGGTATCAGGAATGGTTACGAATCTTGGATCCCGATGTTGTCGTAGTCCTGACATATGACAACGACGCGTACACTTCAGTTTTAGTTGGACTACTTGCCGACACTGAGATTGTTCAGCAGGCGCGCAAACGTGACGAGCCGGTGAAAAATCCGCGCGTGGGAGTCGAAAGGCATGGGCTTTCGTCCATTTCATGGATACCGTTTCTGAAAGCGCGGTCTAGCGCGTTTCAAGGCGCGCCGGATCTGATACTTGATTGCTATCCTGCCTGGAAGGACGACGGGTTTATCAAGGATAATTTCGGCACTCTACACGACAGTTTGGTTGGTTTTCCGATTCATGAGCAAATAGGCATGCGGGGTCTAAACTTGGTCCCAAAGGATGCGCCGGATGATCGTTGGCATTTTCGGAGTATGGGCGCCGAAGATTTGACGGATGGCTACGAACTTCTCGATCGCATGCTGCAGTCCGGTGGCGTCACAACGCTGTCCCAGCTATCAAATTTAAATTGCCAGCCACACCGTCCGGATCACCCGTGGAACGAAAAATTTTGCCTAGTGATTGGCGACTCGTTCACCGATCGGGTGTCATGTTGGAATGCTGGGCTTCTTTTTGGCAGTGCAACAAGCCAACCTTACAAAACCTTACGCGTTCCAGCTACAAACCGATTTCAAGGGGATATAGGTTCAAAAATCGGGAACTTTCTCCGCAAATCCAATTGGATCGGGCAGCAGAATGGATCAGCCACAATCGCGGTTAGGTCAAGCTCTCTAACTGCCGCAGACGTCCAAGAGTTCATGGCGAAGGTGCAGGCCACTGGAATGTCGAATGTTGAGTTCGAAGTGATCGTTTCGATTGACGACTGTTGTCCGCCTGATGTGACGCGAATTTATAGCTCTTACGAATTGGGAAGGACGAATCCAGCGATCGCGGAAGCACAGATACGGGATCCGTCAACTTTCGTTAGTGCCCCGAACCCATTGCAACTTAACTACTGCGCTGGCATGAATCCGATTTTTTCTCGTGGGTTTTGGCTTGTAGATATGAAGGTTGATCGTTTGCACGATTGCTCTCGATTTGACAACGTGCGAGACGTTTGGATGTTGCCGAACCGTTCGCAACTAGCGCGTATGCTTCATCCGAGTTCAGTAGCACGAATATTACGAAATGGATTTACTTCGATTTGGACAGATGTAAGTATGCCGCACATCGAAGTCAAACAACCCAACGAAAAAAATTTGTTCTATTCGATACTTTGCGGAACGGGAGGTTATCTCCGAAGCGAT
>Ga0182005_1000620_pt1 | contig 17124 bp, 18 predicted proteins | sample Sormic07211103_1_FD_123021 | JGI IMG/M metagenome (GOLD analysis project Ga0182005, IMG submission 123021) | Rhizosphere microbial communities from Sorghum bicolor, Mead, Nebraska, USA - 072115-103_1 MetaG | ecosystem: Host-associated > Plants > Roots > Rhizosphere | place: USA: Nebraska...
ACGACGGAGTAAACCAGAACTGGACCCAAATCTGGTTGCCCTGCTCAGAGACAACACGCACAAAAAAGCCCCAGACCCTAAGATCTGAGGCTTTCTCGTTTCTACTATATGGTGCACCAGGCGTCGTTTGAACTGAAGGCTGAGATGCCCGGTTTATATGGGCGCACTGATCCTATTTTGGTTGGGCATACACATAGGCATACAAGCTATCTGGTGCTGCCCGCAAAATCATGGATTTTCGATTGCCATAGCGTCCTGGAGCTTTCCGTTACGAATATCGCATTGGACCAAGACCGGGAGCCCTGGTCCATTATCAAATATCCCCCCCATGATTGGTACGTCGTAGGTGTACCGGGGATCTTTAGGCCGTTGGTTCCAATAGCGCAAGGTTCCATAGATAGTGCCACCAGGTGGCGAAAGCCTGTTTTGTATATTGACTCGACATTGTTCGAGCAGGTCCAGGCGACTTGCAGGTCTGAGGGCTGCGCTCTGAGCAATGACACACTCCCTGAAGCTTTTGACTTCGCCAAGAATCGCCTTTGTGCTCTCTGGCGACTTGTCCATCTGTTTCAACAGTGACGCCTCTTGGGTGTCAACGCTTTGGTTCATGCTTAGGCTGAAATCAGCAGCCCCCTTTTTCTGTGCCACCTCGAATGCAGTTTTGAAGACATAAGCGGTTTGAGTGCTTAGGCCCATACCACATGATTTCAATGCAGAATTGACCGGATCGGTCTCAACCGCTGAGTGTGAACACCCTTGAATCAGAGTTAGCGAGATCAAGCAGAGGGTGGTCAACGTCCTAGTCATGGTTTTTCTCCGGGAGGGGAGACTTTTAGCGGCCGATCACCAAAATACTTAAGCTATAGGAGCTTCCGACGGGGGAAACCCGCTGGGGACCCTGGAGACTTTCAGGTAACACGGGGTCGGAAACCCGCGACATCGTGGTAGCGGCAGCCGTAACAGCTTACTGAAATTTCAACGTTGAAATTGAAAGGATCTTGAAGTGAAAAGGGCATCGTTACCGGAACGGTAACGGTCCCCGATTGTGTTGATAATAGTGAACGGTTGACCCAGTCAACTCGATCAACCAGTCAACTAACTTTGAAACCCAGCCACTAACGAGATCCGGCGGGTTTTCTGCCCCGTACCAATCGCAATTGCCCAGGGTCCCCGACCACCTCCAAAGCTATAGGGCAGATGCACAGGTGAACCGCAGTTCACCTGTTCACTAAGCTGGGCACCTTTCCGCTAACAAGATCGGGCGGATTACTCGGCCCGTGTCGAGAGCCATTACTCAGGGACCCCGGCACAATCTGGGCGCCTGTTAATCTGAGTTAACGGTTAACCGATTTTTTCTTAAGTCAGACACCTGAGTTCGCGGGTTTCCGACCCCGTATTGGGTGAAAGTCTCAGGAGCCCCAGAGTGCTTTTGGGGGCACCAACATAGTGCAGTTTCGAAAACGGAGCGATGCGTTTTAGTCGCTGATGGCATTAAAAATAAAGGGGGGCGGGGATCTCGTTCGGATATCCCCTAAAAAACGGTGTAACAGGTGTCACTTGTGTAACAGATGTTATTAAGTGTTTGAATTTATTGATTAATTTCTTTGTAACACCTTTCGGGGACTACGTGTACACGTCACGTACCAAAGGCCTATCGGTGTAACGCTGATGTCAGCTCAAAAGTAAAATCAGTGGTACATCCTCCAGAAAGAAGTGACTTGAACCCCAAACTAATACACCGCTCACTCTGACCAAGAACCCGTCTTTGCATGCTGCGAAGGGAGAGTTACTCAGACTGTTGGTACCGGAATCAATTACATATCACCTTGAGAATTGCACAGGACAATGGGATGCCTTCCCAATGCAGACTCACGCTTTCTGTCGGGGCGCATTCTTACGCACCAGTAGCTGGATAAGAGCGAACATACGGTGAAAGAGATAGTCAACATGATCCACATCGACGACGGGAATCTGCTTTAGCTCGTGATGTCGAATGAGGTACCCGTTACCGATCAACGTCAGCTGTGACGCTTCGGTATCTAGCACCGATCTAAATGGAATATCAGGGGCTGTTTGCTCCAGGATTATTTGGATAGATTTTTTCTTGTCTGAAGCATGCGCCAAGCTTTTAATGCGTTCGAAGCAATCCCATAAACGCTCCAATGCCTCTCGTCGTTTCAACGGGTCGGGGGCCGAAAACTTGATCCGTGCTTCCTCAAGCATAACGTCTAGTGTCTGGTCACCGGTTCGTAACATAGGCTGTAGCAACGCATCACTGATAATCGCCGGTAACAATCGTACTATTTGCCCGTGTGGATTGAGTTCATAGGCAACACCGTTGCGCGCAAAGATAAGGTTAATCTGGTCGCGGAGCTCGATCCGTCCGACGTTCTCATCAAACGTCAGATGGTGGTGTTGAAAATGGTTGTGATGAAATCCTTGTATGGGTTTCGCAACGTGGAACCACAAAAATTCCAGGAAATCGAGCACAAGCAAATATGGTGGCGCGTATGGCTCCGCTTCCATCCAAGAGTGTTCCCCAGGGATGGACGCTTGGAGGGGCCAACCAAGGCCTGGCATGTGACTTTTTACCGCCGCCCCAAAGCTGACTTCATCCGTGCCAATTACCGCTGGACCGTCATAGCAACACAGGGGGAACGATGACCCAAATGCTCCGCTGTTCACCAAGCCTCTGACAACGGCGATAATGCCTCCCCAAACCTGCGGGGTGATTTCGGTTTCGGTCCTCGGTTTCGGGCCATGCTCTCTATTGCTAAAGTAATTTTCCATTGGCTCTAATCCTTCTTTTGCCAAAAAAGCGAAAATGGGGGCTTTGGTGTTGATGACGCCCGAAAGACGGGCGCTGGAGAAGCATCAATTTTTTCCTGAGTATCCATAAATCGGCCCCGATCGAAGGAAAACGATGGTTTTCGAGTCAGAAATGCCATTCGCGAACGACGCTGGCATTGAGACAGGCATCCTGCATTGCCACAGTCGCGCTCTCCCGCACCAAATGACTTATCATAAAATCGCTCTGCGATGTGGCACACTAAGGAAAGACCCACTACACAGACGAACGTTATCATCCTAACCTGAGCCTCCTAGGACCCAAATGAAGCAAAACAATGTTGTCCAAAAAATTTGGAGCCTTTGTAATATTTTACGAGGCGATGGGATAACCTATTACCAATATATCGCAGAGTTGAGCTATTTATTATTTCTGAAGATCGCTCAGGAAAACGGTTCTGAGGAACTAATTCCCGAAGGGTTCCGATGGGCCGACTTAGACTCTCATGGCGAAGAGGGTTTGTTGGGGTTCTATCAGGAGATGCTTACTCATTTGGGGGCGACAGCAGGTAACGAAGTTGTGAGAGCGATATATGCTTTCCCTACGACAGTGTTTTCACATTCCGCAAATCTTAAAGCAGTTATCAGTGGAATATCAAAAATCGATTGGCACCAAGTTGATCAGGATGGGTTTGGTGATATTTACAGCGGGCTAATTGATAAAAGCGCTCAAGATACTCGTTCGGGAGCCGGTCAATATTTCACGCCGCGCCCCCTGGTAGAAGTAATTGTAAGGCTGACGCAACCAAAAATTGGCGAGCTGATTCAAGATCCATCTATCGGGAGTGGCGGATTCTTGGTCGCCGCCGATGAATTTATTAGGCGTGCGGCTACTAAGAAACAGTACAAGGCCAACCCACCAAAATATCAAGGCGTGGAAATAGAGAAAAATACACGTCGTATTTGTCTTATGAACACGTTCTTGCATGGTTTGGATGCGCAAATTATATATGGCGATGCTCTTACCGACGATGCTAGTGCTCTAGAGGCTGCCGACCTAATACTAGCTAATCCACCCTTTGGTAGTAAAGCAGGAAGTAAACGCTCCTTGCGCAAGGATATTCCCTTTCCAAACTGTAATAAGCAGCTTGCTTTTTTACAGCATATTTATCTAGGTCTTAAGGACGGGGGGCGATCCGCAGTTGTTCTTCCGGATAACATACTCTTTGAGGGCGGTGTAGGGCGAGCGGTTAGAAAAAATCTTATGGAAGTTTGCAATCTCCATACAATTTTGCGTTTGCCAACTGGCATATTTTACGCTGCTGGGGTGAAGACAAACGTTTTATTTTTCTCAAAGCCAAAAAAGACAGAGAGGGGGACTGAGGATGTTTGGATATATGATATGCGTGCGAACATGCCAAGGTTCGGCAAAACTTCACCTCTAGAACAAAAGCACTTTGAAGATTTCATAATAAACTTCGGAGACGATCCTTATGGTAAATCCTCCCGTAAGGATCAGGGGGTAAATGGGTGTTTTCGTCGTTTTACCCGAGAAGAAATCGCCAAACGCAACGATAATCTCGACATTTCCTGGCTTAGTGACGACAAGGTCGGGGCCGAAGAAGGACTGACCGAACTTGAGGATATCTCTGCTGCGATTCTTGGGCATCTCCGCTCGGCCCTCTCTGAAATCGAAGCTGTTGAGGAAGAACTCGCAGAGTCTGTCGAGGTAGAAGAATGACGCCTGCAAGAGTCCTCGCTCGGACGAGCAGTCGCTTTTTTGTTGACTACACTCCTAGTGCAACAGAAACCTTTGCCGCCTTATTCGACCGAAACAGCGAAGCACAGACACCACAAGTGCCAACAGTCCTTTGCTACGAAAGAGGAGGCAGGGAATGAGTGATCTGCCGGACGGATGGATCGAGGTAACTTTTGATGATGTCGTAGATGTTAATCCGCGAAAGTCAGTTGACTTAAGCCTTGACGACACCGTCACGTTTGTTCCCATGGCTGCTGTTTGCGAGCTAACGGGCGCTATCGTTCATGACGTTGTGAGGCCATTGCGGGAGGTTAACAAAGGCTTCACTCAATTTGCCGAAGACGACGTAATTTTTGCCAAAATCACCCCGTCTATGGAAAATGGAAAGTCGGCAGTGGCAGTTGGCCTCGAAAACGGAATTGGCTTCGGCTCTACAGAGTTTCACGTATTCCGAAGTCATGGAGGAGTTCTGCCGAGGTACCTCTGGTATTTCATCCGTCAAAAAGCTTTCCGCGAAGATGCTCAGAAAGTCATGTCTGGTGCAGTTGGTCAGCAGCGGGTCCCCGCAGGCTATTTGAAGGCCTACGCGCTTCCTCTGCCTCCCTTAGCTGAGCAGAAACGCATCGTAGAAAAAGTAGATGGCTTGATTGCCCGCACTACTCGTACGCGCAATGAACTTGATCATATTCCGTCTCTGGTAGAGAAGTACAAAGCGCGTCTTTTATCTTTGGCTTTTTCCGGAAACCTTTTGACTGACTCGTCGGGCGCTTTAAAACGGAAGGCCCCGCAAAATTCCTTTCTTAAAGACCTCGTAGAGAGTCTCCGTTACGGAACCGCACAGAAAAGTTTCGAGAGACCAGTAGGCGTTCCGGTTTTGCGTATTCCCAATGTGGTATCAGGGAAGATAGAACTAGATAATTTGAAATACTCGGAGCTTGATGATAAGGAGTTTTTTGCTCTCAAGCTCAATGTTGGAGATATTTTAGTTGTTCGATCCAACGGTAGTACAAATTTAGTTGGGCGACCTGCCGTTGTATCCGAAGACGCTATAGGAATGGCTTACGCAGGCTATCTAATTCGCCTTCGACCGTTACCCGATAAAGTGGTGCCAGAATTTCTTGCTCTGATGTTACAAACTCCTGAAGTTAGAGAGACTATTGAATCTGGCGCGCGATCAACAAGCGGTGTTCACAATATTAACGCCAAAGAGCTTGGAGCGCTTGAGATACCTCTATTTTCTCTAGATGAGCAAAAAGAAATTGTCTGCAGTATCGAGACCGCATTCGCATGGCTTGATCGCGTATTATCCGATTACGATGCTACGTTTAAATTACTGCCTAGGCTCGATGCTGCGATTCTTTCGAAAGCCTTCCGTGGTGGCCTCGTCGCCCAGGCCTCGAAAGATGAGCCCGCCCGCACCCTTCTTTCCCGCATCCGCGCTGAGCGCGAAATTGCTCCAAAGAGGCAGATGCAAATGCGTAAGACAGCTAATCCGATGATCAAAGACCCGAAAGAGCGCCTTCTTCTAGATAGTGAAAACTGGCCTGATAAGGGATTACCATTTGAAGAAGTTGCTAAACGCAATCCTATCCCGCATGACGAGATGCGTGATGCAATATTCACATTGCTGGCTGAAGAAACGCCGCGACTGCGTCAGGTCTTCGATAACGACACTGAGTGTATGCACTTGCAACGGGTGAAGGCATGAGGTTACGTCGTCTCAAAATTGAAAGTTCCTCGGCGAGCGGAGGGCTGTTCGATGGACTAGACGTTTGGTTCGGACGGGGGCTAGACGGTAAGTCAAGTGATCCCCTCGCACCGTTATGTATGATCGGACCGAATGGCTCGGGTAAATCGCAATTTCTTCAACTGCTGGCCGAAATTTTTCAGGCAGCTTGGCACGCACATAATCCCGCCGAAGAGCGTAGAAGTGCCAACGAAGATATTCTATTTGCTCTAACCTATTTGATCAGCTCGCCTGGAGCGGATGCACCGGAGGAAGTCACGTTAGTACGCACAAAAAAAGGGCGTGCCACGGGACCGATTGAGCTTTATCGCGATGGTTCGGAAAAACCTATCAAGGCGGGCTCATTAGAGTTTGAGAAGTATCTACCTTCAATCGTTGTTGGATACACGTCCGGCGATAACGAGACGCTTAGCTTGCCATTTCTGGTTAGCCGGAGCGGTTATGCACAAGACGTAGCACGAGCCGCTTTCGGCGACACTGTTAAGAATACTGTACCTGACAACCGGTTGATGCTTATTGACTACGGTACCAACCTTGAGGTTCTGTTCTCAAACCTGATCCTAGGTCCTAAAGAGGCACGTGAAGAGATTTTACGGCATGCACGTCTTTCGGATCTCGCTTCTTGCCGTTGCGTCGTACGCCTCGCGCATTCCGTAATTAATAAGGCTCCAAAAAAACGAACGGATATTACTGGACGCAAAGGCATTCAGCTTACTGATGAACTTGAGAGCATCATACGATCACTGAAGCGCACGGCAACTTGTTGGACTGAAGACGAGAAAACTGAGACCTATACTTTCGATTTTTTCATAGACGATGCTACTCGGTTAGCGTTCGCCCATTTTTGGGATGATGCGTTTTCGCTCTATCGTGCTTTACACAAGCTCGCGCTCTTGAACGATCTAGCTATCCCGAGGCCTGCGCGGAAGCGATTGGACCGTGCTGTGAAGGAGCGTCGTTTTGCTTCACGACTGCCAGAACCTCAGCAGGAGGACATGGTGTTCGGCTTTGAAGAAGTACGATTCTGGCCAGCTGACGAAGGCAGGCAAGCTGTTGACTATGTATCTCTCTCGGACGGCGAGCATCAGCAAGCACTGATCCTTGGGGCGTATGCAATGATGACGGATACCAACGCATTATTTTTGCTCGACGAACCAGAGTCACACTTCAACCCACAATGGCGGGTGAAGTTCGTTCAACGGCTGATGGAGCTAACAGGCTCGCGGGCAAATCAAGAGTTGCTTCTTACATCTCACGCGCCCTTCGTACCGTCCGATATGCCCCGAGAGCAAGTTCTGATTTTCGAGCGGGACGATGGCAAGATAATCGTCAAAGAGCCTCAAATAGAGACTTTTGGAGCCACGTTTGACCGGATTTTGGAGGCTTGCTTCAACATTCGACCGCCGATCTCAAGGATTGCGGAGGAAAGAATCAATGAAGTGCTTATGTCTGAAGATATCGGTGAGGTCGAACGCGTCCTGAGCGAACTTGGCCAGTCGGTAGAGAAGGCTTTTTTGGCAGACCATCTGCGTCGATTGAAGAATAAAAAAATCTGATGCTATTTACCTATTCGCCCCAAGCACTTTTAGAAAACTGGTTGAACCAGACCATCGTTCAAATCTTGAACGATGGTATGCTGCGGATAATTGGCGGGCATCAAGTTGTTGCGTGGCCCTCGGTGATCCCTGTAGCCCGTCGATCAAAGTTAAAGAGCCGCACGGGGATCCGGAAACGCCTCGAAAAATTCTGGATAGAATTTATTGCTCTTAACCTAGCCACTCAAGAAGTTTTGCTGGAAACGTTAAGCCAACAGTCGTGTTTGCCGGATGTACTATTTAACAATTCAACCTGCGTTGAGATTGATAGATTTCCCGACGGTATTCGAGACGCGACAGTCGACCTGTTTAGATTTCTCTTTGAGGAGCAGCTCACTACCATAAACATTGGTAGTGAATGCCTTCGTGATGTGCATTACACTGCTATATATGCAGCGTTTCCTTCGCGTGTATGTCCCTTTTGTGGTCTTGGCCATTTTAGAGCCCCAGGTGCACCTAGACATGCACTTGATCATTACATGCCCATTACAAAACATCCTTTCGTAGGGGCTGACTTTCGAAATCTGCCGCCTATGTGCAGCGAATGTAACTCTGACTTTAAGAAAAATATAGATATCCTGCGAGATAAACGTGGTCGAAGGCGACGTTGTGTCGACCCATATAACGGTCCAATTTTTAGGGTAAGTTTGGCGAAGAGTTTACCCTTTGCTGGATCTGTTAAAAATGGCATTCATCTACCAAAATGGAATATTCAGTTTAAAGGTGGACCCCAAAGCGAAGCTGAAAACTGGGATCGAATTTTCAAGATTCGAGAGCGTTATGAGCGGGATGTCCTCAACGCCGAGTTCAGGTCTTGGCTTGAGCACTTCGTACATTGGTATGTGCGGGGGAATCATGGCGGTAATGGGGGCAATGAAATTGCCGCAGCTATTCCTGAATATATCGATACTGTCATCCAAGATGGTTTGGCTGATAAAGCCTTTTTGAAAGCGGAAGTTTTTCGCATGTTACGCAATGAGTGTCTTAGTTATCAGCGCGGAGAAGATATGAAAGCTTTTTTAGAAGTCTTGGTTGCCAACGTATAAAAAATCTGCGCAGATCGCTTATCTGAAACCTCTAAAGGTTCCTGATTAATAGAGTAGATTTTTATTTTAAAGCTATTGATGGCTCAAGCAAACAGCCCGCGATCGCGGGCTGATTCGGGATCACGCTGCGAGTAGATCCGCTAAAGAAATTTCACGTGCGGCGGATGCCAGATCGGAACGAGCAAGGCTTGAGTGAAACGGACCGAACCGTGGTACGTCAAGTCTGGATAGAGCGTCCCCCATCCCGCCCTTCTGATAGCTGACGGCAAGTATCCGCGCTCCCACAGCAACCAACTGCTCGGTAGCTGTATTCCACTCCTCATCTAATGCAAGACCTATTGCGTTCAAGGCTGCTTTTTTTGCCTCATCCCCCTTCTGTCGAACGTTTGAGATTTGAGTTTCGATGGACTCAAGTTCCGCCTGTAGGGCGGTGAGGATGAGTTCTTGCCTTCTCACTTGCTCGTCCGTTGTTGCAAGTTGTTTGGCGGCTTTCTGCATTTCGCTGTTCGCGGTTTTTTCACCTTCGCTGTCGCCGTTGGCAAGGCTCCGGGCGTAGAGGCTGGCTGCGTCTAGCTCGGCTTGCTGTGCTTTTTCCAGAGCTTGTTCTGCTTCCGCTTGAATCGCCTGAAACCGCTCACTCAATTGCGCTCGTGTTCGCTTCAGCGCTTCGACCTCGGCGGCTGCTTCGGACATGGTTTGGATGGATTTTGTTTTGATCTCGCCAATCTGTTTCTTACGCTCTAAGTACGCGAGCTTTTGTTCAATGCGTTCAAGCTCGTGGGGGATCGCGCGTAAGCGGCTCTTGGCAGAGGAAACCCGATCCATGGCTTCACTCCTTTCAGGGCTTCCAATCATGTTGCCGATTGGGCTGTAGTTGCTGGGCGCATTGCGCCAAGCAGCCTCCAAGTGGGGGAGACTGTTTTCCAGCGTTTCCCGTTCGGAGATTAAAGCCGCTTGTTGCTGTTTCAATTCATTCATGGTTATTTCCTAAAGTCAGATTTTTGGTTGTGTGTGCCTGGCTGGCGAGGCCGGAATAAGCCGGCGCTACCTCATGAATTAGGCAGCGACTTAGGCGGCTTGCGCTTCGCGCTCACCCTGCTCAGGCACTGCCACAACCACGTAGCATCGCTGCAAACCCAGTCCAGGCAGGCGTACAGCCGTCGACGCTTTGCCATCGGTCCCCGGCTCCAACACACCTCGACGTAACAGCTCCTTGTTCACCGCGTTGATGTTCATGCCCTTGAATACCTCGGAGCGCCAAGCTTCGGGCAGCACGTAGTAAGTCGTCGTCGTATGCAGCGTGTCGCCCATTCCGTGTTCCAACGACTTGCGAAAACCCAGTCGATCAATGGTGCGCGGACCGTGCTCATCAATCTTTGCGGCAGCCGATTCCCAGCGGGTGAAGCGGCTTTCTCCGAAGCGTTCGATGACCTGGCGCAGCCGTGCCAGGATCGCGTCCCCTTCGAAGTTACCTGCGCCGCCGCGCTCATTCATCCAGGCACTGAGGCACACCCGGGCTGCGGTTGTGGCGGTGCCGTCTGGCCAGCCGGTGATCCCCATCGCGGTGGCCAGTTCGCCGGCAGCGGCAGCCAGACCGAAACGGGCCGCAGCACGATGCGCCTGACCGCTGGCCGAGGCCGGGAGTGCTTGAGCGATAAAGCCCTCTACGGTGTGGCGCAGGATCGCCGACCAACCATGCCGCTTGCCGGGCTCACAGAGGGCCGACAGGAAGGCGGTGAGCGGTGTGCCGTAGTACTTGGCCACCCGCGCCTTGAGTGCATCGGAGAGGGCCGCCGCATCATCAAAGCCGTTCAGCACATCGAACATGCCCAGGCCTTTGCTAGCGTCCGCAGGCACTGCGAGCATTCGCACCTCCATACCGGCTTTCAGCTCCTTGTTCGCTTCGGCCATGTGCTGCGCCAGGGTCTTCTCGCCGGTCGAGAGAAACAGCTGCGCCACTCTTGTACCTGTCGGCCTGCTTGTCCTCGATCATTGGCGCGTGCCTTCCCGGTGCCATTACCGAGCATGTACACCGTTTCGCCAATGATGCGCGGGTCGCACATGCCGATCTCATCCAGCACCAGTAGCCCGTCGGAGTGCGCGGCGGCGATGGATTCCAAGGCGTTATCCGTCGAGCGCCAGGAACGCACCAGGCGCGGCCCGCCGTAGATCGAGGCTGCCACTTGCAGGTGGGTGGTCTTACCGCCCGAACTGTCACCGTAGAGGTGGAAGCCGCCCGACTCATGGCCAAGCATGTGCAACAGCGGACCGGCAAACGCCACGCTGGCCACAAACGCCAAGCGGTGATTGCCGATGCACAAGGCGCCGATTTGCTCTTGCCACTGCTCCAGAGTGCCGGCTTCGCTGATGGGTGGAAGCTGCGCGCCAGCCTCATAGAAGTGCAGGTGTTCGGTGTGCGAGCCGACCTGTTGTTCAGGCAGCAGGAAGGCGCTGTCGTGCCAACCCAAGCGGGTGACCAGTCGTGCCCGCTGTGCACTGTCGAAGCCGCCGAGATAACTCTGCAGGTCATTGCGGGCATTGCGCCCGGAACGACTGCCGGCCAGTCGCAAGCCCATGTCCACCAGCGGACCGAGCACGTCCTTGCCGAAGTCGCCGGTCATGGTCCGCGCCGGGATGTTCCAGCGCTTTTTCGCACCGTCGGGATCGTCGAACTCGACCAGCAGCCCCCAGTTATGCCCCTGCGCATCACGAGTGCGCGCCAGAATCTCCAGTGGCGAACATACGGGGCGCGCTTCGCCATCGTCACCGGAATAAAACACGCCCTCGGGCGTCAGGCGAAAGCCAACGGGCAACAGATCGTTTTTGGGTTTTGCAGCACGCTTGGTCGCTGGCTTGGCTTTGACTTCGGGTGGTTCGGCCGGTGCTTTCTCCGGCTCGACGCCAAACAATTCGCCGCTGCGTTCCAGCTCGGCGACGTGCGTCGCCGTCCAGCCTTTGGCTTGGGCATCGGCCGCGTCGTCGCCGTCATCCCATTGACCACCTTTGGCGAAGCTCGGTTGGTCATTCTTGAGTGTGGGCTTGCGTTTGAAGATGTCCAGGGCGATCACGCGCACCGACGCGGTGCCGATCTGGTGCAGTTGTCCGGCGACGGCGTCCATGCAGCTTTTGCCACTGGCGTCGTTGTCGGGCCACAGCACCACGGACCGGCCTTTCAGCGGTGTAAAATCAGCTTTGTGCCAGGAGTTCGAGCCGTTCGCCCAGCACGTGGCCACGTAGTTGGGCAGCAGCTCCGCTGCGGCGTCGGCGGCCTTTTCGCCTTCGCACAGAATGACCGGGGCCTCTGCGCGTTGCGCCAGTTCATCTAGGCGAAGCAGAGGACGTGGCTCAGGCAGCCCCTGCCAACGCCATTGCTGCGTTTGACCGTCGGCACGTTGGCACCAGGTCAACGGGGCAAACACCTTGCGCGGTTTGCTGTCTTCATCCGGACTCAAGTCGAAGCGATAGAGCGCCATGACTGGCTGGCCCTGAGCGTCACGGTAAATCCAGACTTTAGACGGCGTACCGTGTTGCCGGTGTTTGGCCGGGCACTTGCTCATGGCCTCGGCCGGGATCGGCTGAATGGCCAGCCATTCCGGCGTTTTGCTTTTGCTGGGGCTTGGTTTTGATTGAGCCGCCCCAGCGGTAACGTCTAGCAGATCCGCTAGCTTGTGGCAGGCTTCGACGTCGGTGCCGCCATCTAGATAGCGCACCAGATCGATCAGGTCGCCACCTTTGTCACCCGTGGCAAAATCCGCCCAGGTGCCTTTGCTCAAATTGACCTTGAGGGAGCCGGCGCGCTTGTCGGCGCGGGTTGGATTGGCTGCGGTGTATTCCTTGCCGCCGTCGACACGTTTGCCGTTGGGCAGCCAATGAGCAAGTACCCGGGAGATCTCTTTCAAAGAGGCCGTTTTCACGTCGGCGAAGCTGGGGTGTTTCGTCTTATTGGTCATGACCGGCCTCCACTCGCAGGAGGGCGGTGGTCACATCATCGATCACCGCCTTGCCCATTTCGCTGAGGTAGTGAGCGGCCATCGCGCACTGCTCAGTGCTGTCGCCGTGGGTGGCCAGGAGCGTCATGCGATTCGCGCAGCTCAGCAGGTCGGAAGCGTATTCAAGCGCGTCGGACACTGGGACCCCGGCACTGAGCCGAAACAGCGTCTGATAAGGTTGCCCGCACTGCGCGAAAGTGGTCGCGCCCTGGGTGGTGATGTTGGCCTGGAGGCTCATTGTGCACCTCCGGTTTTTTTAGCCCGAGGTGTTGAGGTTGCATCGCCGTGCAAGGTCAAGGTTTTAATCAGGCCCAGGGTGCCGCGCACGTCCCAAATAACGGCCGCCAATATGTGATTGGCCAAGCGTGGTCTGTCGCTTTCGCTTTCGAAGTGATCTTCAAGCAACGTCAGCACCGAGTCGGCGCGGTTAATGGCGCAGGTGATGGCGTCGATGGGCACACCGGCTTCGGCGTTCATGCTGACGCGCAACAGGTCTTCAGGCAGGGCACAGCTCAGGGCGTTGTTCATTGGGCACCGCCTGCGGTTTCGAGTGCGCGGGCTTTGGCCATGTGGTCGTTGTAGCGGGCAAGACGTGTAGCGAGACTGGAATTGGCGTGTAAAGCGGCGAGAGCCATTGCACGATGTGCAGCGGCGCGATTTTTGAACGGATTGAGGGCGTGTTGCATTTGTGAAGGCTCCTTGTACTGAGGAACCGCCACCGTCTGCCGCCAAGCAGATTAGGGTGACGGATTGCGCAGGATTGGCGGACCGGCGTACAAGGAGACCGGCGCACCCGAGGGTGCTCCTACGCAACCCGCCATAACACGGGAATGCGGGCACAAAAAAAGCGCCTGCAATCGTAATGGGGGCGCTGTTGCGCCTTGCACTGTTTGGACCGCCAAGCCCAATCGCTGAATTTGCAGCGACGGCCAGAGAGTAACGTCCGTTTTTCGAAAGTGCAACTGCGTTGATGGCTTGCGGTTTTTTCAGGTGCGGCATAAATTGTTCGTGCATGTAGATTGACCTCAACGCCTCCGGATCGCCCCCGGAGGCGTTTTCGTTTCAGGCATGGGTTTCCCAGCGCAGGGAAAGCAGGGGCAGGAAGTCTCCATCGATCATGGAACGAGCATCCTCGTAGGCAGCCGCTTGCTGGCCTTCGTCGACAACCACGGCATTGAATTTTTCGCTGTGGATGGCGAGGGCGCACCATGTTCCATCAGGCCACCTCAGCACTCCCACGACGCGATTAAGGCGTTCGTGTTTGGTTCGGTAGCGCTCGAGGCGTTGCATGTGGGAAGCCGATAGACCTATCTCGCGAAGAACTGAGAACGGCCTGAGCTCGGCCTTGTTGGCTGCGGGGCGTCTCATGCTGCTGCCTGGTCGCGAGCGGCAATACGTGCACGTGTCCAATTCAAAACTTCAGACAAAACCCAGGCTACTGGAGCGCCACGGGCAACGCTGTCGGTAAGTTTTACAGGCTGCGGAAAGCCACTCTCGGGCTGGCTCATGAGCTTGTAAACGGTGGCTCGGCCAATGCCAGTTATGGACATCACGGTGGGGATGCGGATGAGCGTTGCAGCTGGATCGAAACGTCCCAGCTCTAGGTCGCTTTCCTTCACTCCTAAAGTCGAGGGCAACGCGTTTTCTCGGACTAAGTCGGGCACGGATCGTGACGAGGCGAGCGTGAAAATCTTTTGCGTCTGTCCGACTCTACTCATCAGAGTGGCCCTCGCGGAGCATCGCTAGCAGCGGAACACATCCGGCTTTGGAGCCATGCAAGAACATCCTCTGAGCGATAACGCACCCGAGAACCGAGTCTGAGAAAGGGCAGTGGACTGCGCCCTGAACTACGCCATGCAGCGAGAGTTTTGTTGGAGAGCGCGAGCGCGGCGGCAACTTGGTTTGACGTCATCAAACCAAAAACGGGCGTAGAGACGACGATATTTTTAAGTGTTGTTTTTTCGGTTGCGTCGCGTGTTGAATCTTGGATAGTGGTAGTCATTGATGGTCCCCTGTGGTTGTGGAAGGTCACAGGGCCATCTATTTATGCGGTTTATTCGATTATGGAAACTAGCAAGATTTCGGCGTGCGGATCTTATCCACATAACATCTAGTTGGCAGCACGACGTGTACTAGACGCACCAGATCACTCCGACGAACGGTCGTCGTCATTGGGCGAGTCGTTCCACCCCGGCGGATACATCGTCTTCCAATCGGGACCATCAATCCATTGCGCTAAATCGTGAAGATAGACGACCCGCTGCGTCTGGCCACCCCAGTCCCCTTTCACTACGCGCAGCGTTATCTTCCCCTCTCGGATTTTGCGCAGGAACTGCGGCATCCCCCAATGGTTTGCGTAATGCCGTCTCACGGTATCGAGCGGAATGCAGATGCTGCCGTATTTCTTGGTTAAGAATTCCAATGTCGGAAAATCAGTCATTCAGGCTCCCCATGCCCCATTTAGTTGAGTGTAAGCAGCGCACCCTGCGGTGATTTCCCAACATTGTAATTGCCAGCAGCACGCGATTGGCACTTGTCATGTGTTACACCTATTTGTCCCGTTACACATGCCATCAGCACAAAGCTGAAAGTGTGTTACAGGAAATAAAACCTTATAAATCAATACTATGATGAGTGCTGTTACACGCGTAACACCTGTCACACCGATATTTGAGGGGGGTCATACTGCCTTTCCAAATTGGCCCTGAACAATGTTGCCTTGCACCAGTTCGTCAAGATGATCTGCGTACCACTGCATCATGACTTTGCGCTGTGGCAAATACACCGCCTTGTTGTAAACGCCAGCTATTCCCTCTTTTACGTGGGAGAGTTGAGCCTCAATGTGGTTCTCATCAAAACCTTGTTCATTAAGGATCGTGCTCGCGATATGGCGAAAGCCATGGCCAGTCTGCCGGCCCGCGTATCCCAGCCTGCGCAGCGCCATCAGAAAGACAGTATTGCTACGGGGGACGGTTCGATCTTTTCTCCCAGGGAAGAGAAGGGGATATGCCCCTGTCAGCCTCCGCAGCTCCGTTAACGCTTCAATGGCCTGGCGAGATAGAGGCACTACATGTTCGCGCCGACGCTTCATTCGCTCGGCTGGAATCGTCCAGAGCTTTTTGTTGAGGTCGATTTCTGACCAGCGTGCTTCTCTAATCTCGCTCGGGCGTGCAGCTAACAGAGCAAGCAAACGAAGCCCTAGACGGACATCCTTTGCGTGAGGGTAAGAGTTGATAGCTCGAAGTAATGCAGGCAGCTCTTCTATTGATACGTGTGCATAATTTTCAGCACTACGTGTCTGAAGAAATTTATTAAGGCCTTCAAGGGGGTTGTGGATCGCTCGGCCTGTCACGCGTGCCAAGTCGTAGATCTCTTTGCAGAAGGCCCGAACTCTGCCCATTTGCTCAATGATCCCTTTCTGCTCCATGCCTCGCAGAAACTCCATCCATTCAAGGGGCAGTATTTCTGTGTAGATGCGTTTGCCGAAAACGGGGAATACGTGAAGCTCCAGGGCACCAAGGACTCGACGGGACGTGCCGGCTTCCCAGCTTGAGCGCCTAGCCTCAAACCATTCGCGCCCTAATGCTTCGAAAGTATTGTTGGCAGCCACCCGGTCAGCAATCTTGCGAGCCTGCTTACTGACTAAAGGATTTTTACCGGTCGATGCGTCATCCCGCAGTTGCGCCGCCTTTTGTCTGGCTAGCGAGCCACTGATTTCGGGGTAACCGCCTAGGCCCAGCCAGGACCATTTCCCGTCTGGTTTTTTGTAGCGCAACTCCCACGACTTCTGTCCATTTGCCTTGACCCGAAAATACAAGCCGTTGCCGTCTTGCTCCCGGTACGTCGCACTCTCTGGCTCCAAGCCTGCAAGAGTAGTGTCGGCCAGTGGGCGGCGTTTGATTTCAGTACGCTTCACTGCGTGTATGCCTCCAGTTCAATGAATCTCGAAGCATACACGTGGGCATACACGGCGTGAAGTTATAGGGGTAGACAGGGAGGGATAGCCAGAAACAAGAAAGCCCGCACAGGGCGGGCTTCTTGGGGTGTTTCGTAGACTGTCTGAGACAGGTCTAGACTGCTATATGGTGCACCAGGCGGGATTCGAACCCACGACCCCTGCCTTCGGAGGGCAGTACTCTATCCAGCTGAGCTACTGGTGCAATGCGGGCGCCATGATACTCATATGCACTGCGGGCGTCCA
>Ga0182005_1000624_pt1 | contig 17028 bp, 15 predicted proteins | sample Sormic07211103_1_FD_123021 | JGI IMG/M metagenome (GOLD analysis project Ga0182005, IMG submission 123021) | Rhizosphere microbial communities from Sorghum bicolor, Mead, Nebraska, USA - 072115-103_1 MetaG | ecosystem: Host-associated > Plants > Roots > Rhizosphere | place: USA: Nebraska...
AAAGGATCACCCTGCATCATTTACTGCATTTGCCCTGCTTCCTGTCACCACCCCGAAAGCTGGGGCAGATGAGCTGGAGCGGACTGTAAAAACTTATGGTTTTAAGGGTGCAATGATCAAGGGGCATATCAACGGGGAATTCCTGGATGCCCCAAAATTTGCACCTATTTTTGAAAGGGCTGAGCAACTAGGTGTACCGATCTATATTCACCCGGGTATACCGCCGCAAGAAGTGATAGATGCATACTACAGCAATATCGGTGATATGACCGGGCCTAATGAAGCGATTGCCTGTTATGGATGGGGATGGCATGCAGAGACGGCGGTACATGTGTTACGATTATTAGTGGCTGGTGTTTTTGATCAATATCCCCGGTTAAAAATCATTATTGGGCATATGGGTGAAATGCTGCCGATGATGTGGTCAAGATCGAATGGGGTATTCAGACCGGGGAACGGTGGAAAGAATAAGCGGACGTTGATGGAGACCTTCAGGGAACAGCTGTTTATTACGACAAGTGGAATGTTCACACAGCCGCCTTTACAACTTGCTATTGATACGATTGGCATAGACAATATCATGTTCTCGATAGATTACCCATTCAGTAGTAATCAGGTGGGTGTTGATTTCCTGCATAGCCTTGACTTACCAGCTGATCAGATTGCCAAAATTGCACATTTAAATGCGGATAGGATACTGGGTCTTAAATAGGTGAGAAACGCTATTTTTGCTGCATGAAGAGTGTTCCAGTCAGCAAATTACAGGATAGGAGTAATCTGGGGTTTCAGTTAGTGCCATCGGCCAGGGAAGAAGCCACTTATCAACAGTCTAAAGCATTAGGCGCACATCGGGATGACCATTATATTTTTTTTGTTACCCTGGAAGGTTCCGGTTCTACGGTTGTAGATTTTGAAGAGAAGGTTATTGGGCCCAATACACTCTATTATATTCTGCCTGATCAGATACATTACCGAATCATTACTAAAAAAGCAAAGGGATGGTACTTAGCTGTTGATCCTGCGCTGGCAGATCCGGCATGCAGGGATATAATTGAAGGCTGGTCAGGATTTCACGAACCGATTATTTTGAGTACGGAAGAGATCAGGGACTATGATTTGCTGCTGGGTATTTTGTATCGTAAGGCTTATGAGCAGGGAAGTAAGATGTCAGTATTACATTCATTACTGCGGGCATTCTTTGAAATGGTAGCGAATACTATTCAATTGTCTGCTAAGGTAGAAGGTAATACTTCAAGGGCGGCAATATTAGCGATGCAGTTTAAGAAGTTGTTGAATGAAAATATAAAAGAATATAGAAGTCCGGCTGATTATGCGGAGATGTTGCATATTTCGGAGCCTTATCTGAATGAGGCGCTGAAGAAGACGACAGGATCGACAGTGTCGTTCTGGATTAAGTTCAGGATGCTGACGGAGGCGAAGCGGTTATTGTATTTTACTGATTTGAATGTGAAGCAGATTGCGGAGGAGTTGGGGTTTGAGAATCATTCTTACTTTTCGCATATTTTTTTTAAGGAGACGGGGATGACGGCGTTGGCGTTCAGGAGGCAGTTTAGGGAGAGGGAGTAGAGTGGTGGAGAAATCCGGATATCAATTTTATAGGACTATCCTAATCGATAGTTATTGTAAATCTATTGAAGTGCCAATAGCTTTGCACCTATAAATATTGCATATGGAAAAAGACAAACCGCTTATTACCATCGTTGGCATATCAGGCAAACAGGGTCGTAGCGCTGCACATACATTACTGGAAAGTGGGCGTTTTCGTGTGCGTGGTATTACACGTCGTATTGATTCACCTGCTGCGCTTAGTTTGATTAAACAAGGAGCAGAGCTTGTAAGTATACCACTTGATCTGGGATTTAAAACAGCGTTTGTGGACGCATTTCGTGGGTCAGATAGTGTGTTTATGATGACGCCGGGGATTGTTCCACCTCAAACACATGAGTTGGAATTAGGGAAACAGTTGGCAGATGCAGCGGTAGAAGCAGGTGTACCGCATATTATTTTTAGTAGTCTCGAGAATGTAGACAAAATTACAGGGGGCAAAAAGTTCGCACCTCACTTTACGGACAAAGCTTATGTAGAGGAATATATTCGTACACTTCCTGTTATGTGTTCATTTATTTACATGGCATTCTTTTACACCAATTTACTGGAGTTTTATCCACCTGTGGTGAAGGAGGATACCCTTGTATTCCCCATTTATTTACCGAGAGATTTTCGCGCACCATTCGTAGATCCGCTGACAGCGACAGGTCCGGCTGTACTGGAAATACTGTTACATAAGGAGCTATATGCGGGAAAAGGTATGCCGGTGATTGGTGATCTTATCACTCCGCAGGAAATGGTGGATACTTTTGTGAAGGTAACAGGGAAGAAAGCAGTATATGGTGCGGCCTATACAAGAGAGGATTTCCTTCAGCTCTTACCTGAGTTTGGAACGAACGGGTTGTTAGTGGATGAAATTCTGGGTATGGCGGAATATGCTGTGGAATATGGTTATTACCGCAAAGATCGTGACCTGGACTGGAGCAGAAAGATCAATCCGAATAGCCTGAACTGGGAACAATTCCTGCGTACTACGGGTTGGCAGGGACAACAGGTTTCTTTTTAAAACAGCAGGGAGGAAGGTTCAATTCTTCCCCCCTGCTGTTTTATTATATACTTCTGAGCAGCTCTTCAATATTTAGCTCTCCTGCAACTGTTTGAGCCCCATTCTGCAAGGCTTTCGTCATGATCTCGGCCGTTCTGGGCTTAAAGACCAGGGATTGCCATCCATCAGTTTCTGCTTTGAAGCCTTCAATATTTCTTACCGGAGGTAATACTTTCTTTGCTGCCGCTATTACGCCTTCAGGTAACGCTGCTATGTTCTGTGCCAGCTGGTCAACGAAGGCATCCAATGCTGCATCCGGAATAGCACGATTAATCCAACCATAATCCGCGGCTGTTGTGGCGTCAAATAAATCAGCGCCTAATATTATTTCCAATGCACGCCCACGGGTCATCCTTTCAGAAAGATATTGTGTAGCACCACCGCCGGGAATGATGCCCATCAAAGCTTCACATTGCGCCAGTTTCCCTTTCTCCAAAGCAGCAAAACTCAGATCCGCGGCAGCAACAAATTCAGCCCCTCCACCCCGGGCAATGCCTTTCAATTTTACGATCGTCACCTGTGGTTGTTCCCGGATCATTTCACCCACTGCCTGGAATAAATTTAAACCTTCCGGCGCTGCCTGTTGCAATTCATTTAAGATCTCCTGCTCTTCCAGAATATTAATATCTACGTGTGCGATAAAGAAGTCAGGATTAGCACTGTCAAACACAATTACTTTCACTTCATTATTACCTGCCAGTTCAAGCAGCGATTGCTTTAAGGCCTTCATAAGCGTGCCACTCAGTACATTGACCGGCGGATTATTGAAGGTGATAACTGCTATTCCATTTGATATATTAAGTTGCAATAAATTTGCTGTCATTTCACAAAGTTTTAATTTTACTATGCAAAAGTAATCGTGACAATAACTAATTTTAAAAATGCTATGGTAGACTATAGCACATGACCATGGAAGAAAATAAGAGAAGGCCGTACATCTGTACGACATTAGATGAGAAAGAGATCAGGTTTGCACAGGATGCATTGTATGTATTAAGCGGGAAATGGCGTATGCCTGTTGTATTAGCGTTGCACAACGGATTATGCAGGTACAGAGAAATTGCCCAGAGCATACCAGGCATTACCTTTTCCATGCTGTCTAAAGAATTGCAGATAATGGAGCTGAATAATCTTGTGCAGAGAAGTGAAGATCCTGATTTTCCAAAGAATGTAGAATACAGGTTGACGGCGTATTGCGAGTCATTATATCCTATTGTAGAAAGCCTTGTAAATTGGGGAAGAGCACATCGGAAAGAAATAAGTGCTAATAACAATGTACATGAAGTTTAAAGATTTTCCTCAAGTTGTAACCGTTGTTTCCCCAAAATGTGACAGGCTTGTGAGCCCTTTCTCACTAATTACAATTATCTGATTTATACTTATTTGGGTAGATTTTTATTCGAAGAATTCCCCATCTGCACCGTGGAAATTCACATATAACATATCCATTATACAACCGTAGGCCCAGCGTATCGTTACATTGAATATCAGCATTTTAGTTATTTCTATTCTACATGCGGCATACTTATTGGCTAATTCCTCAATGCGTTTTTTTCCCATATATTTCTATTTGTAAATATTAATTAGAACTATGCTACATCAACTTGCAAATTTGCCAGACAATGAGCTCATGGCCAGAGCAAGAAAATTGAAAGATGAGGAAGCAGCAGGAATTTTACTGGATAGATATAGCCATTTGCTCGCAGCGGTTTCCTTACCTTCTTTAAATAACTACGATAACACCCCCGACGAATTTTTCCCTTCTCTTTTACAACGGCTCTTTAAAAGTTTGCATACACAAACTATCCCAAGAATAGGAGAATGGATCCAGTTTTTCATCAAGTCACAAGGCAATAGGGAAGCCAGGAATACCTATTATTTTCCTACTTCTGCGTCCAGCGACATTACCAGACTTGAAAACAAAGCAGACAAGGCGAACAGTAATTTGCTACAAAGAAAAGAACTGACAGTTACGATGAAAGCGGCGTTTGACGATTTGGATGGTTCCCATAAAGAGATCCTGAAGGAGTTCTATTTTGACCAGAAAACTTTTGCAGAAATAGCAGCCGAGAGAGAGAATACGATGGATAAGATCAGGAAGATGATTAAAAGATCCAAGCAGGAGCTGGCCTCGATTATTATAGAAAAGCTGGAATATGCAAAGGTAAGCAGGTATGAAAAGAGTTACAGCAGATCTGAGGAGGAAGAAGAGAGGGCAGCGGGTGAGGAACAGCCACCCGCGTTGATAGTGAAAAAGGTAGCAAGCCGGAAACAAAAACAAGATCCTGCATTAGCCGGAAAAAATGCCATTTCCAGGAAACAAAAACAAGGACCGGCACTGATAGTGGAAAAAGCCACTTCTAAAAAACAACAACAAGCGGCATTGGTGCTTGAAAAATCCACTCATAAAAAACGCAAACAAGGACCTGCACTTGTATTGGTATCTGCCCAATCAGGAAATATACCACCAGCATCCTCTTTAGTGCTAGTGGATACGCAGGAACCCTTATCCCAAATTTCAACCAAACAGGAACAAGATATAAACCTAGGATATGCAACATCTCGAAAACAAGGACAAGATATTAAAGATCTTCAGCAGGGTTCGTTGTTTTAGTAAAGACCAACTTCCCCGTTATGTTGACGGTCGTTTAACACACGTTGAGAAACACCTCCTGGAACAACATCTTGTAAATTGTGAACTCTGCAGCAGTGCTGTGGAAATACTCCAAAAGCCAAAATACCACGCACAATACCAGACAATGGGTGCAAAAGTTCAGCAATACATCCGTACCAGTAACGTAGTAGCCCCGGTGTTTGAGACAGAACGTTATCAAAAAAAGATTAAAAAGCAGGAACGATTGCTTACTTACTTCTGGAGTGTAGTTGCTGCGGCCCTTGTAGCAGGTCTCGTATTCCTGATCACGCAACAGGCAAAAACAGATAGTCTGCGTTCGTCTTATGCCCAAACCAAACCACTGCCTGCTCCAGCGACCACCGCTACTGGTGCGGCTCATACAGATACTGTTGCTACTGACGATAGTACCGCCGCTGCCTCACCTGGTTTACCAGCTGAAACAGATCAGACTATTTTCAAAACGGCCATGGCACATTATTACAAAGGAAATCTGAACGTAGCCATACCACTGTTGACAAAACTAACAACAGACACTGCCAGCAGTTACGGAGAATTAGCCCGTTATCAACTGGCTATGTGTTTCAAATATAAAAAGCAGAAAGCCCAGGCAAGAAATATGTTCAAAGAATTGGTGAAGATGAATGGGCAGATGAAAAAGAGAGCGCAATTAGCATTGAATAACCTATAATTAAGCGGGAGGCTGTATCCAAAGTAATCTGATGGCGATGAGACTAGTGTAAACGAAAATTCTCTCCATCAGTTATCCGAAACCGGGATAAATTACTTTGAGACAGCCCCCATTTTTTTATTCAAGAAAATCTAACTCTTCTTTTGAGAGTGATATGGACGCTGCTGCAATATTCTCTTCCAGGTGTTTGATAGATGTAGTGCCAGGTATGGGAAGTATTATCGGAGATGTATGTAATAACCAGACAATGTTCATCTGCGCCACTGTTATACCATAAGCGGCTGCTACGTGTTGCAACTTTTGCTGTTCTTCGCCCAGGGAAGTTTGCAAAGAAAAGAAGGGAATAAAAGGAATGTCCATTTGCTCACACAACGCCAATACTTCACCTCCCTGAAATCCAAACGGACTATTAGGATCGGTGACACGCTGTGTGTAACTATATAAGTTTTCAACAGATGCAATTTGAGCTTTGCTGGTGGCAAACTGGAATTGTCGAATAGTTGCATTGGACAATCCCAAGTGCAGGATTTTTCCTTCCTGTTGTAATTCAAGCATAGTGTCTAATGATGCCTCATAACTTCCCGGCGTACCCTCGGCCTTCCCAAAATGTACCAATGGTAATTGTTCCAGCTTCAATTCTTTTAAATTATTCTCGATGCTTTTACGCAACTCCGCCGGCTGACTGTACGGCTGCCAACTCTTGTCGTTCCCCCGTATTGCACCTACCTTTGTAGCAATGATAAGATCATCAGTATAAGGATAAAATGCATCTACCAATAACCTGTTGGTCACACCCGGGCCATAGAAATCAGCGGTATCATAAAAATTCACGCCCAGTTCAGCGGCTCTTCTTATCAGCTTTATTGCTGCATTGCGGTCTGTAGGTTCTCCCCACACGTCCTGACCTGTTAAACGCATCATGCCATAACCCGGCCTGCGTGCAGTCAGGGGATGTTCTGTACCTTTTCCAAAAATGATCATAGTGATTTTCTATATGATGAAGGCGTTTCGCCCGTAAATCGCTTAAAGAATTTTGTGAAGTTGGACACATCATAGTCCAGCTTATGGGCGATGTTTTTGATAGACAGGGAGGGATCTGCCAACAGTTTCTTTGCCTCTTCCAGAATGCGGCGCTCATAGAAGTAACAGGCATGGTGACCGGTATGTAGTTTGACTACATTACTGATGTGCACCGGATGCAGACACATAATCTTAGCAATATCCTTTAGCTCATACATTTTCATTGCACGGCCCGCCATAAAATCATCCAGGTGGTCATTCAGCACCTGCATGAATTGTGCGGTGATCTCTTCTTTTCTGCTGATGTAGTTATCTGGTATTTGCTTACCCATACTGCAAATATCGAGTATGGGTAAGCAAAAAAATGGTGAAGTGTCAAGTTTTTATTCGCCACTCTTCAGACTGCTGCTCAAATTGGCCTTTTATCTTTCTTTGCATCATAACCGGAATTATAAGCTGATACATCACCCAGATGAATGTGATCCACAGGACCCCATCAAATATCCCGAAGTTCGCGGGCATTTGTTAATTTTGATGGTATGTCACAGGAATTAGATAAGCGACCAGGGGAATTGAGCATCAAAAAGCCCGGTCTCACCAAGGAGCAAAAGACTTTTAATAAACTGATACAGCAAATCGCCAGTCTCCGCCAGGAACTGGCCGAACTCACAGCTGTACTGGACAAGCAACGGCAACACTACATCAGACATATCTATCCTTTTGTACAACAGCTCACTGTCCTGCGGGGACAACTGGTTGTGCTTATGAATGGTTTCATGACCATTGCCAAAGGCCTTTCTGAACATGAAAAGGAGGACCTGCGCAAATTGATCTTACACTTATTACAAGACATCTTCAGGTATCAGCCTGGAGATCCGGAGGAAGAATTGCTGGACATCTTCAATGCCCTGTCTGAGACAACCTACCACGACATCAACGAACAATACCTGGCTAAACTGCGCGCAGCCGCTGCCAGTGAGGAGACTTTGCCGGCACCGGTTACTACCAACAAACGTGAACGCTATAAGGAAGAAAAAGAAAGGCTTTTAGATGCCCTGCGCAGGAAGAATATTCAACAACTCTACCGGCAACTGGCCAAGTTCTTTCATCCTGACCTGGAACAGGATCCATCCAGGATTCAATTGAAAGAAGACCTGATGAAACAGCTGGTGATTGCGAAAGAAAATGAAGATCTGCTCACCATGCTGCAACTGGAGTTGCAATGGATCGAGCAGGAAGACAGGCATCCTGACCAGGTGACAAATGATAAACTCAACCTGTATAATACCACCCTGAAAGAACAGGTAAAAGAATTACAGGAACAAATAAATTCCCTGCTTAATCATCCTAAATATGAATTCCTGCAAGGCTTTGCAAAGACACCGCAAAGTGCAAGGTTCATAGACTGGAAGAGTGAGAAGAATAACCTGGATAACCTGCTGTATGGGTTCAGAGACATTATAGCCGGGCTATCGCAGGATACAAAAAGTGCATTGAAGGTGTTGAAAGGTGTGCTTAAACATAATACCTGATGAAATATTTAGCTATTATCCTGATTACCTGTATCTTATTTTCCTGCCATCAGCAACCGGACGATCCGGGGATGGCTTATTTAAAATCCCTCGCTAAGAATGATATTCCCTTACCTCCTCCGGAGTATGGTGACTGGTTGTACAAGCATAAAGAAAAGAGACAGGATCTGGCAGCTTATCAATCGACAAAACCGATTTCCCCTGCTACTACTATTTACCTATTGCCTGTCGGGGATTTTACCCCTTCGCAAACAGCAGCATTACAGGCCACCAGGGCTTATGTAGAGATCTTCTTTCAGCGAAAAGCAGTATTACTGACACCTGTATCTGATAGTGCTGCGACGCGGATTGCTTCCCGGAAATTTGAAGGACATGTGCAATTGCTGGCACCCTACCTGCTGGATAGTATGCTGATTGCCAAACGTCCGGGAGATGGGCTGGCCATGATGGCACTCAGCGCAAAAGACCTATATCCAAAGGATGACTGGAATTATGTATTTGGATTGGGGTCTTACCGGAAACGAGTAGGAGTAACTTCTATTTATAGACTTAAGGATACGTTATTCCTGCGCAGGCTGGTAAATATTTCCTCCCATGAAATAGGGCATATGCTGTCGTTAAATCATTGTATACATGCGAGATGTGTAATGAATGGAACAAATGGTTTGTACGAAACGGATCACACGCCATTGCGGCTGTGTGGTGAATGCCAGCAGAAGCTGTATTGGAATTTGAAGTATGATAATCAGAAACGATTGAAGGAGTTGATGGCGTTTTGTAAGGAAAATGGGTTTCAGAACGATTGGGAGATTTTTAATAAGGACACAAAATAGGGTTAACTCAGCCTGCATTTCATCCTATAATTGGTATCAACGAGTAATGGCTAAGCCATCACTCGTTTTCTTTTAACAACAGGTTTCTTTTTCTTTCTGCCCAAATAAATTAATAAGCCCGTAATTGGTAGCGAAGAAGCAACCAATGTACTGATCAATGCAATGATCCTCGTTGGCCAGCCGTAAATACTCCCTGTATGGATAGGGTATACCAACCTCCTCGCCTTCATTCCCGCACTTTCATCCTTGTGGAGGCGTGTTTTCATTAATTTTCCGGTGCCTGCTTCGAAGTAAAGAAAATCGTAGGTGTTGGCAGTCGTTGCTGCGATATTGTTTTTAAAAGCCGCTATTGCCAGGGTATCATTCCCATAACTGATCGTCACGGCTCCCCTGTAGGTCAGGGTTTCGTTCGTCGTACGCCAGATCTTTTCAAAATAACCACTCCCCTCCTTTGCTACACTGGCAGGAGGTATTACCTTCTCTGCCTTGAAAGTTCCATTGAAAGTATAGAATAACAATCCATTCACCCATTGGTAACTCCATACTAACCCTGTCAAAGCAATCACCAGCAATACCAGGTGAATGTAAAAGCCAAATACGGCATGTAAATCCCAGTTCAGTCTTTTGAAAGAAGCATCCCATTTCACACGGAAACGTTGCTTCCTGCTGTTCCTTTTGGGCCACCACAGTATGAGTCCACTCAGGGTAAGAAAGACGAATATGGAGCAGGAAATGCCCGTAATTGTCTTACCCGCTGCACCTATACAGAGGTAACGATGTAATTGGAGTACAATTGTAAAGAACCGTTTGCTGGCAGGCATTGCTTCTATAATCTGACCGGAATATGGATTGACGGACACATAGAGCTGATTCGTCTTCGTTTTCTGAAGCAGAAAAACGACACTCCGATTTTCTTCCGGCTCTATTTTAACATTACCAGTTTTGTAACCGGGATATTTATTCCGGACAGTTGTCACTAACTGATCCAGCGGTAATCTTGTCGCATTTTCTGGTGGTACTACATAAAAAAACGAAGAGTGGAAAGTATGTTCCAACTCTTCTTCAAATACCAGCAGGCTCCCTGTCAGTGCCACTATCAGTACCACTATACCCGAGGCAATCCCCAGCCATAGATGTAACCAGCCTAATATCTTCTTCATAATTAAAATGTATATGAAATGGTTGCCTGCCAGCTTCTCGGTGCACCCGGAAAGAGACGCAGGTAATCGTAACCACCTACCCAGTAAATTTTATTTGTGAGGTTATTAAAGTTCACCTGCAACTGTACCTTATTCACTTTGTAATACACAGCTGCATTCAGCAATGCATAACCCGGTAGTGTCTCTGTTGAATTGAGCGATACATTGCGGGTGGTTACAAAGTTGGCACCTACCCCAAGGCCCAGACCTTTTACCTTACCAGTTGGAATGGTATATTTGGTCCAGATGTTTCCCTGATGCTTAGGTGCATTGGGTTTCTGACGGTTAATATTTACACTATCTGCTCCTTTTGCATCTGTAATTACCGCATCATTGTAAGAATAGTTAGCCATGATATTCCAGTCTTTCGTGATCTGACCGGTGATATCTATTTCTACACCCTGCGCCCGCTCTTTACCTACCTGTGTATACAAATCAGGTTGTTCTACCACACCAGCAAGATATAATGTATTCTTCTGTATGATATGATATACAGACAGGTTACCAGTCAGTTTTCCATCCAGCCATTCTGTTTTCAGCCCGCCTTCTATCAACTCACTTTCGATTGGATCAAATGGGCCACCTGATGCAGGGTTACTCTGGATGCTGGCATCCTGTGGGTTGTACCCTCTTGTATATACACCATATACATTGATATTGCTGGTAGCACTATATACAAGGCCCAGACGAGGCAGGAAAGCATGTTGGTTTACTTTCTTCTGGTTGGCTTTTTTATAATTAGGTCTGTCTGTATAAGTTTCGTAACGCATACCCAACAACAGTTGTAATGCACCAAATTTAATCTGGTCCTGCAGGTACATACCTCCTAAGCTATTGAAGGCAGGTTGTACTGCACTGTTTTGTGCTGTGTACACATACCTGTTCATATCTTCCAAAACATTGTTTGGATTCAGGAGATCGAACGAAGGCACATTTGGCTTTGGGATACTGATCACCTGACCATCCGCTGTTGTATAGTTATACATCACATAAGCAGCGGCATTTGCAGCTTTATAAGGAGCTACCCCACCGGCTTTCAGCTGATAGTTGGTCGCTGTCATCTGAGATGCGCCGGGAGAAAGTGTAGACTGTGAATAGTCGTATCCCCCCATCAGCTTGTGCGTGACTTTTCCTGTATTGGCATCGTAAGTTAAGTATGCACTGGCATTGGCACTGGCGGGGTTCTTTTTACGCACAAATACCTGTCTGGCGATCAGACTGTTAATAAAGTTACCATCCGCATCTACTGCATTGGAGTTCGCGCTTCTGTGTTCCAGCAGGTCTTCTGTGTAACCGGTACGCAGATAAGCGAGGTTGAAAGCTAACCGGCTGCTAAACTGATGATTCAAAGAAACCATTACGGTATAAGTTTCCTCATTCAGATAGTCGTTGGTAGCGTTGAGCGACTGGGAAATAGGGGTTGAATATAAATCTTTTCCCTGGAAGATGGATTGACCACGATCCAGCCGGCTGTTTGATTTATTATATACTGCATCGAAGTTGATACGTGTCTTTTCATTTGGGAGGAAAGATACAGATGGTGCGATGACCAGGTTCTTGTCGAACTGTAATACACGGAATGATTCTGCATTTTCATACCCAAGATTCAGTCGATATAAGATGGTTTTATCCTCATTCAGCGGACCAGTAAAGTCCAGCAGTGCCCGGGTGGTATTGAAGCTCCCCATGGTAAAACTGAGTGATTTACGATCTTCATCCAATGGTTTTTTGGTTACACGGTTGATCACACCACCGGGAGAAGCATTGCCAAACAATGCGGAAGCGGGGCCTTTGATCACCTCTACCCTTTCCAGATAGTTTACCATAGGTTGTTTCCAGAAACCGGTGAAGGTACGCATACCATTTATCAGCTGTGTAGTACTCCCTCCATTGATACGGAAACCACGGATGGTCAGGTCATCATAGAAAGTAAACTGGTTTACACCACTCATGTTCTTTACAACATCCCCGATCCTCACCGCTGCCTGGTCCTGGATCAATTCTTTGGTCACATAAGAAATAGATTGCGGTACATCTTTCAGCGCGGTAGCCGTTTTGGTACCGATGAAGGAATTGGTGTTCTTATAACCTCTTTCTTTTCTGCCCGTGATCTCTACCGTTTGCAACTGTTCCAGCGATGGAAGCAATACGATATCCACTGGCCTGGTTGAATCAGTATTGAAAGTGACCTCCTGCCCCTGAAAACCAGTGTGGGAGAAGTGAATAGTATATTTGCCGGTTGGCAGGTCTTCTATATGAAATATCCCATTCCCATCTGAGGAGGTGCTTTGCCTGTGGCCTTTCAATGAAATGCTCACCTTCTGAAGTGGTTGGTTATTAATATCTTTCACTGTACCGCTGATGCTGTGTTGTGCAAAGGCACAAAAGGTGGACAACAGCAAGGCTGTCGCTAAAATGGTAGTAGTCCGGAACATTGTACAGAATATAGTTTAGGGGTGCAAAGGAAATAACTTAACGAGCTGATAGTAACGCGAATGCGGAATTTAATTTACGCAAAAGGGAAAAAATAGCTGACCGGGGCTAACATCAGCTTCACCGTACAATTCCACTGCCTGACCCCGATTATTAATATTCTCTCTGGATTTTTTATTTTCTTTACTGTATAATTATTTACTACCATGAGAATGTTCGTAATCGCCCTACTACTGATTTGTTGTAGCTGCAAAAAATCAGACAATACCCCTGTAACCAACAATACTGACGACGATCTGGAGGGACCGGTATCAAGACCTGCCAGCGGGTATGGTGCAGATGGTACTTACACTGTAGCAAGTGTGAGTTTTGACAGTCCGACTTATAGTGGTAAGAAAGTCACCCTGTTCTATCCTAAGGAGGCAACCGGACCAGTACCTGTGATCTTCTATTCACATCCATATGGTGGAGAAGAAGTCTCATACAATATTGGTCTGTACAATTTCATTGCAAAGAAAGGCTATGCGGTGGTGTTTGCACCATATCCTACTACAGGTGTCACTGTCGATTCCAGGTACAATACGCTGTGGCAGAGCTTTCTGAAAGCTGTGACTGACTATCCAAATATTATTGATACGAAGAAGGTGGGATTCATGGGTCATTCATTTGGCGGTGGTGCTTCTTATGCATTGGCGTATAAGGGATTTGTGGAAAATGGATGGGGCATAAACGGAAGATTCATTTTTACAATGGCACAGTGGTATTCTTATAATATTACAGACACACAGTTACAGAGTTTTCCTTCCAATACGAAACTGATTTCAGAAGTGTATAATGACGATGTCACGAATGATCATAGAATGTCGATAGATATGTTTAAGCATGTCAATATTGCAGATGCAGAGAAGGATTATATACTGGTAAAGCAAAGTGTGGTAGATGGCTACACTTACACCGCCGCACATGATTTACCGAATACAAGAACCGCATTTGACGCGTATGATTACTATGTAGTGTATAGATTACTGGATGCGATGATCGATTACAGTTTTAATGGAAATGCGGCTGCAAAGAATACCGCTCTGGGAAATGGATCTGCGGCACAGGTGAGTCTGCCACAGGGCATGACGCCACTGGTGGTAACAGATAATCCGACCACTGCTTTTGCGCAGAGTAAATATCTGTTTCCCTGTGGATCGAGTGATAACCCGAGGATTGCGAATTGCGAGTAAGAAATGATTGTCCATAAAAAAAAGCTTCTGTTTGTAGCAGAAGCTTTTTTTATTTCCTTAAATTTAAATATTGTTTGTTCACTGTTAAATTCCACTTCCATATGAAAAGCCAAAATCTACTATTCGTATTCCTTTTACTTTGTTTTACGGGTCATGCGCAGGTGCCCTGGTTGCATGTTGATGGTAATCGCATCAAAGATTCCAGCGGGAATAATGTTACGCTGAGAGGTGTATCAATTCTGGCGCCGGAGCATAATAATGAATGTACCACCTGTGCCACCAAACCTATCAGTGAAATGCTGCAATGGCAGGCAGATGCCGGCAGAGGATGGCATTCGCGCATTGTACGACTGCAGGTAACCTGTGCAAAAGTGAGTGATCCTGCACAGAGTTTTGCAGATATTATTGATCCTTATGTACAGCAGGCAATAGCTAAAGGACTGTACATCATTGTGGACCTGCATTTTGTTTCCAATTATGGTTCGGGTGGTATACCGCAGGTGTTTGTTATGAACTTCTGGAAGTACGTTGCGCCAAAGTATGCTAATACTCCAAATGTGCTTTTTGAAGTATATAATGAGCCGATTAACCCGGATGTATGGACTACCTGGAAAAGTTATATACAGCCTGTGATTGATACGATCAGAGCAGTAGCCCCCCGGAATATAATCCTGGTAGGCGGTCCGCAATGGAGTACCAGGGTAAACAGTGCAGCAGCCAATCCTATGACCGGGGGGAATCTGGTATATGTATATCATATTTACCCTAATCAGGGAGCAGCCACCACTACAAATCTGAATACGAAGTTTGGAACATCCGCACAGACAATTCCCGTGATGCTGACGGAGTTTGGCTGGAATGATAACAGTAATTATTCTGATGCGGTGACACATGGTACAACTACTGCCTGGGGTACGCCATTCAGGACCTACATGGATGCGCATCCGGAAATAGGATTTACAGGGTATATATTTGATAACTTCTGGAAGCCACAGTATTTCGACTGGAGCTGGAATCTGATGACCGGAGAAAATCAGGGGCAGTTCATGCAACAGTGGTTTGCAGACAAACATCAGGCAGATCAGCCACAAGCCAGTCAGCTGAGTGCTTATGGTGTTTCGACGACAGCCATAAATCTATCCTGGCCCGCAGATTCCGGCGTAGCTGCCTACGAAATAAAACGAAGCAATGTGAGCGGAGGACCTTACATTATCATTGATACAATCAATGCGACTAATTATTCAGATACAGGATTGACGGCCAATACCACTTACTATTATGTGGTGAATAATGGAGCTGAAGTACAGGCAACCACCAATAGTGCAGGGTATGCCCCAGATGTTCCCATGTACCTGACAAGTGAAGCTGGCAACCAGGTTGTACAGTTAAACTGGTGGAAAAGTGCGGTAGGTGCCGCCAGTTATAATGTGTATAGAGCAACTGCAGATACAGGGCCATTTACATTAATTGCTTCGGGGCAAACAGGTACGACCTATACTGATGCGAATGTGACGAATGGTGTGAACTACTATTACAGAATAACTTCCGTAGGAAGTAAAGAAAGTGCACAGGGCCATGTGGTGGAAGATATGCCTTCCGCTGATATTGTATATGTAGATAATACAGCTGCAGTAGCGACAGGTACCTGGGGCGGCAGTACTTCCACGCTGGGTTATTATGGTACGAATTATACAACAGATGGGAATACCGGAGCCACAGGCGGAAAGAGTATGCGGTATTCCCCCAATCTAGGGGTGGCAGGTGCATATGATGTATATATGCGATGGTCTTCCGGTACTAACAGGGCATCTAATACACCTGTGGATGTGAATTATGATGGAGGCAGTAACAGCTACCGGATAAATCAGCAAATAGATAACGGTGTGTGGAAGTATTTGGGAACGTATGATTTTGCTGCGGGAACTACGGGAAATGTATTGATACGAAATGATTCGGCGAATGGATATGTGATAGCGGATGCAGTAAAATTTGTATTGCACCCGACGGCGATTGCCAGTAAGTTTATGAAGGCAAATGTAACTACTACGGTGAAGGTCTATCCGAATCCTGCAAAGAATACAATTCAGTTTTCAGGAGTAGATGTGGCAGGCAGGTATATTACTATTTATGATCTGGCAGGTGTGAGGAAGAAAGTAGCCGTAGGGCAACAACAGACGCTGGACGTATCGGGGCTGCAACCGGGGATGTATTTTGTGGTAATTGGCGGCGTGAAACAGGTGACATTGAGTTTTATTAAAGAATAGCAAATACCGCAATGGCAATTGGCAAAACTTCCAAACTTCTGCCAATTGCCATTGTGCTACCTAGATGAATATATTAAATGAGGATTGAGTACATTTGTTCACATGAAATGGTACATCATTCCGGCATTGTTAATCTTTTTACGCCCGGTTACATTTGCCCAGTCCAACATACAACAATTTGATGATCGTGTGCTCGAAGACCTTGCAGCTCACCGCACACCGGGGCAAACCAACATGTGGCGCACTATTTCCAATATGAATGATTATGTGGATGTGGGAATACCTGTGGTCGTACTGACGGCGGGGATAATCAAAAACGATCCTGATATGAAACAGAATGCGTTGTACATAGCCAGTAGTACAGCGACTACCTTTCTGTTGAACAGCCTGATCAAAGTGATTGTAAAGCGGCCAAGGCCTTTTGTGAGTAATGTAAGACTGAAAGCAGTGTACGAACCTACGTCCTATTCATTTCCTTCGGGTCATACTTCTTCTGCTTTCAGTGCTACAACAGCATT
>Ga0182005_1000625_pt1 | contig 17016 bp, 12 predicted proteins | sample Sormic07211103_1_FD_123021 | JGI IMG/M metagenome (GOLD analysis project Ga0182005, IMG submission 123021) | Rhizosphere microbial communities from Sorghum bicolor, Mead, Nebraska, USA - 072115-103_1 MetaG | ecosystem: Host-associated > Plants > Roots > Rhizosphere | place: USA: Nebraska...
GCGGGCATCATCGCCGGTTACCGCACCGGCCGTGGCCGCGTGCGCATCCGTGCCAAGGCGGACGTGGAAGTGGCGGACAATGGTCGCGAGTCGATCAACGCCTGCATCGCGCTGATCGACAACCCCGAGATCGATGTCGACGGCCTGATGGAGTACATCCCGGGTCCGGACTTCCCGACCGCGGGCATCATCAACGGCACCGCCGGCATCGTCGCCGGGTACCGGACCGGGCGTGGCCGTGTGCGCATCCGCGCCAAGGCCGAGGTCGAAGTGGCTGACAACGGCCGCGAATCGATCATCGTCACCGAGATCCCGTACCAGGTGAACAAGGCCCGGTTGATCGAGAAGATCGCCGAGCTGGTCAAGGAAAAGAAGCTCGAAGGCATCAGTGAACTGCGCGATGAGTCCGACAAGGACGGCATGCGCATCTTCATCGAGATCAAGCGGGGCGAGTCGGCGGAAGTTGTGTTGAACAACCTCTACCAGCAGACCCAGATGGAGTCGGTGTTCGGCATCAACATGGTGGCGCTGGTCGATGGCCGCCCGCAGTTGATGAACCTCAAGCAGATGCTCGAGGCCTTCGTGCGCCACCGCCGCGAAGTGGTCACCCGCCGCACCGTGTTCGAGCTGCGCAAGGCGCGTGCGCGTGCGCACGTGCTGGAAGGCCTGACCGTCGCGCTGGCCAACATCGACGAGATGATCGAACTGATCAAGACCTCGCCGAACCCCACCGAAGCGCGCGAACGCATGCTCGCCCGCCTGTGGGAGCCGGGCCTGGTCGGCTCGATGCTGGGCGCCGCCGGCGCCGAAGCCTCGCGCCCGGATGATCTGCCCAAGGGTGTGGGCCTGCTCGAGGGCGGCTACCAGCTGACCGAGATCCAGGCGACCCAGATCCTGGAAATGCGCCTGCACCGCCTGACCGACGAGTACAAGCAGCTGCTGGAAGTGATCGCCGGGCTGATCCATATCCTGGAAGATCCCGACCGCCTGCTGCAGGTCATCCGCGAAGAGCTGATCAACGTGCGTACCGAGTTCGGCGACGACCGCCGTACCGAGATCCGCCACAGCGAAGAAGACCTGGACATCCTCGACCTGATCGCCCCGGAAGACGTGGTGGTCACCCTGTCGCACGCCGGCTATGCCAAGCGCCAGCCGGTCAGCGCCTACCGGGCCCAGCGCCGCGGTGGCCGTGGCCGCAGCGCGGCGTCGACCAAGGAAGAGGATTTCATCGAGCAGCTGTGGCTGGTCAACACGCACGATACGCTGCTGACCTTCACCAGCGCCGGCAAGGTGTTCTGGCTGCCGGTGCATCAACTGCCGGAAGCCGGGTCCAACGCCCGTGGCCGCCCGATCATCAACTGGATTCCGCTGGAAGCCGGTGAGCGGGTACAGGCGGTGCTGCCGGTCCGTGAGTATGCCGAAGGCCAGTTCGTGTTCTTCGCCACCCGCAACGGTACGGTCAAGAAGACCCCGCTCAGCGAGTTCGCCTTCCGCCTGGCGCGCGGCAAGATCGCGATCAACCTCGATGAGGGCGATGCGCTGGTCGGCGTCGGCCTGACCGACGGTGAGCGCGACATCCTGCTGTTCGCCTCCAACGGCAAGACCGTGCGCTTCGGTGAGGACAAGGTCCGCTCGATGGGCCGTACCGCGACCGGCGTGCGCGGCATCAAGATGCCCAAGGGCGAGGAAGTGGTCAGCCTGATCGTGGCCGAGAGTGCCGGCGGTAGCGAAGACGAGAACGAGGATGAGAGCCTGGTCGACGAGACCGTGATCGACAGCGGCGATGCCGTGATCGAGAACGGGGCTGACGACGACAACGCCCTCTACATCCTGACCGCGACCGAGAACGGCTACGGCAAGCGCACCCCGCTGCCGGATTACCCGCGCAAGGGCCGTGGCACGCAGGGCGTGATCGGCATCCAGACCACCGAGCGCAACGGCAAGCTGGTGCGTGCGGTGCTGATGGGGCCGCGCGACGAAGTGCTGCTGATTTCCGACGGTGGCACCCTGGTGCGTACCCGTGGTTCGGAAATCTCGCGCGTCGGCCGCAACACCCAGGGCGTGACCCTGATCCGTCTGTCCAAGGAAGAGAAGCTCCAGGCGGTCGAACGCATGGATGCCTCGCTGGACGAGGGTGTGGAAGAAGATGCACCGGCGGCCGTCGAGGCCAGCCCGGTGGTGGCACCGCGGGAGGCGTAAGCCGCCTGCGGGAATCACACGGAGAACGCCGGCGCATGCCGGCGTTTTTCGTTGGAGGGCAGGGACTTGCCGGGTTTCATCGTCGGCTGTGCCGACGTTGGCGACCGCCGCAAAGAACGCGCAACGTTCACGAGCCCGGTGGGATAAGAGCCGCGGGGCCGGCAGCAACGTCGGCGATCTTCGCGCTTCAGGAGAAACCGATGTCCACCACGACGCAGACCCGCCACCCCCGCCATTGGCTGGTGGCTGTGCTGGCGATTGTCATTCTGTTGCTGGGCGTTGTCTTCACCGCAGGGGGCGCCTGGCTCGCCAGCCTCGGTGGTTCCTGGTACTACGTGCTGGCCGGTGTCGGCCTGTTGATGTCCGGCGTGCAGCTGTGGCGGGGCCGATACAGCGGTGCGCTGTGGTTCGCGCTGGTGTTCGTCGGCACGCTGCTGTGGACCTGGTGGGAGTCGGGCAGCAACTACTGGCGCTGGGTGCCGCGCCTGGGCCTGATCGTGGCGATCGGCTTCGTGCTGTCGCTGCTGCTGCCGACACTGGATCGTCCGGTCTCGCGCAAGGTTTCGCGCGGGATCGCCGGCGTGCTGGCCCTGGTGTTCGTCGCCGCCTTCACCCTGGCCTTCGTGCCGCACGGCGTCACCGCCGCCGAGGGCGCGTTCCCGGAGCCGACGACGAGCACCGGCCTGGCGCCAACCGCCGATGCCCCGCTGCAGCCGGCCGACCGCCCGGTCGACGGCGACTGGGCCGCCTATGGCCGCAACAACGCCGCCACGCGCTTCTCACCCTTGCAACAGATCACCCCGGAGAACGTGGGCAAGCTTGAGCAGGCCTGGTTGTTCCGCACCGGTGACCTTCCCGAAAAGCGCTGGGGCGCGGAAACCACGCCGCTGAAAGTCGGCGACAGCCTGTACCTGTGCACCGCCCGCAACCAGCTGGTCGCGCTCAACGCCGCCGACGGCACCGAGCGCTGGCGCTACAACCCGAAGATCAAGGACAAGTCCATTCCGTACACCGCGGCCTGTCGTGGCGTCTCCTATTACGAAGTGCCGGCCACTGCGCAGGATGCTGCATTCAATGACGTCGCAGCGGATCTCGCCGTCCCGAGTGGCGTGCCGGTGCTGACCCAGGTGCCGCGTGGTGCCTGCGCGGCGCGCATCATCGAAGGCACCCTCGACGGCCGCCTGATCGCGGTCGACGCCGCGACCGGCAAGCCGTGCACAGGCTTCGGCAACAACGGCCAGGTCGACATCACCGTCGGCATGGGCGACAGCCCGGCCGGCTATGTTTCCATCACCTCGCCACCGGCGATCGTGCAGGGCGTGATCGTCACCGGCCACCAGGTGCTGGATGGCCAGCGCCGCGACGCACCCTCCGGCGTGATCCAGGCCTACGATGCCGTCACCGGCAAGCTGCGCTGGGCCTGGGACATGGTCCGCCCGGAGCGCACTGGCGCACCGCCGGCGGGTGAGACCTATACCCGCGGCACGCCGAACATGTGGACCACCGCGACCGGCGACGACGAACTCGGCCTGGTCTACCTGCCGATGGGCAACTCGGCCGGCGATTACTGGAGTGGTTCGCGCACCGAGAACGAGAACAGATACGCCACGTCGCTGGTCGCCATCGACGTCAACACCGGCAAGCCGGCCTGGCACTTCCAGGCCGTGCGCAAGGACGTCTGGGATTACGACATGGGCTCGCAGGCGACCCTGATCGACTACCCGACCGCCGCCGGCAAAGTCCCGGCGCTGCTGCTGCCGACCAAACAGGGCGATATGTACATCCTCGACCGCCGCACCGGCAAGCTGCTGACCCCGGCCGAAGAGCGCAAGGTTCCGACCGGCGGCGTCGAGCCGGAGCAGCGTTCCCCGACCCAGCTGTTCTCGCTGTATCACACGCTGCGCAAGCCGGACCTCACCGAGCGCGACATGTGGGGCATGACCCCGATCGATCAGCTGGTCTGCCGCATCCAGTTCCGCAAGGCCAGTTACGAAGGTTTCTACACTCCGCCGACCGCGGACCGTCATTCCATCGAGTATCCCGGTTACAACGGCGGCTCGGACTGGGGCAGCGTGGCGGTGGACCCACGCCGTGGCGTGATCGTGGCCAACTACAACGACATGCCCAATTACAACCGGCTGGTGCCGCGCGAGAAGGCGGACAAGCTGGGCTGGCTGCCGCGCGAGGACGTGACGGCCGACAAGGGCGGCGCGGAAGGTGCGGGCGATCCGCAGGTGGGCACGCCGTACGCCATCGACGTCAACGCCGGCTGGCGCCTGCCGTTCACCAAGCTGCTGTGCAAGGAACCGCCGTACGGTGGCATCCGTGCCGTCGACCTGCGTACCGGCAAGACCCTGTGGGACCGCCCGTTCGGCAGCGCCCGCGGCAACGGCCCGTTCGGCATCCGCTCCGGCCTGCCGATCGAAATCGGCACGCCCAACAACGGCGGCTCGGTGGTCACTGCCAGCGGCCTGATCTTCATCGCCGCGGCGACCGATGATCTGCTGCGTGCGATCGACCTGAAAACCGGCAAGGAACTCTGGCACGCCAAGCTGCCGGCCGGCGGCCAGGCCAACCCGATGATCTATGCGTTCGGCGGACGCCAGTACGTGGTGATCATGGCCGGCGGCCACCACTTCATGGAAACCCCGGCGGGCGATTACGTGATCGCCTACGCGCTGCCGAAGGGGTGAGGATCGGGACGGCGCGCGACACCGTGGAAGAGCGGCATTTGGCGGATGCGCCGCGACGTGGGTATGCTGAAGCCACCGAGCCGCTCTACAAGGAAGTTCATGCGCCGTCTTTTCGTGTGTTCCGTTTTACTGGTGTCGAGTCTCTCCGTCAGTGCCGTGGCCAAAGCAAAGGAGGACGTCGCTGTCGTTCCACCGACCGAGCTCAGGCACTACTGGACCCCGTCGGAGAAGCCGTTCTCGCCCAATTTGAACTCGGACATGCGAGGCGTTCGAATGTCCAGCGAGGTTGAAGTGGAGTATACGATCGACAAGCGCGGCCGCGTGCGCGACGTAAAGGTGCTCGCGTTCGCGCCGGAAGGCAGCAACCCGAACTGGGCCGCCCAGACCGTCAAGGCGCATGCCTACCTGCCGGCCGAGGGCAACGCGGCCCGCACTCCGATACGCACGCAGACCACGGTCCGCATGCAGCCCCGCACCACGCGCTGAGCCCCACGTGAGCCCTACCGCCAGTCATACAAGGCGGTAGTGCCGTCACGCCGGAACGCGCACCATTTTCCGCATCAGATGCTCAACCACGCCGGCTGGATCCGCCGTGCGCCCGACATGCGTGCTCGACATCTGCACCACCGAGCTGCGCTTGGCGGTGAGGAAATGGAAGCGGGCGCGCGCAGGCAATTGCGCGATCGGTCCGGCGGTCGCATCACCGCGGCAGATCGCCACGATCGCGTCCAGCCACGGCTGCAGGCCTTCGATATCCAGTGACGGGGCAAAGGCACGCAGCCGCTCCAGGTCCAGCTCGATCGCCGCTTCCAGGTGCTTTGCGCCCGGGCACGACACGATCACCCCGACGTTGATGAACTCCTCGCGCTCGACGCGGGGCACCACGCGGATCACCGCATAGTCATAGGTGTGCAGTGTGGGCACGGACGGCCTCCTGGACAAAAGCCGCGCGTACGCGAAGGCGGTGTTGCAGGTAATCGATGTACGCCTGGCGGTAAGCGGTCGGGCTGTCGAAGGCGGGTTCGTCCACCAGCCAGCTGTCCGGCACCAGGCCGACGATGCGCTCGATTTCCGCATCCGGCAGCATCACCGCGAGGCCGGGATCCACCTCGGCAATCTGCGTGGCGAACGGCAGCAGCACATGATCGCGGATCAGCACGAACGGTTTCTTGCAGGCCTCGCCGGCACTGGCCCAGTCGTGATGGAAATACATCGCTGCGCCGTGGTCGATCAGGTAAAGCCTGCGATGCCAGACCATCAGGTTCGGATTGCGGGCGGTGCGGTCGACGTTGCTGGTGAACGCATCGAACCACACGATCTTCGAGGCAAGCGCCGCATCGGGCTGCATCGCGGCCGGGTCGTAGTTGATCGCGCCGGGCAGGTAATCGCTGCCCAGGTTCAGGCCTTCGCTGGCGCGGATCAGGTCCTGGATCTCCGGGTCCGGTTCGGTCCGGGCGAACTCGCGGTCCAGCTCGACGAACAGGATCTCCGGAATCGGCAGGCCGAGCGTGCGGGCGATCTCGCCGGCGATCAGTTCGGCGATCAGCGCCTTCGGTCCCTGGCCGGCGCCGCGGAACTTGAGGACGACCATGCCGTCGTCGTCGGTCTCGACCACGGCGGGCAGGGAGCCGCCTTCGCGCAGCGGGGTGACATAACGGAGGGCGTGCACGGTTCGCATGGGACATTCTAGCCGGGCTTTGCGGTGTCGGGCGGTAGCCCTTCCGGCCCATTCCCATCGGCCCAAGCGGTGCTAGATTCGGGCCATGCCCCTGTGCGGGCACTCGTTGACACTGCAAGGGGATAAGGATGCTGATTCGTCGTACCTCGATGGCTGCGGCCGTCGCCGTGGCCACCCTCGGCCTGCTGCTTTCCGCACCGGCCTTCGCCGGTTACGCCACGCCGCCGGAACACCTGCTCAAGGTGCTCAAGGCGCCACCGCCGCCGACGCCCAGCGTCGACCCCACCGGCCAGCGCCTGTTGCTGACGACGGTGCAGACCTATCCGTCGATCACCCGCGTTGCCCAGCCGTACCTGAAGCTGGCCGGCGTGCGCCTGGAGCCGAAGAACCGCAGCCGCCACGACACCCCGGGTGGTTACGGCATTCCACCGTGCGTCGGTGACTTCACCGTGGTGGAGACCGCCACCGGCCACTCCACCAAGGTGGCGCTGCCCAACGGGTGCGCCGGCATGGCGCTGTGGTCGGCCGACGGCCAGCGCTTCGCGTTCCAGAATGTGGTCGATGACAGCGTGCAGTTGTGGATAGGTGATGCGGTCAGTGGCCAGGTCCGCCAGGTACCCAACGTCGCGCTGAACCCGATCTTTGGCAGCACCGTGCAGTGGCTCGGCGGCAGCCAGCAGCTGCTGGTCAAACTGGTGCCTGCCAAGCAGGGACCGGCACCCAGCGCCGAAGGTGCGATCGGCCCGGACATCCAGGAGTCGTTGGGGACGGCGGGCGAAAGCAGTACCTACGAAGCCCGCGATACGCTGACCAGTGCCTACGATGAAGCGCTGTTCGCCTATTACGGCCAGTCGCAGCTGGCGGTGGTGGATACCGCGGCCAACACCGTGCGCACCGTCGGTGCCCCGGCGCTGCTGGACAGCATCGGGGCCGCCCCCGATGGCGTGCATGTGCTGACCAGAACACTCAAGGCACCGTTCTCGCACGCAGTGACCTATCAGCGTTTCGCCAATGACGTGGCCGTGCTGGATATCGCCAGCGGCCGCAGCACGCCGATCGCCAGCCTGCCGCTGGCCGACCGCGTGCCGGTGCATGGCGTGCCGGAAGGTCCGCGTGATTTCGATTGGCGCGCCACCGATCCAGCCACGCTGGTCTTCGCCGAGGCGCTGGACAAGGGCGACTGGAAAGTCACGGTTCCGCATCGTGACCGCGTGCTGATGCTCAAGGCCCCGTTCACCGCCAACCCCACCGAGATCGCCCGCACCGCGCAGCGTTTCGAAGGCCTGGCCTGGACCGCACAGCCGGACGTTGCCTTCCTGGATGAGAACGACGAGAACCGCCACTGGCGCCAGACGCGCATCGTCAACGTCGACAACCCCAAACAGGAAGGTCGGCTGTTGTGGGATCTCTCCAGCGATGAGCTGTACGAGGACCCGGGCAACTTCGTGTACCAGCGCCTGCCCAACGGCGCCTACGTGGTGCGCCAGGACGGCAACAGCGTGTTCCTGCGCGGGCAGGGTGCTTCGCCGCAGGGCGATCGTCCCTTCCTGGACGCGCTCAACCTGGGCAGCCTGAAAACCGAGCGTCTGTTCCGCAGCGATGCCGATGCCTACGAGCAGTTCATCGGCTTCAGCGCCGTGCCGGGCCACCTGCTCACGTGGCACCAGTCGGTGACCGATGCGCCGAATGCGTTCGTGCGGCTGCTGGGCGAGCCGGTCGCAGACGCCAAGCCGGGCGAAGCGCAGTTCGTGTCCAAGCCGGACGCGTTGACCCACCTGGTCGATCCGACGCCGGAAGTGCGCCAGATCAAAAAGCGCCTGGTCACCTACACGCGCGCCGACGGCGTGGACCTGTCGTTCACCCTGTACACCCCGCCGGGCTACAAGGAAGGCGAGCGCGTGCCGGCGATCCTGTACGCGTATCCGGCCGATTTCGCCAACGCCGCGCAGGCGGGGCAGGTGTCCGGTTCGCAGCAGACCTTCACCCGCCTGGCGCCGTACCGGCTGATGCTGCTGGCCGGTTACGCCATCATCGACAATGCCTCGTTCCCGATCGTGGGCGACCCGAAGACCGCCTACAACACGTATCTGGAACAGCTTGAGGCCGATGCCAAGGCTGCGGTGGACAAGGCGGTGGACCTGGGTGTGGTCGACCGCAACCGGATCGGTGTCACCGGTCACAGCCATGGGGGCCTGATGACCGCCAACCTGATCGCGCATACCGATCTGTTCAAGGCCGGCGTCGCCACCAGTGGTTCCTACAACAAGACCTTCACCCCGTTCGGTTTCCAGAATGAACGCCGTTCGGTGTGGCAGGCACAGGACGTGTACCTGAAGGCCTCGCCGTTCTTCTACGCCGACAAGATCAAGCTGCCGCTGCTGCTGGTCCACGGCGAGGACGATGCGAACCCGGGCACCGAACCGTTCCAGTCGCGCAAGCTGTTCCAGGCGATCCGCGGCAACGGGGGCACCACGCGCCTGGTGATGCTGCCGCACGAACCGCATTGGTACACCGCGCTCGAATCCAACGAGCAGCTGGTGTCGGAAATGCTGACCTGGTTCGATACCTATGTGAAGAATGCGCCGCCTGCCAAGCGCTGAGGCGGGGCATCGGTAGCATCCGCCGTCCTTCGGCTGCGGGTGCGCAACAGACCAACGGCCGCCCGTCATGGGCGGCCGTTCTGTGTTCTAGCGGGCGTCATCAGGGCGCTCGGCCCGGGCGCACCGGGTGGACCTCGCCGCGCCCGGCAGGCAAAGTGCGCTTCAAGGGGACGACGGGTACCGGGGAGCGAGGGATCGAATGCGGCAGACACAAACACAGGCCACCGACAGGGCCACGCGGCGTGTTGGCAGCCGCTGGCTGTTTGTCCTGGCAGCGCTGGTGTGCGCCCCACTGTTGGCGGCTGCACAGACCGTGCCAGCCTCCGTTGATTCCGTACCGCAGGATCCCGACCGCCCCCGCACCTGCCTGGTGCTCGGCGGTGGCGGTGCCCGCGGCGCGGCCCACATCGGTGTGCTCAAAGTGCTGGAGCGCGAGCGCGTGCCGATCGACTGCATCGTCGGCACCTCGATGGGCGCGGTGGTCGGGGGCCTGTATGCCTCCGGCTACACCGCCGATGAGATCGAGGCGGTGCTGGACCGGATCGACTGGGCCGAGGTGCTGCGCGACAAACCGCCACGCGATGAGCGCAGCATGCGCCGCAAGGAAGATGACCTGCGCCTGCTGGGCGGCGTCGAAGTCGGCCTGAGCAACGGCAAGATCGCGTTCCCGCAGGGCCTGATCCAGGGCCAGAAGCTGGAGATGCTGCTGCGCCGCCTGTTGCTGCCGACCTGGCGGGTGCGCGATTTCGACCAGCTGCCCATCCCGTTCCGGGCGGTCGCCACGGACATCGTCAGCGGCGAGAAAGTCGTGTTCGCGCAGGGCGACCTGGCCTTGGCCATCCGCGCCAGCATGTCGGTGCCGGGCGTGTTCGCGCCGGTCCGCCATGAGGACCATCTGCTGGTCGATGGCGGCGTGGTCGACAACGTGCCGATCGATGAAGCGCGCCGGTTGGGCGCGCAGCGGCTGATCGTCTCGCGGGTCGGCTCGCCGCTGATGACCGAGGCGCAACTGGATTCGCCGCTGGCGATCAGCCACCAGATGGCCAGCGTTCTGATGCAGCGTGAAGTACTCGCGCAGCTGGCCACGCTGGGGCCGCAGGATCTGCTGATCACACCGCCGCTGGGCGACATGGGCAGCCAGGATTTCAACCGCTCGCCGCAGGCGGTCGGCGTCGGTGGGCCGCGAAGGCCGAGGTGGCCTCCGTCCGGCGCTTCCAGGTGGAAGACACCCGCTACGCCGCGTTCCAGCGCCAGCATCGGCCGCCGGCCTACGAGACGCCGATCGTGGCCTTCATCGATGTGCTGCACGACAGGACGCGAACTGCGCGCTACATCGAGCAGCGCCTGCAGCCCGAAGTGGGCCAGCCGCTGGAACCGGATCGCGTCGAGCAGAAGGTGGCCACGGCGTACGGCGAAGGCCGCTACCAGCAGGTGCAGTGGCGGCTGGAGGAGCGCGATGGGCAGCAGGGCCTGGTGCTCGCACCGCAGGACAAACGCTGGGGCCCGGATTTCCTGCACTTCGCGCTGCGCCTGTCCGATGATTTCGACGGCAGCAGCAACTACCAGCTCATCACCGAGCTGACCCGCACCGGCCTCAGTGAGCAGGGCGCCGAGCTCAAACTACGCGTCGGGCTGGGCGAAGTGGAAGAGGCGTTCGCCGAGTACTACCGGCCGTTCGGTAGTAGTGGCCGGCATGCGCTGTCCACCTATGCAAAGTACCGCGCCACTGATCTGGACCTGGCGCTGATGCGCGGGGGCGCACTCGCCGAGTTCCGTTACAGCCAGTGGCTGGGCGGGTTGCGCTGGGCGTATTCGCCCCATCCGGATTGGGAAATTGCGCTGTTCGGCGAGCGCGGCCGTGAGCGCCTGCGCCTGGACGTCGGCAACCCGACCGAGCTGGGCAATTACCGCGCGGACATGGGCAGCGTCGGCTGGCAGCTGCGCCACGATTCGATCGACAGCTCGGCCTTCCCCAGCCGCGGCCAGCGCCTGTCGCTCACGCGGCAGCACTACCTGGATGCACTGGGCACAGACAACGCGGCAGCGGTCACCCGGGTGCAGTGGGATGGCGCGTGGGCGCAGGGCCGCAACCGCTGGCTGGGCGGCGTGCGCGCCACCTCGGCGCACGGCGGCGATGATCTGCTGGCCACCTACGGCTTCCTGGGCGGGCTGGGCAATCTGTCCGGCTATCCCGAGGAGGCCATTTTCGCGCCGCAGACCGCGCTGGCACGGGTGGTGTATTACCGCCGCGTCGCGCATGCCGACTCCCTGCTGACGATTCCGCTGTACGTCGGTGGCAGCGTGGAGTGGGGCGGATTCTGGCAGCGCCGCGAGGACGTCGACATCGATGGCATGCAGACGGCGGGCAGCGTGTTCGTCGGTGCCGATACGTTCCTGGGGCCGGTGTTCCTGGGGTATGGGCGCGCGCAGGGGGGACACGACGCGTTCTATCTGACCTTCGGCTCACTGCTGCGGACGCTGGATGGCTTCTAAGCTGACAGGCGCAATGACCTCCCGCAGCGCGCCCCGCGCTTTATCCTGTGCAGCCCATCCCGTGATGTGACGCTGATGAAATCGATGTTCCTGTCATTGTTGCTGCTGTTCGCCGGCCACGCGCATGCTGCTGATGCACCGTCGCTGCCTGCGGCCTGGACGCAGATCGGCATCACCGTCGGCATGCCCTACGCGCAGGCCAAGGCCGCGCTCATCAAGGCCGGCTGGGTTGCATCTGCGCCCGACAACGACGGCAACCCCGTTTTCCGCGCGCATCCCGAGGTGGATTGTGGGCAGGGCTGGGACGCCATCTGCTCGGCAGGATACGGCCGCGGGAACGAGACGTATGGTCTGGTGCTTGCACCTACCGACGATGGAAAACTGCTTGTGCAGGGCGTTTTCTGACGGGGGCACAAGCTGTCCAAACGCACTGATGACGAACCCAGAAATCCTCCCGTGGCGCGCAGCGTGACCGCTGGGATGCCCGGTCGGGCTGCGCCGCCTCAGTCCTCTTTCATCGCCAGTTCCGCGGCGAGCAGCGCCTGCGCCGCCTTGCTCAGCTCGGGCGAGGGCACCACCGGCGCACCGATGGCCTCCATCATCTGATCGGTGGAGACGAACCGGCGATGCCGGCGGTCGTAGATGCCGGTGATCAGCAGGGCACGCGTGGCGACCTTGTCCTCGTCGCCGATCAGCACCCGCTGCTCCATGATGATGCGCGTGCCGACCCAGCCAGCCAGCCGCGTCTCCAGCACGAAGCGCTGGAACGGCTTGAGCTCGCGCCGGAACTGGATGCTGCCGCCACTGACGATCGGCGCCCACTTCGAGCGCCATGCCACTCGGCCCAGGCCCATGCGGAAGACCAGATCGAGCCGGCCCAGGTCGAAGATCGTCCAATAGCGGCCGTTGGTCATGTGCAGGTTGCTGTCGATGTCGTTGGGCAGCACCCGGAAGTTCAAGCGCGACACCGCAAACGGGGCGCTCAACTTCGGGCGGAACGGCGAGGACAGCAGCAGGAACAGGAGGCGGAACCAGAGATTCATGGGCGGCGGCGCTCATCTATAACAGGTGTCATAATGGAAAGACGCTAATCTATGACACTCGTCTTAGCAAGGAGTCCGGCTCATGAGTGCACGTCATTCCGATGCGCCGCAGCGCGTCGTGGCGGCGGCTGCGGAAATGCTGGCCACCTACGGACTCAATGCCTCCAGCGTCCGTGAGGTCGCCAAGCGCGCGCAGGCGCCGTTCGGCTCCACCTACCACCACTTTCCCGGCGGCAAGCAGCAGGTCCTGGCCGAAGCCACCACGCTTGCGGGCGCCAAGGTGGATGCGCTGCTCGACACCTGCCTGCAGGGGCCGGCACCCGACGGGCTGTCGTTGTTCCTGGCGGCGTGGCGCGAGCGCCTGATCCGCTCGGCGTTCCATGTCGGCTGCCCGGTGCTTGCGGCGGCGGTCGAAGAGCCCATCGACGATGCACCCGACGATGCACGGCGGGCCGCGGCCGAGGTGTTCGCGCGCTGGGAAGCCCGTCTGACCGAAGCGTTGAGTTGCGGTGGGCGCTCGCCCGGGCAGGCCAACGGCATGGCCACCATGATCATCGCCAGCATCGAGGGCGCGGTGGCGATGAGCCGGGCCACGCGCGATATCGGCCCGTTCGATCGCGTCGCAGCGCAGCTTGTTTCCCTGGTCGCCGATCGCTGAGACTATCGGCCTGCCGCCACCGGAGTGCCGCGCCTTGACCGCCTTGATCCGTTCCACCGTGTTCGCCGCGACGCTCGCCGCGTGCGCCCTGCATCCGAGTGCGCACGCGCAGGAATCGCCTGCGATCAACCCGTTGTATCGGGTGCCTGCCGACCAGGCGACGCCCGCGCAGATCACGGAGATGCAGCAGCGCCTGCTGGACTGGCCGCAGCTGCAGCGCTACCGCGCCGAGAATGCCGCATTGGCGCCGGTCGCCCCGGGGACGAAGCGCGTGGTGTTCTACGGTGACTCGATCACCGAAGGTTGGGGACCGACCGGCAGCGAGCGTTTCTTCCCGGGCAAGCCCTACGTCAACCGGGGTATTTCCGGGCAGACCACGGCGCAGATGCTGTTGCGCTTCCAGCAGGACGTCATCGCACTGAAGCCGGCGCTGGTCGTGATCCTCGCCGGCACCAACGATATTGCCGGCAATACCGGGCCGACCACGCAGGCGATGATCGAAGACAACCTGCATGCGATGGTGGAACTGGCGCAGGCCCACAACATCCGCATCGTGCTGGCCTCGGTGCTGCCGGTCAGCGATTACCCGTGGCAACCCGGCGTGCAGCCCGCGGGCAAAGTGACGGCGCTCAATCGGGCGTTGCGTGCTTACGCGGAGGAGCAGGGTCTGGTCTATCTGGATTACCACACGGCCATGACCAACGAAGACGGCGGCCTCGACCCGGAACTGGCCGCCGATGGCGTGCATCCCACGCCGGCCGGTTACGCGAAGATGGTGCCGTTGGCCGAAAGCGCCATCGCCAAGGCACTGACGCGCTGATTCCAGGTTTCAGCCCACGCTCCCAGCCCCGGCGCAACGACGTCAGTCAAAGCGCCAGCGCACCCCGGCATACACACCGCGCCCCTCACCCGGGGTGGAACGCGCGACATCCTTGCCCGCATCGTCGTAGCCCGGGGTCACCGTGGCGGCATAGTGGCGGTTGCTCAGGTTGCGCAGTTCCGCCCAGGCCTGCCAGCGGCCACCGGGGGCGTCATAGCCGATGCGGGTGCCGAAGATCACGTGGCTGTCGGCGTCCATGCTGTTGGCGTAGTCGACGAACATGTTCGACGCGTACTCGGTGTTCAGCCCGGCGTAGAAGCCGGCCGGGTGGTCGTAGCGCAGCTCGGCCTGGTAGTAGTGGCGCGGCAGGCCGGGCAGGCGGTTGCTACCGAAGCGGGCATCATCGCGGTAGCGGAAGTCGCTGAAGGTGTAAGCCTGGCGAAATGACAGCCGCCCGCCGACGCCCTGCCACAGCGCACTGTCCAAGCCGGCTTCGATGCCACGGTGCACGGTCGGGCTGGCGTTGGATTCGGCGATGAACAGGTTCGGCACCGGCTGCACTTCCACGGTGAGCAGTTCGTGGTTGAGGCGCGCGTAGTAGCCGGTCAGCTCCCAGCGGCCGAGTGCGCTGTCGCCGCGCGCGCCGAGTTCCAGCGTGGTCGCGGTCTGGTTGTCCAGGTTCACCGGCGCGCGCTGGCGTCCTGTGGAGGCACCATTGCCGGCGGCGAAGTACTGGTTCGATCCCCAGATCATCGACCACGGATGCGCCGGTTCCACCGAGCGGCTGAGGTTGCCGAACCACTGTGTCTGCGGCGTCTGCTGCCAGGTGAAGCCCAGCCGCGGCGCGTAATCCCACTGGCGCTCGGACAGTTTCTCCGGCGTCGCCGGCCAGGTGACCTGCACATCGCGGCGGGTGTGGATCAACGCCAGCCCGGTCTGCAGGCGCAGCGTGTCGCTCAGCGCCAGATCGTTGCCGACATGCAGCACGCTGTCGGTGCCGTAATGCTCGAAGTCGCGGGTGTGCGTGCCGGCCGCGTACCCGTTGCTGGCGAAGCGCAGGGTCTCGCGCACGTTGGCATCCAGATCGTGGGTGACGCGCAGGCCGATCGTGGTCGCGCTGTCATGCCCGAACAGCGCGTGCCGGCGGCGGTAGTCGAGCGTGCCGTTGAGGTTGGCGTAGTCCAGCTGCTGGCGGTACAGGCTCTCGTTCAAGTCCATCGGGTACGTGTGATAGACGACGCCGGCCTGCAGCGACGAATCGTCATCGATGGTGTAGGTCGTGGCGTTGCCGATCCAGGTGCTGCCCGGCTGCGGGCGGCGCGCGTCGATCGCCAGGTTGGCTGGATTCGCCGCGCGTGGATCGTTGCGGATCTGCGCGCGGGTCAGGCGCCCCGGGGTTTCGTGATCGGTCTCGCGGTAACGCAGGAAGAAGCGCGTTTCCAGATCCGGGGTGAGCTGCCAGCCGAGGTTGGCCACCGCACCCTTGCCCTTGCCGGCGGCGTGCTGCTGATAGCCGTCGTACTCGGTATCGGTGTAGGCCAGGAAATAGTCGACGGCGTCGTGCACGCCGCCGACGCTGATGCCGCGCTTCTGGTACCCGCGTGCGCCGGCTTCGTAGTGCAGCTCCAGCCCGGGTGTATCGCGGCCGCTGCGGGTGATGTAGTTGATCGCACCGCCCAGCGCCAGGGCACCGCGCTCGAACCCATTGGCACCGCGCAGGACCTCGACGCGGCTCAGCCACAGCGGCTCCAGCAGCTCGTACGGCGTACCACCCGGGCCGGTCAGCGGCAGGCCATCCAGCGAGACCGACAGGCCTGACGCATGGGCACCCGGCGCGCGGTTGAGGCCCGAGCCGCGGACGGAAACCTTGACGCCTTCATTGCCGGCGCTCTGCGCGCTGATGCCGGGCTGGTAGGCCAGCACATCGGCGGTACCGGCGACGCGGCCCTGGCCGACCTGCGTCATATCGACGACGTTGCCCGCACCGGGCACCCGGTCGAGCGCGCGGCGCGCAGCCTCGGTGGCATCGGCGGCGGTGACGTTGACCGCGTCCAGGGTGACGGCCTGGCCAGCGGGGGCGGCGCGGGCGGTGTCGGTGGCGGCAAGGCTGGCCAGCAGGGCGGCGGCGAGCAGGAAAAGGGCAGGGGCGGTGGAGCGATTCGGGAGGACAGTCATTCGTGCGCGCTATCAGTGTCGACAGGGCGCGTGTTGGCGCGGCACTCTGTCAACTTCATGTTGGGTGCGCAAGTTAACAGGATGTGGGGGTGTTCGTCACCCTTGTGGGGCGTATGGGCGCACGCACGTGGCGACGACCGGAGGTCGGTAGTGCCGGCCGCTGGCCGGCTCGCCAGGATCTACGCAATCCCGTCGCGTGAGAACCGCGATGGCCTGGTTGCCGGCCAGCGGCCGGCACTACCTTGAGGTGTGGGCCGCGGCCGTGAGCCGGGGCCCTCCCGGATCAGTCCAGAATCCCAGGCAGATCCAGCCCCTTCTCCTTCGCGCACTCCACCGCGATCTCATACCCTGCATCGGCATGCCGCATGACGCCCGTGGCCGGGTCGTTCCACAGCACGCGTGCGATGCGCTTGGCCGCGGCCTCGGTGCCATCGCAGACGATGACCATGCCGGCATGCTGAGAGAAGCCCATGCCGACGCCGCCGCCATGATGCAGCGACACCCAGGTGGCACCGCTGGCGGTGTTGAGCAGGGCGTTGAGCAGCGGCCAGTCGGAGACGGCATCGGAGCCGTCCTGCATGGCCTCGGTTTCGCGGTTGGGCGAGGCGACGCTGCCCGAATCCAGATGGTCGCGGCCGATCACCACCGGCGCCTTCA
>Ga0182005_1000626_pt1 | contig 17007 bp, 16 predicted proteins | sample Sormic07211103_1_FD_123021 | JGI IMG/M metagenome (GOLD analysis project Ga0182005, IMG submission 123021) | Rhizosphere microbial communities from Sorghum bicolor, Mead, Nebraska, USA - 072115-103_1 MetaG | ecosystem: Host-associated > Plants > Roots > Rhizosphere | place: USA: Nebraska...
CGCGGACTTACCCATCCATTTGCATTCGACCTGACCAGTCATTTGCATCGGATTTGACCAGCACGGTTCGTGCATATTATCGGCAGAGAATGACCTAAAGCTGCCTTTCGAGGAAGGCAGCTTACTGCCAGAGATAGCCACGCACCTCTATGGTCATAACGTTTTGCAGGTCAACCAGGCACCCCAGAACAGGCTGCTGAAGAAGCGGGTAGCGTTCCCGAATCCGGCGTCATGCAATAGCTTCTGAACTGCCTCCTCGGAATGTGGAGGATCAGCGCCCTGAAGGATTTTCCCTAGCTTGACCTTCACTTCATCCGGGCTGGCTCCATGCTGTCGCCATCGCTGCACCCAGGCTGCCAGCAGTAACGGCTGACGGGCGTAAGCATATTGATTCCCCGCGACAATCAGCGGTGCACCCGGTTTTAGATGAGCCCGAACGGATCGTAGAATTTGTCGCTTGATATCATCCCTCTTCGAGATGATGGAGTACTCCGATAAGTGTGGCTGCGTCGTAAGACTCGTCTGCTACCAGGTCTTCAACATGTCCAAGAGGCATTACCGTTCTTTCAAGCAAGTTGTTTGCCTCTAACTGCTGCTTCGCTGCCTCTAGCATCGGCCTGGATGGATCAACTGCAGTGAAGCGCCACCCCGGCTCAAGCTTGGCCATAGCAATGATCTCCTGCGCTGTACCACCAGCGCCCACCACCAGTATTTTTGCCGAGTTTGTTTCTCTGAGGCTCGCCGCCAGCATGCACGCCGCCAAGTCTTGGCAGGTGTCATATCCGGCGAGTGCAATTCGGCTCTGCCGACCATATTCATTGGCCCTTGAGGTATCAAATTTTTCAGCTGAGTTGAGAGGGGATGATTTCAAGGCAATTCTCCGTGTCCTCAAATCAAGCTACGCTAGCCTCACGCATAATAAAAATTCATTAATTTTATGCACTGCATTCCTGTTGGGAATGCAATTTTAAATCAACCTGCTTCTCTCAAACTGGGTTGTCTGCTGATGACAGTCAGATAAGGGTCGAACTCTGCCGCTACAGACCGGCAGCTTTTGGCTGATTCTCTTGAATAAATTCGGTCTGCCTAAAGCGATCGAATATGGATGGGTGAAACAGTTCCTATGCACGCTGCTACATGAAATCCGAGTTATGAAACTCTGCGCAAAACACAGGTTTCAATCTCAGTCGCGTACTTTTTTGCGGTGGGCACCGAAGCCTACTTTTTCAACAGAATCGGCTGGCAGGCTGGATAGATCGTTAGATTTGAGTCGCCACCGTCTGTTTTTGGGCCGTTCTCTGTCGCTCATGGTGACAAAGCGTACTGGTCAAATCCGATGCAATCGCTGGTCAGAACGAATGCAAACGACTGGTCAGGTGAAGCGCAGTTTCGCACCGGACGCCCATCACAGGCGAACCCATTAGTCGCTGGTTTAAAGCGCCCACGGTGGGGGCTTGGATGGGGGCGTAGCAGGGGAGTAGCGTGCGCCGACTTGACCTTACTAAACTCTGGGCACATCCACTGATGGTTGGGAGTTGACCAATTTCACTGGCGCGTTGAACTGGCAGCCGCGTCAGCACATCATCAAGATACGCATAGCGGCTTAGTTTTCAGGAGGGTCAAGAGCGTCGTTCTTGGCAGCTCTTAATAGGTCTCTACACTCGCCAGTAAGCAGCGGCCACCTTTTGCGCGAGCTGGGCCACGATGCGGTTCAGGGGCATGTCGGCGCGTTCGGTGAAACTCGCTGTGAAGGACATAACAGGCATCTCGTAGGACGTCTCAATAACGTGCAACTTTCCGCTAGCAATTTCTTCAGGCACAACATGTTCAGGGATCGCGGCGATGCCTATGCCATCAATGGCCATACGGACAATCGAAGAAAGGGAGGAGTTCGAGAATAGCCTTGCTTTATGGGCTCCTTCGCGCGCAAACATCTCTTTGAGCTGCCAATAGGGGCGAGTACTCCTCGCAAACGTGATTATCGGATATGCGGCCAACTCGGACAGACTTGGACTATCGCTGGTAATTTCTAGATCAGGAGATTTTATCCAGCTTATCGGATAATTGCAGAGAGGGAGGTTTTCCGTATTACCAGCATTAACTGGGCCCATGAGCAGTGCAATATCTAGTGTGCAATCTGTCAGCCCCGCAGTCATGCTGGCGGTACTGTCTACCACAACATCTAATGTGATTTCTGGGTACTCTTGATTAAGTAGCTTGAGAAGGTCAGATAGCCAAGTGTGGACGATCGTATCTGATGCGCCCAGGCTCACCGTACCACTTAAGCCTTTTCTCCCAGCGACCGCTTCTACCATCTCTGTCTCAAGAGCAAGCATGCGTTCCGCATAATTGAGTAATTCGCGCCCTTGCGTCGTCAGATAGCAACCGCGTTTATCTCGTTCAAATAAGCGCCCCTTGAGCTGCTGTTCCAGCTGTGCAATGCGAGCTGAGACGGCTGGCTGTGAGGTATGCAATTTCTCTGCTGCTTTGTGGAAACCGCCGAGCAGTGCGACTGCATGGAAGGTTTGTAGGCTTCTTAGATCGATCATGACTGGCCTCTTGTTTGCTGTCGCCTGGCCTGCAGGTGCCGGAGTAGACACGTTACATCAAAATGGCTGGGGAGTGTCTACATACGCGGAGCTTACAGCACTCCTTTCCCTTGAGAAGCGTGTGATAGGTGCACGTTATCTGAGGCAATCCATAATCGCAATTGGACGTTATCAGTCTTCCGAGCGAGGATTGATATCAAGAGGCAGGTGGCCGGAAGCGTGCTCGTATTGCTCCTTATGCGTCTGATTGATGAGAGTTTCAGGACATTTCCGGCAGTTGCCAAACTAGAAAAAATATAAGTAACCAAGTATTCAAATGAGGAGAAGTGGAATGTTCTCGCTACATTTGCCCCGCGAGCGACTGCTCGAAGCATACAGAACTATGCAGACCATCCGTTCTTTTGAAGAGCGCGTCATCACTGAGATGGGGACTGGGGATATTCCTGGAAGTACCCATCTCTATGCAGGTCAAGAGGCAAGCGCTGTAGGCGTCTGTATGCATCTGACTGATGAGGACTATATCTCCTCGACTCACCGTGGCCATGGTCATTGCATTGCCAAAGGGTGCGATATAAACGCGATGATGGCTGAGCTGTTTGGCCGCGTAACAGGTACTTGCGGTGGTAAGGGTGGCTCTCAGCATATTGCCGATCTGCGCAAGGGAATGTTGGGTGCTAACGGTATTGTGGCTGGCGGTGCGCCAATTACCTGCGGAGCGGCACTCAGCGCGAAACTGAGGAAGACCGATCGCGTAGCTATCGCTTTTGCCGGTGACGGGGCCATGAACGAAGGCGCGATGGCCGAAAGTCTCAACCTAGCTAAGATCTGGATGCTTCCCATCATTTTCGTTATTGAAGACAACGGATTTGGAGAGGCTACAGCGAACGAGTTCGTTTCGGCCGGTAGTTTCGTGCGCCGTGCTGAGGGGTATGACATTCCATCTGCGGAGGTTGATGGAACAGACGTGTTCAAGGTCTATACCGCCGCCGGTGAAGCCATCGAGCGAGCACGTGCAGGTGGCGGGCCGTCGCTACTCCATGTCCATGTTCCTCGATACTACGGCCACTACAGTGGAGATCCGGATACTTACCGTACTCCTGAAGAAAAGAAAATCATGCGTCAGGAACAAGATTGCTTAATCAAGTTCCGCAACAAAGTTTCTGTTGAGGATCTTGTTAAAGGTTCTGCGCTTGAGGCAATTGATGCAGAGGTAATCGCTGCTGTCGATGAGTCTGTGAAATTCGCTCGTAACTCGGAATTCCCACCGGCATCTGCACTAACCACTGACGTCTACGTGAAGTACGTGTAAGGAGCGCTTCAATGGCTAAAATTTCTTTCCGTCAGGCGTTGAACGATGCTCTCCGCCTGGAAATGGCTCGCGACCCACGTGTGATCATGATGGGTGAAGACCTGACTGGTGGTGCCGGTGGCAATGGTGTCAAGGATGCTTGGGGTGGCGCCTTCGGTGTGACGCGTGGTCTGCTTGGTGAATTCGGCCCCGAGCGAATTCGCGATACCCCGATCAGTGAAACTGCTTTCATCGGCGCTGCGGCAGGCGCGGCTCTGACTGGTATGCGCCCCGTCGCGGAACTGATGTTTGTGGACTTCGCGGGCGTTTGTTTAGACCAAATCGTCAACCAGATCGCGAAGTTTCGATACATGTTCGGTGGTCGCGCCCGAACTCCGTTGGTGATCCGAGCTACCTACGGGGCCGGTACTCGCTCTGCAGCACAGCATACCCAGGCGTTCTACCCGATTTTCACGCACTTTCCAGGGTTGAAAGTTGTTATACCGTCGAACCCTTACGATGCTAAAGGCTTGTTGCTTCAAGCTATGCGTGATGATGACCCAGTCATTTTCCTAGAGAACAAGATGCTCTACGACACCATGGGTGAAGTGCCCGATGGTTCGTACACCGTGCCGTTTGGTGAAGCCAAAGTCGTGCGCGATGGTAAGGATGTGATGATCGTTGCCATCGGTCGGATGGTTAAAATTGCAGAAGAAGCTGCTCGGAAACTTCAGGCGGATGGCATTTCTGCATGTGTGATTGATCCTCGTACCACTTCGCCCCTCGATGAAGACACGCTGATCGAGTTTGCCGAGGAGATCGGTCGAGTCGTCATTGTTGACGAGGCCACTCCCCGCTGTGGTATGGCAGCTGACATTTCCGCAATGCTCGCTGATAAATGCTTCGACTCGCTTCGTGCGCCTATCAAAATGGTTACTGCGCCTCATACGCCCGTCCCCTACGCACCCAACCTTGAAGACCTTTATGTGCCAAATGCGGACGCGGTCATCAAGGCGGTCAAGTCGATCATCGAGAGGTAAGAGACATGTCGATTGAAGCTGTAACTATCCCCAAATGGGGGATGACTATGACCGAGGGGATCGTTAGCGATTGGCTGGTTGCTGAGGGTGACCAGGTCTCACGCGGTCAGGAAATTATCGAAGTCGAATCTACCAAGACGACTAACGCGGTTGAGTCAGCGGCGAGCGGCATCTTGCGCCGCATTGTCGTAGAGGTCGGCGAAACTGCGCCGGTTGGTGCTCTGGTTGGCGTGATTGCTGATGCCTCTGTGAGCGATGAAGATATTGATGCGTTCATTGCTTCTTTCGCTGGCGCGAATGGCGCGGAAGAAGAAGCAGACCCGAATGCGGCGTCGATCAGAGTGATCGATGTGGGCAATGGGGCGGTGGTTAATGTTCTTACGCTTGGTGCCGAGTCGGACAGCAACGTAGTGTTGCTGCATGGTTTCGGTGGTGACGTTTCTACTTGGCTGTTCAACCAGGACGCGTTCGCCCAACAGAATCGAGTCGTCGCGGTAGATCTACCTGGTCATGGCGCCTCTACGCCTATTCAGGGTGATGATGTTTTCCAAAGTCTGGTCGGTTCGGTTGAGCGAGCGCTTGAGGTATCTGCTCCTGGAAAATTGCATTTGGTAGCGCATTCGTTTGGCGGCGCTGTAGCAGCTGCTATCGCAGCGCATCAGCCTGACCGGGTTGCCTCGATAACGCTGATCGCTCCTGTTGGCCTCAGCAAGGATATCAACAAGGACTTCCTGGATGACTTCATCACGGCAGAGCGTCGTAAGCCGTTGAAGGATGTGTTGGAGCGTCTGCTTGCCGATCCTTCGAAGATAAGCAACGACATGATTGAGGGCACCCTTCGCTTCAAGCGTCTCGAGGGTGTGCCGGAAGCGCTTGCAGCTATTAGGGATACGATTGTTGATGGCGACGGGCAACGTCATTCGATTGGTGGAACTCTTGCTGACTTCTCTGGCCCAGTCGCATTGATTTGGGGCGATAAAGACAAGATTGTTCCTCTGCCAGAAGCTTCGCAAATTCCTTCAAATGCGAAGTTGAGTGTTATTGAAAGTGCTGGTCATATGCCGCAAATGGAGGCGTCTTCAGAAGTCAACTCCATTATCTTGGCTAATATCAGCAAGTCTCTTTAGTTTTAAGTGATCATCAGCGTGTTTTTACATGCTGATGATAAACAGAGAATTTTTAAAGTTTGCGAGGTTTATATGGCCAATCGCTTGACGGGCAAGCTCGTTCTTTTAACGGGTGGCGTAGCTAATATCGGGTTGTCTATCTTGGAGTCTTTCGTTGCAGAAGGCGCCAAAGTAGCAGTGATCGATATTGATGCAGAGCGTGGTGCACAAGTTGAAAAACGATTCCCTGAAGTGGTTAAGTTTTTCCGTGCTGACCTGAGCAGTGAGTCCCAAATTCGTGACGTGGTGAACGACGCCTCTGGATGGATGGGTGGGATTAACACTCTCTGTCTGAATGCCGGAATTCAGCTTTCCGGCCGCATTGAAGTGTTTTCTACTGAGGCGTGGGATAAGGTCTATGCCATCAATGTTAGGGCTAACTTTGTCTTCATTCGGGAAGCGCTCAAATACCTCCGTGAGGCTAAGAAGTCTTCCGTTGTTTTGATGTCTTCGCTTGCGGGTAAACGTGGTGCGCCAGGGCTTTCTTGCTACTCCTCGTCCAAGTCCGCAGTGATTGGACTCACCACTACGTTGGCCATTGAACTCGCAAAAGACGGTGTTCGAGTTAACGCGGTATGCCCGGGTTGGATCAATACCCCTTTCAATGATCCTGTCATTGACTTTATTGGTGGTAAAGAGAAGCAGGAGTCGCTGGTTAAGTCCTTGATCCCGCTGGGCCGCGAAGCTACGCCTGATGAAGTGGCGCCGCTTTTTGTATACCTGGCATCGGATGAGTCCTCTTACGTAACCGCGCAAGCAATTAACGTTTGCGGTGGCGCTTACAACTGATACTGGAGCTTTTAAATGACTGCACTGATTACTCATGAAGTGGCCATGGTAGCTCTTCAAGCAGGGATTCAGAAAGCTAAAGAGCTGGATCAACGTTCGTCGCTTTCAATTGTTGATGTAGGCGGTCACCTGGTTGCATTTGCTCGTGTAGAGGATGCTGCATTCGGGACGATTGAGATCGCCAATAACAAAGCTTATACCGCGGCAGCTTTACGAAAGTCATCCGACACTTGGATGTCGCTCTCTCAGCCAGGCCAAGAGTTGTATGGCATTGAGCGCTCATGCGCGCGGCCATTCGTGGTTTTTGGTGGCGGTCTTCCAGTGACTGTGAATGGCAATGTAGTAGGCGGTGTGGGTGTTTCAGGTGGGCCAGAAGAAGCTGATGTAGCCATTGCGGATGCCATGGTTGCCGTACTTCAAGCGAAGTAAGCACTTAAAATTATAACGGTAGGAATCCCATCATGGATCCGATCAAAGAAATGCAAGCGAAAACCGCTGCCGAAGTACGGCAGTTGATTCGCGATGGTAGCTTGCGCGCGCCGACCAGTGGGTTTGCTGATGGCTTCATGCAAGCGAACCTTATGATTCTGCCGAAGCGATTTGCTGACGACTTCAAAGTCTTCTGCGATCTGAATCCGAAGAGCTGCCCGCTCGTAGCGATGGGCGCGCCTGGTGACCCAGGGCTTCCGAGCGCTGGGCAAATTGACATCCGTACTGATGTCGCCCGTTATCGTATCTATCGCAACGGTGTTCACACCGAAACTGTAGATAACCTGCTTGATGTCTGGCGTGATGACTTTGTTATTTTTGCATTGGGATGCTCGTTCTCATTTGAAAACGCTATTCTCAATGCAGGTATCGAAATTCGCCACATCAGTGCTAATCGTAATGTGCCCATGTACGTGACTAATCTGCCAACCAAGGAGTATGGCCCATTCAAGGGCTCCATGGTTGTGTCGATGAGAGCCTTCCGGCCGAAAGATGCGATTGATGCGATTGTTCTGTCGAACCAGTTCCCGCTTGCTCACGGCGCTCCAGTACACATTGGAGACCCTGCCCAAATCGGTATCGAAGACATCGACAATCCTAACTTCGGTGATGCGCCGGTCTATCGTGATGGAGACATCTTTGGATTCTGGGCATGTGGCGTTACGCCTCAAATGGCGATTAAACAAGCCGGTGTTGATATCGCGATTACTCATGAGCCAGGTTACATGCTTGTGACGGATATTCCGGCAGATGTACCAAATCTCTCAGTCGCTTAATGAATAATTTGTAAGAACGGTGGTGTATGTCAGAGCACAATGCTGAAGTCGTATGGGTCGCCGCGCAACATCCTGAAAAAGCGGATACCTACAGTCGCGACCTAGAAGTTCACATTGGCGAGGAAATTACTATCCCGGCCTCTGCGGCAGCCGATTACATGGGCTCACCTGAGAAGGCAGATCCAGAACAGTTGTTAGTAAGTGCGCTCGCTAGCTGCCATATGCTTTATTTCTTGGCCATTTGCGAAGGGCAGGGGTATGTGGTTAGCAGTTACAGCGATTCCGCGAAAGGGTTCGTTAACAAGCGCGCTGAAGGTGGGTTCTGGGTTTCTCAAATAGTATTACGGCCGAAAGTCGAGTTCTCATCAGCTAAGCAACCCGATCGCCAAACGCTTGAGCGTCTACATCATCGAGCTCATAAAGGTTGTTTTATTGCAAATTCAATTAAGACTGCGGTCGCTATTGAGATTGCGTGATTTGCAAACATCAACGAAAAAGGTGAAGTAAATGAAAGGTAAACTGTTTGTTGTTGCAGTGACTTATGCTCAGCCTGGCAAGGAAGCAGAGCTGCAGAATGCTCTGCTCGAGCTGGTTAGTTACGCCAAGACCGAGCCTGGCTTCGTTAAGTACGACTTGCATGTATCGCAAGAAAATCCTGGCGAGTTTTTGTTTTATGAAATCTGGGATGATGAAAAATCGCTCGAACTTCATGGCAACACGGACAACATGAAGGCATTCGGTGAAAAATACGGTCATCTTCTCAAGTCTACTTCGATGAAGAAGTACAACCTTCTGTAATTACAGTAGGAAGTTTGTCAACGTGACCTTCAATGAGTGTGTTGGGCTATGGTAAGTATCGACCTCAATAGCGACCTCGGTGAAAGCTTCGGCGCCTGGACAATGGGTGACGACCCATCGATGTTAAAGATCGTCACTAGCGCCAATATTGCGTGTGGCTTTCATGCGGGCGACCCCGCTGGAATTCTCGCGGTGTTGAAGGAAGCGGCTGCTCGAGGTGTGGCGATTGGAGCTCACGTTGGCTATCGAGATTTAGTGGGGTTTGGTCGACGCGTAATGGAGCCTTCGAGCGCCGAGTTGATTGGCGACGTGATTTATCAGATAGGTGCGCTTCAAGGACTAGCTACTGCTGCTGGAACTCGCATCAGTTACGTAAAACCTCACGGTGCCTTGTACAACACCATTGCCAAGGATCACAGACAGGGAGCTGATGTCATTGCCGCGATCAAGGCAGTAGATCCGCAGCTAACTCTTCTCGTGCTGGCTGGCGCTCCGATTGTTGAGCAGGCACGTAAGAGCGGACTCAGGGTCGTCTGTGAGGCGTTTGCTGACAGGGCTTATAACCCTGACGGTTCGTTGGTTAATCGACGCCACCCAGGAGCAGTCTTGCATGACCCGGCGGTGATCGCGCAGCGAATGCTCCGTTGGGTTAGTGAAGGCTTGATTGACGCTATAGATGGGAGTCTAGTCCGAGTAGAGGCGAGCTCGATCTGCGTTCATGGCGATAACCCGGCGGCGGTCGAAACTGCTCAGGTACTGAGAGATGTTTTCGTTTCTAGCAATGTTCAGCTCCGCAGCTTCACTCAGTGCGCAGAGGTAGCTAACGATGCCTAAGACACTTCAGTTTCTGCCTGCTGGAAGCAACCGGTTTCTCATCGATTTGGATGACCTCGATACAACCATCCAGCTGTTTGACGCTCTCTCGAGCTCTCCTATTCCAGGAATCGTCGAGATTGTGCCTGGCGCTCGTACGCTGTCAGTAACTTATGACCCTTTGGTCGTTTTACCGCGCGATCTTTACGAAGCCATCTCGGCTGTCACCCCAAATGCCCTGACTGAGTGCGTTGGTGCACTTGTCGAAATTCCCGTGAGGTATGACGGGGAGGATCTCTCCTTTGTCGCCGAATACTTGGGATGGACAGTAGAGAAGCTCATTCAGCGGCATGCCGAGGCAACATTTACTGTGGCGTTTACCGGCTTCGCCCCCGGTTTTGCCTACATGACTTGTGACGATCCAGCATTCGAACTCCCTCGTCGCGATAGCCCGCGTACTCGGATTCCAGCCGGGTCTGTTGCGCTTGCAGGCCAATTCTGTGGTATCTACCCCTCGGATACTCCAGGAGGGTGGCAGCTACTTGGTACGACTACCGTGCCAATGTGGGATTTGAACCGGGAGAAGGCTGCACTGTTGAGCCCGGGGGATCGCGTCAAGTTCAAAGCCATTACGGAGGCTGAATTTGCGCCTGTGTTTTCCTATAAAAAAAGCGACGTGATCCAAGGCTCGGACGGAAAGGGTTTAAGGATTTTGGCTACCGATCGGCCAGCGCTGTTCCAGGATATCGGCCGGCCGGGCAATGCCCATCAAGGCGTTTCCCAGTCAGGTGCAGCAGATCAAGAGGCATTGCGAAATGCGAATGGCTTAGTAGGCAATCCCCCTGCTACAGCCGCGATCGAGGTCACGTACGGTGGGTTCTCACTTCGAACTGATATGCCGGAAACGCTAGCGGTAGCAGGCGCTCCAACCCCGATTACAATCCTTACTGTAGATGGTCGGAGTGTTTCGATTTCCAGTGAAATGCCGTTCGCGCTGGATGCCGGTGAAACCCTTAAGTTGGGTGCGCCATCTACTGGTGTACGCACTTATCTTGCCCTCCGCGGTGGTTATGACGTTCCGGAGATTTTGGGTTCGTCCTCTACAGACACGTTGGCGAAGATAGGCCCGGCTGCGATTAAAGCTGGTGATTTGATCGTTCCCGCCCATGGCCCAAGTTCTGCTGTCAGTGCTCATCCGCTTGCTGTTGCATCACTTCCAAAGGGCTCCGACACCGTTGTTCTGGATGTGATCATGGGGCCACGGACAGATTGGTTCACACCGGAAGCGATTCGCACATTTGTTGAGCAGCCCTGGACAGTGACACCTGAATCCAGCCGAGTCGGTGTCCGGCTCTATGGGTTGACTGCACTCGAGCGAGACAACGTAGAAGAGCTTCCATCTGAGGGAACTTCCGTAGGCTCTATTCAAGTGCCACGCAATGGTCAGCCTGTACTGTTTTTAGCAGATCACCCTATCACTGGTGGATATCCAGTAATTGCGGTCGTCGCTAACCATCATTTGTCCTTGGCAGCACAGCTCCCAATCGGCGTGCGAGTCCGTTTCAACGTGATCGCTAATTTCGATCCGCAGGTTAAGGAATTTGATCGATGAAGAAGCTACTAATCGCTAATCGTGGCGAAATCGCCATCCGAGTTATCCGAGCCGCACGTGATTACGGAGTGAAATCTGTTGCGATTTACTCCGACGTAGATGCCGAGTCGCTCCATGTGGAGCTTGCAGATGAGGCATACGGCTTGGGCCCTGGGCGTCCGGCAGAGACGTATCTCAATATTCAGAAAATTGTAGATATCGCTATCAAAGCCGGTGCCGATGCTATCCATCCTGGATACGGTTTCCTTTCTGAGCGTGCTGAGTTTGCTCAGGCAGTTCTAGATGCTGGCATCGCGTGGGTAGGGCCATCGCCTGATGTCATCAAAGCGCTGGGGGATAAGGTTGAGGCCCGTCGGATCGCTCAAGCTGTGGGTGCCCCGTTGGTTAAGGGCACACCAGGCCCGCTGGCCAACGCTCGCGAGGCGGTGGAGTTTGCCAAAGAGGTTGGCCTTCCGCTAGCGATCAAAGCCGCTTTTGGTGGCGGTGGTCGTGGGATGAAAGTAGCGCGAAACCTTGAAGAGGTTGGACAGCTCTTTGACTCAGCCGTACGAGAAGCCACAGAGGCTTTTGGTCGAGGCGAGTGTTATGCAGAGCAGTTCCTGGATCAGCCGCGGCATATCGAGGCACAAGTGCTCGCTGATACTCATGGTAATACGGTTGTCTTGGGAACTCGAGACTGCTCTCTGCAGCGGCGTAACCAGAAACTGGTTGAAGAAGCACCTGCCCCTTTTATCACTTCGGAGCAGCGCCAGTCGATCCATGATTCCGCACAAGCTATTTGCGCACATGCAGGGTATGTCGGTGCGGGCACCGTAGAGTTTCTTCTCTCTCAGAACGGGACAATTTCCTTCCTGGAGGTCAATACGCGGCTGCAGGTAGAACATCCTGTGACCGAGGTCACTACCGGGGTGGATATTGTTGTAGAGCAATTGCGTATAGCAGACGGCTTGCCGCTCTCCATCACTGAAACACCTGCAGTCCGCGGGCATGCATTCGAGTTTCGGATCAATGCTGAAGACCCAGGTCGAGGCTTCCTGCCTACACCAGGTCGCATAGAGAAATTCCGTGCGCCGTCCGGCCCGGGTGTTCGACTCGATACTGGCGTGGAATCAGGGTCAATGATTCCAAGGCTATACGACTCCATGATGGCCAAGCTCATCGTATCGGGTGATACGCGTGAAGAGGCAATCAATCGGGCGCGCCGTGCACTGGCGGAGTTTGAGATTCGCGGTGTCGCTTCGGTGCTTCCATTCCATCGTGCTGTGATTGAGGAGCCAGCTTTCAATGGCGCCGAAAAATTCGGTGTCTACACAACTTGGATCGAAACCGAGTTCAAGGGTGTCACACCTGCTAGTCGGGTGGAGCCCGCGGAAAGCAACCTCATTCGCTGTTTTATCGAGATTGACGGTAAGCGGCATGAGCTTGGCTTACCCCCTGGATTGTTTGCGGCGAATTCACCGCAATTGTCCACCCGAGGCCCGAACGAGGTGACTGATTCTTCCTCTGTGGAAGCACCTATACCAGGAACGTTGCAGCAATGGCTGGTTGAGGAGGGGGCAACCGTACAAGTAGGAGACGCAGTTGCATTGGTGGAGGCCATGAAAATGGAAACCAAGGTAGTTGCTCGAGTAAGCGGAACAATCAAGTTGAATGCAAATGTGGGAGCACTGGTGTCGTTAGGGCAGGAAATCGCAAAGATTTCACCGCTTGATGCCTGAGCTCAATTTCAGGGGGCGCGGTTGACTAGCGCGCCCCCGCGCTGGAGAGCCAGATTTTAGGTTTCCTGAAGTCTGGAGTTTTTTTCAATCTGAAGCAGGGTAACGACGTCCACGTCGACCCAACGGAGTATGGATCGTGAAAAAGTATAATGTCGCGCTGATCGGAACTGGCTTCATGGGCAAAGCCCACTCCATTGCTACAGCTGTCGTTCCAATTCTTTTCGGCGCGCCGGTAGAAATTGAACGCAAGGTCATCGTCGACATCGACGAGGAGCTGGCTCAAAACGCAGCAAAGCAATATGGTTTCTCTGAGTTCGCTACGGACTGGCGCGATGTCGTAAATCGCCCAGATATCGACATCATCGATATCTGCACTCCGAACGACTCTCACGCCGAGATCGCTATCGCTGCGGCGCTGGCAGGCAAGCATGTCATGTGCGAAAAACCAATGGCCATGACTGTTGAAGATGCCGAGAAGATGCAGGCAGCTGCCGAGAAAACCGGTGTGATTACCATGGTTTCCTACAACTATCGTCATACTCCGGCTGTTCAGATGGCCAAGCGCCTGATCGATGAAGGTCGTATCGGCGACATCCTGAATTTCCGTGGCTACTACCTGCAAGACTGGGGCGCAGATCCAGAGCTACCACTGTCCTGGCGTTTCAACAAGGCCAAAGCTGGCTCGGGTACGCTGGGTGACATCGGTACTCACGTCATTGACGCCGCGCGCCTGTTGGTAGGTGAGTTCTCCTCGGTGAACTCCATTGTGAAAACCTTCATCGAAGAGCGCCCGCTGCCAGCAGGTCGTTTCTTCGGCCCAGCCGGACAAGCTTCCTCTGAGCGTGGCAAGGTTGATGTGGATGACGCCGCACTTACCATGATCAAGTTCACCAATGGCGTCTATGGCACTATCGAAGTAACTCGTAATGCTTGGGGTCATCACAACCAACTTGGTTTTGAGATCTACGGTACCAAAGGTTCGATTGCATTCGATTACCAGCGCCTGAATGAGCTCCGTGTTGCGTTCGCTGATGATCCTAAAGATGCATTTGGTTTCCGTACCATCTACTCCGGCCCTCACCAGCCGTTTGGTGACAAACTTTGGCCTGTTGCTGGTATGGGCCAGGGTTACATCGATATTAAATCGATCGAATGGTACAACTTCTTGAAAGCAATTGCTGAGAAGAGCCCGGCTTCGCCTAACTTCAACGATGGGCTTCAAATTGAGCGTATTGCTGACGCGATTTTGAACTCCGGCGTCAGTGGTGAGTGGGAAAACATCGAGCAGCCGTCTAAGTAACCTTCGACGCATTCCGAGGTGGGCGCGTAAACCGCGCCTGCTTGCTGTCATCCGAAAAATATCCATGTTGATGTTTCTGGGGGACTAGGAGATGAGCGTTTCTATAGGTTTGATTGGTGCAGGAGTCATGGGCTCCGAGCACGGTAGAATTCTATCGCTGGACACACCGCGCAGCACTCTGACTGCTGTTTGCGATTACGATGAGGCTCGGGCACGAAATATCGTGGGAAAAGGACGTGTCTTCAAAGACCCATTGGAGTTAATTCACTCGTATGATGTCGATGCTGTTGTGATCGCATCTCCTGATTCCACGCATTTTGAACTCGTATTGGCTTGTATCGAAGCAGGGAAACCTGTTCTTTGTGAAAAGCCCTTGGCAATGAAAAGCGCAGAGGCGCTAATAATTGTCGAAGCCGAAATTAAGAAAGGCAAAAGCCTGGTGCAGGTGGGTTATATGCGCCGTTTCGATCCAGGGTATATGGATTTGAAAACCAACTTTGATGAAGGCGTGATTGGCGCACCAGAGATCCTTCACAACATTCACCGCAATCCAGTGGCGCCTGAGTGGATGACGGGTGAGATGCTCGTGACAAACGCGTTCGTTCACGAAATAGATGTTGCTCGCTGGGTGCTGGGAAGTGAGCTTGACTCGGTGAGGGTCGTGTCCTCTGACAAGGGGGATCCGATGATGATTGTAGCCCGTATGGCTAACGGATCTATCGTGTCAACGGAGTTATTCATGAACTGTAAATTCGGCTACCAGGTACAGGCCGAGTTAGTAGGGAGTGAAGGGACGTTAGCTCTTCCACCATTTGCATCGACGTTGCTTAATAAAATGGGAACCCAATCTTCATTTGTACCGAGTAATTGGATTCCAAGGTTCAGGGCAGCTTACAAAGCACAGTCGCGAGCCTGGGTGGATACCGTGATATCGGGTAGAAAAAATCATGGCGCATCCGCATGGGATGGTTATGTAACTACTGCTGTAGCTGAACGGATTGTTGCGTCGGTAAGTGCTGGCGAGACTATTAAGCTGAGCGTTGCTGAGCGGCCTGAGTTCTATTCTTGATTTAGTCGAAAAAGCACATAAATTTTGTTGGCTTTAATTAGCCATGTCTGACCATAAGACAATAATTAGTTAGAGGTGGTCAAGGTGATTCGATACGCCGTCGTAGGGGCAGGTTGGATTTCGCAAACTGCTTTTATTCCCGCTGTAAATCTTACTGGTAATTCGAAGATAACGGCGTTGGTTTCAGGTAGCCCTGAACGTGCAAGCGAGCTGGCTCGAAAATATGATATTCCTCACGTATTCGATTATGAGGGATACGAAGAGTTGGTCGAAAGCGATCTGATTGATGCAGTTTACATCGCTCTGCCAAACCCTCTTCATGCATCTTTTGCAATTCAAGCTTCGAATGCTGGAAAGCACGTCATTGTTGAGAAGCCGATAGCAACATCGCTGCCCGATGCGGATGCGATGATCTCTTCTGCAAAGAGATCAGGTGTATTTTTAATGACCAGTTACCGGCTTCATCACGATATCGGTACGATTACAGCACTTGATGCAGTCCGCGATGGACGCATTGGGGATCCCTTGTTTTTTTCGGCAGTATTTAGTTTCCAAAGTGATCCGGAAAATCATCGGCTGAATGTCGAGAATTGGGGCGGGCCATTACAAGATATTGGTATTTATTGTGTTAATGCCGCGCGTCATATATTCAATGCAGAGCCTATTGAAGTATCGGCGATGAGTACTCGCCGCGCAGATGATCCTCGCTTCTCAAGCTTGGATGACTCAATAGCTGTTACTTTGAAGTTTCCAGATAATCGGATGGCCCAGTTTTATTGTAGTTTTGGAGCCTACTCTGTTGATACCTATAGAGTCGTCGGAACACACGGCACTCTATGCATGGATCCAGGGTTTCGATTTGAGACATCAATGGCGATGAAACTCAAGAACGCACATGAAAGTGAATTTGTTAGCTTTCCGCATTTCGATCATTTCGCTGGCCAGATTTCATATTTTTCTGAGTGTATTCAGGTAGGGGTAGAGCCGAGCCCAAATGGTGAAGAAGGCCTTGCTGATCTTGAGGTCTTGTTTGCTATTGAGCGCGCGGCTGCTTCTGGAGTTCCGCAGCGACTATATCCGAAGTCTCCTCGTGTTGGGCCATCAAAAGGCACACTTCGGATGATTGAAAAAGGTGTTAGTCACTGACGTCTGGGCTAAAAAAACCTGTCTAGAAAAGTAAATTATTGGGAGTATTTTTTTTGTATATCGGAGTGCCATTAGAGACTGCAGCTGGCGAAACGCGTGTTGCTGCGACACCTGAAGCGATCAAAAAACTTGTCGCTTCTGGCCATCAAGTTGTTGTTCAGAGAGGTTGCGGTTTGTCCGCCAGTATCTCGGACAGCTCTTATGAGGCCGTTGGTGCCAGTGTGGGGGAGGCTAGCGATGCCTTTGGCGCTGACCTTGTCCTCAAAGTGGTCGCACCTAACGACGATGAGCTCATGCTGTTCAAGCGTGGCGCCGTTGTAGTGGGGATGCTCAACCCGTTTAGCAATGAAACCATCGCCAAATTGGCCGCGAGCGGTATCACTGCGTTTGCCCTGGAAGCGGCACCACGTACCTCCCGCGCCCAGAGCCTGGACGTACTGTCTTCCCAGGCCAA
>Ga0182005_1000628_pt1 | contig 16985 bp, 18 predicted proteins | sample Sormic07211103_1_FD_123021 | JGI IMG/M metagenome (GOLD analysis project Ga0182005, IMG submission 123021) | Rhizosphere microbial communities from Sorghum bicolor, Mead, Nebraska, USA - 072115-103_1 MetaG | ecosystem: Host-associated > Plants > Roots > Rhizosphere | place: USA: Nebraska...
GTTGCCGTGGTTTTCTGCAGCGACAGCCTGCCCAAGGGCTGGCTTGATCTGTTGCCGATTCCCGGTCCAGAACAAGTCCAGCCGGGAAAAAAGGAAATCTATATCCACTATCCCGAAGGCATGGGCAGATCGAAGCTGAAGCTGCCCGCATCGACCGGCATCGCTACCGTCCGCAACATCAATACGGTAACCAAGCTGCTAGCCCTGGCCGCCGGCTAAGCTTCTGCGATATTCTTCAGCGCGCCCAGCACGTCGGGAAAGTCCGCGGTCACCATCGGCCCGAAATCCGCCGCGGCCGGCCCGGTGATTTCCGTGCTGTAGATGACCTTGCAGCCGCCCGACGCCAGCGGCACGATCTTGTGGTGCACCAGCACGCGGGTGCCGTCTATGATCGTTTCGTCGGTAAAACCCTGGTTCTCCTTGACGTCGATCAAGGTAGTGGTAAACACGTCTTCACCGGGAGGCTGCATCGTGAATGTCGTGCCATTCGCAAATGCGCCATGGATCTGGATGCTGTCGATTCCCTGGTTCCACTTCTTCCAGCCTTCCACGTCTGCAAACAGCTGCCAGATCCGCGCCGGCGCGGCGCTGGTTTCAATGCTCTCTTCATGAGTCCACATGGTTTTTTCCTTGTTGTCTAAGGAGGCATCAATTGCGAAACGCTAATTTAGCATGCCTGAACCCCGCCGGGAACGAAAGCAACCAGCTGCAGCTCGACCGCATAGCCATGATGCAGGGCCGGCACCGGCACCACGGCGCGCGCCGGCTTGTGCGCGCCCAGGTAGCTGGCGTAGATCTCGTTGAACAAACCCCAGTTTTCAACCCCGACCAGATACGCCGTCGCCTGGACCACATCGCCAAAACCGCAGCCTGCGGCTCGCAGGACTTCCTGGCACTGGCTGAATACGGCGTCACACTGCTGCCGGAAATCGTGGGTGGCGGGATCGATCGTATCGGATGCCGGCAGCATGCCTGACAAAAAGACAAAACCGCTCTGCTCGACTGCTTGCGAATAGTGGCCGCGCGGCGCCGGCACGGCTGGGGTATGGATGATTTTCATGGTCGATTCGTGTTGTAGAGGTGCATGATGGGACAAGAGCCGTTGCTACCAGCTGCGGAATCGTTCCCAGACATCCAGGATGTCCGCGGCATCCCGGCTGACGACATGGTAACGGGAATGCTGGGCGCCGGTTGCGCAAGCGTGGTTCGGCACGATGCGCAGCATGGTGCCGATGGGCAGGTCCGGCGTTTGCGCAGGATCGCCGGAGCGGTGCGCGATCACGCCGTGTTCCTGGTTGGCGTCCACCATCAGCACATCGGGCAGCAGTGCGCCGCCGAGATCGCAGACCAGGCCATAACCCTGGTCCACCGCCTGCTTGCCAGTGCCTCGGTCGCGCGACATGGCCATCCAGCCGGCGTCGGTGATGATCCAGCCTTTTTCTTTCTGGTGCCCGATCACCGTGGTGAGCACGGACAGTGCAATGTCCTGCTGGCGGCAAACGCCGAGGCCGGCCATGACCAGGTCGCCGAACACAAACACGCCCGCGCGCACTTCGCTGACGCCATCCAGGCTGTCGGCAAACATGGCGGTCGGGGTCGAACCGATGCTGACCGCCGGACAGGCGATGCCGGCCGCGCGCAAGCGTTCTGCGCAGCCGACGGCAGCATCGCGTTCCTGCTGCGCCATCTGCCTGATGGCGGGTATCGAGCGGCAGTTATAGGAATTGCCGGCATGGGTAATGACGCCCGCCAGATGCTGGCCGCCGGCGGCCAGGCAACGTCCGATATCCAGCAGTTCCGGCGCCTCGGGCGCCACGCCCGAGCGGTGGCCGTCGGAGTCGATCTCGATCATCACGTCGAAGCGCGTATTTTGCAGGCGCGCCTTGTCGCACAGGGCCTGGGCCATTTCCAGGCTGTCCAGGATGACCGTCAGCTTTACCCCCTGCTGCCGCAGCCTGGCCACATGATCGAACTTTCCCGGCACAATGCCGACCGCATACAGGATATCCGTGAAGCCATTGGCCGCGAAATATTCCGCTTCCTTGAGGGTCGACACCGTGATCGGCCCGCTGGCCTGGCCTAGCGTGGCGCGCGTTACCTGGAGCGATTTACTGGTCTTGACGTGCGGCCTGAACGCCAGGTCGAAACGGGCCAGGCTGGCGCGCATGCGGGCGATGTTCTGCTGCACGCGGTCCTGGTCGAGCACCAGCGCCGGGGTTTCGAGATCGCTCAGGCGGCGCGGCAGGTTTATTGTGGCGTCATTCATGTCATTTCCCGGATTTATCTGATATCGACAAACTCAAGCAGGTCTGTTATCCGCGCCGACTCTGCCAGCGGCGCCGGCGCCCCGGCTGGCGCCGCCAGGCCGATGCGGTTATGCCAGAAGGTATCGAGGCCGACTTGCGCCGTGCCGAACATGTCATAGGCTGAACCGGCGACAAACAGCACGCGCTCCGCCGGCAGGCCAAGTTTCTCCAGCGCCAGCCGATACGGCCGCGGGTCTGGCTTGTAAAACCCGGCCTGCTCCGACGTCACGACCACCTCGAACGGAACACCGACCCTGCCGGCCGCCAGCTGGCCAAGCCTGGCTGAGCAATTGGTCACCACGCCCAGCCGATAATCCTGCCGCAGGCGGGCCAGTGTCGCGGCGACATCCGGCCAAGGCTGGAGATCGAGCCAGTTCCGCTCAAGCTGCAGCGCCAGGTCCGGCGCCAGCCCGACATTTTGCGCAGCCTGCGCCACCAGCTCTTCATACGGCTGGTAAGCGCCGCAGCCATAGGTCAGCCGCAGATACTCGGCACGCCAGGCGCGCCCCGCCTGTTCCGATCCGGCGGTACGGTCCCAGACCGACCAGGAATCCAGCAATGCCGTCAGCAAGTCGAACAAGATTGCCTGATACTTTTGCGCCATGTCAGCCTCGATCCAGTTGGTGTAGCTGGATTATCGATCGTATTCCCAAGACTGTGGTTAAATGAAACACATGGCTAAATTAAGTTTTACTTAACAATGATACCGATCGACGACATCCGCTTTTTCATGATCGTGGTAAGAACCGGCAGCCTTGCCGCCGCCGCGCGCGAGATCAACGTCACCGCTTCGGCCGTGACCCAGCGCCTGCAGCAGCTCGAAGCCAGGCTGGGAGTGCGCCTGGTCGACCGCTCCACGCGGAACATGTGCCTCACCGACGAAGGCCAGCTGCTGGCGGAGGAAGGCGCGGCGATTTGCGAGCAGAACGATATCCTGTTTGAAAAGCTGAAAGCGCGGCAAGGCATTGTTGCTGGACACTTGCGCATCAACGCCCCGTTCGGCTTTGGCCGCCGCTACCTGACGCCGCTGGCGGCGCAGTTCCAGAGCGACCATCCCGGCGTCAAGGTTGCGCTGACCTTGCTCGACCGCATCAGCGCCGGCGAGGCACACAAGGCCGACATCACGTTCCACATCGGCGCTTTGGCCGATTCCAGCCTGGTGCGCTACAAGATCGGCGCCAACGCCAGGATCCTGTGCGCGTCCCCATCTTATATCCGGCGCGCGGGACCGCCGACCGATCCACAGTCGCTGGCCCGGCACCAATGCCTGGTGCTGCAGGAGAACGACGAAGACGTGGGCTTGTGGAAGTTTTCCAAGGGAGCGCTTCAGCAAAGCGTGCGCGTAGATCCGATCCTCAGTTCCAACGATGGCGAAGTGGTGCATCAATGGGCGCTGATGGGAAAAGGCGTCATGATCCGTTCCGAATGGGACGTCGCCGAAAATATCCGGCGCGGCAAGCTGGTCGCCCTTCTCCCGCAATGGAACCTGGCGCCGGCCGACGTCATCGCGCTGGTGCCGCAGCGCAAGGGCATGTCGGCACGGGCAAAAAAATTCATCGAATATGCGATCAGGCAGTTCGGGCCGGTGCCGCCATGGCGGGCCAAAGGCGACAACAAGACCTAGCTTGAGAAGGCAATCCAGGAGCGCGACAGTGCCGTTTATCCGTTTGAATTGTAGCTGGCGACTGGCCGCCAGGTAGTTATCAGGTTTTTCAGGATGGTTATGTCTGCGGCCTTGTCGAGATTCTCGGCTTGCAGGCCGTTCAATTGAGTTGTCATCAGGTCCAGCACACTGTCCACCAAAGGAACCAGCTGGGATTCTGCGGCATCGACTTCTTCGCCTATCTCCTTGATGATCGCCAAATGGAGCTTGCCGGTTTCAGTGGAGCCGTCAAGCCCCTCGCCTGAAGCTTTATCCGCCAGCGTTGAATAACTTCCGAAACGCGTTGCCGCCCTCGCGCTTGCGACTTCCAGTTCAAGCCGCCTTGCGTTGATCAGCTGCACCTGCTGGTACCAGCCCGAATCGTAGTCGGCAGAGCCATCTTTTGGATCGTTGATTTCATTCCAGTCCGCGTTATAGCCGCTGCCTTCGCGTCCGGCAAGGGCAAGGTTCTGCGCTACCCATGTACTCCATTGCCCGGCTTCGTCGAAATTGCCGAATTCTTCCGCCGCAGCATCACGTGAAATCTTGGCGGCCTCCTTGCGCGGCAACAGATTTTCATTCTTGTGGCCGAGCCAATCGGTCTTGTATTTTTCCGCTGCCTCAGCTTTTCTCTTGCAATCTTCTATCTCGGCTTTCTTCGCCGCCACCAATGCGACAGCACTTTGCAAGGGAGCATCGATAACCGCCCCGCCCGCCAGCGATGCCGTCTTGCGCAGGAATTCTGCGTACCGTATCCCGGTGGTGATGGTCAATGATTTGAGATAATCCAGGCGGTTGAGCTTGTTTTCCTGTGAGTCCTTCTTGAAGTAGCCGAGCCGGACCGGCTTGCCTTGCTGCGCCAGGAAGGCATTCTCCGAGGTCCCGACCCACGCCCCGCTCCCGGTATCCAGGGTCGGCTTGAGCCCGATGTTTTCGGCCTCTTCCAACTGCATGTAATAGCTCAGCGTATGCTCTCCGGAAATCGAATCGATCCTTACCCACTGGTCGCTGACCGGCGCGCCGTCTATATCCTTGTACCGGTCTTTGGCGTGGCCTTTCAAGTGGCGCAGGGCATGGTTGAATTCGTGGCCCAGATAAATATCCTGGTTGCCTTCGCGCGTGTAGTCGCCTTCCGGCAGTCCTTTGGCCGGCAGGACAGCCGTGCTTTCGCCCCTGACATTCATGAAGACGGTATGCTTGGCAGGGTCGTACTGAGGAGGCACGGCAGAGGAAAAATCGAAAAAAAACTGCTGTTCGTCATTGATCAGGTTCTTCAGCAAGGTGCCGCCGCTGGTCGCGCTTGCTCCTATGCTCGCCTCCCAAGTGCCGGCTCCCGCGTCTGCCAGGGTAATTGCCGCGGAACCCGCCAGACTGTTTAACTGCTCTAGCGCCAGGTCTTTATCCGCCTCCTCGCCTTTAAGGGTGAGTTTTCTCTGGATGACGGACATGCCGTCCGCTTGCGCCAATGGCATCCGCTGGACGGCCATCGGCTGGCTGGTTGATGGCTTGACATCATGGAGAGATCGGCTGCCGGCCTGGACAGCTTTTGCTCCCATCGTATCCGCTTCACGTTCCAGTTCCGCATCGTCATTGACCGGCGCACCTTGTTTCATTTGCGGCGTGGGTTTTACCCTGCCCTGTTTCTGCTGCACCACGTGCCAGGCTTCATGCGGCAAATGTTTTTGCTGGCCGGGAGCCAGGTGGATCTCGCTGCCCGCGGCATATGCGTGCGCCTGTACAAGTGCCGGCAGAGAGGAGTTGTAATGGACATTGAGGCCATCCAGCGCTATCCCGGACAGCTTTTCGATACCGTACTTCAAGCGATCAGGAAGGCCGGCGCGGACGGTCCTGGCTGGAGGCACACCGGCAGCCGGCGCTCCGCCTTGCGCTGCCGGCAGGCCTGTAGCGCGCCTCTGAAGAGCGCTGCCGGCATAGTGGTAATTGCCCATTGCCACCAGGCCGGCGCTGTCGTCATGCGATACGCAAGGCTGCTCAGGAAAGCTGTCTTGTGCAACAAGCTGCGGCAGCGGCGCTAGCGGTCTCATTTTCTGCATGCCTGGCGCCCCTTGTCCGGTAAGGCCGTTTAAGTTATCACAAGGAAATGTACGGCGAGTCCAGCCAAAAAACAATCACAACAGCGACGGCCCGCTTCGCGGCGGGGGAACCTGCAACAGGACTGACGCTGTCGCAGATGTTCTGCCGCTTTCCCGGCACGACCTGTCAAATTTAACAGGTGCATCGGAGAATCACATAATGCAGATTGCGTTCTGGCCGGAGAAGCAGTACGTTCTTTGCATCAATTCCATTGGATTTCCGACGCGGAGGACGGCCAGCATGCAAAAGATAACGGTGCCTCAGGCATCGCTGCCGATTGTGAAAAGCGACGCCGCTCCACGGCCCGACGTGCTCGCCGACGGATGCAACGACCTCACCGCGATGGGCGCTTATCGATATGCAAGCTCCCCGCTCCAGAGGCGGGCGGATATTGCCCATGAAGCGGCGGCGCCGGGTGCCGGCCTGGCTGAAGCGGCTCCAGCGAGCTCGATACCTGCCCAAATCAATCGCACCGGCCTTCCCGATCGCTTGAAGTACGGTATCGAAAACCTGTCAGGTATCTCGCTGAATAACGTGAAGGTACACTATAACTCGCATAAGCCGGCGCTGATACAGGCGCAGGCTTATGCCCAAGGCAGTGAAATTCACCTGGCTCCGGGACAGCAAAAGCATCTGCCGCATGAAGCCTGGCATGTGATACAGCAGCATCAGGGACGGGTCAAACCGACGATCCAGCTGGAGAACGGCGCCCGGGTTAACAATGAACCGAGACTGGAACAGGAAGCCGACGCCATGGGGACGAAGGCGGCGCGGATAAGCGGCATCGCGCCAGAGGGTAACGGCAATGGGCAGACAATGGCCCCCGGCCCGTTGCCGTGGTCGTCCGGAGCGGCCCCGATCCAAGGCGTATTCACCGTTGGCGGCGAACCGTTGGAAGAGGACTGGATCCGCCGTATTCCAATCGCATTGCAAGCTGCCGCGCGCGATATGGCGCGCCCAGAGAGCGATGCCCAAAACTTCGGAGACTGGCAGGAAGCGATTACAGCGGCCCATGGGTTGGCTATCCAATCTCCGCCGCAACGACTTGACGATCCTGAGGAGCTGCTGGCCAGCTCATCCATGCTTGCCATCGGCGCCACCCAGACGGGCGATATTTATCACGTCAAAGCCGCCCACGCCCTGTTCCCGCAATTATTGATCTGCATCTACGATGCCCCCGTTGCGCCAGGCAATCCGGCGCAGCAAAAAAAAGCCGACAATGCCACGATGATGGCCAACTATTTCAGGGGCGCCGTGGTCTGCCTCACAGAAGCTGGAAAACCGGGGACCGACGAGCCGCGGGAACGCTCGGCGAGCGCCTATCAGTCAGACCTGGAAGACAACGGCAATGCCTCGGGCTTCGTTCTGGACGTCGGCCAGGCGACCAGCCTGGTTTCCATCGCCGTGTCCGCCAACTGGGAAGGTGTCAATGCCGCAATAAGCGAGGGAGTAGCTCCAATCGGAGCAGGCGATGCGGAAGCCTACGAGGCAGACCTGCGCGCCCATGGCTTCAATCACGGCACCGAGTATGTCATCGTTGTCTATAGAGCTTCCGGCAACCGCCCGGGCGGCATTCATCCCGAACACGACACAGGAAGAACCGGCTTCATCCAGCTCATGAACGCTGTGGATGAGACCGGCGCAGAACCTGTAGACATGGGAGATTATCCAGCCTACACAAAATCTGAAGAACAAGCCACGCTACGCAACTACTGGACCTGGGATTCGGTACGAAATGGCGGCCGTGCCGCTGAAGCGGGGTTGATCCGTTATCTTGCCGAGCACTTCAACGTTACCGGGGCCGTCGGCATGCGCAGCGGCGCAATGGATATGCTGGCGTTCGTAGGAATTCCCATTTTGTCGATCGACGTCGACCCGTTACAACGGCAAGATTTCGAAGAACAGCCATCCTGGTCGCGCACCAACAAGCTCGAAAGCGCTTACTGGTCGGATCGCTACTCGACGCTCTATGTCAACCGTTCTCCCCAGGCCCTCGCCCCAGATCATTCAGGAACGCCATCCGGAGAGTTCGGCGCGCGGGACCTGCGGTGGATCAGCAAGGAGCTTCTGGCACGTTCCGAGCGCAGCCGCAACCCGCCGGCAGACTACGAGCGCCATTTTTCCCATCCCTACGTCGCAGAAAGCGCCGATTTTGCCGACGAAACCATCCGCTGGATCGTGCGCGATCTTCGCCATCCTCAGACTGCCGAAACCATCGCGGCGCACAGGCGGCGCTTGTTGCGCATCGAAATCGTGGCGCAGGCGGCGGAAGACCAGAAAGAATACTCTCACTACGATCCGGCATGGAATGCCACCTGGGACAATCTGCTGGCTGCCCGGGAAGCAGTCGATGAAGCAGCTAACGCCTTGCGCCGGGGCTGATGTCGCTGAAACGAAGAGATGCAAAAAATCAACACTCAGGTCAATGAAAACATCCCCGGAATACGGCCAATCAACGTGCTCCAAACCGGCCATTCAAAGTCAGCAACGACCTTTAGCTGAGGTCCATTTCATCATCTTCCACGCTTCGAGTCGGGTATCGAAAGGACCATAGTTGAGTGCCAATCGTGGTGATCACTAAGCGAAAATTCAACCGAATAGCCATTACACCGCCACGGAATATCGCAACTTTGCACTATTGATTTCGTTTCACCTCGTATTGCAGGCATACGACGCCCGACGGAAAAATTTTACTATTTACCAGCATGAGTGCGGTTTTGTCCTTGATATTTGTGAACAAGGGAATACCTTGCCCCAGCAGTATCGGATTGACGAATAGCCAGTATTCGTCGATGAGGTTTTCCGCCATCAGCGCGTGAGTGGCGGAGGGGCTGCCAAACATCAAGATCTCGCTGCCCGAGCTGTGCTTGAGCTTGTTGATTTCATCGCTCAAATTGCTACTGATGATTTGCGTATTAACGTGACTTTTTTCCGACAAAGTTTTCGACAACACCACTTTGCGTGCGGATTTATACCAGCGTGAATGTTCATGGTCATGCGGACTGGCGTCAGGCTTATCGGCAGCGGTTGGCCAGTACGACTCCATCATCTCGAAGGTGGTACGCCCGTATAAGGCTGTGTCGGTCTGCTGAATCCGCTGCTCCACGTATTCAAACAAATCGGTGCTTATACTTATCCAGCCGAGGCCCGCCGGGCCCTTCGCAGTGGAAGCAACAAAACCATCCAGTGACACATGTACAAACGAAACGATTTTCCTCATGATTTTCTCCGTGTTCAAGTTTTGATTACATAGCCGGCAAGCCGCGCCAGAGTTTGGTTGCCGCCTTCAATCGCACCAATTCTTTCTACTGCCATATTGCGTGCCTGCGCAGTAGGAAAAAACAGGCGGATCGTCACTTTGGTTTGTCCGCCCACTGCCTCGAACGTCCACATCGCCTCAAACATGGCCTTCGGGTCGCCCTTGTATGTGCCGCCGGTGCAAAACTCGATGTGGTGAGGCTTGTCGATCGCGGTATAGACGCTGCAGCTGGGATAATCTCGTCCATCCGGCCCGTGCATGACATGGCGCCACTCGCCTCCCACGCGAAAATCCAGTTTCTCCAGCGTGTTGGTAAACCCATTCGGGCCCCACCAATGCACGACATGTTCAGGTTTGGTCATCGCCTCCCATACCAATTCGCGCGGCGCGTCTATCAAACGCGACATGATGATTTCGCGGTCGCTGGTATCAGCATCGTTCGCCGCGTTATTTTTTCTTTCCTGCACTTTTCGTCTCCACGGATTGAAGGTTTTTAAGATACGCATCCAGACGATCGAGACTCTGCTCCCAGTGCTGGCGATATTGGCCGATAAAATCGGCAGCCTCGTGCAACGGTGCGGCATTGAGCTGGCAGGGGCGCCATTGCGCTTGGCGACCTTGTGTGATCAGTCCGGCCTGCTGCAACACCTTGAGGTGCTTCGTTACGGCTGACGGGCTTATCGAAAACGGCTTGGCAAGCTCGCTAACCGATGTCTCGCCCAGTGCTAGTCGCGCAAGAATGGCGCGACGCGTTGGATCAGCGAGCGCGGCGAAGGTGATGCTGAGCGAATCAGTACTCATACTTATTACACCAATTAGTTAATTAACCTATTGGTGCAATATAGGCGACTTTAAAATCGGCGTCAATGAAAATTCGCCGATTGGCTGGTTCACATGCGTTGGACCAACCATGGGGAAATCACCGATGGCCACATAGAGGATTGAGCCGCCGACGGCGGAAGTAGCGGCTACGTCGGCTTTTCTAGCAAAGCGGCCGTTGGCGAGGGGATTTATTTTAAGTGTGAAGGACTTGCTCATGGCCGTTTCGAGCCGGCCGCAACAGGTCGATTTCGACCCCAAGCGGACGTTGTGCAGCACGGCTAACGTAGCTTTCTTTCAGTCTGTTCACTTTCGCGCGTGATCTCACGATAAATAAACACTGGGACAGCAAACCAATGTGCGACCACATCGAGAGAACTCCCCGATGAAGCACCGTGTTTCCTGGACAGTCAAACCACAGCAGCGCTGAACGACTCGGGCCGCCGCGCGAGCAGATGAGACAGCCGTTGAAGACCCGCCTGCAAGCGTCCACGGTCCTTGATGCTACCCAAAGAGATCCGAATTGCATTCACGGATCCGCTGCCGGTTGCAAATGCCTCCGCCGGCGTGACTGCGATGCCCTCGCTGTCGGCTGCACGCGCAAGCTGTGAGGAGTTCCAATACGCCGGCAACTCGAGCCATACATGCAGGCCGTCTCCGGCGCCGCTGTACCGCCCCGCCAGAATATCCCGAGCCATCCAGTGGCGCAGGCGCGCCTCGTTGCGTACGCCTTCCATCAATCCGTCAGCCGAACCGTCGAGGATCCACTGAGTGGCCAGTGCGGCCGTCAGAGGAGCAACCATCAGTGCAAATGATCTTAGCGCGACCAGGAAACGTTCGCGTTCGTGCGGGGCGCGTATCAGCACGAAGGCGACACGCAAGCCGGGCGTCAGGCATTTCGACAGGGTTGAGATGTAGTACACCTGTTCCGGGGCAAACGTGGCAATAGGCGGTGGCGGGGCATCGGCAAGGAGCCAGTAGGGATCGTCCTCGACGATGCGCACATTGCAGCGCTTCGCGATGCTGGCGAGCTCCTTGCGCCGGCGTTCCGGAATGGTGACGGCGGTCGGGTTCTGTAATGTCGGATTGAGGTAGACCAGCCCAGGCTTGTGCCGGCGGCACGCTTCCTCAAGCATCTCAGGCACCATCCCGTGCTTGTCCGCTTCCACCGCAATGATGTGCCGGCCGAATTGGGTCGCTGCGGCACGCAAGCCGGGATAACCCGTTGGTTCTGCCAGGATGACATCGCCAGGCTCCGTCAGCGCAAGGATCAATGCGGCGATCGCCGCTTGCGCACCCGGACAGACAACAACCTGTCGAGAATCCAGATGTCCAAACATCGGTTCGAGCCATTTGGCTCCAGCCTTACGGTCGGAGTCGCTTCCCCCGGCCAAGTGGTAAGTCATCAGCAATTCATTATCTGCCCTCATCAGTACTTGAGACAAACCTTGTTTCAACATGTCGTCGAAGTCCACGCCATCCGGCGGTGGTGGGGTATTCATGCTCAGGTCGAGGATCGAGGTCAATTCGACTTTCGGGGCCGCGACATAAGTGCCTCGAGCGCCGCGGCCCTCCAACAAGTTGCGGCGTCTGGCTTCGTCGTATGCGCGCGTGATCGTCGTCAGGTCGACGTCCAGCTGTGCTGCCAACTGGCGCTGCGGAGGTAGACGGGCACCCGGTTTCAGCGATCCTTCTACCACCGCCGCCTGCAACGCATCCGCAATCTGCAAGAAACGTGGCCCGCCGTGCACGGCCAATCGCGGCGCCCAGATCGGCAAATTTTCATCTTGCATGTTTTTCAACTGGGACATTTTGTCTCGATGTATGGAAATTGCTTTTAGGTAGTATGCCTCAGGACGTGCAGCAACATCATCCTTGCATGGCAGTCGTTGACGTTTTCTCCTCTCTCGTCTGCATTCGGCAAATCACTCCGCTGGATGCCATTCTTATTTCATAGGAAGATGTAATGAAAGATTCAAGCAGGATGCCTGAGGGGATGGCTTGAACAAAAAATGAAGCTGCTGAAGCAGCGTTTTGAGGTAGTGTTCCTCACGATAGATAGTGTCAAGCAATAGCCTGGAAATACTCAAAATGATGGATTGGATCCCTATAGTCTTAGTTGCGTTCAAGGTTCTCGTGCTCGGCACGGGTATGTTCTTCGCCATCAAGTGGCATTACGATCAAGGGAAGAAGGGGAAGGAGAAGCGCGGGGCGCTACGCGCGGGCAGCAAGGTGGCCGCAGTTTTCGTGCTATCGCTCTTGGGCCTGGTGCTCGTCACTTTCGTCTTTGCCAGGATGCTCGGTTTGGACTTGACCTTCCTATGATGGCAAAGAATAGTCGGCCGATATCCAGTGATGCGGCAGCAATTCCCTCGATGCGGCTATTGGGCAACGTCGGCAGGCGGGTCAGAGTGAATCGCCATGAATCTGCTAGGCACTCGCTTGCCGTTTAAAATACTGTCGAATTTAGATAACCGCTTCTGGCCGGCTGCAGACGTTTGACAGATTGTATTAATCTGGATTGAAGGCGGCTGCCAATTGCTTATAGTCTCCTCATATTTTTATGCTTGACTTCCCTAATAGATACGATAATAATATCCGTTATGGCATCGGTAAATACTCAGTTTTCAATTGCGGTTCATGTGTTGGCGGCGATCGCCCACTATGAAACGTCTTTTACGTCTGAAGTTTTAGCCGGCAGCGTGAATGCGAACCCGATTTTTGTTAAGAGAATCCTGGCGAAGCTCTCAAAAGCGAAGTTGGTCAAAGCCACTGTTGGTAAAGCTGGGGGCTACACGCTTACTAAAAATCCAAAAGACATTTCGCTATTAAACATCTCGCATGCAATAAACCCTCCCGATGTTTTTGCCATCCACACCTATGAAAAAAAGGAATGGTGCGTAGTGAGCAGTAATATCAAGGAAGTGATGGGCGAGGTTCTGGTTGGTACGCAGAAAGCTGTTGAGAATGATTTGAAGCAGACCACACTAGCAGATGTTGTTTCAAAAATCAGGAACAAATCTCGCTAGCGATTTTTTTTGTTCTAAATAGATACTTTAATAGAATCTAAAACGTAAACGAAAGAGAGGATCTTATGAAATTCGGATTTATCGGAGCAGGAACCGTAGCGCAAACATACGCTAAATACTTTGTACGGCACGGCCACGAGGTTGTGCTTAGCAACAGCAGAGGACCGGATTCGTTGCGCGAACTCGTGCGTAGTATCGGCTCGAATGCCAAAGCAGCCACTGTCAAAGAAGCCGCGATGCAAGACATCGTGATCTTATGTGTCCGGTGGCACCAAGCAAAGCAGGCGCTGGCCGAGGTTTCGGATTGGAACGGCCGTATTCTTGTCGATGCGACAAATCGACCTTCCGATGAGGATGCCAAGGGCAAGACTTCGAGTGAGATCATCGCAAGTTATGCACCTGGGGCTGGAGTCATCAAGGCACTCAATACGCTCGTCGTGAACTGGATGCCAGATTCCTCAGAGAACGAACGCAAATTGGTTCTGTTTATGTCGGGAAACGATAAAGCCGCGAAGCAGAAACTCGCGCGCGTTCTCGATGAAACCGGCTTTGCTCCAGTGGACCTTGGGGGCCTGATTGAGTCTGGAAGACTCCAGGAATTCGGCGCCCCCCTAAGCGGACTTCACATGGATCTGATCAAGCGGATGAATTCCTGAATCCAACGCAAACCACTAACATTTAAAGGATAAGACAATGAACAGCAGTGCAAATAAATTAGCAGGAAAAATCGCGGTCATCACAGGCGGCAATAGTGGCATAGGCTTGGCCACAGCCAAGCGCTTTGTCGAAGAAGGTGCGCATGTCGTGATCACCGGGCGAAGAGAAAAAGAGCTGGCTGAAGCCGCAGCTTTCATCGGGAGAAACGTGACGACGGTCGCGGGCGACGTCTCGAACTTAGAAGATCTCGACCGTCTCTATGCCGTTGTGAAAGAGAAGCATGGTCACATCGACATTCTCTTTGCGAACGCAGGCGGAGGGACAGTCGCGCCGCTTGCAGCGGCGACCGAGTCTCATTTCGACAAGATATTCGATGTTAACGTAAAGGGATTATTCTTTACCGTGCAAAAAGCTCTTCCCCTTTTCAAAGATGGCGGCTCGATCATCCTAACCTCTTCAAACGCAAACGTACTGGGTGTGCCAGCCTTTACTGCCTACGCTGCCAGCAAGGCAGCCGTGCGCAGCTTCGCGCGCGGCTGGACGATGGAGCTAAAGGATCGCAAGATTCGTGTGAATTCGATGAGTCCTGGCCCAATCGAAACTCAGGCTTTGGAGAAGGCGGGCCTCACCGCTGAACAGGCAGAACAGGCTGCAGCTCAGTTCGCCTCGCAAGTTCCGCTCGGCCGCAGAGGCAAGCCCGAGGAAATCGCTGCCGTCGTCGTGTTCCTTGCTTCCGATGAAAGTTCGTATATCACCGGTGTGGATCTCGCCGTCGATGGGGGCATGGCGCAGGTCTGACATGAAGATGTCTTCGGCACATGACAGCGACTCACCGGGCGCCTGAGACGGGAGTCTGCTGATTAGCTGTTGAGAAGAATTCTATCGATCCAAAATAAAACGGCGGATGATCCCACGAACATCCGCCATTTTTTAATTCACACGCTCATCTAACGATCGAAACACTCTCGCGTCGAACGAGTTACCCGCGTTATGCCACGATTTGGCATATTGACCGGGCGGCATACCGGTATGACGAGTGAACGCAACGGTGAATGTGCTAGATGAGCTGTAACCCACGCGAACCGCCACCTCCGCAATTGTCTCTTTTCGTTCAAGAAGATTTCTTGCCAATGCCATCCGCCATGACAGCAGGTAATCCATCGGTGTGACGCCCACGGCTTTGCTAAATCGCTCAAAAAAGGCCGAGCGGGACAGCGCCGATTCTCTCGCCAAAAGCGCAACGGTCCATGACTCTTGAGGGTTTTCATGGATGCACCGGATTGCGTTCGCCAGTCGGATATCGGCAAGTCCGCGCAACAGCCCTGGCGAGGTCACCGCATTGTTTGATGAGCGAAGCGCTTCAATCAACAAGACTTCCAGCAAGCGCTCGAGAACCGCGTCCCGTGCTGAGCGCTGCGAGCGTGATTCATCAATAACGAGTTGAACCAGCGCTGACAAGCGAACGTCCCCCCGAATATGTACGAGCTTCGGGAGCAGTGTCAAAAGTAAAGTGGAGTCTGGAGACGTCAATTGGCAAAAGCCAACCAATGTTCTCACGTCGACATCGGCTGATATAGACCCATTGCGGTGTTCGCCGTTTTCCAAGAGAGCGGGTTCAGACTGCCATTCATCCTCAGAAGGAAGGTCAAAGCTGGTTGCCAAAAATTTCGACATTGACGGCATTAGCACGAAATCGCCAGCTTCGACGACGAGTTCAGCCTCATCGATCGTATATCGCAGCTTCCCTTCCAAAACCACGCAGCAACACAATCGTGTGCCGATGAGTTCGCCGCGCACTCCCCAGCGTCCCGCGCCGGTCACAATCTTTGAGAACGTCATTTTCGGTTGCAGTAGCGCCACTACAGAAGCTAAGGGGTCAATCATTCCGGACGCTCGCAAACAAATTTAGGACTTCCTATTGTAGATGATTTTCCTAACAGGGGTTATCGTTGCGGCTCACTGATGATGAAAGGATTCACATGAAAACCGTTTTAATCACTGGCTGCTCTTCCGGATTTGGCCTGGAAATCGCCAAGTATTTTTTGGACCGCAAGTGGAACGTGGTCGCCACCATGCGTACGCCGACTGAGGGCGTTCTGCCAAAGTCTGAACATTTGCGAATTTTGAAACTAGACGTAACCGATGCTGAAAGCATACGTCGTGCGGTCGAAGAAGCTGGCCAGGTGGATGTCCTGGTGAATAACGCAGGCATCGGTATGCTAGGGCCTTTCGAAAGTACGTCGATGGACGCCGTACGCGATGTGTTCGAAACCAATACGTTCGGTACGATGGCCATGACGCAGGCATTTTTGCCGCAGTTTCGGACACGCAGAGCGGGCGTTGTCGTCAATGTGGCATCTGCCGTGACCCTAAAGGCCTTGCCGCTACTTCCCGTCTACACCGCCAGCAAAGCCGCCGTCGTCGCATTCACCGAATCGCTGGCGCTCGAACTGGCGGAGTTCAACATCCAGGTAGGCGTAGTGTTGCCAGGAATGGCGCCGGAGACCGCTTTTGCATCCAATGCCGGTTCACGAGTCATCCAGACATTTCCTGAGGATTACGCGGCCACGATGAACGCTGTGATGTCGGGGTTCCAGAATTACGCCGGTTCAGTGACGCATTCGATTGATGTTGCTGAGGCGGTCTGGCAGGTTGTGCAAGACGGTTCGACTGCATTCCGCGTTCCGGCCGGCGCGGATGCGGTCGAGTGGTTCAAAAAGATCTAGTCGTGCATATCTCCAAAGAAGGGCGAGTTATAGAAACAAAAATCTTGAGCTCAAGCGGATATCAAAGATTAGATTCAACAGCCGCAGAAGGAATGCGAACGTGCGAATTTATGCCGGCTATAGGCCATGTCAGCTCACCCGCTCCTGCCAGCCGGCATCACATCCAGCGCCGGCACGTCCTCGCGCATCTTCAATGAAGGCATCACCGATGCCAGCTGACATGGGATTTTGCAGTAGCGATTGGGGATCAGCGCCGTAATTCGAGCCGAGATAGCCGTTGGGCGGGGTTCTCAGCCAATGGCTGACCATGGCTTGGATATCTTGGGCGGTAATGGTGGGTTTCATGGCGACGATGATAGAGCTATCGCCAATGGGAAAATGTGAGGATTTTCCGTTTGCTTATTTTGGAGACCTTAGATCACGTCACCTCAGGCATCGCCATAACTGCCTCTA
>Ga0182005_1000629_pt1 | contig 16877 bp, 12 predicted proteins | sample Sormic07211103_1_FD_123021 | JGI IMG/M metagenome (GOLD analysis project Ga0182005, IMG submission 123021) | Rhizosphere microbial communities from Sorghum bicolor, Mead, Nebraska, USA - 072115-103_1 MetaG | ecosystem: Host-associated > Plants > Roots > Rhizosphere | place: USA: Nebraska...
ATAATACGCTAAACGGATATCCACGCGCAGGAAAATAATGGCAAGCGACTCGTTGACTCTACCGAATATTTTTTCTTTCTATTGAGTCTCGATGGAAGTGCCCATTTCGTTAATGTCAAGTTGTAGTATACCCTTGATCGACAGTCAGGCATCTCGACAAATAGCGTAAATTTAGGGTTGATCTGCCTATTAATTGACACGACTGGAGCAGGGTCTAAGATTTCAACTTGACAAAGACGAGGTACGAGAAAAATGCAAGGGCAACGAGTCGGCTACATCCGGGTCAGTACGTTGGAGCAAAACACTCAACGTCAGTTGGAGCATGTCCAGGTTGATCGTACTTTCATCGACAAGGCATCGGGTAAGGACATCCAGCGACTGCAACTCGATGCATTGCTCGCATTTGTCCGCGAGGGTGATACCGTCGTCGTGCACAGCATGGACCGTTTAGCGCGTAATCTTGACGACTTGCGCGGTATCGTCCAGGAATTGGTTAAACGCGGTATACGCATCGAGTTCGTTAAAGAGGCATTGACGTTTATCGGCGATGATTCGCCGATGGCCACGTTGATGCTTTCTGTGATGGGGGCCTTCGCAGAATTCGAGCGAGCCTTGATTCGTGAACGGCAGCGCGAAGGGATAGCGCTAGCCAAGCAGCGCGGCGTCTATCGGGGCCGTAAAAAATCACTAACCCCTGAGCGGATTGCTGAACTGCGTCAGCGGGTAGCTTCCGGCGAAACCAAGGTGCAGGTTGCACGCGATTTCGGCATTAGCCGCGAAACGCTGTACAACTACCTCGCGAAGACTGACAGCGATGCCGTTCGCGCAGCATAAGCAAATCCCAGTAGATTCGCTGTTGCAACTGCGACAGCGGCTGGATCTTTTACCACGCAAAAGCCCTGAGCGCGCCAGGCAAGTGCTGGCCGTTGCCGAGCTATATGGCGTGTCGTCCACCACGGTCTATCGCGCACTGCATGCCTTCAAAAAACCTCACGCGGTACATCGTGCCGACCACGGTAAACCACGCATACTTCCAACAGCTGAGTTAGAGCGTTATTGCGATCTGATTGCGGCGTTGAAACTGCGCACGACCAACAAGAACAACCGCCATCTGTCCACAGCCAACGCGATTAAGCTGCTGGAGGATTTCGGGGTTGAGACGAAACAAGGATTAGTAACAGCCCCCAAGGGGCTGTTGACCAAGCCGACCGTCAATCGCTATCTGGATCGTTGGCACTTGGATCATTCGCATTTAACGCGGGAACCTACTGCTGTGCGTTTTCAGGCGGAACACAGCAATGATTGCTGGCAGTTCGATATATCTCCGTCGGATCTCAAACGCATCGACAAGCCAAGCTGGATCGACCCTAGTAAGGGCGAGCCTACATTGGCGATTTTCAGCGTAGTCGATGACCGTAGCGGTACTGCTTATCAGGAGTACCACTGTATCTACGGCGAAGACGCCGAAACAGCACTGCGTTTTCTGTTCAATGCCATGGCACCCAAGGCCGACGCCGAGAATCCGTTCCAGAGCCGACCCAACATGATCTACCTGGATAATGGCCCTGTCGCTAAATCCCGTGTGTTCCAGAGCGTGATGCAGGCACTCGCGATTGAATGGCAGACACACATACCTGCCGGCAAGGACGGTACACGAACAACCGCTCGGTCCAAAGGTAAAGTCGAACGTCCGTTTCGCACAGTCAAGGAGGCGCACGAGACGCTGTACCATTTCCACAAACCGGAAACTGAACAGCAGGCGAACGAATGGCTGTCGCACTATCTGGTGCATACCTACAATCAGCAGCGTCATCGGTCAGAGTCGCGCACGCGCATGGCGGACTGGCTCGCTATGCTGCCAGACGATGGCCTGCGCGAGATGTGTACCTGGGATCAATTTTGTCGCTTCGCTCGCGAACCGGAGCGGCGCAAGGTTGGTATTGATGCGCGCATCACCATCGACGGTACTCAGTATGAGCTGAACCAGGCATGGCCGGCGACCATGCGATTTTGTTGTGGGGCCTGTTCGACGATGAGCTATACGCCGAATATGAGGGGGAGCGCTTCGGCCCCTATTATCCGGTAGACGGGCCTATTCCGCTGCGCCGATATCGGGCATTCAAACGAACCAAGGCGGATGAGCGGGCAGACCGCATTCGTTTACTGGCAGACCAGCTTGGATTGCCGATTGCGGCGCTATCTGGCACTGATGTGCGCTTAACGGATGCTGCCATGTCAGCGAAGGACATTCCACGTCAACCGTTCGACCCGCATGCACACGAATACCACTATCCGACGGTGATCGCGGCCAAGTTGGCCATCGCCGAAGAATTGGCCAAACCGCTGGCCAAACTTGCGCTTGAAGACAAAACATTCATCGACCAGGTACTGGCTGAAACGCTGACGCGCCGTGTGGTTTTGGAGCGCATACGCGAATACTTCCGACATAAGAAGGGGACTCAACATGCGGGCTGAAGTGATGCAGCATTTCGGGTTGGCCGTGCCGTTCAAGCAGGCTGGTTACTATGAGACTGAACACCACAAGGATCTGATAAAAGACGTTCGCGGAGCAGTGCAGGAAGGTCGTTTGGTCGCGATCTGTGGTGTGATCGGCAGCGGTAAGACCGTTCTGTTACGTAGGTTGACCAAGATGCTGCAAGACGAAAAAAAAGTAATCGTCTCCAAATCTGTCGCCGTGGATAAGCACAACATCAAGCTGGCCACGTTGATCGAGGCCCTTTATTACGATTTGTCGTCCGAAAAGCAGGTCCAGATCCCCAAGAAGATCGAGCGCCGCGACCGACAGCTTCAAGAAATGATTTTAAAGGGTAAGAAACCCATCGTTATGTTCGTCGATGAGGCACATGACTTGAACGGGCACACCCTCACTGGCTTGAAACGTCTGATGGAGCTAGCCGAAGACGTGGATGGACTGCTGTCGGTAGTGCTTGCGGGCCACCCCAAGCTGCGTAATGACCTGCGCAAAGACAACATGGAGGAAATCGGCGCCCGAACTGATGTGTTCTCTTTGGACGGCATTACTGGGGCGCAACGCGAGTACATCGAGTGGCTATTACGCACCTGCACTGGAGCCGAAGAGGCCTGCGAGTCAATCCTGACGGAGGATGCCATTGATCTACTCGCAAGCAAGCTGCGAACACCACTGCAAGTACAGCTGCACCTGACGCTGGCTTTGGAAGCCGGATACCAGACCGGCGAGCGCCCGGTGTCGGTGGATGTCGTCGAGTCGGTACTCTCACGACATATCGATGACTTGGAACCCACGTTGACGCGCAATGGTTATCGTATGAAGGACCTGGTGGAGCAATTCAGCGCCAAGGCGCACGAGTTCAAGGCGCTGTTCAATAATACGTTGGACCCCGAACGGGCGAGCGAACTGCGTGACAAAATGCTCGCGGCTGGCATTCCTCTGTAATCCTAAACAGCCTCCACTGGTCATTTGCAGATAGCGTGAGCCCGTCTCGATGAAATGCGAGCCCACGCCGTCTAACGCAAGCTCACTTGCAATTAATGTGAGCCGATGGCTTTGGCTGGTTGCAGATAACGTGAGCCAGAAATATCGTTGAATGCGAGCCCGAATGTTTTCAAACGCGAGCCGTTACATCTAGCGATTGGCGTCGCAGCTCCGATTAACAAGAAGACATGTTTCATCATCGAAATATCTGGGTAATCGGGGAAAGGAAGCGCTGGGGGGAGAATTACGTCTATGGGCTTACAGCAACCCGGCAGCCTAGCTGCCGGTGACCATAGACTTTAAATCAACGCATCAATATCCAGATTGAACGGCGCACCCACGACGTAACCACCGGTGATGGCTGCTATCTGCTGATCATGGTCAATCGCCGCTGGCGGCGCCATTGCCAGTTGTTCGGTAGCCATGTTGAGGGCATGCGCTCTCCAACGCCCCAGACTCGCGGTAAAGGTCTCATGGGAGGCCGCTACCCCGTAGACCTTCTCTACGCTGGCCTTGGTATGGCGCAAATTACGCAGGCGAGCAAGGGTTTCGTCTACTTTACGGCTCTCCGTTTCCAAGGCCGCAATTTCCCGGTCTTGTACTGTCGATCGGCCTCGCGCAGATTCGCCTTGTTTGGCCAACAGTTGCTTATTGATATTGCCCAATGCCCTTTCAATGAAATCAAACTCACGCGGGGTGATCAACCAACGGCCAAGCTCTTGGGACTCCTGCCAGCGACGTAAGGTTGCCCAGCAGTGGGGAATGTAGCTGACGACCATTTTGTGATCGGAAAACTCTGCGACTTGTCGCAGAAATGGCCCGCGAGCAGGCAAACCATCGGTTGCTTTCAGCGCACTCGCATACCCTTGATCGGTGATGGTGCTACAGCTTGGATTCCAGAGAATGGCGGATTGATACCCATCCTCGAAGCTGACAGGCATAAAGTGATGTAGCGTGCCGTGGTGTGCGTAGGACGCGCCTGTGAAGTTGTAGATACCCGAGAAGAAGGACGCTAATCCAAGGGGCGCATTGACGAGCGTCAACACCGCACCAGTGATGTAGGTCGGCTTCGAGGTATTCATCCACGTCGCGGGTAGACTGGGGACCGGGTCGTTATGGTTGACCGTGCGATGGTGTTTCAGGCCCTTGGCGCTCTCGACAAAGACTGCATCGCCGGAGCGTGGAGCCCCGTAGGTGTAGAGCAGCACGTCATAAGTGTAACCTTCCCGCTTGCGCAGCATCTGGGACAGGATCATCGCCACTGCCCCACCCAGGCTATGCCCGGTGACGATGATTTTTTGCCCGCTGTGAAATTTGTCCAGGTACTTGGTGGCAAAGTCGTAAGCCACCTTCGCCGAATCATAAAAGCCCCGATGCACCATGCCGCCCCCCTCTTTGAAAGGGACTTGTTCAGCATCAAGGTCACGATAAACATCTGGGTTACCAGCAGTCCCCCGCACGGCAATCAACACCAGCTCATCGTGATGGGTTGCATAGACCTGAGTATCCGTCCCGACAAGCTTGCCCGCGTCATCAAGAGTACCCGCGTCATCAAAGGAATGGAGGCTCTCCGGGGTTTCCTGCTTGGCCTGCAAGAGAGGACTGTTGACTTCCTTGTACAGATCCGGGTCGAAGGGCGCGATTTCCAGGCGTTTGGAGTAAGGCACCTCTTCGTACAGCGGGTAATAGGGTTTGTCCCCAGTCTGCTTGTCGTCGACCTGCCACGGCTCCTCAAATTTGGACAAAGCCTCACCAAACCAATTGCCGCTGCTGAGCGGCAATGGAAAACTTACGCTGTCAGTTTCTACCGGGTGTGCTTTCGGGTCCTGACCAAAGTCGCAGTAACTCAAGGTGGCCAACACCGCCAACTGGTACTGGTTGAGCGCGCAAAATTCGTTATCAATGGAGAGCACGGGCCGCAAAGCGCGAAGCGGGCGCACCTCCAGCACATGGTGCCTGCTTGGTAGCAGGGCGACCCCCTTCGCCTTGGGTGGCTCAGGGGCGAAGCCCAATTGCGCCGCGGCCCTGTCCGTCGGGGTGATGACCGAGCCCATTCCCGCGTTTGGGAGGTTTGGTGCCTTGGGTGGCTGACGGAACAGAGCGTGGACATAGGCGTTGGGCGGAAAGTTACGTGCGGCCAGCGGCGGTAAATGGGCCACATGCTCCACCAGCTCCCGTACCTCGACCTGGCAATACCCATTGGTCTTGTCTTGGGCAGGATTGAGCTTTGTGCGCACACCCGTCTTGTTGAAAAAGCGGGTTTTTTCGGCGCGCACTTGTAGTTCGGTAATTGGTAGTGGATAGCTGGGTCTGTTTTTTAAGTCTTTGTATAGCTCATCGCCCCCTTGATAGGGTTGATTAAGTTTAAGCACTACAGGTCCGCAGTAGTGGTGCTCTACCTTACCCGCCCCGGAGGCATCCAGCTTGCCGGTGTAGACCACATCTTCGTAATCGGTGATCTCATAGGCCAGCCCGGCATAGGGCTGGCCGTCACCCGACTCATCCACCAGTTGAAAACTGGTTGAGTGACCGCGCAAGGGACAGGTGTGAATGTCGCCCAGCATCGACGGCTTATCACTTTCGTGCAGAGGAACAATGCTCATGGGGTCACTTCCTTGTTTTCCGTACAGCCGGGGTAGATGGTGCAGGTGTCGCGCCCATCCGGCATGCGGAAGGTGCTGAAGTCCTTATAGTTTCCATTGCAATAAGCATGTTGATCTTCAAAGCCTTTGCCCATGCAGCGCTTCCAGCCACCGGGCACCTTGACCCAAGTATCTCCCCATCCGGGCTTTTCCTCATCGGCCAGCTTGATCTTCAGCTTTACGGTTTTACCCGGCAGTTGATCCAGCGTGTACGCCGCAAAAGGACGGCCTTTGGTGACATTGCCTTGGGCATCCGTGTTTTTGCAGTCGAGGATTTTGACGATGCGACGCAGTCCACCCGCAGTACGGAATAACCACTGACATTGACCGGAAAACTCGCTTACCCCAGCCGCGTTGAAAGTGCCTTGGTCGCGACTGTCCAGCTCTGTGCGTACTGCGATGTTCCCGACGTCACCGCCAAAGTCCCCGCGATCTTCGCCATAAGTCGCATTGATCTCCAGTTCAATGCGATACAGCTCCAGCTCGCAGCCTTTGCTGGTTCGGTGCATTTTTATCTGTGAATCGGGTTTGTACTCGGTACGCCACTCTCGGTTGAACTGAATCTTCGGATTGTCACGCTTACCCAACGTACAGCTTTGGTTTGGCGCGGGGACATACGTCACCAGGGCGACATAAGCAAAGTTCGGCGGCAAATCGGCGGTCAAGGTAAAGGTGTCTGACTTACCCACGGTTGAACAGCCTACGGTCAGCGCGAGACAGCCGCCTAGGATCAGGCTTTGAAGGATACGTTTCATACGGAGGCATCTCCCTGCCAATACAGTTTTTCCTGGTATACCCGTTCGAAGTGCGCTGCCGGAGTTTCACTGGGCCGGGGCGTCCAGGACGAGGGCGGAGCATAGCCCGGCGCTTGCAAACTCTGTGTCAGTAAAAAGTGAATATGGTCCGGCTTGTGCCAACCCCATGTCCGCGCGCAATCGAGCTGTCCGCGCAACCAGGTGTCTACGTCCTGTTGTTTCGCCAGACTGACCACGGCGTCCGTGTGGTCGCGCATCAGGTAGCGGCGAGTGTTGTCGAATTGCACCCCAGCAGTGGTTGCCTCTGATTGGGGAATGCTTACCCACGCCGGATCGAGCGGTAGCGGGTGGTCACCGGGAACGGGATTGTCGGTCACGACCCATTGCTCAGCCTGCCAATAACAGACGCTGATCAACGGCCCGAGATAATCGGGTCGTTGTTCCGGCTGTAGGTAAGCCAATGCACGAGCCAGAACCCGGTTGTCGTGGAAACGATAGAGCGCCTGATTCGGTCGCTGGCCCGTCACCAAACGCGCCTGCCAATGACGGGTCAACGCCTCCAGATCACCGCTTGCGGAACTGGCAAGCCAGCCCCAATGTCGCTCAGGCGAACTGAACAGCGCTTTGAGGGGAGGATGTTCAGCCGTATCCAGCTGGAAAATATACGGCCCGACGGCGGCCAGCGAATCAGCCGGCGTGCCAAGGTACAGGTTACGGTACTGCTCGACGACCAACTCGCCAGCCAGGGCATTGCGCTCGTCGAGTTGCCCGTCAGAATCCAGCACCAGGTACAGGTGTCGCCCCAGTTTGGTTTGCTCGTTAAGCCATTGTGTCAGTGTGTTCATGCGACAGCTCCAAGGCTGCATTGTCCATTGCGGCAGGCTTCACAGAGCGGGCAAAAGTCTGTTGCTTGCTGTTTGGTGGTAGCCAGGAGCGACACGGGCGTCGCGATCATCGCCTGCGCTTCGGCAGTTAGCGCCTGCAACGGTGCAATACCCGCCACGGGCGCCCCGCCCTGGACGATGGGTACGCTGCTAAAGATGCCCCCAGGGGTGATGACGATGTATTGGCCACCGGCCTTGAGCGTCAGGCTCATCCCGGCATCGACCACCACATTGGCGGCGGTGACATGGGCGTGGGGACCTGCCTGAATCACCAACGTCCCGCTTGCCATCGTGCTGCTGTTACCGCTGATGCTGATCAGCTCGTTGCCACCGATCACGGTGTTGCGCAGGCCTTGGGTGGTGTGCAGTTCGTCGCCCTTGATCAGGCTGGAGCTGTTGCGGTCTACCTGTTCTGATCGGTCATTGCCAATCAGGCTGTGGCTATCGCGAGTGATCTGTTCACTGCGGTCGTTACCAATCTTGGCGTCACTGTCATTGAGGACAAATTGCTCGATGTCACGCTGGGCGCGCAGGTAAATTTTTTCCTGCCCCGCCCGGTCTTCAATCGACAGTTCGTTGTAACCGCCACTGTGCGGCGAGCTGTGGCTGCGCAACACGGTTTTAGTTTTGTTCGCCGGCAATGGGTACGGCACTGGCATGACCTTATTAGGCACGCACCCCGTGATTAACGGGTTGTCAGGATTACCTTCCAGGTAGGTCACCACCACTTCCATGCCGATGCGCGGGATGGTCACCGCACCGAAGTTCTCTCCTGCCCAACTAGACGATACGCGCAACCAGCAACTGCTCTTGTCGCTGCCCAGTTCGGCGCGGTCCCAATGGAATTCGACCTTCACCCGCCCATATTCATCGCAAAAGATTTCTTCCCCCGCAGGGCCGGTGACGCGGGCCGTCTGGCTGACCAACATCGTTTTACGCGTCACCAACGGCGGGCGGTAGAACACCTCCCAGGGAATCGCGCTGAAACTATTGCGGTAACCTTGGGTGAAGCCATCCTCGGGATTAACGTCGCTGGTGACCGCTTCCTCTAAGGCCTGCGGTTGCTTGCCTGAGTGCGTCACGCTGGTCAACAGCCACAACTCGTTGCACTGCTGACGTGGATGTTCAGTCAGATTAAAGAAGTGGCCACTGCGCAGGATGGGTTGATCGCTTTTACCCTCGGCCAACTGGTAGTCGGCGCGGTGCCGCTCCAGGGCCTGCCGGGCAATCTGTTTGCCGAGCTTTTCATTTTCGATCAAGACCGGGTAACGGTAGTCTTCGAGTGCTGGAGTGAACTCGGCGGTAAACTTGCCCTCCAGCAACAGAGTCGGGCGTTTTAAATCATAGCCTCGGCGTGAGGTCGTGCTGGTACGGCTGTTGAAACGCATGGAAAACTGACTGACTACCGGATGGTCCGCCACCATGCCAGAACCTTGCTGATACGGTGTGCCTCCCAGTTTGGGGAAATAGGTCTGGTCGTCGGTGAACACCAGTTGATGACCATCCTGGTTATGCTGGTGGTGCCAGGAAATCCCATCTTCAGAACACAACCTCTGGATGAATTCGAAGTCGCTTTCCCCATACTCAGTACAGTATTCGCGCTCAGGACTGGTGCTGACATGAAAGGTATAGGCATCGGCCAGGATGCCGTGGCCATTGAGTACCTGGGCGATGATTTGTGGCACCGTCAGGTGCTGGAAAATCCGTTGGTTGTGGCTGAATTGCAAATAGTGCAGCGCGGGCACTAGGGTCAGGTGATAACGGGTCAGGCGCTTACCGGCGTCACCCGCGAGCACATCTTCAATACGGCCATGAATGCCTTCACCATTCAGGCCAAACTGAAGGAATGCGGACTGACTGAGCAGGCTTTCCAGATCGAAATCAGGGGACTCGCTGACCAGTTCAACCTGGATCGCATACAAGGTGCTGATGGCTTCGGTGCCGTGAAAGGCAAGCACCTTGAAGTCGTTGCGAACAGAGGGAATCAGTAACGCGAAGTGCGCAGTATTGGCCGGCGCGAACATACGCTTTTCCTTAAGCTGAAAGAGAAGACTACACAGGCTCTCTGGCCATTCGTGGCCGGAGCAAACTTAAAACTTCGATCACGCTAGCAAGCGGATAAAAAAATTAATGTAGGAAAAGTCCTAAAAATTCACGCGGACGTTGATTGCTCGGAATGCTTGTCCGTGGATGCTGCGACCGAGGTTGAATTAAGCACCGAACAGACGCTGACGCAAAATGAATAGATATCAAAAAGGCTGAGTAATTATTTTTGACAACTAGAGCGATTCAAATAGATCTGTGGTCGACGGCGTAAAAATAAAGATAAGGGATCTACCCCTGAGAAGATCGCCCGAATGCGCCAATTTTGTGACCGGGTGCGCCAGCCATATCAGGGCGATAGTGCCGCACGGCGTTGCCAAACTGTGAGGTCGATCGTAAGAAATCAAGAGCCCCATTCAAAGCGGCCTATTTAAGTCTGATGCTGTGCCTCCGATTTCTTTCTGGAGCCAGCCCGTCATGATACGACCCCACACCAAATTCGGAAAAGTGTACCTCTCCCAAGCCTGTTGACTTCGAAAATCCATCGACTGTCTGGCTGCCTTGGTCGAGTTGGATATTAAAGTCGTTGTCTTCGACCTGATGCTTTTCTTATTTCTGAATCGCCACCGTAACCGAGAGGAGAACCTCTATTGGGGGCGTAACGGCTTCTGCTTTGGATCAAGCGCCTGGAGTCCGAGCCGTTCAAAAGGCGTCGACTAACGCCACCGACGAAGCCATCGGATTGAGTGTCCAAGAGCTGAGCTCGCTGCTCGAAGGTTTGATCTCTGCCGGGGTAACCATATGCATCGGGTTCTGACGCCCCGTTTGGACTTAACCCGTATAATCCGGGCATGCCTTTCTTGCCCGACGACCTTCCTGCAGACCCTGTAACTCAAGCAAATGTTGCTTCCCGTCGCAAAAGAGAAGCTGTAAACATTAAAATCTGCTTAGGTGTCGCGCGCTCGCAGTTAACGAAGTCGCGTCACGTTTGAAGAATCCTTTTGCGAAAGCTCCAGTTCAAGGTCAGAAATACGCTCCCAAAGTTGTAAATTTTGTACGAGTACTGCATCGCGCTGTTCGCATGCTATCCGCAGCATGTTTTCCATAGCGCTAAATTTAAGGATTTGCAGCTTTCCTGCTTTGACTCTTTCGATAGGCTTAGTTTGCTCGCGCAATGCGTCAATTCGCGCAATTAAGGATTTGTGTGAATTGCGGCTTTTTTTCAAATATCCACGGTCAAATCCTGCTTCGACACTTACAACGCCCGCTGTGATCTTGTAGGGTTCGATTCCAAAATGAGATGGGACTAAAGCGCCTCCTTCCAGAAGTCGTATAAAGGCCTTCTCGCACACGGCAACGCCTTCACCTACTCTGCCCCTGCTTGTCATATTAAATCTCCGTAGCGCCGATTATACGTGCTTTGAATTTCTTGAGTCTGTCAAGCTCGGTCTTAGTGATTTGATACTCGCCCGAGTTGACTTCGTAATTTACAATTTCCTTAGACGTGTCAGAAATAGCTTCTTCAACTTTTTCAAATTGGATGATTGCTCCTTCGCACGATAAACATTCGGTGAAGTCGCCCATCATGAACGAATCACAGCGTCCGACTTTCGTACAACCACCTAAGGTAGTGGGGCGATAGCTAATCTCGCCGTTGTTTACACGACGAAGAGTGTCGCGTCGCACATCCTCTATAAGAATTTCATCATTATCTAATTGTGCTTTTTGCTTTTCTATATAGGAGCCTGTTCCGCCAAATAACGGTTTATCCTGAAGAAGTAAATCCGAAATTAGCTGATTAGCTACCCCGATAGGTATGCCCATTTGAAATTCGAGAGCGATATGTGTAGACGGTAAAACAAAATCTTTTTTCTCAGTGTCGAAATAGCCAAAAATCGTTTTGAGCTTGTCAAAGTTATTTGCATAGTAGCGGGCCATTTCAAGAGTTAGGTGCTTGAATTGTGATTTTAGACTGGGAAGTGAAACGAAGCCGGAACTGGTTGCATAGAAGGCAAGCGATCGCCGGAATTGATGGGAGGTCAATGGCCAGGGACTACCGGCACAGAACTTGTTTTCTTCGTAAAAATTACGAGCGGGATCTGTTTGGCCGAGTTCAATCAGGTCAGAGGGTTGTATTGTTAAAGAGTCGAGCCATTGTGAATTCACACTGTACTTGCTCAGTGTTTTAACTTGATTGATATTTGTTGCGCCGCCCGGGTGTATAAATATGGCGGCCGGATTAAGAAATAGTGGGCAGTCGTCCAGGTTCTTGATTCCGTATAGCTGTGCAAGGCTTCGACAAAGTGCTTGTGCAACTTCAATTGCTCTCAGTACTTCACTAGTCGCAAGCCACGATTCCTCTTTCTTATAGCCTTCAAATTTAGTTGTGGTCGAAAGAATGCTAATCATTTTTTCTGGATCGCGCAGTACGCCATCGTCATCTCTAGTCTCAGGCTCTGTAACAACCTGAATAGTACAGTCGTGTTTCAGACGCATAACCTCCTGATCGCGCATGCCTGTGTACAAGTGGATAATAATTTTTAACACGTATTGCATGCTCAATAACGCCATAGATAGCGATTTTCTATTATGGCAGACAAAATCACCATGAAATACACTATTCATTCCATGGTCAATAAGAGCTTGCTGAAAATTAGGGCGATACTGCGTTTTAGGTATTTTTAGTCTTTGTTGTGTGACTTTAGGGTATCCATATGTCGTGTCTTTAAAGGCAAGGATAAATGACTCTATACGTTGGACGTTGTTGTGCAACACGTCTAGTATATCGGCAGATCGATTAATGATCTCGATGTATATCCGTAGCGGAATAACTGGATGTTGTTTGTTGTTTTTTATGTGGGTAAAGCTGATGTCCGAAACGTTCAGTACGTTATAACCCAGGCATTTCTCCCCTGCGAATGCTAAATTGCTCATCATTGCCGGGAATAATGACTTGAAATTGTTTCTATTTCCTTGGTGTCTAACAAATGCAGCAAGATAACTAGGTGTGGTTAGTAATTGCTCAAACGATAATGTTCCGACAAGTGAGTTTAATTTTTGAGAGTGGCAAAATCGTGCCATATCCGCAAGAATATGGTAGTACAGCTTAATTGTACTAACAGACAGTTTGCCAAGACGGCCGTGGCCGGCAGCGTGATAGATATAGCAAAACATTAGGTATTTAACCTGCTCGGTCAAATTTTTTTGTTCGCTTTTATTCTCCTTAAAAATCTTATTGAATCTAAATATCTGCACTGGGTGAGCGCTAAGTCGATACGGATTAAAATCCCACGCGTCAGCGCCATAAACAGCCGTTGGCGTGCCATATTTGTCACGACATAGCACAAAGTTGGCGCTAGGGCGAGTTGCTCCAGCAGTATCCGGTGCAACACTGCCTTTCTTATATGCTATAAGAAAAGGTGCGCTTTGAATGTTCAAAACACTACTCCCAGCTTTTCATAGCGTTGTAGTCGCAGTTCCCAAAAGACAGTTAGTTCGCCTAGTTCATGAACCTTATACTTTATTCGTTTGATCAGGTTGGTCGAAGCTTCAGAGCGTTTGCTAAGCGCCTCCAGAATGAACTCGATACGGATAGATAGGTCTTTATAGAGTGTCTCTGCGTGGATGATATCTTGGGCTGTATTGCGAACGGCATTAATTACGTACTGCAAGCTTAAGAGCTTATGCATATCGATTTCATCAGCGTGACAAACATAGTTTTCGCAGTATAGGCAGCCATATTGCGCTCTACAATTAGGTTCAATTACTGGTGCTGCGGTGCTGCTTTCAGGGCGAGGATTGTTGAAGTCGTCACAGTGCCCAGTCGCTGTTGATAATAGGTTTGTCTCTCTATCGTGAGAGCGCTCAAGTACTAACTCTGCGGCTCTTCGTACTGATTGCCAGAAATTTCCAAACTCGTTTTGTTGCTGCTCAATTCTGGCTTCTGAGTAGTGATTTATATTTGTCGAAACGGTGTGATTTAATACGTCCGCTACATCAGTAGTGGATGTGCCTAGGAGATGAAGGATTGAGCTTTTGTATTTGCGTATTGACGTTGCTGTGATGTTAGGGATGTTTGGATCTAAGTATACAGAGTGTACACTTCGGTAGTAGAGCGAGGTGAATAACACCATCAATTCATAGGGGTTATCGTTGGCTTTGACTGGTCCCGTACCATCAATAACAAAAAATAATTTGTCAAATTTTTTCCCATCAAGAATCCACTCTCTCAGTTTGATGTACTCGCGCAAAATAGTCAGACCATTTTTCCTTCCTATGGCATAGCGTGTTTTTTTTCCACCGGCTCTGAGCTTAACTGACGAAAATTCTTTTTTCATCGGGGATCTTTCAATATCGAGTGCTTCTTCGAAATCGAATTGAATGAACTCCGAAGGCGAAGCTCCGATGATACACAGCAAGGCGCAACTATAAGCGCGCGTTGCGAGAGATGCCAGTCCTAGTCTCGATGAGTGGTGTGGATTAGAGTTGGCCGAGTCAAGATTTAATTGCGAGTCGCGAACGCCTTTTGCCGCAGTTTGGCGAGTACTCTTGGGCGATAAGTTTAAGTATTCTTCAATAGTCGAAATTCGGCGCTCGGCTTGATTGTAGAGAGGTACAAGCCTGTTTGAGAGGCTTGTAATGCGTCCGCGTGTTGACGGGAAGTGAACCACCTCTATTCCTCGATGCTGAAAGACAAAGGGGAAATTATCGTTATTTAAAACAAATTCACTAAGTTGCCGCGCGACCGCGAGGCAGGTGCTAAAATATGCGTGGAAATTATTCTCGGATGGTGGCACTTCGCTAGGGGGATTTTTGCGAATAATTGGAATCGCAGTCCTCCTGATATTTTGGGCGGACGCAGGAAAGCGTATCTTTGCAAGTTGGCTGAATATTTCTTGAAGTTTACTTGCTGATGCGGGTTTCAACTCATTAAAACTAATGCGATGATTGAGGTGTTGGGTAAACAGTTGATATGCTGGCACGACAGCGTCCGCATACACAAAGGCATCTGCGTGACCGTTTTGGTCGCACCAATCGAAGATCGTTCGGTAGTGTCGAAAGATATTTAGAATTGTTGAATGGCTTTTTTGATACGAGAAACATTCGAGGATGCATCTCACAAGCTCTCTGCGCTGCTCCGAAAATGAACTTAGAACAACTTTGGTGCACGTGTCCTTATGGTAATCAGTCCTGTCTTTCCTTGCTCGCATTTCGTAAGAAAAACTTCCTACGTCGAGTGGAAAGGCGCTGATTTTTTTATCAAGTTGTATCCTGATGCGTTCAGGTCGCAAATATTTGTGATTGCTTTGTGAGACATTAACGACATCGGTTTCCCGTGATGAAAATACTGCTCCATGATCATTCATCACTATCCCTCAAAACCAGATCCTCATAGCTGCTGAATCCAAACAAATGATTTTCATACGCTTCTTGTGCAATTAATTTATTTGAGTGCATTTTAAATAGCTTAAGGTAATTCTCTGTAACTTCTCTGCGTTCGTGATGCATGCGGCCCTGAATAAAAGATATGACATCGCCCGAGTTGTAGTTGCCGGATTCGACAAGGGGTTGCAGACGCTGGTAAACTTGAAATGCGTATGTTGCACGAAGCCAGTGGTACGTAAAGTCTTTTGGAAATATACTCGACGTTTTTTTTATTAATTTGCGCTTTATTGTGTCTGTAACTTGACCGGAAGGTTTTGATTTGACAGCTGGATAGCGAGAATCATCTTTGGCGAGATAATAGCAATTCCCTTGATCTGATAAGAATATATACATATTCTCTTCCGTAATAGGCTCTAGATGAGGATATGCTTCAGTAAAACTGCGCTGCAGTTTCGCGCGTCGAGCCTTTGCCATTGGGCTGTTTGCCAGAACGATTAATTCATCGGCTAGTTGCTTCGGAAAATAGAGATCTTGCCGCTTGTTTTTTTTCGTGTCGATACCTGTGCCGGGGCCTGCCCAGACCGAAAATGTCCCGTCAGTTCGTAATCGGTCTTGTGTAAATGCATCTAGATGCTTCATGCGCAACGTAAGAACGGTCTGTTTTCGTGCTCCGGTCATGAGGGCTGTCATGATAATCAGGCGTTCTTGAGCTGACCACTCGTTGCTGGTAATAACTTGGCGCAGCTCGAACAATTCAGAGTTTGTAAGTGGTCTAAGATCTTCACTTTCTTCTCTCACGAATCCGATTGGAACTTTACTCGTTGTGGGCGTCCTGTGGGTCTGGCTGCGTTTTTTCGCTTCAATGATTTTTTTGCCGTTTGCTGCCTCAACAGTGAACTGAATTTTTCTGGTGGAGTCTACAAGATCCATATTGATAGAGTGCCAGTGTTTTGATACGAATTTGTAAAAATCGTAGATGACCCCAGTGTACTGATTGATTACACTTGGACTTCGTCTGTATTCAGCATTATTGCTTAAATAGAAGAAGTATTTATAAGTCGGGCGGTGCACGGCTCTACCCGTAAAGTTCAACCAGTCCAAATCGTTGTCTTCACAATACATTAGGTAGTCAAGCAGTTTGGCGGCTCTGCGGCGCATGTCGTCGCTAGGTCTTGTTATCGCATGTTTATTCGTAGCGAGGTTCAGTAAGTAGGAGTTCGCCTCATGCCACGGTGTTGTGCAATTTTTATGAAGCAGGAAAGGGACATTAAATAGATCGTCAAGGTTGGCGTTAGTGGCTAATTGATTGGTTTGGTAGATGGTTTTTGCCGAATCAGCCCCCGCGAGCAATGTCACCGTAGCATCCGGCGGTATATAAGATACGTAGAGTTTTGCGAAGGCATTCGGTACATGAGCCACTAGGATGAGGCGGCCCTGGTGACGCGGATTTACATAAGCCATGATTACCTCAAAATAGGTCAATCATAGCGTTATGTGTTTTAAATGCAAATAAAATGGTCAATCTTGGTGAAGTTATGTGATGGTAAGTCAATGTTTATGTTATGTACTACGATGGCCTACAAAAACATCGACGACGTGATGCACGCCCAGCGCGAACTGGTGGAAGTGCTGCACACCTTGCGCCAGGTGGTGTGCGTCAAGGGCTGAACACTTCCACTCACCGAGCGATTAC
>Ga0182005_1000630_pt1 | contig 16828 bp, 20 predicted proteins | sample Sormic07211103_1_FD_123021 | JGI IMG/M metagenome (GOLD analysis project Ga0182005, IMG submission 123021) | Rhizosphere microbial communities from Sorghum bicolor, Mead, Nebraska, USA - 072115-103_1 MetaG | ecosystem: Host-associated > Plants > Roots > Rhizosphere | place: USA: Nebraska...
AAAGGGCGCCACGTGGCGCCCTTTTGTTTTCCAGTTCCAGTCTCTGAAGGGGACCATGCATGAAAACTTTCATCCAGCACGGCGACTGCATCACGGTCATTGCCCCGGCCGGCGGTACCGTCTCGGGCGAGCTTTACAAAGTCGGTGCGATCATCGGCGTTGCCGCTACTACTGAAGCAGCTGGTTCGCCGGTGGTGCTGAAACTCTGCGGCGTATTCGGCCTGACCAAAATCAGTGCGCAGGCCTGGGCTCAGGGCGACCTGATCTACATGAACACCACCAGCCGGGCACTCACCAACGTTTCTGCAACCGGCCTCGTGCTGGTTGGTATGGCTGCTGATATTGCGGCCAACCCGAGCGCGACCGGTGCTTGCCGACTCAACGGCGTTTCTGCGCCGGCGCCGGTGTAATGGGCTGGGCCTCAATGGCCCAGCGCATGCTCGGCGTTTCGATCCGCACCTTCAGCGAACCATCGGCGTCCATCGATCCTGATGGCGCCGTGTACTGGCTGACCGATGGGTTAGAGCCGGGCGTGCCCTTGGCCCAAGCCGTGTTCGATAGCGCGCACGTCACGGTAGATCCGGAAACGGGTGCGCCGATATCGAGCCAAAACCCAATCCTTGGCGTTCGCCTGGTCGATCTACCGAACAAGCCGACGAGTCGTGACAGAGTCAGGGCGCGGGGGAATTTGTTCACGATCAGCGATGTTCAGCCAGATGGGGTGGCTGGCGTGACGATCATTCTTCGGAAAGCATGACCATGGCTCACCCCCGCGAACTTATCCGCAAGAAGGCTGTTGCGGTGCTGTTGGGCGCTACCAACGCTGGGGCTAGCGTTTATGCCAGCCGCGTGCGTCCGTTTATTTCCAACAGCTGGCAGAGCGATCTTCCGGCGATATGCGTTTTCACCATGGACGAGACCAGCGAAATCTTTAACCAGGCGCCTCGCGAGTATCGGCGCCGGGTTGAGTTGGTGGTGGAGATCCATGCCGACGGCAACGACGCGTTGGATGACACGCTCGACACGCTGGCCCGGCAGGTCGAGCGCCTGCTGCTGATGGACGACACACTTGGCGACACCGCCAATGATCTGCAGCTACTGCGCTCTCGAATGGTGCTGTTAGATCAGTCCGAACAGCTGACCGGAGCTTGCCGCCTCATCTTCGAGGCGGAGTACTTCGACCGCCACCCAGACGACTTATTCAACGAAAACCTGCCCGATCTGGACACGGTCACTACCGAGTACAGCCTGGACAACGCCCAACCCAATCCGGCGGATCGTGCAAAAACGATCATTGAGGACCTGAACCCATGACCACCCGAGTGCTGGTTAAACCTGTCGAGGGACGCCTGGTGCGGATCCCCGGAAACTATGAGGCGCTGCCTGTTGAGGGCAAGACGCTGGAAATCAACAGCTACTGGATTCGCAAGGCTGCGGCCGGTGACGTCGTGATCGAAACAGAACAGCCTGTGGTTCAGGCCCAAACCCCAAAAGGTGAGAAATAATGGCTATCGGATTCGACACCATTCCTGGGCCTGGATCGCTTCGCAAGCCGGGCGCCTACAGCGAGATCGACAACAGCCAGGCTGTACGAGGCCCACAGTCGGTTACTTATCGACGCCTGCTTATCGGACAGAAGCTGTCCGGTGGTACCGCCATGGAAAACGTCCTGGTTCGTGTGACCAGCGCCGCGCAGGCCGACACGCTGTTTGGTGCGGGCTCGATGCTTGCCGGCATGGTGCGCGCGGCGCTGGCCATCGACACCTACACCGAATTGCAAGTGATGCCGGTGATCGACAACGCCGCCGGCGCTGCCGCTACAGGTACTATCGTCTTCACCGGCCCTGCCACTGCTTCTGGCACCATTGAACTGCTGATTGCAGGACGCCGCGTGTCGGTGGGTGTCATCAGTGGCGACACTGCTACCGCCATCGGCACCGCTGCCGCCGCCGCAATCACGGCTGCTGCCGACATGCCGGTGACCGCGGTTGCCGCCACCGGCACGGTTACGCTGACCAGTCGACACAAGGGCGAAGCGGGCAACAGCCTGAACGCCATGGTCAACTACTACACGGGTCAGGTTCTGCCTGCCGGGGTGGGTGTCACCTTTACCGCATTTTCCGGTGGTTCTGGCAACCCTGCTCTGGGTAGCGCCCTGGCCGCCCTCGGTGATGAGTGGCTGCAAACATGGGGTGTGCCGTACTCCGATTCCGCGAGTCTGGCCACCATCAAGACCGAGCTGTCCAGCCGCTTCGCCTGGAATCGCGAGATCGAGGCGCATGCTTTCGTGGCTGCGCGCGGTACTCAGGGCACGCTGGGGGCTATCGGTGATAGCCACAACAGCCAGCACCTGACGATCATCATGGCCAACGATGAGCCGATGCCTGCTTATGAAAAGGCGGCGGAGACCATGGCCATTGCGGCTTATTACGCCGCCATTGATCCGGCACGCCCGATTCAAAACCTGGCCTACACCTGGTGCCTGCCGCCGGTAGCGGCTGATCGCTTCACCAACGAAGAGCGAAACCTGCTGCTGTTTGATGGCATTGCCACGAGCAAGGTGGCGACTGACGGCACGATGCAGGTTGAGCGGCTGATCACCACCTATAAAACCAATGCCGCCGGCGGCTCCGACATCAGCTACCTCGACAGTGAAACTCTGCTCACCCTGATGTTCCTGCGCCATGACTGGCGCGACTACATCCTGCGCAAGTACCCGCGCCACAAACTGGCGAACGACGGTACGCGCTACGGCGCTGGCCAGCCTGTCGTGACTCCAGTCGTGATGAAGGCAGAGGCCATCTCGAAGTTTCGCGAGTGGGAGCGCCTGGGTCTGGTCGAGAACATGGCTGACTTCAAGGCCAACCTCATCAGCGAGCGAAACGCGAGTGACCCGAACCGGCTCGACATGTTGTTGCCGCCTGACCTGGTCAACCAGTTGCGCATCGTCGGTTCCAAAATTCAGTTCCGCCTGTAACGGCGATCGCCAGGAGATAACACATGGCAGGCAAAAACCGTATCGGGGGAACTATCGCCCTGAAGGTCAATGGCGACATCTACTTCGCCAAAGGCAGTTTCACCTACAACCTCGGCAAACCGAAACGCGAAGGCGTGGTCGGCGCCGACGTTGTTCACGGCTACAAGGAAACGCCTCAGGTTCCCTTCATTGAAGGGGAGATCACTGATCGTAACGAGCTGAGTCTCGAGGATCTGGTCACGCTCGATGAGGCGACCATCACGCTGGAACTTGCAAACGGCAAGGTTATCGCGCTGAGCGATGCCTGGTACGCGGGCGAGGGTACCGGCAACACCGAGGAAGGCAACATCGCGTGCCGATTTGAAGGCATGTCCTGTGAGGAAGTGAAGTAATGGCAAAAGAAAAAACGCTAACCCTGGCTGAACCGGTCACGTTCGGCAAAGACACCTTCAGCGAATTGACGGTCACCCGAAAGCTCAAATACCTGCGTGGTCACGCGTTGCGCATTACCTCTGATGGCAAGGGCAACGGCGGTGCTGACATGGATTTTGCCACGTTGATTGACCTCGGCGCCAAGATGGTTGGCCATCCTCCTTCACTGCTCGACGAGCTGAGCGAGGACGATCAAGCCGCCGTCATCGGCGAGGCGCGCGATTTTTTGCTGAAGCACCTCGGGGGTGGGAAGGAGGCGTAACCGTCGTCGTCAAAGTTATGAGCGTTCAGCCATCGGAAGTCATGGAAATGGACTTCGAGGAACTGAACTGGTGGCTTGAACGCACCGAGGAGTGGGTAGGATGGCAGACAAAGGATACTCCTTAAGCCTGATCATTAAGGCCGTCGACCGCGTGACCGCTCCGTTGCGGGGAATCTTCGGAAAGGTCAGGGCGGCCAGCGCTGGCATTACCGGGGCGCTCGATCGAGTAGGTTTGCCGGTATTCACCAACAGCCTCAAGGGGGTAGGTGGAGCGGTTGCTGGCATTGGCAAGGCCGTTGACTCGAGTGCCCGGCGCTTGCTTGGGCTCGGCGCCACCCTGGGCATTACCGGCGCAGCTTTGAACCTGTTCTTTCAGGGGTTCGCCGATGCAACCGGGGCGATCGGCGATACGGCGGAGCGAACCGGAATCAGTCGTGAGCGATTCCAGGAACTGGGCTTTGCGGCGAAGCTGACGGGCTCTTCAGCGGAAACGCTCGGCGGCGCCCTGCAGAAGATGCAGATCAACGTTGGCGCGGCGACGGCCGGTTCGAAAGAACTCAAGGAAATGTTCAAGGGCCTGGGCATCAATATCAAGGATGCATCCGGCAAGCTGAAAAGCTCGGATGCACTGTTCGATACTTTCGTGGACCGAATTTCGAAGATCAAAGATCCGTCGCTGCAGGCCCAGGCTGCTGTGAAGATTTTCGGCAAGAGCGCCACTGAATTGCTGCCGCTGATCCGTGGCGGTAGCGCCGGGCTCAAGGAAATGTCCGACGAGGCTCGCCGTCTGGGGCTGGTCATTTCCGACGACGCGGTGCGGGAAGGTGAGGCGTTTGGCGATACGCTCGACACGATCCATGCCGCGCTGAGTGGCGTGGGCAATACGATCGGCAGTGCCCTCGTGCCGCAACTCAATAAGCTCGGCACTCAGCTGATTGAGACGATCGTCAAATACCGGCCTCAGATTGAAGCGTTTGCGACGTCATTTGCAGCCAACCTGCCCGGGAATATCGAGAAAATTACCGGTCTGCTCGGCGACCTTTATGACGGAGTTAAACCCGTTATAGATATTTTCGGTTCGCTCTCGGACACTTTCGGCGCTGCCAACTTGGTCTTCACTGCGCTCGGCCTGTACATCGGCGGTGGTCTGGTCATGGCTGTACTGAATCTCGCAGTGGCGCTGAAGGGGCTTGGCGTAGCAATTACCCTCACCCCGGTCGGCTGGTTCCTGGCTGCGGTCGCGGCAATCGGCGCTGCGGCGTTCATCGTTTATCGAAACTGGGACGCCATTGCCAAGTTCTTTGAAGAGAAGTGGGCGAGCGTCAAAGCCGCGTTTGCGGACGGAATCATCAATGGGATTGTGAAGCTCTGGCTGGAGTACAACCCGATCACGCTGATGATGGAGGCATTCAACGGCTTAATCAGCTACCTGACTGGATGGGACATTGCCGCGATCATTGGAGAAAAAATCTCCGGCATAGTTTCTATTTGGGCCGGTCTGAACCCGGTCACGCTGATGATGGATGCCTTCGCGGCGCTGATCAAATACCTGACCGGTTGGGACCTGGGGGCAATTCTGGGTTCCAAAATCGCTGAAGCCGTTGCTGCCATCAAGAACGGTTTGCCGGACTGGGCAAAAAAACTCCTCGGCATTGATGGTGCTGCCGTGAGTGGCGGCGCGGAAGGCACGGCTCCGGCGGCGGGGACCTATGCAGCTGATACCGATCTCGGTCGTCGTGCCGCGCAAATTGGCCAAGAAGCAGCGCAGCAACTCGCGCAGCCGCCACAGGCGGTGAAGGTGCAGGTCGACCTGAACAACGTCCCGCCGGGCTCCAAGGTCAAAACCGAGGGCAGCCAGGGCGCGACCTTCGACACCGACATCGGCTTCTCAATGATGGCCCCATAACTGGAGCTCCCCATGGCTTGGCGAGACAACTACCGCGCCGCGACCTTTCGCGGCGTGGGCTTTTTTGTGGCCACGGCAGACAGTAGTCACGGCCGGCGCCAGGCGGTACACGAAACGGCGCAGCGGGATATCCCGTACACCGAGGATCTGGGGCGTAAGTCGAGAGAGTTCGGGATTACCGGCTACCTGCTGGGCAAGGAATACGATGTCGCTCGGGAAGAACTGATCAAGGCGTGCGAGCAGGCAGGCCCGGGTGTGCTGGTTCATCCATACCGCGGCGAACTGACCGTGGTTTGCCGCGGGCTGACCGTCAGCGAATCGTCGGACGAAGGCGGCAAGTGCACTATCTCGATGACATTCCTCGAGGCGGGCGAGGCTTCGTACCCATCGGCGAAGGTCGATAGCGTCAATGCGATCAGCGAAAAGGGTAACGAAGTCACGGATGCCGCCAAGGAAAGCTTTGTCTCCGACTTCCTTACGACAGGCTACCCGTCTTTTGTGGCTGATGCCGCGACTGCGCAAATCAAGGATTTGAGTGATTTCCTGAGCTCGCCAGAATTCATCGTTTCCAGCGATATACAGGCGGTATCGGACTTCTACGACAAGGTCAAAAGCATCGGCTCCGATGCATTCGACCTGATCCAGTCGCCGTTCGATTTCGCCGAAAGTGTCGTCGACGCGATCGGCAGTGTCCGCTCTGCGTTCGGTGGTAGCGCTTTCAAGATGCTGACCAGTCTTTACGATCAGTATTTTTCGAGCGGTGACGATGGTGCTGGATCCGTTGTGGTGGCGAACACCACGCCGAGCAGGAAGCAGGTCGCGAAGAACTCCAGAGCCATCTCTGCGCTTGTCCGGCAAGCGGCAATTTCACAGGCGGCATCCGCCGCAGTGGTCACGCAGACCACTGAACCGGTTTCGAACGGGGGCACGAAGACGGTTTCGTCCCCGACTAAATACGACAGCTATGAATCGGCGATCGCTGTGCGAACGGAGCTCGCGGATCGTCTGGATGTGGAGAGTGAATCAACGGGCGATGATTTGGTGTATGTCGCGCTCACGGATTTGAGAACGGCCGTCGTACAGGCGGTACCTGATCCCGATCAGGATCTGCCCCGACTTGCGAAGTTCTCTCCGCGCCAGACGCTGCCGTCTCTGGTCGTTGCCTACCAGCTTTATGGGGATGCCGGCCGCGCCGATGACATCGTTGCGCGCAATGATCCCCGGCGACCTGGTTTTTTGACTGGCGGTCAATCGCTTGAGGTGCTTGTAAATGGATGACCTTGAGCTGCTGGTCAATGGAATGAATTACGCCGGCTGGACCCAGGTAGGCGTTACCCGGGCCGTGGATGCTTCTTCGGGGGCGTTCACGGTGACGCTGACAGAGCGCTGGGAAGGGCAGGATGGTCAGGCTGCGCAAACGGAGCCTTGGCCAATTCTCCCAGGTGATCGGTGTGAGGTCAGGTTGGGGGGTATACCGATGGTGATCGGGTACGTCGATATCTTCAAACCCTCGTTCAGTGCGAACGATCACACCATCAACATTCAGGGGCGGGATCAAACTGCCGACCTGATCGATTGCAGTGCGGTGCACACCCCAGATGAGTGGAAAAACATCGACTTGCTGCGGCTTGCCCAGATCCTGGCAAAGCCGTTTGGTGTCGGGGTGTCGGCCGACGTGCCGGTGGGTGACCCGTTTCCCGTGTGCAAGCTGCAACAGGGTGAGACGGCCTTCGAGGCGATCGAGCGCTATGCGCGGCAGCGCCGTCTGTTGCTCATGCCTGACGGTGCCGGCGGACTGTTGATCACTCGGGCGGGCAACAGGCGGGCGTCGGTGGGCCTGGTGCAGGGAGAAAACATTCTCAGTGCGTCGGGCAGCATTGATCACAGTCAGCGCTTCAGCAATTACCTCGTAAAGGGGCAGGCCGCTTACGACCCAACCAGTGAAGGTGAGACCGAGGCACACATTGAGGCTGGGGCCAGTGACAGTGGAGTCAGGCGCTACCGGCCAATGCTGGTTGTCGCCGAGTCAGGAAGCACGAGCGGCAGCGCCCAGGAGCGCGCAACGTGGGAGGCCAACAGCCGGCTGGGTAAGTCGGCCTCGGCAAGCATCACCGTGCAGGGCTGGCGGCAGCGTCCAGGCGGACCGCTATGGGAGCCGGGCATGCTGGTTCAGGTCAAGTCTCCGTGGCTGCGGATGGATGGGCAAATGATCATCCGCCAAGTCACATACGAGCGCGGCGAGGGTGGCACCACCACCAAGCTTGACATCGTGAGCCCGCAGGCCTTTTCGCCAGAACCGCCGGACTCCAAGAAGGGATCAAAGGGAAAGACCGCCAAGAAGGGCGGCCGAAACATTTGGGCTGAGGCCATAGGGGAAGAGGACAAGAAAGATGGGTAACCCAGTTCGAGACCTCGGCAACCGAGTGATGATGATGTTCGGCCGTGGTGTTCTGCGCGGCGTAAATGACGCGAACGGTAGGCAGCAAGTGCAGGTCGAGCTTTTGAAGAACGAACTGCGTGACGGCGTTGAGCACATGCAGAACTACGGCTTCACCAGTCACCCAACCGGCGGCGATGTTGCCGTGGCGTTCCTCGGTGGCAATCGGGAGCAGGGGATTGTGCTCGTTATCGACGACCGTCGGTTCCGCATTCCGCTGCAGGCTGGCGAGGTTGCCATATACGACGATCAGGGCAACAAAATCGAACTGCTGCGCGACATGGTGAAAGTCACCGCCATTCAGCACGTCGAAGTGGTGGCGCCGACGATCAAACTGGTCGGCGACCTGGAGGTAGTCGGCAACATCACCACCACCGGTACCGTCACCAATAACGGCAAGGACATAGGCAGCACCCACCGGCATGGCAACGTGACCGTCGGCAGTGCGAACTCAGGAGTGCCCATTTGATGGCCGACGCAGCGATGGTAATGACCGAGTTCGGCGGCGACCTGGTGCTGTTTGGGTTCGACCTTGAGCGTGACGATGGCCTGGAAACGGCAGTCATCATCAGCCTGTTCACCGACCGGCGCGCGAGCGCAGAACAAATTCCCCCTGAATACCCGCAAGACGATCTGCGCGGTTACTGGGGCGACATCACCAACGCATCTGCTACTGACCAGACAGGTTCCCTGCTCTGGCTGCTGGCGCGCGAAAAACAACTGCCGCAAACCCTGAGCCGCGCCGAGCAGTACTGCCGCGAGGCTCTGGCCTGGATGATAGACGACCTGGTATCGACAAGGATCGATGTATTCGCGTCATACATATCGAAGGGCTGGATGCTGCTGGTGGTCGATATCTACCGGCCTGCCGGGCAAACGGTCCGCTTCCAGTACAACTACGAATGGTCGGCTCAGGCCGGCAAGAGGGCTGCCTGATGCCATTTGCAAGACCGACACTTCCGGAGCTCATCGACCGGGTTACAACCGATATCAGTGGGCGGGTTACTGGCGTTCAAAGCGCGGTACTTCGCCGATCACTGCTTGGCATCCTGGCTCGTTCAGAGGCTGGCGCCGTGCACATGCTGTACGGGTTCCTTGAATGGGCCGCGAAACAAGCGATCATCGATACCGCCGAAAAGGAATACCTTGAGCGATGGGCCGCCATCTGGAAGGTATTTCGCAAGTCCGCCGATTATGCGACGGGCGCGGCGCTGCTCTCCGGCGCAATTGGTTCCACGGTGCTGGCCGGAACGATCCTCCAACGGCAGGATGGTGTGCAGTACCGTGTTTTGGCTGACGGGACATTCACCGATACGACGATGCAGCTGACGATCGTGGCAGTGGAGGCCGGTGCCGCGGGCGACACTCCGACAGGCACGCCGCTATTTTTGCTGTCACCAGTGGCTGGCGTCCAATCGACGGGGGCTGCCGCAAGCGACATAGAAGGTGGGCTCGATGTCGAGACGGATCCACAGCTTCTCAGTCGATTGCTGAAGCGAATCCAGAAACCACCGCACGGTGGGGCGGCGGCTGATTACGAGCTGTGGGCGCTTGAAGTTCCGGGGGTTACCCGGGTGTGGGTTTACCCGATCCAAATGGGCGCAGGCACCGTGACTGTTCTATTCGTGTGCGATGGCGAGACGGACATAATCCCGACACCAGCCAAGGTTGCGGAGGTTCAGGATTACATCGATGACGGAACCCGGCGCCCAGTTACGGCCGAGGTGTTTGTGGCTGCTCCAATCGCCGATCCGCTCAACATGACCGTGAAGCTTTCGCCAAACACCGCAGCAGTCCAGGCCGCGGTGAGAGCTGAGGTCGCAGACCTGATCGTTCGCGACTCCAAACCTGGTTCCCCAATCCTGATAAGTCGATTGCGCGAGGCTGTTTCGATTGCGGCTGGCGAGGCTGACAACGCCATTGTCACCCCGACCGTTGACGTCGCGCATGCCGTTGGCCACATGGCCGTACCCGGGACCATCACCTTCTCCAGCTTTTAAGGAGGCGTAATGCCGACAGCTGCCGACTACCTGGAGCAGCTGAAAACGCTGCTACCACCCGGTCAGGCATTCCCTCGGGAAGCCGGTACCACCTTGCATGACTTGTTGGATGGCATGTCGATCGAGCTTGCTCGGGTAGATAGCCGAGGTGAAGCGCTGCCCGTAGAGGCGAATCCAGCCAGCACCAACGAGCTTTTGAGCGACTGGGAGCGGGTGGCTGGACTTCCAGACAAATGCTCCGGTGTGTTGGAAGAAACTCTACAGGGCCGTAAAAGTGCGCTTTTGACGAAGCTCACCAGTACCGGAGGGCAATCGCCTAGGTACTTCATAGAACTGGCCGCCTCGCTCGGCTACACGGTGACCATTGAAGAGTTCAGGCCATTCAGGGCGGGACACTCCCGCGCTGGAGATCTTCTGACCAACGGGCCGTGGGTCTTTACCTGGCTGATCAGGGCTCCCGAAGTGAGTGTCACTGAATTCAGGGCCGGTCGGTCTTCCGCCGGCGAGCGCTTGCGGACGTGGGGGAACGACACCCTCGAATGCAAAATAAATCAACTGAAGCCCGCGCACACGATCGCGCTCTTCGCTTACGGAGATTGAAGCATGCACAGAATTGACGGGCCTGGCGCCACGGTCGACAACAAATTCACAGATGGCGACCCGGTCGGCGGCGTTCAGGCAACCGTGGTAACCGATGATTGGTTGAACGCTGTTCAGGAGGAAATCATTAGTGTGCTTGCAGACCAGTCAATTGCACCTGTGAAGGGTACGCAGAATCAATTGTTAACAGCGATCAAAGGAATCGTTAGCAGCATCCCTCAAGCTACCGAATTGATACGCGGAACTGCGAAAGTATCAACTCAAGCCCAAGCGGACGCGGGGACGGATGACACCAGCACTATTACTCCAAAGAAACTGCGGTGGGGGTTTGCCTCAATCTTTGCGAATAATGGCTACATCGTTTTTCCATCGTGGCTTGGTGGTTTAATAATCCAGTGGATCAGAACTACAAACTTGGGAAGTCAGGGAGCAAGTTCGTCATTCCCGCTTGCATTTCCAACGGCTTGCTTTGGAGTGTGGGGTTCCTCAACCAATGGCTCTACCCCAACAACTATTTCCGTGGGTGCAATCACACTCACGACTTTTACCGCATATGGCGGAACGGTCCCTGTAAGTTTTGGCGCTATCGCCTTCGGTCGTTAACGGGTATTCGATATGAAACGCTTTTATAGTCAAAGCACCGGTTGTACGTATTTGTCTGGCCTCAATGTGGACATGCCAAGTGATGCTGTACCAATCACGGAAGAGCGCTTTCTTGCCGTAATTGGGAATCCAGAGCCGGGGAAGGTTCGTGCGCATGATGAAGACGGCCTTCCGATATTGGCAGACCCCCCTCCAGCCACCGTTGAGCAGCTATCCGCCGCTGCTCGGGCTTGGCGAGATAGCAAGCTTAGTGCAAGTCAGTGGGTAATTGATCGTCATCGGGATCAAGCCGAAACCGGAGTTTCGCTTTCTCTTAGCGGTAGCCAATATTCAGAGTTGATGCTCTATCGCCAGGCGTTACGCGACTGGCCAATGGCTGCCGATTTTCCCCAAGACCAAGGTAGGCCATCGCCTCCTGGATGGTTAGCAGAAGTTGAAGGAGGGGCTTAGTTATGCCGATTACCCAGCAGCAGCTGTTGCAGATCCTCCCGAACGCCGGCGCCAAAGCCGGCGTTTTTACACCTGCCATAAATACGGCGATGCAGCATTACCAGATCGTCGGGACAAGGCGTGTCTCTGCGTTCCTTGCGCAAATCGGCCACGAGTCTGGCCAATTGCGCTACGTGCGTGAGATCTGGGGGCCGACCGATGCCCAGCGCGGCTACGAGGGTCGGGAAGACCTGGGTAACACCGTGCCGGGTGACGGCCGAAAGTACTGCGGGCGCGGCCTGATCCAGATCACCGGCCGGGCGAACTATGCCGCGTGCGGCGAGGCGCTGGGCCTCGACCTGATCACTAATCCTGAACTGCTCGAGCTACCCCAGAACGCCGCGATGTCGGCGGCGTGGTTCTGGAAACATAAGGGGTTGAACGATTTGGCCGATCGCGATCAGTTCAACACCATCACCCGGCGTATCAACGGCGGCCTCAATGGTTTGGCGGATCGGCTCGCGCTGTGGGAGAAGGCCAAGGCGGTGTTGGCGTGACCGTTCCGTGGCGGTTGATCGGTGTGCTGGCGCTGGTGCTCGGCGTATTCGGCAGCGCCTGGCAGATCCAGGAATGGCGCTACGGCAAGAAGTTGGCCGAGCAGGCGCGGCTGCACACCGAAACCCTGCATCAGCTGACGATGGCCGCCGCCACTGCGCAGCAGGCCGAGCAGGACAAGCGGCTGGCGCTCGAGCAGCGGCTGGCGGCCAGTGACAAAACCCACTCCGAGAAAATGACCAATGCTCAAAAAGCCCAGGCTCTTCTGCGTGATCGCCTTGCCACTGCTGATCTGCGCCTGTCAGTCCTCATCGATGCAGGCGACGCTGCCCAAGGCTGCGGTGTGCCAGCCACCTCCGGCGCCGGCGGCGTGGATCATGCAGCCGTACGCGCCCGACTTAACCCAGCGCATGCTCAACGAATTGTCGCAATCACTGACGAAGGCGACCGGGGATTGATCGCGCTGGCGGCCTGTCAAGCGTATGTCAGGGCGATCACAAAATTTCCGAATGGTAGATAATTGTACCGAGCCACATACATAAGTTTGTAGAATGCGCGCCGGTATCAGATTTCTAGCATTTGTGGAAAGGGATTGGCATGCATAACAAAAACTTAAGCTATCGAGCGGACATCGATGGGCTGAGAGCCGTGGCGGTAATGCTTGTGGTGCTGAATCACGTAGGCTTTAGCCTATTTTCAGGCGGCTTTGTTGGGGTAGATGTTTTCTTTGTAATTTCAGGGTATTTGATTACGGGGATTATTTTAGGTCAGGTTGAAAAAGGAACATTTTCATTTACTGACTTCTATCTTCGCAGAGCCCGGAGAATTCTTCCTGCCCTGTACGTTGTATTGTTGTGTGTGATGGTGGCGGGGTACTATTTTTTTCTGCCTAGTGATTACAGTGCCTTATCACAGAGCAGCTTGAGCGCTATTTTCTTTGCGTCCAATTTGTTTTTTTGGAAGAATTCTGGCGGTTATTTTTCTTCCAGCTCAGAAGAGATGCCTCTTCTGCATATTTGGTCTTTATCGGTAGAAGAGCAATTCTATTTCATTTGGCCGCTTTCCCTTTTGTTAATATTGAAACTGAAGGGAGTCGGCCATCGCCTGTTTGTTACTTCAGCTTTGCTAGTTTTATCGTTTGGATTCGCGGAGTTCGGTGTTCGGCATGAATGGTCAAGCGCTTATTTCCTGCTGCCATCACGCGCAGGAGAGCTGCTTGTCGGTGCGTTACTTGCCTTTTGGTTAGCTAAAAAGCCTACTGTAAATGGAGCAAGTCTTGAAGCCAATGCAGCATCAGCTGTCGGTTTGGCTATGGTTTTTGTGCCGGCTCTATTACTCGATAAAACATCCGGGTTTCCGGGCTTAAATGCTTTGATCCCATGTGCCGGGGCAGGGCTTGTTATTATTTCGCGAGCCTTTGGTAAAAGTTTGGTTTCTTGGATTCTCGAAAGTCGACCGTTCGTTTTTGTCGGTCTCATATCGTATTCGCTTTACTTGTGGCATTGGCCGCTTATCAGTTTCTTGCATTATTCCAGAATAGAAATAACGGAAGAGGTTGCACTTGGACTCGTAGTCGCATCAATTGCTCTAGGCTATTTGAGTTGGAGGTTTGTGGAACAAAAATTTCGCCACAACAGCTCCACGCGGGCGAAAAAATCAGCGGCGGCCATGGTTGTTGCCGCGTTTCTGGTCGTTTTCGCACCAATAGTTGTTTACGTGAAAGATGGCGTTCCTTCGCGTTTTCCGTTTGCTATGCTTACACAGGATCAGTTATCTGCCGAACTTGCTAGATACTGGAGCGGCATCTCGACGTTATCAACAAAGTTCGATAGCTCAAGTAATCTTAGAAAGGTTGTATTGGTGGGGAATTCTCACGCTTACGATTTCTCTTATGCCCTTACCGAAAATAATTTTAAAGGTCAATTGAAATTAATTGACACCCCTTTCTTTTGCTTTAATTTTTCTCATGACTATTCTGTTCTTGAGAATAAAAAAGATGATTGTAGAAGAGCGCTTGACAAAGTGTTGGGTTCCCAGGAGTTGCGAGTGGCGGACGCAATCTACTTGCATGATAACTGGGATGGGAAAAGCTTTACGGGATTAAAGGATATGATCAATCAAATTCGCAACATAAATTCTGCCCCGATTTATGTTGTCGGTCCTAAGATGGTGTTCTCGAATACTGTTCCTAAGATTTCCAAAGAAGCTCAATTGGAGCGTCACGTTACAGCAGCAAGTATTAATGATTTCGCTAGGAAATATGAGATTCAAGATAAGTTCGAGTATGATGAAGAGTTAAAGAGTTTCTTTCGGTCTGAGAGCTTTAAAGATGTGCATTATATCAGTGCGCTCGATGTGCAATGTGGTGAAGAGCGAAAGTGCGAGATTTTGTCCGAAAGTGGAGAGTATCTTTATTTTGACTACGGGCATTTCACCCTGGCCGGTTCTAAGCGTTTTGGAAAAAGTCTAAAGGAAAAATATAGTATTCTTTTTTGAAGGTTTCTGGTCACGCTTGTCAGCGCGCTCAAGCGCGCTGACAAGCGGGCAGACGCATTCATTATTAATATGTGTCAAAAGACTGTCTTCATCTGAGGCGTCAAGCCTTCAAGCATTCCACGAAGATTTTCAGCCTCCTTCTTGTGCGCATTCGCCGAAGTGCGAAGGCTGGACATTTCTCGCCGGAGCAATGCTGTTTCTGCCGCCTTTTCGCGCAGCGTCGCCATGTAACCGTCCCGCTGGCTGACGGCTTCAGCGTGCATCTCGACCAGCTTGAATATGCGTTCCCGCTCTTCGCGGAGCTGACGGTTCAGTTCCTCGAATTCATTTTCGTAGAGCGCGAGCTGATGCCGGCAGGTTTCGAGCGGCGTCGGGCAGCCGAGCCAGTCGTCGGTTTCTTCTATATAGAGGGGATCCACGGGAGTGCCTTGCTGTGTACTGTTTGGATATACAGTAATCGAGGCGCGGCAGGCGGGCGAGGGTGAGGCGACGAGCTGTAGGATTTTGGATTGTGATCGGTCGGCAGAACGCCGGTGATGGGTGCGCAAAACCTCCCTTGGAGGCCGCGTATTTTCGTTTGCATAAGCACAAAAAAATGGATGTTTTGCAACCGGTGAAACTGGCTATATTCCTTTTAAATCAATAGATTGCGGTTCTTCACGCCCCAGCATGGGGTGCTAGGGGTCGAGTGTTCGAATCACTCCGTCCCGACCATTATTCCTGAGTAAAATCAGACACTTAAGCCGATCACCTGGATCGGCTTTTTTGTGCCCGCGAAAAACTGCTGTCGCAGCAAAACCGTTCAAGGTTTCTTTTCTTCAACTCCATCCTTCGACCCGCTGGAGGTTTGCGCATCCTTATCTGTCTCGTGGGACTCTGCACCGGAGTTCGACCCCGAGGCTTCTTCACCCTTTTTGTCGGCCTTGTCTTCCTTGGATTCGGTGCCTCCCTGATTGACCCCGGGAATACCCGTAGGCGGAACGGTGCTGCCCGCCATCGACAGCGGTGCGGTGGCAGATAAAAGACTTCCAAGCATGAGGGCTGCAATGGTTCTGTTCATCGTCGGGCTTCCGCGTCAGGTGGATAGACGTTGGAAGTTCTGACGCGGGGTAAAGTGCCGGTCAACTGACGGGCGGGTACCGTATCGCGGTGTGGCGCAGTTTATCTCAACGGTACAGATAATTACGGCCATGCTTCACTGCTCTCGCAACTGGCTCCACTCGATGCCGAACCGTCCGAGGTATTTTCTCAATCGGTCCGCATCATTGGGCTGCGCCTTGGCCTGTCGCGACACACCGAACAGTCGCCTGCCGGCATCCGACAAGCTGTCTGCCTGTCTGCAAACCTCGAGCACCGCCTTCAATTGCAGCCGATCGAACAGGTCCAGCGTCTGCGCATCGCCCGGCAGATCATTCGTCATCCCGGCCGGTTGCGCCAGGCCCCACGCATACCGCAGCCGATCAATTTCCTCCTCGACCTGCGCTTCATCGATTCGCCCGCTGTCGGCCAGCGTCGCCATGCGCGTGATCGAGGCCGAAAGCTCGCGGAAATTGCCCAGCCACGCAGCTTCCCGTGAGCTGGCGAAACTCAAGTAGCGCCGTCGGGCTTCAAGGTTGAAGCGCACCAGTTGGCCGTGTTCGCGCGCGTGGCGTTCAAGCTCGAAATCGATGTTGGGTTCGATGTCTTCGCGGCGACCCGCCAGGCCCGGCAGGTCGAACGTCCAGAGGTTGATCCGCGCGTAGAGATCTTCCCGGAACAGACCTTCGGCGACGCGACTGCGCAGGTCGCGGTGGGTGCCGGCGATGATCAGGAAGTCGCTGTCGACCTCCTTGTCCGAGCCCAGAGGGAAGAAGCGCTTCTCTTCGATGGCCTTGAGCAGCATGGCTTGTTCGTCCGTGCCCAGCTCGCCGATCTCGTCGAGAAACAACATGCCGCCGTCAGCGGCCCGCAGCAGACCATCGCCGGCGTTTTGCGCGCCGGTAAAGGCGCCTTTGGCGTGGCCGAACAGCGCGGACATTGCCCCACCGCCACGCAGGGTAGCGCAGTTCACTTCAACGAAACGGCCCTGCATTTGATGGCGACTGCGTTTGAGCTCGTAGATACGTCGGGCGAGAAAGGATTTGCCGGCGCC
>Ga0182005_1000631_pt1 | contig 16826 bp, 13 predicted proteins | sample Sormic07211103_1_FD_123021 | JGI IMG/M metagenome (GOLD analysis project Ga0182005, IMG submission 123021) | Rhizosphere microbial communities from Sorghum bicolor, Mead, Nebraska, USA - 072115-103_1 MetaG | ecosystem: Host-associated > Plants > Roots > Rhizosphere | place: USA: Nebraska...
CGACATCGCCCCTGTGCCGCGCCGGTCCCTCGATGACGAGGCACTCGCCCGGCGCCAGGCTTTCGTCGACGGCCCGATAGCCGCGCGCATCGTGGCGGCGCCCCAGTTCCACGCGCAAGCCGATACGCGGCATCGACGCGGCGCCTTCGACCGTCGGTGCAATAGAGAGCCAGAGATCGCGGGCGCCGTCATCGGGCAGGTCATCCTCATCGCGGCGTGCGAGACGTGCCTCGTGGCGGTCGATGACGGCCGGCGAGCGATCGTGCGTCAGCGCCGTTTGCGACACCTGGATTTCGGCGCGACCGCTCCTGGCCAATGCCTTGAGCTGCGCGAGCAGCGCGCGGCCGCCGTCGGGCGCGATACCTGCATCGCGGTGTTCGCGCGCGTCCGCCGTCGCCTGCGCCGCGCCTGCCCCGTCGGCCATGGCCGGCGGCAGCGCGGGCCGCAACGCGTCGAGTGCGTCGCCGTCGACATCCACCACCCACGTTTGGACCGATACGAGCTGCGCACGCACGTCCAGGCTGGCGACGAGCGCGCCGTCGGCGTCGATGCGCTCGGCCCGATCGCGTATCAGGATGGAATTCGTGGTCGCATCCGCTTCGATCGCCGGCAACGCCGCATCGAACTCGACGATCCGCGGTGCATCGGAAACGGCGGTCCCGCTCGCCACGGCCGGGCGCTCGAAACGGCGCCGCAAGAGCGTGGCCACACCGGGCACGACGAGCGTGCGGCCATCGACCACGCGCGTTTCGTCCGCGGCATTCGCGGCACTCAGGCGAAACACCCGCACGGACAAACGCACGCGCTTTTGCGCGTCGAGCTCGAAGCGCGCGGCCGCGGCACGAATACGCTCCACGTAGGTCGCTGGCCCGCGCACGTTCACCGTTTGCGCGGCGGCATCCACCGCCAACGGGAAGTGCGTATCGGCAAGACCTGCCTGCTCGAGCGACGCACGCAGCGCATTCGCAGAAAGGAAGTGAGGCCGGATGGCGACATGCGCCTGCTCGTTCGCGGGCGACACATGCAGGACCGCACCGTCGTAGTACCAGACGAATCCGTACGAACGGCTCATGACATCGAGAAAGCGCTGCGGCGGCATGGCGAAACGGCCGCTCACGACACCCTCCACTTGACCGTCGATACGCAGGGCAACGTGCTGCCCCGCTGCGAAGGCATTCAGGACCTCCGCGAGGCCCGCGCCGTTCGTCACGTAGACGAAGCGGGCGCCGGGGCCGCCGGCCCACTCCATGCTCGCCGCCTGCGCATGCACGGCGGCCGCGCAGGCGAAGGCAGCGACGGCGCCGCGCGCGAGCGCTCGCATTCGTGCCGCGCTCATGCGGCGCCTTCCGGCGACGCACCGGCGCCCGACGCACCGGCGCCCGACGCATCGGCGCCCGACGCACCGGCGCCCGACTGATCCACATCCGGCTTGAGGGTCAGGCGGTAACCCGTCGCATAGACCGATTGCACGGTCCAGCCGACGCCGGCCGCCTTCAGGCTCGCACGCAGGCGGCTCACGTACATGTCGACGGAGCGGCTTTGCACGGCCGCATCCCAGCCCCAGACCACGCTCATCAGATCCTGCCTCAGCACGACGGCGCCCGTGTGCCGGGCGAGATGCCAGAGAATGTCGAACTCCTTGGTGCCGAGCTTGTGCGCCACGCCCGCCACCACGAGCGAGCGCGCCGGCTGATCGAGCGCGCATTCGCCGTCGACGAACATCTTGCGGCCCTGCACGTTCATCGGCGCGAAGCGCCGCAGCAGGGCGCGCATGCGCGCGAGCAGCACCTGCCTGTCGTAGGGCTTCACGAGATAGTCGTCGGCACCCGCATCGAGTATGCGCACGATGTCGGACTCCGCCGAGTGCACGGTCTGAAAAATCACGGGCATGATCGATTGCGAGCGGCTGCGGATCTTTTGCAGCAGCTTGTCGCCGGAAACGCCCGGCAGGTCCCAGTCGAGAATCGCGAGATCGGCCCACTGCTCCGAGAGAAATTGCTGCGCGTCGAGCCCGCTGTGAAAAGCGTCGATGTGGTAGCCCTCGCTCTTGAGCCAGGAATGGATGAGCGCGTGGTGCGCGACGTCGTCCTCGACGAACAGAATGCGTACGGGTTTGCCTGCAAGCGATTTCATTGTGAACCCTTGGTTCTGACGGCCGCGCGGGAGCCGGCGCCGGTCCGCGCAACGCGTGCCAAACGAATACGGGCCGCGCTCTGACGCCTCACTCGCGGCCCGCCGCGCGCAACGCGCGGTCGGCATCGACGAGCGATGTCGCGTGCGGCTTCGCGGCGACAGGATTCAGGCACGGCAGGCGCAGCACGAACATGGTACCGCCTTGTCCGTTGAGCTCGGCGTAAAGCGCGCCGCCGTGCATGCCGACGATCTGCACGGCGAGCTTGAGCCCGAGACCGAAGCCCGCTGCCGTCCGCTTGCCGAGCTTCTCGAAGTCGGTCAGCCGATCGCCCTCGACGAGACCCGGCAGCCCGCCCGCGCGATCGTGGACGACCACCTCGGCGAAACCGTCGGCCTGCCGGACCGACACCGTCACCGCCTCGCCGCGCGGCGACGCGCGAACGGCATTGTCGATGACGTTCTGGACGGCGCGCGCCACGAAGTTGCGCATGCCGCTCACCCAGAGCGGCGCGCTGTCGGGCAGCCACAAGTGTAGCGCGACGCCGCAATAGACGGCGGTGACCTCCAGCTGCGAGATGATCTGGCGCAGCGTCGCGCGCAGATCGAACCGTTTGAAGTCGCGCGCCTGCAAATGCTCGGTCACCGACGAGAAGATGAACTGCTCGCCGAGCGACAGCACGTACTGCGCGAGCGAGGTGATCTGCTGCATGCCACCGCAGCGCTCGAACGCGTCGGGGTCGCTCGCATCGAGCTGCGTGAGCGCGCTGATCGAATTGAGCGGCGAGCGCAGATCGTGCAGCAAAAAGCGCAGCGACATGGCCCGCTCGTCGAGCGAGCGCGCGAACGGCGTCACGTCCGTCACGGCGATGACGGATTCGCCCATCCCCGCACCGGCGCACGCACCGGCGGGGCCCGCCTGAATCCAGAAGGTCGAATCGTCCACGCGTACCTCGCGGCCCGCTTCGAGATCGCGCAGCCGCGGCACGTCCGTCATCTCGAAGCGCTCGCTCAGCGCCACGCTGAAATCGACGCCCGCGGGCAGCGTCATCGCCAGCATCTCGAGCGCGCGCGCGTTCGCGTGAACGACCGCGCCCGCGCGATCGAGCACGATCACCCCGCACGGCAGCCCGTGCAGCGTGCCGCGCAGGCGGCGCGCGTCGTCGTCGGACAGGCGGCGATCGGCGGCGCCCTCGCCGCATGCGTCGGCGGGCAAGCCCGATTGAGCGGGCCGCGGCTCGGGCTGCTGCCCGGGCTGCACGCCGGGCAGCGAATGCGGCTGAGCATCGAATTCGTTCACATGGCCTCCTGCATTCCCCGGTGCGGGCGGTTGCGGTGAATCACGGCGAGATGACGCGCGGCGACAGCAGGAAGAGCCGCTCCATGTGGCTCTTCTGGCGGCTGTCGGTCCTGAAGAGCGCGCCGATCAACGGAATCTTCGAGAGCCCGGGCACCCCGGTCACGCCCATCGTCGCGCTGTCCGCGCGATAGCCGGCGATGAGCAGCGCCTGCCCCTCCTCGATGAACGCCTGCGTGTTGATCGTGCTGTTCTGGATCACCGGCAGGTTGCTGACCGTCCGATCGGTGAGCTGGCCGTCCTGAATCGCCACGTCGAGCTTGATACGCGTGCGCCCGTCCTCCTCCACGACCATCGGCAGCACACGCAGCGAGATGCCCGTCGACACGCTGTAGAGGTCGCCCGACGTGTATCCCGACACCGGCACGAAAAACTGCGTCTGGTTGTCCATCACGGCCTCGATGTTGTTGAGCGTGACGACCTTCGGGCTCGCGTCGATCTTGGCGGCCTTCGTCTCCTGCAGCGCCGAGATGCGTGCCATCAGATAGCGGCCGGCGTCGCCGAGCACGGCGGCCACCGATGCGCCCACGGGCGTTGCCGCCGCGAGCACGTTGCCCGCCAGCGCCGTCTGGCCGAAGTTCTGCGAGAGCGTGCCGTTGTAGGTGTTCTGTCCGAGCGTGCCGGTACCGGTTTGCACGTCGATGTGGCTGTTGTGCGCGGTCCAGTCGACGCCGAGCTGACGCAGCGCGTCGTCGTCGATCTCGATGATGTGCGCCTCGATCTCGATCAGTTGCGGTTTGACGTCGAGGCGATCGATCAGTTTGCCGTACTGATCCATCCGGTCGGCCGTATCGCGAATCACGACGGAGTTCGTGCGCTGGTCCGCGACGATGACGGGCAGTTGATCGTCGCTCGCCGGCGCCGTGCTCGTGTTCTGCGGCGGCGGCGGCTCGCCCACCGCCGCCGCCACGGCCGGCGACGGCTGCCCGGTGAGCCCGGCGAACATGCCCTTGCCGGCCGCGCCCGACGGCACCGGCGGCGGAATGTACGGGCCGTTGTAGGCATTGCCGTTCACGTCGTTGATCGGCGTGTTGCGCTTCACGCCGCCCGCCGGGCGGCCGCCCTCGCCCTCGCCGCGCTTGTCGGCGGCCTTGGCCGCGTGCGGGTGGTAGATGCCGTTGAGTACGGCCACCACGCCCTGCAGCGTGACCTGCCGGCCGTCGATGGGCACCGTGCGGTCGTGCGCCCACGCGTGAAAGAGCGGAAAGACGCGTACCTGCGTGCCGCTTCGATGCGCCGCGTTGTTGTCGAGCCGCGAGGCCACGTTCGTCACCATCTGCACGTAGCGAGGCGGCCCGCTCACGAGCGCCGTGCCCTGCGCGCTGTCGTAGACGATCGGAAAGCGCTCGTCGGAGATGCGCAGGCGGTCGAGCGCATCGCGCAGCGCGCCCGTATCGGCCGAATCGAGCTTCACGAGCGTGCTCTGCAGTTCGGCGGCCGTCGTGATGTCGAGCACTTCGCCGTCGTAGTACCACACGAAGCCGAACGACGACGCGAGCGTATCGAGAAAGCGCCGCGGCGGCAGATGGAACTTGCCGCTCACGGTGCCGCTCACATCGGCGGCGATGCGCGTGGGGATGCCCTGGCTCGCGCCGAAGTCGCGCAGCACATCCTTGATGTCCTTGCCCTGCGCTTCGTAATCGACGATCGACGCCTTCCAGCGCACGGCCGCCGCCTCGGCGACGGGGGCCGTCGCCCCGAATGCGAGCGCGGCGGCGAGGGCCACGGTGCCTAGTCGGCGAGCCCAGTTCATGACGCGCTGCCTGCGATGAAACGTACGCGGCGCCGCCCGGTGCTTCTCCGACACATAGACAAAGTTTTCATGTAAGTTCCGACTATCTTTCATAGGAAGGGCATTGACGATGAACGTTCCGAGTCACGAACGTCGCGACCTGACGCGCGAGATTCTCGAATTGATCGACCTGCGGCAGACTTTCACCGACATCCATATCGAGCAGGACCGGCCGATCATGATCAAGGCGCCGCGCGGCTGGCTCGCCGTCGGCGAGGAGCCCGTGCTCCACGACGAAATGCTGCCCACGCTGGCCTCGATCGAACCGGACTGGGAGGCGCTGCTTCAGCACGGCGCGATCGATCGCCCGTTCGTGCTCACGCGCTGCCGCCTTCGCTGCAACATCTACCGCACCAATGGCGGCCGCAAGCTCGTCATCTCGATCCGCCGCCTGCCGCTGCAGCCGCTCGCGCTCGACAAGCTCGGCCTGCCCGCCTACGTGCGTTCGATGATCGACAGCGCCAAGGGGCTGATCCTCGTGACGGGCCCGACCGGCTCGGGAAAGACGACGACCATCGCCTCGCTGCTCGAGCACATCAACCGCACGCGCAACAGCCACATCGTCACGATCGAAGAGCCGATCGAATACGAACTCGAGGGCCGCACGTCGATCGTCTCGCAGCGGCAAGTGCCCACCGACACGCCGAGCTTCTCGGCCGGCCTGCGCGAGGCGCTGCGGCAAAAACCCGACGTCATCATGGTGGGCGAGGTGCGCGACCCCGAGACGGCGGAGACGGCGCTGCAGGCCGGCGAATCCGGCCACCTCGTGCTCGCGACGATGCACACGGGCAGCGCGATCGGCACGCTCACGCGGCTGCTGTCGTTTTTTCCGGCCGAGCAGCGGGAGCGCTATGCGGCCGCGCTCGCGAACTGCCTCATCGGCGTGATCTGCCAATGCCTCGTGCCGACGGAGGATGGCGAAAACTTCGTGCTCGCGAGCGAACTGCTCTTCAACAACAATCAGCAGATCAGCGGCCTGCTGACCGATCCGGGCAAGCTGCCGTACCTTGCCGAGTTCATGAAGCGCAAGGAAGACAACATGTCGCGCATGCTCAACGACCACCTCTTCAGCCTCGTATCGAAGCAGCAATGCCTGCCGCGCGACGTGCTGCGCGCGACCTACAACCGGCTCGAGCTGCACGAAATGCTGCAGACGCTCGCGCCGCACTGAGCCCGCGCAAAGGCGGTGCCGGCGCAATGGCGCCGCTTGCGCCGGTCGCGCCGTGCGTGGCGGTGCTGCGAAGATGTGCGGTGTCGATGGGCTCACGGTCGGGCGCTCAGTAGTAGGAGTTGATCGTCCAGCCCGCCGCGACGGGCGTGTTCCAGACCGTCTGGCCGGACTCCCCGCAAAAGCTGCTGACCCACGGCGTCGTGATACCGGCGTACGTCGCCCAGTTCGTCGTCACGACGATCGTATAGGCGCCAGGCGTGCCCGCCTGGGAAAGCGCGTTGTTGATCCCGCCCGAATCGTCCTGAAGCGTCGGCGTCTGGCTCTCCGTATGCCCGAGGTTGTGGTTGCCGCTGTCGGTGATGTCGATGCTCTGCGAGAGCTGCGCCCGGTTTCCGGTGGGGCCGTTGCACATGCCGTCGTTCAAGTGCGCCCAGGTGGACGCGACGATGATCCCCGGCTTGGTGAGGTTGACGGTCGTCCTGAACGTATACGAGTACGTACCGTTGCTGCCGTTGTACGAATAGGCGCCCGATTGGAAGTTCGTCGCCGGCTGGCCCGTGCAGGCCGAGTAATCGCCCGCGCCGTTCGGGTTGGCCATCACGAGCTGACAGCCCGTGAGCGATGACGCCGGCTCGATTTCGCTTTGCGTTTGCCACTTGCCGCCGCGGCACGACAGCACGCGCCCGTTCGCATCGGTGGAGACGAGCGTCGTGCTCGCCGACGCGGGGGCGATGGCCGGATTCTGCGGCGCGGGCGGGCATGGGTCGCCGACGTTGTGCGCGTTGCCGAGCGCGAGATTGCCCGCTTCGTCCACCGCCAGCGCCTGCCATGTGGCGCCGTTGTACGCATAGGCCCGATTCGTCGCGGTGGTGAGCCGCACGTCGCCCTGATGCGCGGCAACGCCCCCGAGCGCCGCTTCGTCGGCCACCGGTTCGCGCCAGTGATAGGCCGCCTGCGGCACCCAGAGGTTCTGCGTTCCATCGCAATTCAGGACGTTGCCCGAAGAGTCGGCCGCGATGGCGCCGGGCTGCGTGCAGGCGGCATAGTCGATCTGCCGCGCGAGCACGATCGGCACTTGCATCGTGTTCGCCTGCGGATTGCCCGGCACGGCCACGCGGTACAGATAGTCGACGTTCTGCGCCTGCGTGCCGTCGTAGAAAATCAGGCTCGCCAGATGTCCCGTGCCCGTTTTCGCGCTTGTGCAGGATGTATTCGCCGGGTTGGGCGCATCGATCTTCCAGGTGCCGAAGGCGCCGATGGCCGCGCCGATCGCATTGTTCGCCGCCTGGATCGAACCGCCGCCCGGGCCGGCGTTCGCCGCGATGTAGCCGAGTTCGGGATCGGGAATGATCCGGCCGCCCTCCGTGACGAGCAGCGCCTGCAACGCCACCGGGTTGGCGCCGCCCGGAGCCGCGTAGACGAGCAGGCACGGCGCCTGACCATACGGGTTCGTGCCGCTCAACGCATTCGACAGGTAGGTCGACAGCTGATACGTCGAGCCGGTCATTTTCGCGATCACCGGCGAGGTAGTCGTGGCCTGGGCCGCGAGCGCCGTGTAGTTCTGTTGAATGAGCCGCGTGGCAGCCGCCGTCAGCTGCGACTGATAAAGCGCGGCCTGCTGCGCGCGCGTATCGTCGAGCGACGAGTTCGTGAGCGTTACGACGCCCGCCATCATCAACGCGGCGAGCGCAAGCACGGCCAGCATCTCCACCATCGTGAAGCCGGACATGCGGCGGGCCGGCCGCACGCGGGGGCCGGGGCGCCGCATGCCGTTGCGGGCAAGGGTGCGGGTGCGGGTGCGGGTGCGGGTGCGCTCAGTCATACGCTTGCGCCATCCATACCGGCATGCCGTTCGGGATCGTGTTCGCCAATGCGGCCGGCAGCGGCACGGCCGGGTTGCCGGGGGACACGAGGTTGGCGCCGAGCGCCACGCCGGCCAGCGCGCTGCCCTGCGCAATCTGCTCGATGCCGTCGACCGCGGCCGCGGCCGACGCCGACGCCGACGCCGCATAGACCACGACCAGGCTGCCCGCATAGCCGGTATTGGGCTGGACGTAGTTCCGCCACACCGGATTGGGAACGGTCGCCCCGAGGTAGGGCGCGAGGCTCGCCGCCGGCACGCTGCCGGCGAACGACGGGTTGGCGCGCGCGAAGGCCACCACGGCCTGCCGGTAGGCGCTCATGTTCGCCGCGAGCGCCATCGCCGACGGCGCGAGCGGTGCCGGCGCCGCCTCGGCGCCGAGCAGCGCGTAGGCACCGGTAAGCATCGCGAAGGCGGCGACGATCCAGATCAGGAACATGGCGGGCGGCTCGTGGCGTCAATCGGAGCGAAGGCCGATACTCGGGCCTCGATCAGGCGGAGGTCCAGATGATGGTCTTCGCACCACCGGCACACGCTGCCTGAGCGGCGGCGGGCGTGACCGGCACGGTTTGCGCCGAGCCGCCGATCGAGACGGCTGTCCAGGTTCCGCCAGCAGATGCCGCGTTGATGCATACGTCCGTCGGCACGGAATCGAATTCGATCGTGAATGTACCGGTGCCAGCGCTCGTAACGGTTACTGCGCCACCCCAGGCATCGGTGACGGTATTTGCCGCGGTGTCGATGACGAGCGTAGTCGGGATGATGCCCGCGGCAATGGCGACGGTCGTCGTCAGCCCGGTGTAGCCGTTGGTCTGCCCCATATACAGCTTCTTGACGCCGGTTTGGATGGCCGTCACCTGCTCGGCCGTCTGATTCGACGAAGCACTGCCGAATGCGCCGCGCAGCAGCGCAATGGCACCGATGACGACGATCGCGGCGATCCCGAGATAGGCGATCGCCTCGAGCAGGGTGGCGCCACGCTGCATGCACCGCGACCCACGGCTGCCCACCCTGGCGCGAATCGATGCGACGGTCTTGACATTCATGTTGCTCTCCTTGGTTTCCTCAATCGACACTAGAGAAAGACGTGCCATCTGCTTTCAACACCCGTTCGTCCGCACTGCGTCCGCACTGCGCTTGCACGTCATTACACGGCACGCTCAATGCAGACTCCGAGCCAAAGCCGCAATTTCCTGCTGAATTCCGAAGAAGCCGCTGATGAGCCACGACAGCACGAGCGCGAGCACGACGATCGCCGCGCCGTTGACCACGCGCATCTGCGCCTCGATCGTCTCCACGCCGTCGGTCATCCATTCGCTGGCGATCGCGTGCAGCGCCTCGGCGAAGCCCTTGTATTCGGCATACACACACAGATCGTCGACGATCTCCTCCGAAGGAAATCGGTAGCCGGCGTTCTTCATCGCCTCGCCGACGTTGAGCCCCGACTTCACGCCGAAGAGCATGTCGTCGATTCGCTGCCTGAGCCACGGCTTCGCATCGGTGGCCAGCCGCGCGAGCGAGCGTTCGACCGTGAAGCCCGCCGCCTGCAGCGACGAAAACGCGACGAGAAAACCGCAGCCCGTAATGAGCCGATAGATCGAGTAAGGCGGGTAGCGGTCGAGCCAGACCCGCACGTTGCCGGACCAGCGCGGCATCGAGTAAAAGAGCGCCGCGACGAGGAGCGCGAGCACCACGAGGCAGTAGATCATGCCGCCCTGCACGAACCGGGACAGCTCGTAGAGCGACTTCGCCACGCCGTGCCAGCGCTCCGGGCTCACGATCGACGCGAAGCGCGGAATCACGAGCTTGCCGAACAGGTACACGTACCCGATCGTCATGGCCACGATCACGCACGGGTAGGTCAACCCGCCGACGATGGCCGTGCGGATCCGGCGGCTGTACTGCACGACGGTGCACACGTTCAGCAGCGCGGCCTCGAGGCGTCCCGACTGCTCGCCGGCCATGACGATCATCTGCTCGGTATGCGGCACCCACCACGCCATTGCCTCGGCCAGCATGCCGCCGTTTTGCACGACGCTGCGCCAGTCCGCGAGCGTCAATGCCAGCGGCTCGTTCGGCTTGCGGCCCTCGTGCGACGCACGCAACTCGAGTTCCTCGAGAATCTTGAGCAACGGCAAACCGTTCGCGAGCATTTTCGCGATCTTGCGATAGAGCCGCAGGCGCGCCTGCGTCGTGAATTGCAGGCGCGCCCAGCGCCGGTTGAGCTCAAGTGCCATAGCCGCTTCCGAGCGGCTGCGGCCGCCCCCCGCTGCCCGGCATGAACGGGCCGACGACGCGCTCCGCCATGCGCGGATCGATGAGGCCCGCCGCCACTTTTTCGAGCGCGTGCTGCGCGACCGTCTGCCCCGCGAGCTCGCTGAGCCAGTACGCCTGTGCATCGGGCTTGCGCCCGGCGCGCAGCAATTCGCAAAACGTCGCGTCGGTACGCACGACCTCGGCCACCACGGTCCGGCCGACCGTGCCGTTCTTGCAATGCGGGCAACCGGGCCCGGCCACGCGCACCGCGTCGAACCGCGCGCCGACGGCCCGCCTCACGCGCGCGACGAGCCCCATGTCGAGCTGTGCCATCGCCTCGGCCAGCGGGCGCGAGCAGTGCGGACACAGCAGCTTGGCGAGCCGCTGGCTGATGAGCCCCGTGACGAGCGATTCGTCCGTCACCATCGCGATCGGCAAGCCGAGATCGACGAGACGGTCCACGATCGCGAGCGCGCCGTTCGCGTGCACCGTCGTCCAGACCTGATGGCCCGTCATCGCGGCGCGCAACGCGCTTTGCGCCGATGCGCGGTCGCGCACCTCGCCGATCATGATCGTATCGGGATCGAGCCGCATCGCATTCGCGATCGCGGCGGCGAACGCGAGCGAGCGCGCCTCTTCCGTCGGCGCGTTGACGACGGGCGTCTGCACGGCGCCCTCGATCGGGTACTCCACCGGGTCTTCCACGGTGATGACGTGGATCGAGCCGGCCATCTCGCGCAGTTGCTTCGTCAGCACGCGCTGCAACGTCGTGGATTTGCCCGAGCCGGTCGGGCCGCTGATGATGTTCATGCCGTGCGGCTGCTGCGCGAGCAGCTCGAACGCGTTCGCCTGCGCCACCGTGAAGCCGAGCTCGGTCAGGGCCGTCGCCTCGCCCGCATCGTTGTAGAGCAGCCGCAGCACCATGACGCTGCCGACGCTCGTGGGCGCCGTCGCGATCCGCACGCCGAACAGCCGGTCCGGCAGCTTGTCGCGATCGCCGATGGCCGCGTCCTGGCGTTCGTTCGGCTTGTAGGTGTTGTCCGATACGCTCGACATCGCCGCATACAGCGTGGCGAGCAGCCGCTCGCCGTACTCGCGCGTCTGCTCCGAAATGCGCACGAGTTCGTTGTGGATGCGAAAAAGAATCTCCGTGCTGAAGCGGTTCACACGGATATGGATATCCGACGCACGCTCGTCGCACGCCCGCGCGATCAGGTTCTTCGCGAGGACCTGCATCCGCGTGTGATCGATGCGCTCGGCACTGCCGTCGCGACGCGGGCCCTGATAGCTGCGTCTGATCGCATCGAGTGTCACGAGCCGCGTCGTGTAGTGGCAATTGAGCCGTTCGAGCCTCGCGCAGTACGACAGCACGAACGGATTCATTTCGTGCCCTTCGGCAACGAGCAGCGTGCCGTCGTCGAGCAGACAGAGAAACTTGCGCTCCTCCTCGCTCGCGGCGAACTCGCCGCTGTCGGAAAGCGGGCGCGCCACTGCGGCGAGCGGCAGCGCCTGCCCCGGCGGCTGGCTTTGCGACGCTGTTTGCGCGGGCTGCACCGAAGCGGCGGCGGCAGCGGCCACGGCGCTCAGCACCGGCTCGCGTGGCCGCGCAACGGGCGCGAGAGCCGGCCCGGCCGCGGCCGCCGGCTGACCCTGCGTAACAGACGGATCGGTTTCGACCGGCTTCACGGCGCGCGAGAGAATCAGTGGCGTCACGCTTGTGGGCGTCTTGCCCGGAGGTGTCGGAGACGAACTCATGGCATCACCTCGCAGGCATCGGCAAAGCAGGCAGCGTCGGCACCGGCGGCACGCCGGGCGAGCCTGTCGACGCCACGTTGCGCGCGGGCTGCTGCCGCGCGCTCGCGGAGACGGTCAGCGTCGTGCGCCGTCCGTCTTGCGATGCAAGGACGATCGCACCCGGGCGAACGGCCGCCACGCGCATGCCGTTGGGCAGCGCATCGCCGGGCCCGACGTCGAACTCCGCGCCGTCGCTCGTGGCCACCGTTGCGCTGAGCTTCTTGCCGAGCCCTTGTGTCGCCACGAGCGACACGTCCGAATACGAGGAGACGGTGCTGCCCATCCGGTGCAGCGCTTCTTGCCGCTCCGCCACCTGCGCCTGCGCATCGAGCTTTTTCAGCTGTGCCTTGAGGATCATCGTTTCCTCCTGTAGCCGCATCAGTTCGTTGGCTGCCTGCACGGCGGCCGGCGTCGGAACGACGTTCAGGCGCGGCGCCGCTTCAGCGGGCGCGGCGGCCGTGGCAGCCGCGGCGCTGGCCGCGCCGGACGCGGCCAACGGCCACGCGCAGCAGCAGGCGAGCACCAGCACAGTCAATGCATCGTCATTTCTCATAGAGCACTCCGTCGAGCGTCCACTGCCCGGATTTGTATGAAAGCGTCTCGACGCGCACGCCCGGCTCGTCGAGATACCTGATGAGGCTGTCGGGCCGCACGCCGCCCAGTTGCGCCGACATGCGCCAGGTCTGCCAGCTCGGCGCCGGGGGCGGGCCGCCGCCCGGATGCAGCCGGTCCAGCGTTTGCGAAGCGAGGCTGCGCTGCGGCGCGCTTGCCGGCTGCAGCGTGAACGTCAGGCCGATGCCCAGCAACTGGAACGCGGAAAGCATGCGCAAGCGCACGCCGCGCACGCCATCGATCACTTCGTCTCCCCCCGCGGGCAATGCCAGCGGCTCCACGTAGCTCGCATGCTCGCCGTTGCCGTCGATCGTCGCGCGCGGCTCCGCCGCCATCAGCATCGCCACGTTCGATCCGTCCCGCGACCAGCTGTAGCTGACGTTCGACGCGCGGCAAACGTAGTCGTCGAGTTCCCAGCCGCCCGGCGCGATGTGCGTGAAGTGATCGACGCACGCGCGAACGAACGCATCGGGCCGCGGCTCGCCGGCCCACGGGTGCGCGGCTTCGGGCGGTGCCGCGGGCTTGGGCGGATGCAGCGCGAGCTCCGCGCGCATCCGCTCGAACGCCTGCTGCCGCTCGACTTCCATACGGTGGCGCCGATACGCGACGATGCCGGCCACAACCGCGGCCGCCACCACGATCGCGACGGCGGCCAGCAGCACCTCGCGCCGCGGTGCGCGCCGCGAGACACGCGACAGATTCAGCCAGCGCGGCAAATGCGGCTTGCCGCCCCGGCGCGGGATCATGTCCTCGATGCGCCGCGCGTAGAAGTTGTGGAACCCCTGCACTTCCAGCTGCGGATCGCCGATGACGACGTTCCAGCCGCCGAGGCTGTAATCGCTGTGCAGCCGCTCGAACACTTCTTCGCTGGAACCGATCCGATCGCCGTTCGGCAGGAATGCGCCGTCGCGCACCGCGAAATAGGCCCAGCGCCCGTCGGGCAGATGGAACGCACCGAGCCAGTTGGGCGCCGGCTGCTGGCGTCCGTCGTAGAACGCGCCTTCGGCCGCGATCGTCTTCGACACGAGCGCGCCGAGCGACGGCAAGCCCAGTTGCGCGCCCTCGCGCGTGCTCGCGAAACCCGCGCCCGCGAAGGTGCGGTCGATACGCAGCACCATCGCATCGAAATTCAGGCGCGCGGCGAGTTCCACGGCCTCCGCGCGCAGCGCGTGCCGGCGCGACAGCGATTGCCAGAAAAGGCCGCATATGAACCGCTGCCGGCCGATCTGGATGACTTGCGTCGCCATGAAGGATCCTGTGCCCGAGCGCGCTTCAAGCGCCGTTGATCGCGATCGGCGAGAGCAGGATGACGATCACCTCGCGCGTGCCGGAGGCGTTGAACCCGCCCATCGCGTAGTTCGACGGATGGCCGACGCCTTGCCGGTTATCCTGATCGGTGATCCCCTCGTAGCCGCTGATGACGAGCGTCTGCCCCGACTTCACGGCGATGCGCTGCAGGAAGTTGCGCGTATCGACGGTCGGCAGCTGGATCTGCTGGTTCGCCGGGCCGAACGGCACAAGGTTCACGAGCGACGAAATGTTGCTGTAGAACTGCATCATGATCGTGCCGTCGTCGAGGATGTGCGGCAGCACCGTGAGGTTGAAGCCGGTCGTGATCGTGCCCGGCGTGAGCGACGTCTGGCTGCCGATGTTGACGGTGTTGGTCGTCGAGATCTGCGCGAGATAGCCTTGCTGCTCGGCCACCTGCACGGGAACGGGCTGATCGTTGAGCGTCGTGATCGAGGCCGAGGTCTTGCGGTGCACCGTTCCCTGCGTCGAAAGCGCATCGATGACGGCCGTCGTGCTCGAGGCGCGGCTCGACGGTGTGATGACCGAGGCCGAGAGCTCGCTCGGGTTCTGGATCATGCTCGTGAACGCGGTGGTGATGCCGAACTGCGTGCCGAGCGCCTGATAGACCGCGTGCCAGTTGATGCCGTAGCTGTCCGCCGCGGAAAGCGTGACCGAGAGCACCGTCACGTTGATGAGCACCTGCCGCGCGAGCACACGGTTTTGCTGCTCCATGAACTCGCCCACGCGCTCGAGCACATCGGGCGTATCGGTGACCGCGATCGAGCCCGTGGCTGGCGACGTGATGACCGAGCCTGCCGGAGAGAGCATCGCCTTGATCGCCGTCTGCAAGCCGTTGTACACCGAGAGCTGCGCGTTCATCGTGATATTCGCGGTGTTGTCCGACGACACGGAGGGCGAGCCGGACGTCCCGCCGCCTCCGCCGCCGATGCCCGCGCCGCCGGCGCCCGATCCGCCCGCGGCCCCCCCGCTGTTGCTCGAGGCGCCGCCGCTGTTGCTCGCACCGCTCACGACGTTCGTATCCAGCTTCGAGTCGCCCGGAATGGCGACGACCTGATAGACGCGCGTGCCCGTGTAGAAGAAGACGATCGCGCCGTCCTCGTACTTCCAATAGACGCCGAAGCGAGCCGACGCCGTGTCGAGCAGCCCGCGCAGCGTGCCGCGCGAATACGCGATGCGCACGGGCGAGGATACGCTCGGCACGCGCGCGGCCACTGTCGCGGCGCTCGTGCTCGGCGCGGGCCCCTGCAGCAGGCCGGGGGGCAGCGGCGGCACGCCGGGATAGGCTCCGGCGCCCCCCGTATCGACCGCGGTCTGCGTCGCGCGCGCGGCCGCTTCGCTCGTGCCCGGCGCGACCTTGGCCGGCAGGTGCGCGAGGCGCGAAATGCGATCGGCGAACATGCGCAGCGAATCGACCGTGCCGTCGAAGCTCGCCGGCTCGTCGAAGAGCTTCGGCAGCGTCGATTTCGTCGCGATCTTGATCGTCTTGCCCGACAGCCAGAGTTCGTCTTTGACGACGACGTCGTCACTGCCCGGCACCGCGCGGTTGTCGCCGTTCGAGAGCTTGCCGAGCAATTGCCCCGCACGCGCGGTATCGGATTGCGAGCTGCGCTCGATCTTGTCCAGGAGACCGGTGCACCCCGCGAGCAGCGACAGGCATGCGGCAAGGACGACGAAAGGACGACGGAGGACGCTCATCAACTTGCTCCTTTGGGAACGACGCGCATGACGTGGTTGCGCTGGTACAAGACCACCTGAATCGGCACCTGCGAGCCGGCGAGCGCATTGGTCACCTGACGCAGCGCTTCGGCGAGCGTGCCGTGTATCGTGGCCGTTGCGTCGACCTGAAAATCGGTCGGCACGTCCCAGATGAATTGCCAGCCGGCTTCGCTCGCCCAGCGCGCGAGCGCATTGCGCACGGAGCCGTCCGACAGGCGCATCTGCCACTCCGTGCGCTCGGGCGCCGCCGCGGGTACGAACGCCGGAGTCGCGGCGGGCGCCGACGATGGCGCCGGGGAGTCCGGGCCGGACGCCGGCTGCGTGGCGGCGAGCAACGGGGGCTCTATGGCGTCACGCTTTGCGGGCGCGGGCACCTGCGCTCGCGGCGGTGCTGAAACAAGCGCCGGTACCGATGCCGGTTTGGCCGGCCCGGCTGCCGGTGCGGGCGACATCGCCGGAGCGGGCGCGGGTGCGGGTGCGGGTGCGCGCGACATCACCGGAGCGGGTGCGGGTGCCGGTACCGATGCCGGCATGACCGGCCCGGCTGCCGGTGCGGGCGACATCGCCAGAGCGGGCGCGGGTGCGGGTGCGGGTGCCGGCATGGCCGGCCCGGCCGCCGGTGCGGACGACATCACCGGAGCGGGCGCGGGTGCGGGTGCCGATGCCGGCACGGGCGGGACCGCCAGTGCTGCCGCCGGTGTGCGAGCCGATGCCGGTGTTGCGGGTATCCACGTCGAAACGCGCGCCTGCGCCAGGGTCTGCACCGGTGCAATGGCAGGTCCCGCCGCGGGAGCCATCGCCGCCGCGCCCGCGGGCAAGGTGGAAG
>Ga0182005_1000632_pt1 | contig 16798 bp, 14 predicted proteins | sample Sormic07211103_1_FD_123021 | JGI IMG/M metagenome (GOLD analysis project Ga0182005, IMG submission 123021) | Rhizosphere microbial communities from Sorghum bicolor, Mead, Nebraska, USA - 072115-103_1 MetaG | ecosystem: Host-associated > Plants > Roots > Rhizosphere | place: USA: Nebraska...
ACGGAAGGCGTCGAGCAGGCTGCTCACTGGCCACCTCCGTTGACTTTGCCGTACAGCGTCACCACACATGCGCCGCCCAGACCGAGGTTGTGCGCCATGGCCAGGCGTGCGCCCTCAACCTGACGCTGTTCGGCATTGCCGCGCAGTTGCTGGGTCAGCTCGTAGCACTGCGCCAGGCCTGTGGCCCCCAGCGGATGGCCCTTGGACAGCAGGCCACCGGACGGGTTGACGACGATTTGCCCGCCGTAGGTGTTGTCGCCGTCCATCACGAATTTTTCTGCACCGCCTTCCGGGCAGAACCCCAGCGACTCGTAGCAGATCACTTCGTTCTGGGCGAAGCAGTCGTGCAGTTCGCAGACGTCGATGTCCTGCGGACCGACGCCGGCCTTCTCGTACACCTGGCTTACGGCAGCGTGGGTCATGTGCGTGCCGACCCAGTCGAGCATCGACGGCTTTTCGAAGTTGAAGGATTCAGGGGTGTCGGTGGTCATCGATTGAGCGACGATTTCCACGTCACGGCGCAGGCCATGTTTTTTGGCAAAACGTTCGGAAACCAGGATCGCCGCGGCACCGCCGCAGGTTGGCGGACAGGCCATCAGGCGGGTCATGACGCCTGGCAGAATCACCGGGTCGTTCATCACGTCTTCGACGCTGAGCACCTTGCGAAACAATGCGAGCGGATTGTTGGCTGCATGACGGCTGGCCTTGGCGCGCACAGCGGCGAAGGTTTCCATTTTCATACCGTATTTCTGTATGTATTCGCGTCCGGCACCACCGAAGGTTCGGATGGCCTGAGCCATGCCCTCCATATCGGCGGTCAGGCCACGCAGGATCGGCAGGAAACGCTCGCGGGTCGGCGGACGGTCGTCCCAATGGGATTTCAGTGCGCCAGCCTGCATCTGCTCGAAACCCACCGCCAGGACGCAATCGACTGAACCGGATTCGATGGCCTTGCGCGCCAGGTACAGCGCGGTGGAACCGGTCGAGCAGTTGTTGTTGACGTTGACCACCGGGATGCCGGTCATGCCGACTTCGTACAGCACGGTCTGACCGCAGGTGGAGTCGCCGTAGACGTAGCCGGCGTAGGCTTCCTGGATCAGGCTGTAATCAATCGACGCATCGGCCAACGCTCGGCGCACTGCTTCGGCGCCCATCTGCACGTAGGTCGGGCTGTCGCTGGGTTTGCGGAACGGGATCATGCCGACGCCGGCAACCAGTACTTTTTCGCTCATGGTGTCACCTGAAAAAATGAGAGGGAAAGGATCACAACTGGCGCGCAATGAGTTCGCGCAGCACTTCACTGGTGCCACCGAAGATGCGCGTTACGCGCATGTCGACGAAGGCGCGGGCAATCGGGTACTCCATCATGTAGCCGTAGCCGCCATGCAGCTGAACCATGTCGTCGATGCACTTGCACAGGGTTTCGGTGGCGAACAGCTTGGCCAGCGCCGACTCCTGCACCGTCAGACGACGACGCATGTGCTCGCCGATGTAGTGATCGATCATCAGACGCACGGCGGTGGCCTGGGCCTTGATGTCGGCGAGCTTGAATTTGGTGTTCTGAAAGTCCCAGACGGTCTGGTTGAAGGCCTTGCGGTCCTTCACGTACTCGACGGTTTGCTCCAGCAGGCGTTCGAGCTTGGCGGCGCTGTACAGCGCGATCACCAGGCGCTCTTGCGGCAGCTCTTCCATCAGGTGCATGAAGCCTTTGTTTTCCTCACCGAGCAGGTTGCCCACTGGCACACGCACGTTGTCGAAGAACAGTTCGGCGGTGTCGGCGGCATGCTGGCCGACCTTTTCCAGCTTGCGCCCGCGACGGAAACCTTCACGGTTGCACTCGACCATGATCAGGCTGCAACCCTTGGCGCCGGCACTCGGGTCGGTCTTGCAGACCACCACGACCATGTCGCAGGTCAGGCCGTTGCTGATGAAGGTTTTGCTGCCGTTGATCACCCACTCGTCGCCGTCACGCACGGCGGTGGTGCGGATTGCCTTGAGGTCGGAACCGGTGCCGGGTTCGGTCATGGCGACGGCCAGAACGGTTTCACCGGTGCAGATTTTCGGCAGCCATTTGTGCTTCTGCTCTTCGGTGCCCAGACGCACGATGTAAGGCGCGGTAATGTCGGAGTGAACCCCCAGGCTCCAGCCCGACACACCGGCGCGGTACAACTCTTCGATCAACACCGCAGAGTGACCGAAGTCACCGCCGCCACCGCCGTATTCGGTCGGCACAGTGAGGCACAGCAGGTTGTGGCGACCGGCCTTGAGCCAGGTTTCCCGGTCGACCTGCCCGGCCTCGTCCCACTGCGCCTGCTTGGGCAGGCATTCACGCTCGAAGAAACGCCGCGCGGTTTCACGCAGCATTTCGTGGTCTTCACGGTAGACGGTACGGTTGATGTGCATCGGGATCTCCAGTGGATGGCCAGGCAGGCGTGCGCCTGGTTCGTAGGTCCACTGTATTGACGGGGGTGGTTCATGAGGCCACCCGGATCGGGTAGCACATGCCGGTGGCTAAAGGAGTGAAGTTGGGAGGCGCAGCGCAGTACTCAGGAGGAGTGAGCCTGCTCGCGATAGCGGCGGTTTAATCAACATTGATGTTGAAGGTCAGACCGTCATCGCGAGCAAGCCCGCTCCCACAGGGGGGTTGGTTGTGGCTACTTGCGCAGTTCGCGCTTGAGGACTTTGCCGGCGGCCGAGAGGGGTAAGGTGTCGCGGAACTCGATGCTTTTTGGGCACTTGTAGCCGGCGATGAATTCGCGGCAGAACAGGCGCAGTTCCGCTTCGTCGACCTCGGCACCGGGCTTGCGCACCACTACGGCGTGCACCGCTTCGCCCCACTGCTCATGGGGGATGCCAATCACCGCGCACAACGCCACGGCGGGATGCCGTGCGAGGACGTTTTCAACTTCGGCCGAGTAAACGTTTTCGCCGCCGCTGACGATCATGTCCTTCAGCCGGTCGACGATAAACAGAAAACCCTGCTCATTCATGTAGGCCGCGTCGCCGGTGTACAACCAACCATCGCGCAACGCCTTGGCGGTTTCCTCGGGCTTGTTCCAGTAGCCGAGCATGATGTTCGGGCCGCGCACGATGATCTCGCCGACCGTGCCGCGTGGGACTTCATTGCCTTCGGGGTCGACAATCTTCACGTTCACGCCCAGTCCGCCACGCCCGACCGAACGCGACAAGCCGCTTTGGCGAGCTTGCGGGGTGTGGTTCCACGGCAGATTACTCGACACCACCGGACACGCCTCTGTCAGTCCGTAAGAGTGAGACAGCTCAATGTCCGGAAGCCGCGCCAGTAATTGCTCAACCATGTCGCCAGCGCTGGGCGACGCGCCGTAGGTCAGACGGGTCAGGCTGCTGAGGTCATGACGATCGAAATCGGGATGGGCCAACAGCGACAGGATCATGGTCGGCACCAACAGCGTCTCGGTGATCTGTTCGCGCTCGATAATGTACAGCAACTCTTCAGCATCGAAGCCCGGCACCAGCACATGGGTCTCGCCGGCCAGAAACTGAATCAATGCTCGCGCCATACCCGCCACGTGGAACAGCGGCGCGACGTGCAACAACCGGCCGCCACGCACCGGCGGCATATCGACCATGCGCGGCATGCACGCCGACCACAGATTCAAATGCGACTGCATGACACCCTTGGGGAACCCGGTCGTGCCTCCGGTGTACATGATGCAGGCGAGGTCATCGCCGCCGCGACCCGCGTCCTCGACTGGCGCAGCCTGCGCGATCATCTGCTCAAAGGAGAGCATGCCAGGCGGCGCATCACCCTCCCCGGCAAAAATGAACAGAGGCACCTGGCGGGCCGTGGCCCGGATGCCTTCGGCCAACGCTGCAAAATGCTCATCGACAATCAAAATTCCGGTGCTGCAATCGTCCAGCGAGTAGACGATCTCCGGCACGCTCCAGCGAATGTTCACCGGGTTGAGCACGCCACCGCCCCACCACACACCCATGATGTATTCCAGGTAATGATCAGAGTTGAGCGCCAGCATCCCGACCCGATCCCCCGCCGCCATGCCCAGCATTTGCAGGGCGCCGGCCAGGCGTGCAACGCGCTCGCCAAACTGACGATACGTCTGGCGCCGCTCACCGAAAATCGTCGCCAGATGATCCGGGTTCTGCTGCAACGTTCGTTGCAGGCATTGGGTCATGTACATGGCGTCTTGCCCTTCCAGGTGGTGAACACACCGTTGGCCCGCAACACCAGGCGCTCGCCTACCTTTAACAGGCAGCTGGCGTTGATGAACGTGGCGCCGGTCTTGAGTACGTCCACATGCGCTTCCAGCCAATCACCTTCGTGCACCGGACCGATGTAATCGACATTCAAATTGACCGTCACCGCCACCGACTGCGACACCGACTCACGCCGCAAAATGACGCCAAAGGCACTGTCCGCCACCGTGGCGAGAAACCCTCCATGGGCGATGCCCACGTAATTGAGATGCTGGGGTTCAAGGCGCACCGCCAGGATCGGGCGCTCGTCGTGGACGTAGAAGTCACCGCAATTGCGCAGGAAACCCGAGCGTCTTTCCAGCGCTTTGAACCCGTCGGGAGTCATTGCCTCGCTCTTCTCCAGCGCCATCAACTCACCCCCCGATCCTTGCCGGCCCAGAAGGGTTCGCGCAGGTCGCGCTTGAGCACCTTGCCGGCACCGGACAGCGGCAGTGCTGCACGGAACTCGACCGATTTCGGCGTCTTGTAGCCGGCAATCCGCCGCCGGCAGTGTTCGATGATCTCTGCACCAACGGCCTCGCGATCCGGTTTGAGCACGATCACCGCATGGACCGCCTCGCCCCACTGCGCGCAGGGAATACCGATCACCGCGCAAGCCGCAACGGCCGGGTGACTGGAAATCGCACTTTCGACTTCACCTGAATAAACGTTCTCGCCACCGCTGACAATCATGTCCTTGAAGCGGTCGACGATGTAGATGTAACCGTCGTCGTCCATGTAGGCACCGTCGCCGGTGTGCATCCAGCCGCCACGCAGGGCCTGGGCGGTTTCTTCGGGTTTGTTCCAGTAGCCGAGCATGATGTTCGGGCCACGGACCAGCACTTCGCCGACCGTGCCCCGTGGCACTTCGTTGTCATGTTCATCGACGATACGCACCGTCACGCCCAGCCCCGTGCGGCCGGCCGAACGCAAGCGGCCATTGGCAATCCCTTCAAGGCTGTGGTTTTCCGGGCCGTTGGCAGAGATCGGCGGTGCGGCTTCGGTCATGCCATAACCCTGGACAAATTCCACGGTCGGCAAGACTTTAAGGGCCAGTTCCAGCAGCGGCACGGCAATCGGCGAGGCGCCGTAGGTCAGGCTGCGCAGGCAACTCAGATCATGGCTGGCAAACTCCGGGTGCATGATCAACGCCTGCAACATGGTCGGCACAATCAGGATGTCCGTGATGCGCTCGCGCTCGATGGTGCGCATCACGTCCGGCGCATCGAACGCCGGAACGAAGAGGTTCGGCAAGCCGAGCAGCGAGATCAGAATTACCCGCGACATCGCCGCCATGTGGAACATGGGCGCAATGTGCAAGGTCAGCGCATCGGCGGGTACCGGCACATCGGCGGCGCGGGCCACGGCGGCCGTCCACAGGTTCATGTGCGACAGCATCACCCCTTTGGGCAGGCCGGTCGTGCCGCCGGTGTACATGATGCTCGCCAGGTCTTCACCACCGCGAAAGGCGTCGTCGACCGGCTCGGCATCACGGATCAGTTGTTCGTAAGACAGCATGCCCTCAGGCGCGGGACCGTCGCCGACATGGATCAACAGCGGCCGTACTTTGGCTCTGCCGGCGATCGACTCGGCCATCGGCAGGAAGGTGTCGTCGATCATCAGGATGCGCGTGTCGCAGTCGTCCAGCGAATAGACGATTTCCGGCACGCTCCAGCGGATGTTCACCGGGTTGACCACACCACCGCCCCACCAGGTGGCCAGGTAATACTCGAGAAAACGGTCGGAGTTCAGACCGAGCAAGCCCACGCGGTCGCCGGTGTGCATGCCCAGTCGCTGCAAGGCACCGGCCAGTCGGGCCACGCGGCCGGTCAGTTCGGCGTACGTGTGGCGCCGGTCGCGAAAGACCGTCGCGAGGGCGTGAGGTCGTTGCTGCAGGACGCGATGCAACCCTTGGGTCAGATACATGGTGGTTTCCTGTGAATTATTGTTGTCAGGGAGGACGTATCGCGAGGCGTCAGGCGCCGATGTAGCGAGGTGTGCGTTGCTCGACTTGGGCCAGGCGCCCTTCGGAGTGGTCCTGGCTATCGCGCAGCAAGCCCCAGTGCAAGTGGGCCTGAATCACAAAATCCCGAGGCGTCAGGTGCGCGGTCTGCACCGCCAGTTGCTTGATCGACTGCACCGCCAATGGACCATTGGCGGCAATCCGTTCGGCCAGGTTGAGCGCGGCGGACATCAACCGGTCTTGCGGCACCACGTCGATGATCAGCCCAATGCGCAGGGCTTCCTGGACGCTGATCGGCTCACCGGTCAGGGCCATTTTCATGGCGTGGGCGGCGGGCACTGCACGCAGCAGGTACTGCACGCCACCTGCCGCAGGAATAGTTGCACCCCTCACTTCGGGCAAGCCGAACGTGGCGGTGTCGGCAGCGATTCGCAGGTCACATTGCAGTGCCAGCTCAAACCCGCCCCCCAGGCAGGCACCGTTGACGGCGGCGATCACCGGTTTCCAGATCTCCAGATCGCTGAGGTCGAACAGGCGCGCATAACCGCCCTCCTCGGCTTCGGTCTCGCGGCTTTTCAAGGCCCCGGCGACAAAACCGGGCAGTACTCGCGAGGGTTCGCGCTGGCTGGCGCCACAGCAAAACACTCGATCCCCTGCGCCGGTCAGCACGATGACCCGGATCTGCTCGTCATCCTGGCAAGCCACCAGCGTTTTACGCAGGTGCATGAGGTCGCTGATGGTCAGCGCATTGTTCGACGGTTGCGCATCGAGCGTGATGACCGCCACGTGCTCGATGATCTTGAACTGAATGGCCATGGGCTAACTCCTGCGCTCCGGGATTTCTCTGTGTTTTTTGTTGTTATGAGGCGGCTGTCAGGCCTTGAAGCCCAGGCCCAGCTCACGCAGACGTTCGATGGCCACGGAGTCAAATCCCCAGTCGCGCAATGCCGCGTCGCCGTGTTCGCCACGTTGCGGCGCCGGTCGCGGCTGAGCCGAAGGGGTGCCCTGAAAACGCGGAGCCGGCACGGGTTGAACCACGCCGTCGACCTCGATGAAACTGCCGCGTGCGACGCTGTGGGGATGCTCGACGGCTTCGGCAAAACCGAGCACCGGCACGACACACGCGTCACTGTTTTGGAACGCTTCGGCCCATTGCGCCCGGGTGCGACTGAGGAATGCCGTCCTAAACGCTTCACGCAATCGCGGCCAGCCGGCCCGGTCGTGTTGACCCGGAAGATCGGCATTGGTCAGCCCGAGGATTTCCAGCATTTGCCCGTAGAAACGCGATTCAATCGGTCCGATCGACATGTACTGGCCGTCGCGGGTTTCATAGGTGTCGTACCAGGGCGCGCCACCATCGAGCAGGTTGCTGCCGCGCTGTTCGGTCCAGTGACCACCGGCCAACAGGCCCCAGATCACCGAGCCCAATTGCGCCGCGCCTTCGGTCATGGCCGCATCGACCACTTGCCCGGCGCCGCCACGCTGCACATTAACCAATGCAGCCAGTACGCCCATCGCCAGCAACATGCCGCCACCGCCGTAGTCGCCTACCAGATTCAGTGGCGGCACCGGCCGACCGCCCGCCGGGCCAATCGCGGAGAGCACGCCAGACAATGCGATGTAGTTCAGGTCATGACCGGCGCGATCCGCCATCGGCCCGGTCTGCCCCCAACCGGTCATGCGCGCATAAACCAGACGCGGATTGCGCGCCAGTGCGACCTCGGGCCCAAGGCCGAGGCGCTCCATGGTGCCGGGGCGGAAACCTTCGATCAGCACGTCCGCGCGCTCAATCAGTTCCAGGGCGGCGGCGATACTCTCAGGGTTCTTCAGGTCAAGGGTGACCGAGCTGCGATTACGACCGGTGATGTCCTTGCGCTTGCCTTCAAACTTGGGGCCCAGGTCACTTGCGGCGACCGGACGATCGATCCGCACCACGTCGGCGCCCATGTCGGCCAACAGCATCGTGCCAAACGGCGCCGGGCCGATTGCTTCAAATTCCACCACCCGAATACCGCTCAGTACACCCATTGCTGCCACTCCACTGTGCTGACGGAGCGCGAGGCACTCCTGTTTTTATGCCTTCCAGTAGATCAATCCCTGCCTCACCAACGACCACCCGGATCGGGTGGCAATGATCAAACACAGGGCCAAGACATGCGGGCGGTGCGTTACACTCCTGTGGATCCACCGCACGCCCATAACAAAAAAGATTCGGACAGCCCCATGGACAAACCCCGCAAGTCCAATGCCTCGGACACGCCCGTCAGTCAGGTCTTGAAACCGACGCAGTCGCCTATCGTCAGCACCAAGCTGATCCCGCCGCGCAGCGCCGGGCGCCTGGTTTCTCGCGAACGGTTGCAGGACCAGATGCTCAAGGCGCGCCGCCAGCGTTGCATCGTGCTCAAGGGGCCGGCGGGTTGCGGCAAGACCTCGACCCTGATCGCCTGGCGTCAGGCATTGTTGCCACTGGGCTTCGATGTGGCCTGGCTGACCTTGTCGGCGGATGACAATGAACTGACGCGCTTTCTCGACTATTTGCTGGCCAGCCTGGCCCAGATCGACCCGAATCTGGTGCGCGAAGCCACGCAGCTGGAAGGTCGAGGCATCGACAGTGAAGCGGTGGAACGCACGATCATCACGTTGGTACGCAGCATCGCCAGTCGTTCCCGTGAACTCGTGCTGGTGCTCGACGACCTGCATCACTTGACCGACGTCGGAATCCATCAGGCCCTGCAATGGCTGATCGATTACGCACCGGCCAATCTGCACCTGGCGCTGGTCTCGCGCAGTGCGGTGCCGCTATCGCTCGCGCGTTTGCGCAGCCAGGAGCTGGTGCTGGAATTGAACTTGCGGGACTTGCGTTTCACTCCGGTCGAATCCGAACAATTTCTCAAGGCCCAGTTGGGTGACATCACCGCCCACGAAGCCAAGCTGATGCATGAGCTGACCGATGGCTGGGTGGCCGGGCTGCAACTGCTTGCCGTCAGCCGCAAGAAAAACCGCCCGAGCGCCGCCACGCCCGATCAGACACAGGTTCGGGACGATCAGGCGTTTGCCCGTTTTTTTGAAGTCGAAGTGCTGTCCCATCTGTCGCCGACGGACCTGGATTTAATGCTGCTGATGGCGGTCTGCAACCGATTCTGCGCCTCGTTGTGCGCCGCCCTCAGTGGCAACCCGGAAGCAGTCGGCAATGCCAATGCCCTGCTCGCGCGGCTGGAACGGGACAACCTGTTCCTGATTCCGGTGGACGGTGCCGGGCGCGAAACCTGGTATCGCCTGCACCCGCTGCTGCGCGAAACCCTGCTCAAGTATTTCGATTCGCGCAGCGCGACCGAACAACAGGCGGTGCACGCCAGGGCGTGGGCCTGGTTCCGTGACCAGCAGCATCTGGATGAAGCGGTGCACCACGCGGTCATGGCTGGCGACCCCGACTCTGCTGCTGACCTGGTGCAACAACACGCCGAGACGCTGTACGCCCACGGCGACCTGCGCATGTTGATCGAGCTGGTGCGGTTGCTGCCGGTCGAGCAAGTACAGGCACGGGTGAAACTGCGCATCCTCAAGGCCCGCATGCAACTGTATGCGCGGGACTTCACGGCGTGCGCCAGAAGCCTCGATCAGTTATTCAACGACGTGCCTGAAAGCGATGTCCATGACCGTTTCATGATCGCGCTGTTGCGCGCCTCCCTGGCCTTGCAACGTGACGACACCGACGCGGCAATGACGGTCCTCCCACAATTGCTCAGCCCGCCACCCGGCAGCAACAGCGTTGCCATTGGCTCGTGCGCCAACATCCTGTCCTGGCTCTACATGCACAGGGGCGAGTATGAAAAGGCGCGTCAGGTGCAACTGGACCGGCCGGCATTGCTGATCAATGGCGAACCGTTTCTCGGGACCTCGGCCGGTAGCCTTCAGGGGCGCTGCATGATCGGCTTGAGCCACGCCATCGAAGGTCAGATGAAGCAGGCGGAGCGGGTTTACCGGGATGTGATGCACGAAGCCGCTCAATGCGGCAAGGCCGGGGCCGACGCGACTTACCTGTCCGCAGCGTTGCTGGGCGAGGTGCTTTACGAAACCAATGATGTCGATGCGGCGTTTAAGCTGCTGTCAGGCTGGGTCGATATTCTGGAGCGGATCTCGATTCCAGACTCGGTACTGCGCGTGATGCAAGTGCTGTGGAATGTGCAATGGCTGGCGGGTAATCATCAGGAAGCCCTGGCCTATGTCGAGCGGCTCGATGAATACGCGATCAAGCTCGGCCTGGAACGCCTGCAAGCGTACTGCCTGACCTGGCAGGTTCGATGGCTGTTGATACTGGGTGAGCCGGCGCAGGCCCAGGCCAAACTGACGCGCCTGGAAGCGATTGATGCGCGCCACCCGGATGCCGGGCATACGGCGCTCAAGGAAATCCATATCCTGGCCGAGAATGCGCGGGCACGTTGGCAGCTGCATCAAGGCGACCTGGACGGTGCGTTAGTGCGCATTGAACAACTGATCAAAACCTGCGAGTCGCACCGCCGCCAATTGGGCACGGTGCGGTTGCTGGTCTTGAGTGCCGTGATCGAATCGAAGCGCGGCAACCCGGACGCCGCGCGCGACAAGGTCATCGAAGCGTTGCGGCGAGGGCAGCGCTTCGGGTTGTTGCGCAGCCTGCTCGACGCCCACCCGGAGGCACTGGACTTGATCTCGCAGATCGCCAGCAAAGAAACCCTGGACCCATTGCTGGCGTTTTATGTCGAGCGTTTGCAAGCGGCCCGGGTCACCGCACCGGCCGTACCCGCCGACAAACCCTCCCCGACCGCCACCGGCAAAGCCCTCGCCGCCGGCATGGAGCCCTTGAGTGAACGGGAAATTGAAGTCGTGCGCCTGCTGGCCCAAGCGTTGCCCAACAAGAAAATCGCCCGGGCACTGGGGCTTTCCCCGGAAACCGTGAAATGGCACCTGAGCCACATCTACAGCAAACTCGGCGTCAACAGCCGTGATGAAGCGGTGGCACGGGTGAGGGATCTGGAATCCCAGGACAGTGCCAACGCCCGCCACTGAATTTCCAGTTAAACAAAATCCCTGTGGGAGTGAGCCTGTTCGCGATGGCGGTGGTTCAGCCAACGTCGATGTTGAAGGTCAGTCCGTCATCGCGAGCAAGCTCGCTCCCACAAGGGATTGTTGTCGTTCATAAATGCTCTGTTCGCCGAAGATCCAGTGTGGGCGCGGTGATATCTGATTATTGATTTTTGCCTTGCCACCCACCTCGGGTGGCGTTCCGGTCTGTCCCCCGCCCTATCGTAACCCTCAGTCCAACGGCGCAACTTGCGCCTTGCATCAGCGCCAGGCCCCAGCAGGCCGGCCCGTGATCACTGAGGAGTCTTGCGTGCATATCGCCCGAACCGTTTTCCGCGACGACCATGAAATGTTCCGCACCACCGTGCGCCGTTTTTTCGAGCGCGAATGCCTGCCACGTCAGGCGGCCTGGGATGACGCCGGTCAGGTCGACCGCGAAACCTGGCTCAAGGCCGGTCGCGAAGGGTTGCTCGGCATCACCCTGCCTACCGAATACGGGGGTGGCGGCGGTGATTTCGGCCATTGCGCGGTGTTCAACGAAGAATTCGCCCGAGCCGGCGTGAGCGGCCCCTACTTCGGCATGCATTCCGACGTGATTGCCCCTTACATCAATCGCTGCGGCAACGACGAACAGAAACAAAAGTGGCTGCCCGGCATCTGTACCGGCGAGATCATCCTGGCCATCGCCATGACCGAGCCCGGCACCGGCAGTGACCTCAAGGCTGTGCGCACCACCGCCGTGCGCGACGGCGATGAGTATGTGATCAACGGCAGCAAGACGTTCATCAGCAACGGCCTGACCGCCGACCTGGTCATCGTCGTGTGCAAGACCGACCCGGCGGCCGGCGCCAAGGGCATCAGCCTGATTGCCGTGGAGGCCAACCGCGAAGGCTTCAAGCGTGGCCGCAAACTCGACAAGGTGGGCCAGCACGCACAAGACACCGCCGAGTTGTTCTTCGACAACGTGCGCGTGCCGGTCGGCAACCGTCTCGGCGAAGAAGGCCTGGGCTTCACCTACCTGATGGGCGAACTGCCGCAAGAGCGCTTTTCCATCGCCGTGTCCGCCGCCGCCAAACTGGAGCGTTTGCTGGAACAAACCGTGGACTACGTGAAGGACCGCAGAGCCTTCAACCAGACGGTCTGGGACTTCCAGAACACCAAGTTCAAGCTCGCCGACATCAAGGCCCAGGCCACCGCCATGCGGGTGATGGTCGACCATTACCTGGGCGAGCACATGCGCCGGCGCCTGACTCTGGAGGAAGCAGCCATCGCCAAACTCTACACCACCGAAACCCTATGGAAATGCATCGACGACATGGTCCAGCTGCATGGCGGCTACGGCTACATGATGGAGTACCCGATTGCCCGCGCCTTCGTCGACATGCGCGTCAACCGCATCTATGGCGGCACCAGTGAAGTCATGCGCGAATTGATCGCGCGCAAGCTCTGACCCTCTAAAACAACAAGGAAAATCACGATGAGCAATAAGGTATTCGTTGGCGGCGTCGGCATGATCCCGTTCAAGAAACCGGGGACCAATGAGTCCTACGATGTCATGGGCGAACAGGCGATCCGCCAGGCCCTGGCCGACTCGGGCCTGGACTTCAATGACATCCAGCAGGCCTACGCCGGTTACGTCTACGGCGACTCCACCTGCGGCCAGAAAGCGTTGTACCGCGTGGGCATGACCGGCATTCCGCTGATTAACGTCAACAACAACTGCGCCACCGGTTCCAGCGCACTGTTCCTGGCTCGCCAGGCCGTCCAAAGCGGCGCGGTCGAGTGTGCCCTGGCGTTTGGCTTTGAACAGATGAACCCCGGCGCACTGAAATCTGCCTGGAGCGACCGTGCACCGGCTACCGAGCGTGCCCTGCAACTGGCCGATGAACTGATCGGCATGCCGGACCTGCCCAACGCCATCCGCCAGTTCGGCGGCGCTGGCTACGCGCACATGCAGAAGTACGGTACCCAGCTGGAAACCTTCGCCAAGATCCGCGCCAAGGCCAGCCGTCACGCGGCCAACAATCCGCTGGCGGTGTTCCGCAACGTGGTCAGCACCGAAGAAGTCATGGCCGCGCCGATGTTGTGGGAAGGCGTAATGACCCGCCTGATGGCCTGCCCGCCGACCTGCGGCGCAGCGGCCGCCATTGTCGTGTCCGAAGCGTTCGCGAAAAAACACGGTCTGCGCACCGACGTGTTGATCGCCGGTCAGGCGCTGACCACCGACCTGCCGAGCACCTATGACGCCAAGGACATGATCCGCGTGGTCGGTTTCGACATGACGCGCATGGCCGCTGACATCGCTTACAACCAGGCCGGCATCGGCCCGAAAGACATCGACGTGATCGAGTTGCACGACTGCTTCGCGCAGAACGAACTGCTGACCTACGAAGGCCTGGGCCTGTGTGCCGAAGGTGGCGCCGAAAAACTGGTCAACGATGGCGACAACACCTACGGCGGCAAATGGGTGACCAACCCGTCCGGCGGCCTGCTTTCCAAGGGCCACCCGCTGGGCGCCACCGGCCTGGCCCAATGCTACGAGCTGACCCACCAATTGCGCGGCACCGCCGAGCAACGTCAGGTGCAGGACGCCCGCATCGCCGTGCAACACAACCTCGGCCTGGGCGGCGCCTGCGTGGTGACCGTGTACCAGAAAAACTGACGCGCCCGGCATTCAAAGGAGCCATTCAGATGATCGACAAGAAGCACATCGGCAGACAACTGCCCACGTTCCTCGCCACCGCCGAAGCCGGGCAACTGCGCTTTTTCGCCAAGGCCACCGGGGAAACCAACCCGATCTATTTCGACGAGCAAGCGGCGCGTGACGCCGGCTATCCCAACCTGCCGCTGCCGCCGACCTTTCTGTTTTCCCTGGAATTCCAGATCCCGTCCAACGCCTGGCGTGACGAACTGGGCATCATCACCGCGCGCATCCTGCACGGCGAAGAATCGTTCCGTTATCACCGCATGGCCTATGCGGGCGACACGCTGCGCTTCGATGTGCGCATCGCCGACATCTACGACAAGAAAGGTGGCGCGCTGGAATTCGTGGTGCGCGAAACCCGAGTGACCAATCAGCACGGTGACCACGTCGCGGATCTGCGCAGTGTGCTTGTGCAGCGCAACAGCTGAAGCGGAGAACACAGATGAACGCGATAAGCCTGGAAAAAATCAACATCGGCGACACCCTGCCCCCGTTGGCCCTGCCGCCGATCAACCGCACCACGCTGGCACTGTTTGCCGGCGCGTCGGGTGACCACAACGCTATTCACATCGACACCGACTATGCACGCAAGGCGGGCATGCCCGACGTGTTCGCCCACGGGATGTTGTCGATGGCCTACCTCGGTCGCCTGCTGACCCAGTGGGTCGATCAACGCCAGTTGCGCGAATTCGGCGTGCGCTTTCTCGGCATCACCCACCTGGGCCACCAGATCACCTGCACAGGCAGCGTGGTGGACCGTTTCGAGGTGGATGGCGAGCAACGCATCAAGGTCGAAATCCGCACCAGCAACCAATACGGCGACATCAAGATTGTCGGCGATGCCGTCATCGCTCTGTAAACAAACCCAATAATTGAGGAGCAGCACCCCATGGCAAAACTCGAAGGCAAAGTCGCACTGGTCACCGGTTCCGGTCGTGGTATCGGCCAGCAAATCGCCCTGAAACTGGCGAGTGAGGGCGCACGCATCGTGATCAACGACCTGGACGCCGATCCGGCCCACGAGACCGCAGAACTGATCCGCAAAATGGGTGGCGAAGCGGCCGTCTGCCACGGCAACGTCAGCGCCCCGGACTTCGGTGAGCGCTACATCAAGACCGCGATGGACTCCTTCGGCGGCATCGACATCATCGTCAACAACGCCGGGTACACCTGGGACGACGTGATTCAGAAGATGACCGACGAGCAGTGGTACGCGATCCTCGACTGCCACATGACCGCACCGTTCCGCATCCTGCGCGCGGCCTACCCGATCATCAAGGCGCAGGCCCAGGCCGACGCTGCTGCAGAACGTGAAGTGTTCCGCAAAGTGGTCAACATCTCGTCGGTTTCGGCCCTGAAGGGTAACGCCGGGCAGATGAACTACTCCTCGGCCAAGGCCGGTGTGCTGGGCATGACCCGTGCGCTGGCGCGTGAATGGGGTCGTTTCAAGGTCAACGTTAACGCCGTGGCCTTCGGGTTCATCGAAACCCGCATGACCAGCGCCGATGCGCATGCTGGCGCCACCGTAAGCATCGAAGGCCGTGACATCCGTGTCGGCATCAGCCCGGATGCGGCCAAGTCGTTCGCCCAGCGCAACCCATTGGGTCGCCCGGGCACTGTGAAAGAAGCAGCCGACGCCGTGTACCTTTTCTGCTCGCCGGAATCGAACTACATCACCGCGCAAACCATCGCTGTCGCAGGCGACCTGCAATAAGCAGTGTGGTGAGGGAGCTGGCTCCCTCACCACCGCTTAAGCTTGATGACCGCAGGATCAACACCATGAACATGACTGAAATCAACATCCGCCTGGCAGCCATCAAACTGATTTCGCGCAACGGCTATGAGTCGATGAGCCTTCGACAGCTCGCCACCGAAGCCGGTATCAACACCTCGACGCTGTACCTCTACTACAAAGGCAAAAACGAACTGCTGCTGGAACTGATCCTGGAATACCTCCAGGGACTGTCCCGGGAGTGGACACGTTGCCGCCCGAAGAAGGCCACCGCCGATCTGAAGCTGCGCGCGTTCATTGCCTGCCATGTGCGCTATCACCTGGAGCATCAGGACGAGGCCATGCTGGGCAATCTGGAATTCAGAAGCCTGGGCGAAGAAGACCTGGAGCAAGTGCGTCAGGCCCGACGTCTGTATTTGAAAGCCCTTCAGGAGTTGCTGGAACAAGGCGTGAAGGAAGGCTCGCTCAGTTGCGCCGAGCCCAAACTGATGGCGCGCACCCTGTTCAACATGCTCACCCACGCCTGCGTCTGGTATCAGGCCGAAGGCCGCTGGGGCATTGATGACGTGATCAAGCATTACTCGGACCTGGTGATGAAAATGCTCGGCGCCGTGCCCATCCCGATCACTCGGATACCGGTGCCGCGCACCGTGATCAACCGCCGTTCCGTGCCGATGGAGGTGCGCCCATGAGCGATCTCATGCAACCGTTTTCCATGGCCGGCAAAACCGTGTTGGTGGCCGATGCGACCACACGCCTGGGCGCCCATTTTGCCCGGCTGATCAGCCTCGCCGGCGCCCGCGTGGCCCTCGGCGCGCAGCACCCGGCGCAACTCGAACAATTGGTCGCCGACCTGCGCTGGGAAGGCGGCGAAGTGCTGACCGTGGCGCTCGACAGCGCTCGGCGGCCGAGCATCGAAGCGGCACTGACGGCCGTGCAGGAACGCTTCGGCAGCGTCGATGTGCTGATCAATAACAGCGCCGAGCGCGAGCACATTGCGCTGAACAACCACATCGTCCACTGCACCAGCCTGCACATGATCCGGGCCGAACGCGGCGGCAGCATCGTCAATATCGACCCGCCGCCCCGCCCCATCACCGAACCCAAC
>Ga0182005_1000633_pt1 | contig 16788 bp, 9 predicted proteins | sample Sormic07211103_1_FD_123021 | JGI IMG/M metagenome (GOLD analysis project Ga0182005, IMG submission 123021) | Rhizosphere microbial communities from Sorghum bicolor, Mead, Nebraska, USA - 072115-103_1 MetaG | ecosystem: Host-associated > Plants > Roots > Rhizosphere | place: USA: Nebraska...
GATCAAGCTGTTCTCGCAGCTGCATGTGTTCTTGAAACCGGGGGAATTGCTCACTGGCGAAGTGAACGGCGAGTTTTATTCGCGGATGTGGCAGATGGCACGGGCGGACAGTTTTGAGCCTAACGAAACGGCTGCCGCATAGGGTGTTTTTGCGCGCCGACCTCAACGGTTGGCGCTCCCTCCAGAATGAACAAACGAGCCTCACTATCTCCCTCTTTCAACGTCAGCACCTGTTTCCAGTGTTCGGGAAACAAGGCGTCATGTTCAGGGCGCACATAACCCGTTACCCACCAGACCCTCTTGGCGTTCAGTTTCAGGGTCGAAAAGTCATTGAAGAGAATCCAGAGCAGGTGGCGGGGAATGAGTGCCCAACCACCGTATTCGGCGGTTCCCCACAGGGTGCCGGTCGGCGATTTGACGACGTATAGCCTTGGTTGAATGCCGGTGGCGTTGTAGTAGGTGAACGGCAAATACCAATACAGGTTATCCACAACGATTTCGTCATCCGGATGGGCTTCACGACTGAGTCCGGCGACCACGGCGTCCAGTTTCGCGTCTCTGCGAATGCTGGTGCCGTTCATCTCATCCGTTTGTGCGTAAATCGCCGACAGCCCGTGCACTTCCACCAAGACAATAAAAACCATGGCGATAGCAGCAAGGACAGCGTGGCGTTGGCTCAATGCGTCCAGTGCGAGCGCGACGATAAGGGGCAACGCAGCGGCGGCGAATACCAGGTACCTGGCATTGAAAACCGGCACGATCAGCGACACCAGAAACACGGTCAGCGCCGGCACAAAAAAATAGCCCACCAGCAAAACACTGAAGGGTCGCTCGTTGCGTGCCTTGAACAGTACGGCAGCGGCGCAAACCATGATCAAAACCAAGGGTGTCGCGCGCCATAAGTCACTGGTCGAACCCTCCATCACCACCAGTTGCCAAACGAAGGTCAGCACCGTCGGCCAGGTCAGCGGCGGTATCCATTCGAGCCCGTCCATTCGCAGCAATTGACTGACGAGAGGCGGTGCCCACGGCAGGTACAACACGACGATTGCACTGTTGGCCAGTATCCACGCACGTACGGGGACCGTGTCCTGGACCTTGCGCACCCGCCACCAAAAAAGCCAATGCACCAACACGCACAATGCGGCGAAGTAGTGCGTGTAAAAAGCCGCCGTCATCAGCAACACGTAAACGGCCGGGTAACGCTTTTGATCCGGCGCCTTGACCCAGCACACCAGCGCCACAGTCGCCCCCATCAGCCAAAACCCCAGCAAGGTATACATTCGCACTTCCTGGCTGTAGCGCACCGATATCGGCAGCAACGCCAACAACAATGCTGCGATCCAGATCGCCCTTCGCGTCGCCAACAGGCTCATCAATTTAATGCCCAGCAACAGCGTGCCGACATCAGCCAGTGCGCTCAGGGACCGCGCAGACAACACGCCATGACCGAACAGCACCATCCAGTAATGCAGCAAGACATAGTAAAGCGGCGGATGAACATCCCGAGCCGTCGTGGCCCAGATGTACGCAGGCGAGCCCTCGGCCAGCAGTATGCTGTAAGCCTCGTCGTACCAGATGACCGGCACGGTGATGGCGTGAAATCTCGCCAACAATGCGATCGCCAGCACCCCCAGCAAACCCGCACCGTCGGCAACCCCGGATGGCAAGCGTTTGAGATAGATCGCGGGAGCGCTCACCGTTTCACCACGCAAGCGTGGCGATCGGCGTCGGCTCTTTCATCACGATGAAACCGTAGTCACCCAACAGATAGAGGTTGTAGAACTTGTTATCCACCAGCGGTGGATAACCCTGATAACCCATCAACGTCGCGTTGCGTCGCTCCCGCTCCGCGACCACGTTGGTGATGCCCGCTTTCGGCAGGTTTTCCGCCAGCATGTAGAAGTTGATGTTCAGCAGATAATGCAAAACCGGCATCTGCTTGAACGAGCCTGCAGCCTCCACCAGCCAGTGATCGGAATAACTCACCGACATGTATATGCGCTTGGCCTCGCGCAGTTGCCGATGGGATGCAATGTCATGCCCCAGGGAAAACAACGCGCTGGAAGCGAAGGTGTTCTGCACCGACAGTACGCGACCATAGGCGTAGGACAGCGAAAGCATGGCCAGCAGCGGAACCACCAACAGCAGCGTCAGCCGCTCATGAATATGTGCCAGCGCCAGATGGCTCAAATAGAACAGCAGCACCAACAGCACTGCGAACCCCATCAAGGTTCTGGCGCCTTCATTGAAATCCCGGAAAAACAACACAGCCCCCGACACTAGAAAAATCACGGTCGGCACAGTCAGCACACACGCCAGGCCCATCAGCACTTTTCTCAACGCCGTGTCCTGGCGTGCCACCACGTTCCGGGCCAGCTGCACGCTGCCCGCGATGGCGCACAACAGCAGCACGGCGAACACCCAGGTGAATCCACCGTGAAACAGCAGCACGACTTTTTCCAGCACGCGGCCGATGTTGATTTCCAGTTGCAGCCAGGGTGCTGCCGCCCAGTTCAGGAACAAAACACGGGTCTGATCCATGTATGGATAAGCGGTGACGCTGTAGATCAAGCCGCCGAGCAACACCTGGGCGAGTTTCCAGCCGATCAACTCGCACCATTGCGGCCAGGCCCATTTATCGTTCGCGCCCCTGAGCAGTTCGAGGCAACACAGGCCCAGAAATACATTAATACTCACCTGATAGAGCCCCAGCCCCAGGGCAATCAGGAAGGCCGGCACCAGCCATTGCAGGATGCGCGAAGGATGACGAAACGTGATCGCATAGATCACCGCCACCAGGCTCAAGGCATTGGCCGGTCCGTCGTATTGATACGACAGGTTCTGCAGGAAGAACGGGTTGTACCAAAGCGGCAACACCACCATGCAGCAGGATAGCGTCGGCTGCGGGTAGTAATGAAACGTCAGGCTGGTCAACGCAAAAGTCATGGCCAGGGAGGCGATCAACAGCGGCAATGGAAAGATGTTCGGTGCGGCATCGCTGAAGGTCAGCGCGTTGTAAAACAGCTCGGTGAATAACCGCCCCTGCCCCACCCAGTCCGTGCCGGCGGACAGCGAACGCCAGTTGTCATCGATGTAGGGATAGTCGGCGAGGATCAGCGGAATGACATAGATCAGCGTCGCGAGTTGAAAAAACAGCCAGACCCGACGACGGCCGATTTCGCCGCTGAAAAAATCGCTCAGTCTGCCCATGCTAAAGCCCGACCCGGTCTTTGCCGCCGATGACGTCTTTGATCACATACCGGGGCCGATGCTTGGCTTCGATGTAGATGCGACCGACATACTCTCCAAGAATGCCGATGCCGATCAGTTGCACACCGCCCAGAAACAATATGGCCGTCATCAATGAAGGGTAACCGGGGACGCTGTTGCCGAAGAAAATCTTGTCCAGCACCATGTACACCGCATACAGCACCGCGAAGATTGAAATGCCGCCGCCGATGTAAGTCCACAACTGCAAGGGTACGGTGCTGAACGAGGTAATGCCTTCCAGCGCCAGGTTCCACAGCTTCCAGCCATTGAATTTGCTGCGTCCCGCCACCCGCTGGGCCCGCTCGTACTCCACCACCACGGTGGTGAAACCGGCCCACGAAAGAACGCCTTTCATGAACAACTGATGCTCGGGGAGTGCGCGAATCACATTGACCACCTTGCGGTCCATGAGGCGGAAATCCCCGACGTTCTCCTCGATACGGGTGTAGGAAATCCTGTTCAGCAGGTGGTAGAACATTGCCGCACTGTGGCGTTTCAGGTAACTGTCGCTGGCACGGTCCCGGCGCTTGGCGAGTACCACATCGGCACCTTTTTGCCACTCGGCAATCAACCGTGGAATGACGCTGATCGGGTCCTGCAGGTCCACGTCCATGGGGATCACCGCATCGCCAGTGGCGTACTCCAGCCCGGCAAACAACGCCGGCTCCTTGCCGAAGTTGCGCGAGAAATTGATCAGCAATACCTGTTCATCGACCTGGGCCAGCGCCTTGGCCTGCTCAGCCGTCTGATCGGTACTGCCGTCGTTGATGAACACGATCTCGACTTCATAAGGGTCAAGTTTCAACTCACGACGCACCGCCTGGTGGAACAGACTGATCGCCTGCTCTTCGTTGAATACCGGGACAATCAGCGAAACCTTCACGTTTCACACTCCTGAGAACCGAAGTGTAGATGCTCGCCAGATGCCATCATGGGGAGTTCTGGTGCGCGGACAGTCCGGCAGACCGACGGCCACGCCGTTCGATCCGTTCGCTATAAGCATCTGAGACATTCGGTAATATCCAGTCTTTTGCAATTGCCTGTGAATAACGGCACCCTGCGCGCCGCCAATGTGCGGCGCACCCTCTTTTGCGGCGCCGGCAACTCCTTATTCAACAGCCCGTTCAAGAGCCCGCCTTCATGACGTCTGGACGCGATCACCGAATCGACTTTTTCCGCGGCCTGGCCCTGATCTTTATCTTCTGGGACCACGTGCCGCAGAACCCGCTCGCGCAGTTCACGGTGCGTAACTTCGGCTTCAGCGATGCGGCGGAGATTTTCGTGTTCCTGGCCGGTTACGCGGCCGTGCTGGCCTACGGCAAGATCGCCCGGCGCGACGGGCTCATGGTCGCCACGGTGAAAATCCTGCGACGCGCCTGGGTGCTTTATGTAGTGCACATCTTTTTGCTGGCGCTGCTGATGGGCATCGTGTTTTTCGCCAACAGCCACGTGGAAACCCGCGATCTGGTGCAGGAAATGGGCTTGCAGTATTTCCTCAGCAATCCGCAGCAAGCGTTGATGGACGAGTTGCTGCTGCGCTTCAAGCCGAACCTGATGGACCCGTTGCCGCTGTACATTCTGTTGCTGCTCGGCCTGTCGCTGGTACTGCCGATACTGCTGCGCAAGGCGGAATACGTGGTGGGGCTGTCGGTGGTGTTGTACCTGCTGGCGCCATGGTTGCAGTGGAACCTGGCGGGCACCGACGGGGGCGTGTGGTTTTTCAATCCGATGGCCTGGCAGCTGCTGTTTATTCTCGGGGGCGCGGCGGCGATTCACCGGCAAAGGCCTCGGGCGCCGCAACCTCGACCGCTGACTCGACAGCCGGTTCTCATCGCGGCTCTGACCTATCTGGTAATGACCGGGATGATCGCGCTGTCGTGGAAATGGCCGACCGTGCATGACGCGTTCATGCCCCAATGGCTCGGCGAATGGCTCTATCCGATCAGCAAGACCAACCTCTCACCGGCGCGTCTGCTGCACTTCCTCGCCCTCGCCTACGTCACCGCGAGATTGTTGCCGGACACGGGCTGGACGCAACACTGGCTGGCGCGACAAAGCTGTCGCATGGGCCGATATTCTCTGGAGGTGTTTTGTTTTGGTGTGTTGCTGGCGCCGTTGGCGGACATGCTCAATGCCTTGGGTGGGAACGTATTGGCGATGCAGCTATTCAGCGCAATGTTGGGGGTCGGGTTGATGGCGTTGCTGGGGGCCTGGCTGGATTTCAATAAGCGGTTGAACATGCCGATACCCGTGGCAGCCGTTTAAATGCAAAAGCCCCGATCATTCTGACCGGGGCTTTTGCATGGCTGGCGTTACAACTTACGAAGCCGAACGCACCGCGCCTTGCGCCACATTGGTCGGCTGCAACTTGAACATGTAGAACAACACCGTCAGCAGTACCAGGAACGCCGGGCCCACATACAGCGCCACTCGGGTATCCGGGAAGTACGCCATCAGGCCGACCACCAGCACCAGGAAGGCCAGCGCCAGATACGAACTGATCGGGTACAGCCACATGCGGTATTTCAGGCCGGCACGCTCGCTGGCACTCAGGCCTTTGCGGAACTTGAGCTGGGCCAGCAGGATCATCACCCAGGTCCAGATCGCGCCGAAGGTGGCTATCGCGGTAACCCAGACGAAAACCTTCTCAGGCACCATGTAGTTGAGCAGCACACCCAGCAACAACGCGCCGATCGACAACAGCAACGCACGACGGGGCACACCGCCGTTCGAGGTTTTGGCGAAACCGGCCGGGGCCTGGCCGTTCTGCGCCAGGCTGTAGAGCATGCGCCCGGTGCTGAAGATGCCGCCGTTGCAGGACGACAACGCCGCGGTGATCACCACGAAGTTGATGATGCCGGCGGCGGTCTTGATGCCCAGACGCTCGAAGGTCATCACGAACGGGCTGCCCTGGGTGCCAATTTCGTTCCACGGGTAAATTGACAGGATCACGAACAAGGCGCCGACGTAGAACAGCAGAATCCGCCAAAACACCGAGCCGATCGCATTGGGGATGGTCTTCTGTGGGTTCTTCGCTTCACCGGCGGTCAGGCCGATCATCTCGACGCCGAGGTAGGCGAACATCACCATTTGCAGGGACATCAACACGCCTTGCACGCCATTGGGCATGAAGCCGCCGTGGGCCCACAGATTGGAAATCCCTAGGGCGACGCCGTCGTTGCCGAAGCCGAACGCGATCACGCCGATACCGCCGACCACCATCGCAATGATGGTGACGATCTTGATCAGGGCGAACCAGAATTCGAACTCACCGAAGGCTTTCACCGCGATCAGGTTGATCGAGCCCATGCTGACCAACGCGGCAAGTGCCCAGATCCAGCGCGGCACGTCGGGGAACCAGACGCCCATGTACACCGCCACTGCGGTGATTTCCGCGACGCAGGTCACCAGCCACAGGAACCAGTAGTTCCAGCCGGTCAGAAAACCCGCCAAAGGCCCGAGGTAATCCTGGGCATAACGGCTGAACGAGCCGGCGACCGGATTGTGCACGGCCATTTCGCCGAGGGCACGCATGATCACCAGGATCGCCAGACCGCCGATGATGTAGGAGAGCATGATGGCCGGGCCGGCCATTTCGATGGCCTTGGCCGAGCCCAGGAACAGGCCGACGCCGATACAGGCACCGAGTGCCATCAGGCGAATATGCCGTTCGCCCAGTTCGCGTTTAAGCGGGCCGCCCTGAGCGGTCTCGCCGTGAGGCAGGTGATTGCCGACTGGCATAGGGGTGCAACCTCGTCTTGTTATTGGATATGACCACCGAGTGTCGAAGCGCCGACCGATAGGCCAGCGCCTGGTGAAACCGGGCCTGTCTTGTGGACAGACACGTCTTGTAGGACAAAACCTCCAAGATCAGCGGGGCGTGCAGTATAAAAAGCTAACGACAGGTGTTTTCACTATATAAAACACAATATTCAGCGATAACTAACGGGTAATTCCCGCAGAACGGAGTGGCATTACCTGGCTTTTGCAGGTTTTTTCGCCACTGGAACCGCACGGAGTATTGCACAGCAATGGTGCATCGTCATGCCCCTACCTAGGCAGCATTTACCTCGTTGATGCGTCTAGCTCAACCCTTTCAGACGACACCTACCTTGTGGCGAGGGAGCTTGCTCCCGCTCGACTGCGCGCAGTCGCAAACCCGGTGAATCGTATTTATCAGACAAGTCCGGAATTGGGGCCGCTTCGCAGCCCAGCGGGAGCAAGCTCCCTCGCCACAAAAGCGCTATTCCCAATTGGATCCTGCATGGTTTTCGGAAATTTCAGTCAAATGTTGCAGATTCAGGTTTGGAGATAGGGACTAGGGTCAAAGGGGGAACTTCAAAAGGGCGCAAGGAATGCATCCACAACCAAATTCACATCTGCTACGCCATGGACGATGTTCAGAACAGGGTCGGGCCTATCTCATCACAGCGGTTGTGCACCAACGCCGCCGAATATTCACTGATTGGCGGTTGGGACGTCTGTTAGTTACCGAACTCAAGCGGGCCCACGACCAGAAGTGGGTCAACTCAATAGCGTGGGTCGTCATGCCAGATCACTTCCATTGGTTGGTACAACTCGAACAACACTCCCTGGCGCAACTCATGCAAGCCACCAAATCTCGCAGCACACTCTCCATCAACCGAGCGTCAAACAATGAAGGGGCTTTTTGGCAAAGCGGCTACCACGACCGGGCAATCCGCGATGGAGAAGGACTCCTGCCATTCGCTCGTTACATTGTTGCCAATCCATTGCGCGCAGGGTTGGTCAATAAAATTGGCGATTACCCACTATGGGATGCCTGTTGGCTATGAACCCAGCAGCACCATAACCCTGTGGCGAGGGAGCTTGCTCCCGCTCGGCGGCGCAGCAGTCGTGAATCCTGTACATGCGGTGTGTCTGAAAAAATCCGGTGTTGCTGGTTTTTGGGACCGCTGCGCAGTCCAACGGGGGCAAGCCCCCTCGCCACAAGCAAGCTCCCTGGCCACAACAGCCCTTCTCCACAGGTAATCGTGCGCATCTGATATTTGGTTGTTCACAATTTTTTCACCAACGCCAACCACCGTCTAAGCTTCAAACAAGTCCGATCAATCTGCGTGAATGGATCAGTCGACTATGGGCGCTTTGTGGCAAACCGATTCGAGTGACACTGTGGTTCCGACTGAACGTGTGGATGAAGCGCCTTTACCTGAAAAACCCCGTCGTTCACGGCACGGCTGGGGGGCGTTCTGGTTGCTGCTGCTGATTATCCTGATTGTCCTGGGCCTGGCTGCAGCCAAGGAAATGCGCACCTCCAAGTTCCAGGCCCGGGAAATCAGTAAATATGCCGCCTCGCTGAAATATGAACTGCAACCCGGCCCCAGCGACGCGATTCGCTACCCTGGCGAAGGCCCGTTCGATCAGCGTCTGGGCTACAGCTCCCTGGATGAATTTCTGCCGCGCCTGCTCAAACGCGATTACGTGATAGCGGCGCAAACCCGCTTTTCGCCTGCGCTGATGAAGTACAGCGACAAGGGCTTTTTCATTCCCTATACCGAGAAAATCCAGGCCGGGCTGTCAATCACCGATTGCCGTGCGGCCCCGCTGTATCAGTTCAAGTATCCACAACAGCTCTATTCAAGCTTTGCCGCGATCCCGCCAGTGGTGGTCAACAGCTTGCTGTTCATCGAAAACCGCTTTCTGCTCGATCCGCACCAGCCCCTGGCCAACCCCGCCGTGGACTGGCCGCGGTTCGGCATGGCGGCGTGGTCCCAGGTAGCCAAGCTGTTGCGCCTGCCCGGCCAATCGGCGGGCGGCAGTACGCTGGCGACACAGCTTGAAAAATATCGACACTCGCCCGACGGCTTGACTGTGTCGGGCGCGGAAAAAATCCGCCAAATGATTTCCGCCAGCGTGCGGGCCTATCAGACGGGGCCGGAAACCCTTCAGGTACGGCAAAATGTGATTCGCGATTACCTCAACAGTGTTCCGCTGTCCGCGGTACCGGGCCACGGTGAAGTGCACGGCATGGCCGAAGGTTTGCGTGTGTGGTACGGCGCCGACTTCAACAAGGCCAACGAACGGCTGGCCAGCACCGACACCGATCAGAAAAGCCTGGCGGAGAAAGGCCTGGCCCTGCGTGAAATGCTGTCGCTGATGATTGCTCAACGCCGCCCTTCGCACTACTTGACCAAGGGCCGCGATGAATTGGCCAGCCTGACCGACAGCCATATTCGCCTGCTGTCACAAAATGGGGTGATCGATGCGCCGCTCGCGGCGGCGGCACTGGCCAGCCAAGTGACCTATCGCGACTGGCAGACCCAGCCCACCATCCAACCAATCGAAACCAACAAAGGCATCAGTGTCGCGCGCAGTCGCCTGGGCAGTTTGCTCAACCGGCCGCTGTATGACCTCGACCGCCTCGACCTTTCCGCCACCAGCACCCTGCAAGGCGAGCTGCAAACCCAGGCCACCGCATACCTCAAGCATCTGGCCGACCCAGCCTATGCAGCGGAAATCGGCCTGATCGGCGAACGCCTGCTCACCCCCACCAGCACCACGCAGGTGCGCTACAGCTTCACCCTGTTCGAACTGACCCCGGACGGCTCGCGGGTACGGGTGCAGACCGACAGCACCGACCAACCGTTCGACATCAATGAAGGCAGCAAGCTGGAACTGGGCTCCACCGCAAAAATGCGTGTGCTCACCACTTACCTGCAGATCATCTCCGAATTACACGATCGCTACGCAGGCATGACCGTTGCCGAACTGAAGAAAACCGAAGTCGCCGAACAGGATCGCCTGAGCAGCTGGGCCGTCGATTACATGATTCAGAACACCGACCGCAGCCTGCCAAAAATGCTCGGCGCCGCACTGGATCGCAAATATTCGGCCAGCCCCGGCGAGGCGTTTTTCACCGGTGGCGGGCTGCACACGTTCGTTAACTTCCGCAAGGAAGACAACGGCCGCATGCCGTCCCTGCGCGATGCCATTCGTGAGTCGATCAACCTGCCGTTCATCCGGCTGATGCGCGACCTGGTGCGCTACAGCACCTACGCAGGCCCCAACAGCAGCGCCGAATTGCTCAAGGACGACCGCGACCCGCGGCGTCAGGAATACCTGGCCCAGTTCGCCGACCGTGAAGGCACCGCATTCCTGTTGCGGTTCTGGAAGAAGTACCAGAACAAAGACACCCAGACCCGCCTCGAGACCTTCCTCGACAGCATGCACCCGACACCGATCCGCATGGCTGCCGTGCATCGCTACCTATTCCCGCAGGCCGACCAGGAGAGCTTCAACACCTTCGTGCGCTCACACCTCAAGGGCGCCAAGCTCACGGAAAAACTCACCGACGAACGCCTCGAACGCCTGTACCTGAGTTACGGCCCGGGCAGCTACGACCTGCCGGATCAGGGCTTCATCGCCAAGGTCCACCCGCTGGATCTGTGGCTGATGGGCTACTTGCTGAACAACCCCGACGCCAAGTTCAGCCAGATCGTCAAAGCCAGCGAATTCGAACGCCAGGAGGTTTACAGCTGGCTGTTCAAAAGCAAACACAAGGGCGCCCGTGACAGCCGCATCCGCACGATGCTGGAGATCGAGGCGTTCCTCGACATTCATCAACGCTGGCAGAAAGTCGGCTACCCGTTCGATCACCTGGTGCCCTCGCTGGCCACCGCCATCGGCAGCTCCGGCGACCGCCCCGCCGCACTGGCGGAGCTGATCGGCACCATCCTCAACGACGGTGTACGCCTGCCGACGCTGCGTATCGACAGCCTGCACTTCGCGGCCGGTACGCCCTATGAAACCCAACTGATCAACAATCCGGTCGTCGGCAAACGCGTAATGCCTTCCGAGGTGGCAACCGCCATGCGCGAGGCCTTGTCGCAAGTGGTGGATGCCGGCACGGCCAAACGCGTGGCAGGCAGTTTCAAACTGGCCAACGGCACCCCGCTGGCCATGGGCGGCAAAACCGGGACCGGCGACAACCGCATCGAAGCCATCGGTCCGGGAGGGCGGATTCTGAGCTCGAAATCGATCAACCGCACCGCAACATTCGTGTTCTACATCGGCGATAGCCATTTCGGCACCTTGACCGCCTACGTGCCGGGGCGCTCGGCCGAAGCCTTCAAATTTACCTCGGCGTTGCCCGTGCAAGTGCTCAAGGGCATGGCGCCCATCCTGATGCCGTATCTGCAACCGGGGAGTGGCACCGGATGTTTGCCCGTGGAGGTCTCCCGCCGCTGACCGGGTGGTAAATAGTTATTTTCGGCATGGAAAATTCCAATGCTTTCGGCACTCTCCACAGGTGTTCCGCGCAGTAATTCAGACTTTTACTTTGAGCGACGAAGGATAGGCTGTTGCCTTCCATAACTGCTCAAGGCTGATAAAAACAATGTCAGATTTACAAGGACGTAAAACTGCCCGCCCAGGAGGGGCAGACGACGATAAGGGCCGTCACTACGCTTTCATCCAGAGTCGAATTCACCCGACATTCAAGGATGCTTCGTTGCGCAGGGCGCGGGAACTGAGCCTCACACAAACCCGTTCCGGACAATGGATCAGGACCGCCACTCAATCTGCTCACACACAGTTACAAGATGCCAACCTTGAACTCTGGTCCGCCCAGAACAAGGTGGATCGGTTTCTCGAAGAGTTACAAAACGTTGATGACTTCGCTGAACCCTTGCTCACCGATGCATTGATGAAACAGTACGGGGTCGATGTCGATGTCAGAACCACTTACTTGCATCTTTACTTACCCAAGGAACGCCCCTGGTATGCCATCGACGTCACAGGCGGCGTCGTCACCCGAACCGTCTCCCTGCTGAACGCTGCCCTGCACAACTTCGCACGCAGCGAAACCTGCGAGCCGGATTCCGACTTCATCAGCCAGCCCGATGAGCGCGGACTGTTCGACGTTCTGCCGGTCAAACGCAAAATGTCCATCGCCCAGTTCCAGACCCTGTGTCGTGAGCTGGACATTGGCGCGCGCTATGCCCGATACCTTGAAGACCGCTTGCTACCCGGCGATGCCGTCGCCAGGCGTTTTCTGCAACTCAAAATCATCGACAGCGAGAAAGCTGCCTTCAAGGCAGCCGTTCAACAAGCGCTGATGACCGGCGACATTGATGCCGACGCGAGCGACCTGATCCTGAAGATGCTCGATGGCCAGCGCAACCTCACCCGCAAGGGCCGGGTGATGCATTTCGCTGAACTGTCCATTCTGGACAGCCGGCTGGCCGGGATCGTATTGATCACACCGGACCTGTACCGCCATGGCATTCAACCCGATGCCGTAGGTGTCGGTGATGGCCGTGGCGGAGACGCTTTGCAGCAGATGGTCCTGAAGGGTTTTGCGGTAGGTGATCGAAGCGTTGTTATCGCGCCCGCCATCACGGTCGGTGCGAGTGCCTATGCTGCCGGAAAGCTGTTCACCGGGGCCACCCAACGCGATGTTGACACTCAAATCGATACCCCGATTGCGGTCGTCTCCCGAACTCACGCTGCCTGGTCGATCAAACAGCGACAGGCGCCAATTGGCGTCACTGCCAAACAGTTGGGTGCGCTGGGTCCAGCCCAGATCCACGCCCGTCCCGTTGGTGTTGCCTTCGCTGTGGGACACCCGGGCATTGACCGAGCTTTTGCTGTTGAGTCGATGGTTTATCGACAGGGAAGAGTTGCTGGTCTGGCCAATAAATACATTGCGCTGACGCACCCGCGTGCCATCGGGCAGCGTGTCGTACAGCCGGGTGGTATCGAGCCAGCTACGGTTATGGCTGGCGACGATGCTGCCGCTGCCATAGGAATAAAGCCCTTGCACGTCGAAGCCGGTACCGTAGTCCTCGGTTTTGTAGACGTTGGCATAGACGCTGGCGTTGTTGACGATTGCCCAATCGACCGACGTGCCGTACTGCAGAGCGTCGCGCACCTGTCGACCCGACAGGCCCAGGATGACTCGCGGGTGCAGCAGGAAGTTGAACGCGGCCCCCGCCGTCATGTCGCCGTCGGCCTGCTCTTCCCAGTTACTGAGCAATTTCGATTCGCGGCCGGCGAACAGGTTATAGCGCCAGCGCTCGTCATGGTTACGCCAGTTGTTGGGTTTGTAGACCAGCTCCAGGGTGCTGGAGGTGATTTGGCCGTCTTCGATCAGACGCACTTCCACTTCATAAATACCGCCGGGCAGCGGACGCGTATCGAGGGTCTGCAACCCGGCAGGCACCGCCTGGGTGTTGATCAGCAAACCGTCGCGGTAGATCTCCACCGAACCCTGTCGATTGGCGGTGACGTAGATCGGATAGACCGCCGGTTTCGGGTTGTTGATGGCCAGGCTGTCGGAGCTGCCGTACATGACGCCCAATGCGGTGTCGGGGCTCGCGCCGAAGGCACGTGGCTGACGGGTCAGGCCTTCGGACGTCGGTGTGAAATAGCCCAGGCGCAGAAAATTGCCCTCCAGCTCCCGCTGGGTAAAGAGCTCATGCACCGCGTGATACAGCTTGTTATCCAGACCGCCCAGTCGAGACAGTTGCATATTGACGGCCTGGGTCCAGTTACCCAGGCTGCTGCTGGCTTCCAGGCCGTAGCGCCCACCCAGGTCCTGGTTCTGCCCGCCGTTGAGGTTCAGCTGGTTACGCACGATCAACCCGGTGCTGCCATTTTCGGGCAGGTTGTAATAACGCTGTACCTGATCGTCGCGCTCAGCGTTTTGGGTGAGGATCGACACCAGTGAGTTTTCAAGGCTGTAGTGCACGGCTAGCAGTTGCTCGGGGCAATTGGCCTGGCAGCTGCCGAGCGCCACTCCTTGTTTCAGATAGTTGGCCCAGATGTCGCGTTCACTGGGCTTGATCATGCTGTCGCTGACATCGGCGAAGTCAACGAGGGTGATGCGATCGTCGCGGGTCAACACGACCATCGCCTCACCGAGAAACTGTTGGTCAAGTTCCACGCGCACCGCCAGTGGCACATCAAAGAAATGCTCTTCGAATTCGGTCGGCAATCCCTTGGCCTGCGCCAACAGACTTCGAGGTGTATGGCCGTTTTCCGTGGGCGCGGCCAGGGCAGTTGCACAAAAACATAGGGCAAGCGCCGTCGCGATGGGCGTCATCGGGAACATGAACGAAATACTCTGAAGATAAATTCGTTGAAACCCGATCGACAGGCAAAACTTGCCCGCCGATCGGTAAGTGTTATGAATTAAGGATGAACCTTAGTTAATAACGGTATTACGGAATGCGAGGAATGGCATCGAAGATCACCACTGGATTGGCGGTGTACAGGCCATTCTGGGTGTCGGTTGGTTTGGCAGCGGCAATCACCAGGTCAGCTTGCATGCCGCCGTTGGACTCGGAGTCACCGACCACTTCCTGCGACACGCCGGTCAGGGTTGTGCCATTGAACATGTAACTCAACGCGATGGTGTTGATGCCGTTGGACAATGGCTGTGGGCCGCCTTCGACGTAGGCGCCGACCGAACCGTTGGTGTGTTGTACATCATAAGTCGCACGGATCGGAGTCAGCGTACCGGCCCCCAGTACGTAGGCCATTTTTTCATCTTTACCGAAGTTCGGATCCCGCGGCTGAGCATGGAATACCTTGCTTGGAATGGTGGCGCTGATGTTGATGGAGGTGCGCGATTCTTCCGCAGCGAACGCTACCGAAGAGCTCAGGGCCAGCAGGGTCATCGGAACGGCGATTGCAAACTTCTTGAACATTGTTGAGTACCTGTCTTTTTCAAAGGATCGGACCGTGGAAAGTCACAACAAGCCAACACCCGGCACGAAGCATGGCGTTTTGGCTTAACTTTCGACGCCGGAGAATGATCGACCAATCGCTTGAGAAAGTAAGTACGTAACTTCCGAAGAACATGTAGTAACAACGGCTCTCGAACAGCAGGAAAAAAGTTAAAGAAACAGTAACTTTATTGTTTTGCCCTCAGAGAAATACTACACACAGTTTTAACTGAAAAAACACACAGACAAGAACTGATTTAAACTTCCGTAAGACCAATACTACTGTTCGCACACGAATAGACCAGCACTAAACGGAAGAACTTAATAATTAGTTCAATTACTCTAAAAATCAAACCTTCGTAGCATCCTCGTCACTCCCGTGCGCTCCCCACTCGCGCCTTTCCCCAAGCCCTCCAATCTCGACCGTTGGTCAAGAACGCTTGCGCCAGCCTTAAGATATATCTTAAGTTGTATCTAAACACGACGAGAGAAAGCAAAAATGAGAGACCATCATTCCCCCCACCGCGAACACGGCGACGGCCGCGACGGCTTCGAGAAGCGCCCGGGTCCCGGCCGCGAGCGCGGCGGTCGAGGCCCACGCGTATTCGCCCCTGGCGACCTGAAATTGCTGCTGCTGGCGCTGATCGCCGAGCAGCCGTGCCACGGCTATGACCTGATCCGCCAGATCGAAAGCATGTTCGACGGCGCCTACAGCCCCAGCCCTGGCGTGATCTACCCGACCCTGACCTTCCTTGAAGAAAGCGAATTGATCCTGGGCGACGCCGAGGGTGGCAAAAAACGCTACAGCATCACCGACGCCGGACGTCTGTCATTAAGCGAGCAGGCGATTGCCCTGGACGGTGTGCGCATGCGCATCGAAGTCAGCAAGCGCTCATTGCGCGGCCAGGACCGCCCGGCCGAGATCCATGAAGCGGTGCACAACCTGCGTCATGCCTTGCAAATGCACCATGGTCGCTGGAGCCCGGAAGAAATCCTGCGGGTGCGCGACCTGCTCAACAACACGGCCAAAGCCATCGTCGACGGCCCCGCCGTTCAACCCGTTTCGGAGAAAGTCGAATGACCGACGTTATCGTGCCATCCCAAACCATTCACCGTGTCAGCCACGAGATCAAACGCCGTCGCCTGCAAGTGCTGCGGGTGGTCGACCTGACGCCGCGCATGCGCAGGATCACCCTGGGCGGCCCGGAACTCGCAGGCTTCGTCAGCCTCGGCACGGATGACCACGTCAAACTGCTGTTCCCGCAAAACGCAGCGGAACAGGCAGCGCTGGAAACCCTGGTACTCGGCGCCGGCAAGGACAACGGGCCGATGCCCGCAATGCGCGACTACACGCCCCGTCGTTACGACCTGGATACGCTGGAACTGGACATCGACTTCGTGCTGCACGGCGACGGCCCTGCCTCGACCTGGGCCGAGCAGGCCAAACCCGGCCAGTTCCTGCACATCGGCGGGCCGCGTGGCTCGATGATCGTGCCGGACATCTTCGACAGCTACCTGCTGATCGGTGACGAAACCGCCCTGCCCGCCATCGCCCGTCGACTCGAAGGCCTGGCCGCCAATCGGCGCGCACTGGTGATCGTGGAAGTGGAAAACGGCGCCGAACAACAACGCCTGGAAAGCGCCGCGCAAGTCGATGTGATCTGGGTGCTGCGTGAAGGCGGCAAAAACAACCTGCTGACCACCGTGCAACAGATCAAAGTGCCCGCTGGCAATCTGTATGCGTGGGTGGCGACCGAAACCAAAGTGTCGCGGCAGATCCGCCGGGCATTGCTCGATGAGCACGGGC